>Ga0307474_10003928_pt1 | contig 10693 bp, 8 predicted proteins | sample atmos_gasesECM1C_2_FD_203312 | JGI IMG/M metagenome (GOLD analysis project Ga0307474, IMG submission 203312) | Hardwood forest soil microbial communities from Morgan-Monroe State Forest, Indiana, United States - atmos_gasesECM1C_05 | ecosystem: Environmental > Terrestrial > Soil > Temperate...
GTTGGCGTTTCCGAAGACTTCCGGAAACAAGTGCTGGGTTACGGGCTGACGACGGCGGAAATTCTCTATCGGATGCCGGATCATCCATCGCTGCTACAGAGCTACGTCTGGCAGAACTACGACCTGTTTCCGAAATTTCCGGCGCTGAGCGACTTCCTCCATTTCTGGCAAACCAAGCTCGAGGGGCCGCTTTATTCGGTTCGCGTCGCCCACTCCAAGCTGATCAAGCCCGCCGAACTTCGCGCCGTCGACGGCGTGTTCCGCCTGCATTGATTGGGAATGCGTGGCCACGGCGTTCCCCGGACGCTGCGCAGCGCGCTAGCGGTGGGCTGCTGATCCGGGGCCCATCTAACTAGGTTCCGGCTCTGCGGAGCGGCACTGACGCGCCGCACCGCGTCCGGGACACGAGATGGCAGGTTGCGCTTCGCTAAACCATCTTACGAAGCTGTGATACGCTTCGCTTTCCTGATTTGTCGGGAAGGGAGCAATCATGGCCAAAAAGAAATCGAAGAAGCCGGCCGCGCGCGCGACCGCCAAATCGCGTGCAGCGGCGAAGACATCGGCGCGCAAGAAATCGTCAACTCGAAAGGTTGTCGCCAAGTCGAACGCCAAGTCGAACGCGCGGCGAAAATTGAAGAGCAAGGGCAGGGCGGCGGCGCCGGTCAAGCGCGCGCGACCGAAGCAGCATGTCGCCATCAGCCATCACCGCGACGAGGACTTCAAAGCCGACGGGCTGCGCGCCTATGCGCAATATCGCGACCTCGGCGTGGTCGAAGCCAGCGGTGGCGTGGCGCGGGCGCATGTCATCCGCCTGATCGGCCCGTGCGATCCGAACGAAGTGTCAAAGCTGCACTTCCACGACGTCGATTTCCAGATGGTCTACGTGCTCAAGGGTTGGGTGAAGACCTACATGGAAGGTGTTGGCGAAACGACGTTCCAGATCGGCAGCTCCTGGACCCAGCCGCCGCGCATCAAGCACCTGATCATGGACTATTCCGACGACGTCGAATTGCTGGAAGTGATCCTGCCGGCCGACTTCAAGACCGTCGAACTGGCGGCGTGATTCCTCGCTTGCGCGTTTGAACCGGTCGACGGCGTCCTGCGACGAACAGCGGAAGGAAGCCAGCGTGCGCCGTGCACGGCCTGGTTTATCGATGGGGCGCTCTTGAAAATTTCATCCACGATCCTCGCCGTTGCGGTTGGCCTGAACTGCGCGGCCGCCATGGCACAGCAACAACAATCGCCGCCTCCCGATCTTGGCCTGCACGAGATCGCGGATTCCGACATGGATCGTTACATCGCCAAGTCCAACGGCGTTGTCGGCCTCCTGAACGCTTCGCTACGCGGCAAGGAATCCTGGAACAGATATCTCAGCTGGGTCGACGTGAAGCGCGGCCCGACCGGCAAGGAGCGCATCATCTACGGCCTGTACTCGGTCGGATCGTCGGCCAAGGACGCGATAGAGAAGGCGCGCAAGGCGGCGGGCGACAAGCCGGCGATCCCTGCACTCGACGATGCAACCAGGCAGCTCGCCTCGGCCTTCGAAGCGCTGATTCCGATCCTGAACGAAGCGGAAGCCTATTACGATCGCAAGGATTACCTTTCCGACAACATGGCAGGAGGCAAGGCGCTGCACGAAAAAATGGTTCCGGCGGTAACGGCGTTTCTCGCGGCACGCGCCACGACCGACGCACTGCAGGAGCAGTTCAAGGACATGCTCGACCGCGAGCAGCTGGCGAAGATCGAAAAGGCCGAAGGCAGGAGCGTGCGCTGGCAGGTGCGAAACACCATGACGCTGGCGAAGAAGGCGGTCGACTTGATGCCGTCGAACCCGAAAGGCGGCGCCGACCTCCAGCAGTTCGATGCGGCGCTTGCGACTCTCGGCAACGCGGTGCGCGACTTCGATACGGCGGTCCGTGAGTCCGGAAAATCAACGTCGATCGACTCGTATCCGCGCGACATTCTCGGCAAATTGCGCGAGATGCGCGACAACATCGCCAAGGGCCGCGCCGACAACATGACGTATTCGATGGACTATAATGGCGTCATCCAGCGCTATAACATGATGGTGACGCTGTCGAACGCGTTCCATTGACCGCGTAACGCTGTCACGTCAGCACGCCGACGATTGCGCCCATCAGGCAGGTCGTCAGCGTGCCCGAGACGATCGATTTGAGCCCGAGCGAGTTGATCTCGGCGCGGCGCTCGGGCGCCATGACGCCGAGGCCGCCGACCATGATGCCAAGGCTGCCGAAATTGGCGAAGCCGCACATCGCATAGAGCATGATCAGGCGCGAGCGCGGGTCGAGCGTGCCGGCCGGCAATTTCGAGAAGTCGACATAGGCGATGAGTTCGTTGAGCACGGTCTTCGTGCCCATGAGACTGCCGGCAGGCACGGCTTGCGGCCACGGCAGTCCCATCAGCCAGCATACCGGCGCCATGATATAGCCGAGCAGGCGTTGCAGCGTGATCGCGCCGCCGAGTTCGGGCAGAAGGGCGAGAATGCTGTTTGCCAGATGGACCAGCGCCACCAGTACGATCAGCATCGCGATGATGTTGATCAGGAGTTCGATTCCGGACGTCGTGCCCTTGACGATCGCGTCCATCGTCGACGTCGCGTGCAGGTCGGGATCTTCGGTGAGGCGCGGATCGCCCGCCGTGCCACCGGTTTTCACGTCGCGCGTTTCCGGCACCATGATCAGGCTGACCAGGATGGCGGCGGGCGCGCCCATGACCGAGGCGATCACGAAGTGCCCGGCAGCATCCGGAATCAACGGCGAGAGCAGCGTGGCGTAGAGCACCAGCACGGTGCCGGCGATGCCGGCCATGCCCCCGGTCATCACCAGGAATAATTCGCTGCGGGTGAGCTGGGCGATATACGGGCGGATGAACAGCGGCGCTTCCACCATGCCGAGGAAGATATTGGCGGCGGTGGAGAGACCGACCGCGCCGCCGATCCCAAGCGTGCGTTCGAGCGCGACAGCCATACCGCGGACGATCGGCGGCAGGACGCGCCAGTAGAACAGCAGCGTGGTCAGGACGCTCATCAACAGCACGATCGGCAGCGCCTGAAACGCCAGGATGAAATCGGCGCCCGGCGATTTCAGATCGAACGGCAGCGCGCCGCCGCCGAGATAGCCGAACACGAACGACGTGCCCGCGCGCGAGGCGGAAGCGATGGCGCCGACCGCATCGTTGATCGCGCCGAACAGGTGGGCCACGAAGGGCAGCTTGATCAGAACGACCGCGGTCGCAAAGGTAACCACGAGGCCAACGATCGCCTGCCGCAGCGACACGCTACGGCGATTCTCGCCAAGCACCCAGGCGAGCGCGAGCAGCGCGACCACGCCGAACGCCGATTGCAGTTGCAGCATGTGTCCCCCAAGTCCCAGCCGCCCTCATGGTGAGGAGGCGCGAATGCGCCGTCTCGAACCATGAGGCCCCATCCTTCGAGACGCCGCTTGCGTGGCTCCTCAGGATGAGGGAAGCGAGCAACCCCACCAAATATGGCAGCGTTGCGCTTTGTGGTGCAATGCCATGCAAGGCTTGTTCCCAGCCGGAAGTTGACTTTGGCGCCGCCAGCGGCCACCGATAGCCGTCATGTCTACGATTTCGCCGGTAAGTGCCGGGACACTTCTCCGACTTCCCTCATTCCTTTTCTTCCTGCTGTCGCGAAGCCTGACGCGATTTGCTAGCCAGATCGGCGCGGTGGCGATCGGCTGGCAGATCTATGACCTTACCGGCAGCGCCTTCGATCTCGGCATGGTCGGGCTGGTGCAGTTCCTGCCCACCGCGCTCCTGGTGTTCGTCGCGGGCCAAACCGCCGACCGGTTCGAGCGCAAGCGCGTGGTGCAGTTGTGTCAGCTCGCGGAGGCCGCCACCGCGCTGTTCCTGTGCTGGGGCTCCTATGGCGGCTGGCTCACCGAGGTGCACATCTTCATCGCGACCTTCGTGCTCGGCATGGCGGGCGCGTTCGAAAGCCCGACGATTTCGGCGCTGCTGCCGCTGATCGCGCCGCAGGGCTCGCTGCAACGCGCGACCGCGTTGTCGAGTGCGGCGGCTCAGGTCGCGACCATCACGGGTCCCGCGCTCGGCGGGATCGCTTACGCGTTCGCGCCAGGTTTGCCCTACGGCATCATGCTGGCGTTCTGGCTTCTCTCCGCGCTGTTGACCGGCGGCATCCGGACCACCGAGCCGGAGCCGGCCAAGGACGCTGCGACGGCCGATGATGTCTTTGCCGGCGTTCGTTTCATCAGAAACAATCCCGCCATTCTCGGCACCATCTCGCTCGACCTGTTTGCGGTGCTGTTCGGCGGCGTGACCGCGCTGTTGCCGATCTATGCGCGCGATATCCTCAATGCCGGTCCGTCCGGCCTCGGCATCCTGCGCGCGGCGCCCGCCGTTGGCGCGCTGCTGATGACCACGATTCTGGCGCGCCACGCCATCGACCGCCGCGTCGGCATGCGCATGTTCCAGTCGGTGATCGTGTTCGGCGTTGCGACCGTCGTATTCGCACTGTCGCACTGGATCTGGCTGTCGGTGCTGGCGCTCGCCGTTCTCGGTGCGGCCGATACCATCAGCGTCGTGATCCGCTTCTCGCTGGTGCAACTGGCGACGCCGAACGAAATGCGCGGCCGCGTCGGCGCCGTGAACTTCCTGTTCATCAACGCCTCGAACTATCTCGGCCAGTTCGAGAGCGGCGTGGCCGCGGCGCTGCTCGGTACGGTGGCGTCCGCCGTGCTCGGCGGCGTTGCCACGGTTGCGATTGCGCTGATCTGGATGAGGCTGTTCCCGTCGCTGCGCGATGTCGAACGGCTGGAGTAGGGGCGCGACTTACTTCCGCACGCGCCACACGGCGATCTTGTCGTTCGGATCGAGATGCAGCCGCTCGAGGAAGTCGGGCGGGTCGCCGCGGGCGAGCCGCGCCTCCAGTCCTTCCGGCGCGAGCTTGATGATGTTCGCGTCGGGCGTTGCCGAACAGGTGACGACGTAGTCGACGTGGCGATCCGATAATATCTGCCGCGCCGCGGGCGGCGGCGCCAGCATCAATCTGATCAGGGCGGTCATGCCGTCGTTGTTGCGGTGATAGGGGCCTGCAAAAACCTCGTGATTGGTCTCGACGAGAATCGCGGGTCCGAGATCGACCGGCGCCATCACGCGTCCCTTCGGAAGCTCTTTCAGCGAGGCGACGTCCGACAGGGTCTGACACGGCGACAGGCCGCCGATGGGCTCGGGCTTGAAGATCACATCCATCAGCGGCTTGGCCGACAGCCCCGCGAGGGCAAGGCTGAACGGTGAGACGATGGCGGATAAGATCACCAGGTTTCGCACCGAAGCAAATTTCGGCCACAGCACCGCGAGGCTGGCGGCAAAGAGCGGCGCGGCCACCATCGAGGCGGCGGCGGCGCCCCGCATCTGGAACAGACTGAATCCGATCAGCGCGGCGAGCGGGGCGATGCCGACGCTCCAGCGAAACCGTTCAGAAGCAGCCGAGCGGATCAGCGCGAGGACGGCGAAGCCCAGCGTCAGAACCGGAAACACGTAGTAGCCTGGAACTTTCTCCGGAAACAGTTGCAGCATCCGGGGCAATGAGATCGCTTCGGCGATATTATTGACCCACAACGTGATGACGATCGGGTCGAGATGCGCGAAGGGCGGCGCGATGCATCCTGAGAACAACACGAGGAACGCGCCGATCAGAACGGTTGCCAACGCCGCTGCGCTGACGATACGCATCAGGAGCGTCCGGAAATAGCGATCGATGCCGACCATCAGCAGAAGACTGATACCGCCGCCGGCGGTCAACAGCACGACCGGGGCGCCGAAGGCGTCGCACGCCTGGGTGGTCCACGACGACGAGGGCAGCAATGCCGGCGCGAGCAACAGCGAAGATGCCGCAAGCCCCGCGCCAAAGGCGCCGGCCTGCCGCGCGACCGGCGCGCCACGCCATACAAAAAGGCCGAACACCGCAACGCCGACGGCCCCGATGGCCGGCAGCATCTCGATCCCGATCGCAAGCGACAGTGATCCGGTCAATCCACACAGCGCGGCCTTGACGACGTTGCTCTCGATCTGCGCCGCCAACAGGATCATGGCGAGCAACAAATCGATCTGCGCGTTGTGATGATCGATCGCGCCTGGCCGGAAATGGACCAGGGCCGGGAGGCAAAGCACGGCCAGCACCACCGCCGGGATCACCGGGATAAAACTGTTGGTCATTTGCCTGGCGATGGCGGCGACCAGCGCGAGAGCAACGGCAAATAACAGCGCGGGCCAGACATAGAGTGTCACGGCTTCGGTGCTGTGCATTCCCACCAGCGGCTTCAGCAGCAGGATCAACGCGGCCAACGGCGCATCGATCAGCCGCGACCAGTGCATCGACGTGCCGCCCGGCGGATCCATGCGATGCTGGAACAGGTCGAACCAGCCCTGGCCGCCGATGAGGTCGCGGACCTCGACGAGCCGCATGGCGTCATCCGTGGACAGCGCATCGAACACGCCGCCCTTGATCGCGGGCAGCGCGAGCCAGACCGATCCGGCCAGGAAGAGCAACGCGATCCAGAAGTCTGGATGCAGGCCGCCTTGTTCCTTTGGCGGCGCGTGGGCTGAGGTCAAGCTGAGGTCCGACATGGTTTCCGTATCGCTAACACCGGCCGAAGGCTAGTGATCGCGGTCACGTCGGGCAGCGACCTGGTAAGAGGGCTAGCCCCGTCCCACGAACGGCATCTTGCTTGCCATGACTGTCATGAACAGGACGTTAGCATCGAGCGGCAGGCCGGCCATATAGGCGACCGCATCGCCGACGGCCTTCGAGTCCATGCGCGGTTCCGGCATCTTGCGGCCGTCCGGCTGCAACACACCGTCAACCATACGGTCGGTCATGGGGGTTGCGGCATTGCCGATGTCGATCTGGCCGACCGCGATGTCGTAGGCGCGGCCGTCGAGATTGGTTGCCTTGGTCAGGCCGGTGATGGCGTGCTTGGTGGACGTATAGGGCGCCGAGAACGGCCGCGGCGCATGCGCCGAAATCGAACCGTTGTTGATGATGCGGCCGCCGCGCGGGGTCTGGTCCTTCATGATGCGGAAGGCGTGCTGCGTGCAAAGGAACGCGGCGGTGAGGTTGGTGTCGACCACCGCCTGCCACTGCGCAAGCGTCAGATCCTCAAACGGCATCGCCGGCGTTCCCATGCCGGCATTGTTGAAGAGCAGATCAAGCCGGCCATGGGTCTCCATCACCTTGGCGAACAGGGCGGCGATCGAGCCGGCGTCGGTCATGTCGGCGGGGACGACGAGGGCCTTGCCGGCGGGGCCGAGGCTCTGGGTTTCCTCGAGCTTCTCCTTGCGCCGTCCGGCGAGCGCGACCGTGAAGCCGGCATGCATCAACGCCAGCGAAGCGGCGCGGCCGACGCCGGTGCCGGCTCCGGTGACGATGGCGATCTTGTTTTTCTCGGTCATTGTTTCCTGCCTTTATAGGTTCGGTGTTTTTTAGGTCTTCGGTGTTTCGGTCTTGTAGGGTGGCCGCGGGATATTCTGGTGCGCGGCGCGTAACGCAGCCGACCAGCGCGAACGCAAATCATGGAAGTAGGGCTCGCCCGCTTCGATGCGGTGGTTGAGGTCGGCGTCGCAGACGTCGGTGCGCACCACCAGAACGTCGATCGGAAGACCGACGCCGAGATTGGAGCGCATGGTCGAATCCATCGAGATCAGGCTGGTCTTCAGCGCCTCATACAGTTCGACGTCATAATGCATGGCGCGGTCGAGCACCGGCTTGCCGTATTTGTGCTCGCCGATTTGCAGGTAAGGCGTGTCGGTGGTGCATTCGATGAAGTTGCCGGCCGGATAGACCATGAACAGCCGCATCCGCGAGCCCTTGATCTGGCCGCCGAACAGGAACGATACGTCGAAGCTGATATCTTCCGATTTTAGTGCGGTGCCCTCGGTGGCGTGAACCGCGCGGATCGCCCGCCCGATGCGCTGCGCCGCCTGGAACATGGTCGGCGCGTTGAGCAGCGTCTCGACCTCGCCGGTCTCGGGATCTTCCATGCCCTCGGTCAGGGTCGACAGCACGGACTGGCTGATCGCTAGATTGCCGGCGCTGGCCACCGCCATGATGCGCTCGCCAGGCTTGGAGAAGATGTGCAGCTTGCGGAAGGTCGAGACGTTGTCGAGCCCGGCATTGGTCCGGGTGTCGGCGATCATGACCAGCCCGTCCTTTACCAGCACCCCGCAGCAATAGGTCATTTCACGTCCCCGACGCCGCTCAAACGCGCGTTTGCGGCGCGAAACTATCCAATTTCGCGCGCGCATCCAACCCCATTCGGAGAGCCGAAATTGGGGCTGTTTACCTTGCGGCGTAGGCGCGCCGCATCGGTTTCAGCGCCACCAGCGCCAGGATGCCGGTCAGTGCATCCATCGCGATGATGATCGCAAACACCGGCAGCCAGCTCCCGGTCTGCTCGCGCAACAGCGCGGCGAGCGGACCTCCAAGGATCGAGCCGACGCCCTGGGCGATATACAGCAGGCCGTAGTTGGTCGTCGCATGCTTTGCGCCGAAGGTGTCGGTCAGGGTCGATGGAAACAGCGAGAAGATTTCGCCCCAGCCGAAGAACACGACGCCGGACAACAGAACGAAGACCAGCGTGTTGTCGCGGAACAGGACCATCAGCGTGACGGAGGCGGCTTCCATCAGGAAGGCGATGGCCATGGTGTTTTCGCGGCCGATCCGGTCCGACACCCAGCCGAAGAACGGACGGGTCAGTCCGTTGGTGATGCGGTCGATGTTGAGCGCGAGCGGTAGCGCCGCCATGCCGAACACGGTGACGCCGGCGACGCCGAAGTCGCGCGAAAAAGCGCCGAACTGCGAGATGATCATCAACCCGCCGGTCGACATCATCGTCATCATGACGAACATCAGCCAGAACACGTTGCTGCGCAGCATCTGATCCGGCGGTGTTCCGACTCTCGTGACCTGCACCGTCGGCTGAGGCAACACGTCATCGTCGGTCGGCAAGCGCAGCGCCAGCGCGGCAACGGCGCCGACCACGCCCAGAATGATGCCGAACACGATCAGCGTGTGCTGGTAGCCGCTGCCGTTGATCATGTTGTAGATCGGAGTGTTCGTTAGTAGCGCGCCGAAGCCATAGCCCGCGGCGACGACGCCGGTGGCAAAGCCGCGCCGGTCCGGAAACCATCGCACCATGAGGCCGACGACGCCGACATAAACGATGCCGGTGCCGATGCCGCAGAACAGGCCGTAGGTGAAATAGAGCCCGGTGATGCTCGTGACATAGCCGGCGGTGATCCACCCCAGGCCGGACAGCAGGCAGCCGGTGGCGATCAAGAGCCGGGCGCCAAACCGGTCGATCAAATAGCCCTGGAGCGGCGACAGGAACGTCTGCAACACGATCAGGATCGTGAAGGTGACCTGAAGCGCCGAGAGCTGGACGCCAAGGCTATCCTGAAGCGGCTTGGTGAAGAACGCCCAGCCGTATTGCGGGCTCGAGATCGACATCATCGCGATCAGCCCCAGCACGAGCTGGATCCAGCGCGTGGACGTCGTCGATTGAGCCGATGATACCCCGTTGACGGTAGCCATCCTTCCCCCTTGCGTTTCTCGCCCCAGTTTGTGGCATACGTTGTACCACGCGATACCTCCGGCGCAACGCCGGCCGCATGGTCCGATCGTATGAGGAATAAAATCGCGCGACGCGGGTTTAGCGCGTCGCGGCGACGGGTTGCTGCGGGGAACAGGCCGGCTTTTATGGCGACAGGGTCGCCAGATAGGCCGCAATCGCCAACATATCGTCCTGGCTGAGCTTGGCCACGACCGGCTGCATCAGTTCGGCGTTGGCGCCGCTGCGGGTGCCAATCTTGATGTCGTTGAGCTGGCGAAACACGTACATCGGCGAGCGGCCGGTGAGGTGCGGCACCTCACTGATGCCTTTCAGATCGGGTCCGTGGCAGGTAGCGCAGGGCTGCGTCTGGCCGCGACCGCCCTTCACGAGCGCCTCGCCGCGCGCGACGCTGCCGACAGGTACGTTGGCGACAAAGCCGAAGCGGGAGTCGCGCAGGTGGGCGCGCTCTGGCGCCTGCGGCAATTCGATGATGCGGCTGCCGATCGGCTCGCTGCCATCGATGGGAAACCGCATGCCGCCGACACGCAACTCCGTCTTCGGCACGGTGTCGGTTTCGACCACCTTGTTCCAGGCGGGGCGGGGCAGGGCGGCATAATACTTGGCCGCCTCGCGCACCTCGTCGTCGGTCACGGCCTTGGCGATCGGGAACATCGAGCCTGCGCGCGCGCCCTTGCGGTGGCCGTCCTTGAAGTCGGCCATCTGTCTGACGATGTAGGCCTCCGGCAGCCCGGCCAGATCGGAGGATTCCGGATGACCGCCGCCGGTGGTGACGTGGCATTTCGAACATGCTTTGACGGCCGGCGGGCGTCCGTTGGCGACGACCGATGGCATCGGCGGATGGTCTTCGGGAAACCAGTCCGGCGGTGCAAAATCGTTCTCGACCTGCGCTTGCGTATATTTCCGGCTGCTGCCCGGCAGGGTCTTTTCTTCTTTGGCGTCGAACTCGGCGACGGGCGGATTAGCGGGATAGGCCCAGTCCGGAAGAGGCGCGGCGGGGCTGCCCGGCGTTGGCGCGGGCGCCGCCGACTGCGCCAGCGCGCCCGCCGCAGCCAGACCCA
>Ga0307474_10003929_pt1 | contig 10692 bp, 9 predicted proteins | sample atmos_gasesECM1C_2_FD_203312 | JGI IMG/M metagenome (GOLD analysis project Ga0307474, IMG submission 203312) | Hardwood forest soil microbial communities from Morgan-Monroe State Forest, Indiana, United States - atmos_gasesECM1C_05 | ecosystem: Environmental > Terrestrial > Soil > Temperate...
CATGCCGTAAAACGCCACCGACACCACCAGCATGCGAAGCACTGGATCGGTACGCAGCTTGTCCCAGGCCCCCGACAGCGTCATCAGGCCGTTGATCATGCCACCCCAGGACGGCATCCAGAGCATGATGGAAAAGGTCATGCCCAGCGTCTGCGCCCAATCGGGCAGCGCCGTGTAGTGCAGATGATGCGGGCCCGCCCAGATGTAGAGAAAGATCAGGGACCAGAAGTGAACGATGGACAGACGATATGAATAGATCGGCCGTTCGACCCGCTTGGGGATGAAGTAGTACATGATGGCGAGGAAACCGGCGGTGAGAAAGAAGCCGACGGCGTTGTGTCCATACCACCACTGGAACATCGCATCCTGCACGCCGCTCCATGCGACGTAGGATTTCGAGCCGAATACCGAAACCGGCACTGCGGGATTGTTGCCGAGGTGAAGCACGGCAATGGTGATGATAAAGGCGAGAAAGAACCAGTTGGCGACAAAGATATGTGGCTCCTTGCGCTTGATGATGGTGGCGAGAAACACCAGCAAATACGCGACCCAGACGATCGTCAGCCAGAGATCCGCATACCACTCGGGCTCCGCGTACTCCTTGCTCTGCGTCACCCCGAGCAAATAGCCGGTGCCGGCGATCAGAATGAAGAAATTATATCCAAGCACAACGAACCAGGGCGCGAGCTCGCCGGCGATACGAACCCGCGACGTTTTCTGCACCACGTAAAATGAGGACGCGACCAGCACGTTGCCGCCGAAGGCGAAGATCACCGCCGAGGTATGAAGCGGCCGCAAGCGGCCGAAGCTGATCCACGGCAGGTCGAAATTGAGTGCCGGCCAGGCCAATTGGCACGCGATGATCAACCCGACCGCAAATCCAGCGATACCCCAGAACATCGCCATGACGGCTGCAAGCTTGACCGGGCCGAAGTTGTAATTGGGCCGGCCATTGATTTCCTGCGGCGGCAGCAGCGCAGGCCTGTCGAAGTACCGGTTGAGGATCACGAACACCGACGCGACGCTCGCAGCGGCCGCGATAGTGGCATGGAATGCGAACGGAGCGTCGACGGCCTTTGCAGCGCCGATCACGCAAAGAAAGGCGGTCACCGTGAAGAAGGCCGCCAAGCCACTTTCGCCAATCGTCATCGACTTCGAATCAAGCGCCTGGCTCATGAGGAATCTCTCTGAAGGACACCTCGCTAACAACCACAGTCGCGCGCAATGTGATTTGATCGAGATCAACTTCACTCAAAATGGCGTCGATGGCGGGGAACCTGCCAAAGCGACTTCGACGGCACCGAGTTATTTGCCGCTCTCGGCGCTGGCCGAAAGCGCCCTGAGAACGTCCCGGCGAGTAATGATACCCACAAGCCGATGCTCGTTATCGATGACCGGAATGCTCCTGATTCGATGCTCGACCATCAACTGCAATACCCGCGTCAACCTGGTGTCGGCGGCAACGTAAATGAACGCCGGGATCATGATGTCTGCAACGGTCCGGTTCATCAGATCATCGTAACGCGGAACCATCTGGCTCGGCGTGAACGCAAAGCACTTGAGCACGTCGAACTTGGTCACAAGCCCGATGATCTGCGTGTCCTCTTCGACCGGATACGTGTTAAAATCGTCCCGCTCGAACATCTCGTTCAATTCCCGCACCGACAGTTCGCGCGTCACCGTCCTGACGTTTCGCGTCATGTAGTCTGCGACGGTCTGCTGAAGGAACTTGTACAAGGTGCGATCCGATCGATTTGTTGGCAAAAGACCTTCTAGTGTGACAGCAGCGCGCAGCGGGTGGTTTGAGTGATCAGGTACTGAGTCATGCCGCCAAGAACCAGCTCGCGAAACCGCGAATGACCATAGGCGCCCGCGACGACCATTCCCGCGCCGACATTGGCCGCCAATGCGTCAAGCTGAACGGTCGCATCCTGGTCCGGCGGCGCCACCAGCTCGGACGCCGAAATTCCGTGGCGCGATAGCCATTTCACGACATCGCGAACCCGCTTTACCGCAGCTGCCTGACCGTCTTCTGTTTCCACGATCTCCGCCACGGCGACGTCCTTGGCCTTGCGAAGCATCGGTAAGGCGGCAACGATCGCCCGCCTCGCCTCTGGCGTGTCCTTCCAACCAACGAGCACGCTCCGCGGATCGAGCCAGTCGACGCGATCGGGGACGACAAGGAGTGGCCGGCCAGCCTCCATCACGAGATCTCTGGCGGTGATCGTGGCGAACGGATCGGAAAAGCCATCGCTGTGACCGCCGCAGACGATGATGTCCGCGCACCGCGCGTGCTGCAGAACGTAACGCGCCGGAAAGTCGATCGCGCAGCGCCATTCGACATCCTTGGCACGATTTTGGACGGCCTCGCGAAATTGGCCTTCCAGTTCCGAAATCCGCCGCTTGACCGAAGCCTGCTCCTCGTCGATGAGGAGCTGGGCCTGCTCTCCGGCGGTGAAGTAAAGCGGCGGGCTGACCACTGCCGCCACAATCCCGACCAGTCCGGCGTCAAATCTTTCGGCGATCTGACCCGCGACGGCAAGAGGCGCGTCGTTGGGTCGATCAAGCGCCAAGCTGACCATGACGGTCGCATAGGTCATCCCAACCCCTCCATGACTATGGGACGATCCTAGCTTTCAAGGCCGGAGGGCAGGATGAGATAGATCAAAGTTGCGTGGGATATTCGGTGGCCCAACGCTCTTTCCACGGTGGCAAACCCGGCAAAATGCCGGCGGAATTCGAGGCACCCAAAACTTGCATCGGTATCCCTCTTCGGCGAAATTGTCGGCCTGCGTGAAGGTTTTAGGCCCAAACTGCCGGCTGGGAGGCGGGCAGGATGATGCGGAAGCGAAGGCTTGAGCGTGCCCGGTACAATTCAGCTATCGCCCGACGACCCGATTCGTAACGAGGCCCTGCGGCTGCGAGTCGAGGGGTTTGGCGTCGGAACCTGGGATCTCGATCTGATCACGCAGAAACTGGAATGGTCTGATGCCGCCAAGGCCCTCTTCGGCGTTTCGCCGCATCAAGTGATCACCTACGGGCTTTTCCTTTCCTTGCTTGAACCGGCGGACCGCGAACGCACGGATCTGGCCATCAAGAGGGTTGCCGAAAAAGGCGGCACTCTTGACGTTTCCTTCAAGATCGGCGCGAGCGCAGGATCGCATCACTGGATACGCGCCCGCGGCGCCCTGGTCAGGGACGATGCCGGTGCGGCCCGGCACCTGAGCGGAATCGTCCTTGATATCGACGAAGAGAAAAGGCTCGAAGACGCGCTGAGAATGCGCGAGAGTCACCTCCGTTCGATTCTCGATACGGTGCCCGATGCCATGATTGTCATCAATGAATACGGCATCATGCAATTTTTCAGCACCGCCGCCGAAAGGATGTTCGGCTATTCCGAACGGGAAGCCATCGGCACGAATGTCAGCGAGTTGATGCCCATGCCGGACCAGGCGCGCCACGACGGATATCTGACGCGCTATCGTTCCACCGGCGAGAGGCACATCATCGGAATTGGCCGGATCGTGACCGGCAAGCGAAGGGATGGAACCACCTTCCCGATGCACCTTGCGATCGGCGAAATGCGATCTGGCGGAGAAACCTACTTTACGGGATTCGTGCGCGATCTGACTGAGCATCAGCAGACACAAGCGCGCCTGCAGGAACTTCAATCCGAACTTGTCCATATCTCACGTCTGACCGCGATGGGCGAGATGGCATCAGCACTGGCGCACGAGCTCAATCAACCGCTGGCGGCGATAAGCAACTATATGAAGGGTTCGCGCAGGCTGCTTGAGGGAAGCGCGGACCCGAACGCGCCAAAAGTGGAAAGCGCGATGGACCGGGCGGCCGAACAGGCGTTTCGCGCCGGCCAGATCATTCGACGTCTGCGCGACTTCGTTGCGCGCGGCGAATCCGAAAAACGGGTCGAAAGCCTTTCAAAATTGATCGAGGAAGCCGGCGCGCTCGGCCTGGCCGGCGCGCGTGACCAGAACATCCAGCTTCGCTTCAACCTGAATCCCGAGTTTGATCTGGTTTTGGTAGACCGGGTTCAAATTCAGCAGGTTCTCGTAAATCTGTTTCGTAACGCGCTCGAGGCGATGGCGCAGTCGCCCGTGCGGGAGCTTGCGGTCTCCAATGCGGCGGTCGACGACGACATGATCGAAGTTTCGGTTTCCGACACCGGTTCGGGTTTCCCTGACGATGTCAGGGCTAATCTGTTTCAAACGTTCTTCACAACGAAGGAGACCGGGATGGGAGTGGGACTCTCCATCAGCCGCTCGATCATTGAAGCACACGGCGGGCGGATGTGGGCCGAAGGAACAGCCTCAGAAGGGGCAACTTTTCGTTTCACGCTACCCATGGCATCAAGAGAAAGCTAAAGCAGGTTGAGCATGCCAAAAGTCTACGTCATCGATGACGATGCGGCGATGCGGGATTCGCTCAGCTTCCTGCTTGATGCCGCCAATTTCGAGGTCGCGCTATTTGAAAGCGCCACAAATTTTCTCGAAATGCTTCCTCGCCTCGACTTTGGATGTGTGGTTTCCGACGTACGCATGCCCGGGATCGACGGTATCGAGCTTCTCAAGCGCATGAAATCTTTGGATAGCCGTTTTCCGGTCGTGATCATCACCGGGCATGGCGATGTCCCCCTCGCCGTCGAGGCGATGAAGCTCGGAGCCGTCGATTTTCTTGAAAAGCCTTTCGAAGACGACCGCTTGATCGGGATGATCGAAGCTGCAATCCGCTACGGAGAGCCGGCCGCCAAAGATGAAGCGTTCACGCGTGATATTGCCAGTCGAATCGACAGCCTCAGTCCCCGCGAACTTCAGGTCATGGAGGGGCTTATCGCAGGACTCTCGAACAAGATGATCGCCCGCAACTACGACATCAGTCCCCGAACGATTGAAGTGTATCGGGCCAACGTGATGACCAAGATGCAGGCCGGCAGCCTTTCGGAGCTGGTGCGGCTTGCGATGCGGGCCGGCCTTTTGAAGGATTGAGCTAGATCAAGCCGCAACCACCCCGATGCGTGCTAGTTTTGTGACTGGCATTTGCCGCAGCATGTACGGGCTCGTGACGATGTCGGCCGCAAAACCAGCCGTTTATGTGGTGGATGACGATCCTGACGTCCTCGGCTCGTTGCGTTTCCTGCTTGAAACGGACGGGTTCGATGTGCGCACCTTTCGAACTGGTGCGGCGATGCTCCGCGCCCTCACGCCGGCCAATGTCGACTGCTTTGTCATCGACTACAAAATGCCCGATATGAACGGCGTCGACCTGATCAACCGGCTTCGAAACCGCGACATTGCCACGCCGGTCATTCTGATCACCGGCTATCCAGACGAGAACATTTCGTCGCGGGCAGAAGCGGTAGGTGTGCACCATGTCCTGCGCAAGCCTCTTCTCGATGACAGCCTCATCACGCATATACGCGGGGCAATCAGGGAAAATCGCGCCGGTGGGGAGCCGAACTGACCACGGTATCACCTCCGGAATTCTACGTAGGTGAACTTCCCTAAGATATCTCGCGAAATTTCAAGCCTGCGTCAGTTCCCGTAGTCATCGATCATCTGCTGCAAAGGAGATGGTCATGCTCAACCAGTCGCTCGCCGTTCCAACCGTCATCGTCAACAAGAGTGACCCGGTTGCTCTTCCTGTCCCTGATGCATTCAGCTTCGTCACCGGTCACGCCGGCCTTATCGCTACCGAGTTCTCCTACCGGAAGGATGAGGAAATCTATGGAGAGGACGAACCGGCGGAATACGTCTACCAGGTGATTTCGGGCGCAGTCCGCAGCTACAAATTGTTGTCCGACGGACGACGCCAGATCGGTGCATTCCACCTGCCCGGCGACGCGTTCGGGTTGGAATCTGGAGCCACTCACCGCCTCGCGGCGGAAGCCATCATCGATACCACGGTGCGGCTGGTGAAGCGTCGCAGCCTCGAACAGGCAGCCGCTGCCGACGTTCAGATCGCACGCAAGCTTTGGGCCATGACCGCCGGGGACCTCCGCCACGCCGAAGATCATATGCTGCTTCTCGGGCGCAAGACCGCGATGGAACGCGTAGCCACTTTCCTTCTTGAAATGGATCGCCGGCTCGCGGTCGCCGGTTTGATGGCGCTGCCGATGTGCCGTCGCGACATTGGCGACTACCTCGGACTTACGCTGGAGACCGTCTCACGCGCGCTTTCGCAGCTTCACACGCAGGGTGTCCTCGGCTTCTCCGGTGCCCGCCAGATCGTCCTGCGGAATCGGCAGCGCCTGCGCAATCTGGACGCTTGATGCTCAGGAACGTTTGCCGGGGCTCGTTTCCGGCATGGCAAGAAAGATCAGCGCAAGGCCCGCCAGTGCAATGGTGGCGAGTCCGGCAAAGGCGACGCTGCTGCCGAGGTGATCGCTGATGTAACCGGCGAGCACGGTGCTCAGGGCAGCGCCGATGCCGGTCGCGGTACCGACGATGCCCTGTGCAAGATTGAAATGCCCGCTGCCGAAGGCAATGTCGGCCACAATCAATGGTATCATCACGCTGAACACCGCTGCGGTGATGCCGTCGAGCACCTGGACCGCAACCAGCACATAGGGGTCGTGGACGCTGGCAAACATCACGCCGCGGAGCGCCAACGCGGCAAAGCCCGTCAGAAGCAGCGGCCGCCTTCCCCATTGCTGAGCCTTGCGTCCGACCGAAGGCGATGTCAGCGCGACGATCGCCTGAGGCACGATAATGCAAGCCGCAATCAACACGGTCGCCCATTTGCTGGAGCGGGTAGTTACGACACCGGCCATCAAGGGAAGCATTGCCCCATTTGCGAGCTGCAGCAGCATGATGCTCGCGGCAAAAATCAACAGAGGACGCTGGCGCACCAGGGCCAGGACGCTGGTCGATTTGGCCTCCGGTGCCGTCCGCGGCACCTCACCGTGAGCGCGTGCGATATCGACTTCACGCTCACGGATGCGCGACAATGCAAGCAATGCAGGGATCACCAGCACGAAGGTGACGAGGAACACCGAACGGCTCGATAGCAGGTAGCCAAATGTTCCCATCACGGCCGCTGCCACACCGTTTCCGAGCGATGCGAAGCGCGCATTGCGTCCCAGGCGTTCGCCGATCGCCAGCGGCCCGACCAGACCGAGACTGATCGCCGCGATTGCGGGACCGAGCACGCAGCTGGCCGCAGCATGGAGCGTTGCGGCGATCGCGACCACCGCAAAAACCGGCCAGGCCGCATAGGCCAGCGCGGCGCAACCGATCGTGATAACCGCAAGTGCCGCAACCAGCCGTTCGGACCGGGCGGCATCGATGATGGCCCCGCCGGGCATCTGACCGATCAGCGCAACTACGCCGCCGATCGAGAGCACAGAGCCGATTTCGACCTGGGTCCATTTCTGCGTCGTCAGATAGACCGCGACGAACGGACCGAAGCCGGTTTGCACATCGGCCAGAAAGAAGATGAACCAGTCGAGACCGCGCAGGCTCTCGCGCGAGGGTGCGGGCAGCGGTGGAGCGGCCGCCGCTTCAGACGCGGACGGTTGCATGCGATGATCACGGTACGGCCCATGCCTGGTCAACGGCATTGTTCCGCTCGAATTTGTATCGGGAAGCTTGCGCAAGCCGCATTTCCCTCCCCTTCACTACGGATATTGCCAGGGCTGCAGGTTGCCGGCGGCGCCGAGCACGACAATTGGCGTGCCCTCCTTGTATTCGGGCGCGGCCATCACTTGTTCCTTGGTCAATTCCAGCGTGATGCTGTCGCTCTTGTTGGCGATGCGCCCAAAATGCAACGCATTCCAGTCGACGACGATTTTCCGGCTCCCCACTCCCAGAAAGCCGCCGAAATCGATGACGGCCGCCCGCACCGTGCCTTTGGGATCGACGATGATATCGACGATGCGCCCCATGTCCTCATCGGTCGGACTGCGGACGTCGCGCCCGAGCACTCCGTGCGCCTCGCGCGCTCCGATGATGGTGACCGACGGCGGAGGCGCAGGCTCTTTCGGCGCAGCCGGCGAATCATGTTCCTGCTGCGGCGATGGCTGGGGTGGACTCGCGTTGTCGTCAGCCCATGATGCCGGGACGAACCATACTGCGAGACCTGCGATCAAAAGCACTGGCAAAAGTCTAGCGCGCATGTCGTCTCCTCGATCGAGAGCCGACGCTTACGCGTCGGCGGCAACTGCTTTCCACTTGCGCAAAAGCCACCAAGCTTGCAGTTCAAGGGCCGGCGTTCAATGCGCCAGCACGAGCGAAACCTGGACCCGGCCTCGCGTACGTATGACCTCCAGCGAAACGTCTTCGCCGTGCCGGCGAATTCTGAGATCGACGCTCGAGGAACCCAATCGCAGGTCGCGAAGGATCACCTCGTTGAGAAAGGCCGGCAGCCGCGGGTTGCGCAGGCGAATTTCATCGCGCGTGGCATCGAATTCGAGACCGAGCGCTGCCTCCAGCAGCGTGAACGGTGTCGCGCTCGCCCAGGCCTGCGGCGCGCAAGCCACCGGATAGAGCGTCGGACCGCGTCCCTTTTCCCGACGGAAACCGCAGAACAATTCCGGAAGCCGCCGCAAATCCATATAGGTTGCGGCATCGAACAGCGCCTTGAACACAGTTTCAACGGAATGTTTCAGTGCGTAGCGGGCAAGGCCGAGAGCGATCAGCGCGTTGTCGTGCGGCCAAATCGAACCATTGTGATAGGACATCGGATTGTAGCGCGCTTCGCCACGCGCCACCGTGCGAATTCCCCAGCCCGTAAAAAAATGTGATCGCATCAGGTCGGAAGCGACCTTCCGGGCGCGATCCTCGCGTGCAATTCCGGTAAACAGCAATTGCCCGGCATTCGAAGTACGCACCCGGCACGGTTGCTTGGCGCCGTCGAGCGCGAGCGCATAAGTGCCGAGTTCATCGCACCAGAAGGTCTCCTCGAAGCGCTCGGCGAGCCGGTGCGCCTCGGCCTCGAGCTGCCGCGCCTTTTCCGGCAACCCCATGCGCCTGGCACAAAGCGCCGCCAGCCGCTTGCCGGCAAAAACGTAGCCCTGAACCTCGGCCAGCGCGATATGACCTTCGGCGAGCCTTCCGTCGGCGTGAAAGATTGCGTCATATGAATCTTTCCAGCCCTGGTTCGCAAGACCCTGTTCCGAGGCGCGCCGATATTCGACAAAGCCGTCACGGTCTGGATCGCCCGGCCCGTCGATCCACGCCAAGGCTGCCTCAATCGATGGCCAAAGTTCGACGAGTGTCTCGTCATCACCGGTGCGCTCGGCGTAAAGGCCGGCGAGCAACACGAACAACGGGGTCGCATCGACGCTGCCGTAATATTGCGCAAAAGGAACCTCGCGCAGCGCCGCCATTTCGCCGCCCCGCATTTCATGAAGGATCTTCCCCGGCTCTGCGTCAGCGAGCGGATCAAACGCCCTGGCCTGATACAGCGCGAGCCGCTTCAATACACCGCGCGCGACCCGTGGATCGAGCCACAGCATTTGCATCGCGGTGATGATCCCGTCGCGGCCGAATGTAGTCGAATACCAGGGGATGCCCGCATAGGGATATCGCCCCTGCGGCGTATCCGTCATCAGGATGTTGAGGTCGGCCATCGATCGACACAGAACTTCATTGAAAATGTTGTTCGAGGTTTCGATGCTCGTAGTGGCCCTTGTCGACTCGCGCATCTCGCGGCGATGGGCGAGAAGACCGCGGAAGAACGGCGTCGGCTTCGAGGTCGCCGGTTTGTTGCACGATGCAACGACAAACAGCGAGCAAGTCTGCTGCGGGGCGAGCTCGAGCTGATAGGTCGCCGCGTTTACCGCAAGCCGCGTCGGTCGGGGATCGAACTGAAGCGCCGTGACGCGTATGCTGTCGTCAAGCCCCCTGTACTCGAGCACCACATCGGATGGTCCCATCAGCCTTGCGGAGGCGATACCCCGGCGCGGACGGTGCTCTCCTCGCACTTCAAACAGATCGGCGAAATCGTTGTCGAACAGCAACGTCAGATCGAAACTCGCCGACTCTTCGCCGTGATTTTGCACGCCGATCCGCTGATACGCCGCGCCGCGCCACAAGAAGATCGTGCGCACGATGTGCAGCATGTCCTTGCGCAGTACGATCCGTCCCTGCCGATAGACATCCGGATTGGTGAGGTCGACCGTCAGGCCCGAATTGTCGTCGCGCAAATTCGAGCCCAACAGGAGCGGCTGCACTTCGTCCAGCCTGAGCTCGAGCCGCGCCAGAAAGCGGGTGTCCGAATTGAAAAGGCCGTCCGGTCCGCCGGCGGAGGCGCCAATATCGCCGTGGCAGTCGAGCACAATGAACGTGTCGTCGTGCTTGAGTGATCGCCGCGGCCGCGCCGCGGGCCCTGTCATCGGAATGTAGAATGGCGATTCCCCGACCGTTTCGGTGGCCCGAACCACGGTAATTTGCGTCACGGCTTCGGCTGACATGTGATCTCGATCCCCCGCTCAGCTTTGAGAATGAGCGCAAAGCTACTGTTGCAGATCAGGCCGCGTGCTTCTGAAGGCGGCTCAATTCCTGCGTCACCAGTTCACGATAAGGCCCCTGGCCCTGCATCAGCCGATCCGGCGGGCCGTCTTCGATGATCTTGCCCGCCTTGAGCACCACCACACGGTCGAAGCCGCGCAGCGTCGAAAGACGATGCGCAATCGCGATGACAGTTCGTCCGCGCATCAGGCGGGCAAGCGCTTCG
>Ga0307474_10003930_pt1 | contig 10692 bp, 11 predicted proteins | sample atmos_gasesECM1C_2_FD_203312 | JGI IMG/M metagenome (GOLD analysis project Ga0307474, IMG submission 203312) | Hardwood forest soil microbial communities from Morgan-Monroe State Forest, Indiana, United States - atmos_gasesECM1C_05 | ecosystem: Environmental > Terrestrial > Soil > Temperate...
ACCATCGAGAGCGTTTGGTGGGCCCCAAAGGGCTTCAACAGCTTTAGGCAGCACCACCGTCGAACGTATTCGACGGTAGGGTCGAATACGTTCGACGGTGGTAGTCAGAAACACCATCGAGAGCATTTAGCAGGCTCCAAATCGCTTCAATAGCTCTAAGAAACACCGTCATTGAAGGTATTTGACACTACCGTCGAATATATTTGACGTCGGTTGTCAGCGACCTCATTACAAGCATTTTTGTTAGATCATCTTTCAGCTAGATATGCAAAATTCATGTCATATGATTTAAGCGACGATATCGCGTGAGGATTTATGATAAGTAACACTTATTACAGTTGCGTGATCGTATTTAAGGAAATTTAAATTTGATGCATTTATTTATATGAATGATTCGAAAAACGTTAAAGATTATTATATTTTTGCTAAATGACTGACACGAAAATCTACAGTGGAAACTTTAAAACATTTCAAAAGACGAACTGATATTTGTTCAGAGACTTAGCATCGCACTTGACGCTGTCTACGAACAATAAAAATCGAATACAACTTTATTTCAGATGCAGAAAGATTCGTATATATATATACATATCCATCAAAACCTGTAGTCCTTTTTCATCCAACGACCTCCCTTGACGTCGTCAGTGTACAATTCAAACCCATCCGGCTTGTCGAAACTGCAAGACCCTCTGCAAAATGGGTATCTACAAGCAAAGCTATACGTGGATCCAGTTCTGACCTCATTTGACCAACTATGCGGCGAGGCGCAAACCGGACATGCGGGAGAGAGACGATGACCCCAAGGACGCCACCTGGGGTGGGTGAATACGTACAATGTAGAGGCGATAGACGAAGAGCCAGAAACCCGATGCATGAGAAGAATGTTAGTGTGGCGGGCAACAGAAGATTGAGCAGTCGCCGTGAGTATATGTTTCATGGATGACGCCAGATCAAATCCCTCGACAAGGATACGATTAGTAAAGTCGATAAAAAACGGCGTGGTGAGCGCGGCGTGGAATTCGACGGCAGTAAAGGCGATTATATTGTCAAAAGACACGCTGATAGCATCACAATCATCTCATTTAATACATAAGACTGAACGTGAAAATATAAAATGAACTTACTAATCAATTGCAGACCGGAGACCCATAAGGCTATCTCGCTCTCGAACAAGAGCCCCGCAACACAACATGAAGAGTGTGGTGGCCTTGGGTCGGAGATAATAAACCAGAACGGGAGGGAAAATCGATTTCATGAACTTAATATGCCCGCCACAAATAAGTACTTTGTTTAACATATTACAATTGCAGAGGTACTTACCTCATCGACAGTCGTACACAAATCCGAGCCAATGTATAGATCCCCCGTGTCGTCATGAGAATGATTCGTGATAATTATTACCACTCGTTGGAAGCCTCGTCTGACAGGAACATAAGTAGACGGAACAAACCATAAATAAATAAAAAGTCGCTTACCCTTCCAGAGTGCGAACCAGGGTGGTCATCGCTTCGGTGTGATCACGGACAAGTCGGTCAGTCGCGAGATCAAATACGATTTCTTTGTACGCCAGAGTTGCTTCTGCGAGGAAACCGCCCAACATTTCTGCAATCAAAGATGCAGGATTACCCTTAGAATTTATGGAGACGAGCACGAAATGCAGAATGAGGATTGGGTCAGCCAAGCACTGAGAACTAGCATTGAGTTGATAATCTCCTTGTACGTGCAGGCATGAATTGAGTGCAGGTATCCAAGATCCTGCCGGTTGAGACAAAATGGAGACGTTGCCCCGGTAAAAACCCTAGCGACAACGATAATAAATATTATTAAGACAGTCGCCAGAAAAAGCAAAATACATAACAACAACGAAAACGAAAAACTCACGAAATACGGTACGGGTCCAGACATGACTTGTAGATGGCACGCAACGCAAATGTATACAGTATTACGAAGATCGGTGCCCTCGGGCAAGGGAATATGTTTAGAACACACAACCCGGGTGCATCTATCACACATCCAGAGGTCACCGCCGTTAATGCAAATATAACAATATTCCTACAAAAGATGTAACTTATGGACATTAACGTATATACAAATATACTCACTTGCCGCCGCCGTTGCTGAGTAACCAGGACGTTGTCAACAGCTGCGGGAGGGTGTAAGGCGACCCCGGTTTTACGAGGAGCCGTGCCACCGGTAGATTTACGGGCTTTATGAGAAGTCCTAGCCATACTCAACAAAAAACGAACCGATGATGACGAGAGGAAGAAAGAGAGAAAGATCGATAACGATCAATCGATTTATAAAAATATATCACGTGATCATTAAATTTGTTGGTGAAATATGGCGTGAGAAAGTTCAAACAAAACCAAATAGTTGAAAGAACGTGCCAGCGTATCAGTTCCCTTACTTCCCTTAACATCTACCGCCTCACGTGCCTGTAATTTCAATGTAAGTATTTCACATTATCCCATATACTAACTGTTTATGTTTTTATAGATGTATTACCTTTGATGCGACACAGGCGAGTAATCGCACATACCACCATCTTTACTGACATTATTTATGCCCCCTTTTAAACCAGACAGATCATCGTGCGAGAGTGCCATTTGGGCATTACGGGAGGATGTGAAAACCCAATTAGGGCTATCCACCTCCCGCTCTCCCCATTCACCGAGAGGCCAATTAGGCATACAAAGACGGCATGAACCCTCAATTAGAGGGCTCTGCGTTCGCTCTCGATCGCGCGGGAGGCAATTTGGTCATTATCTGAGGATGTGAAACCCCAGTTAGGAGGATCCACCTCGCGCTCTCGACATGCACGGGAGGCCGTTTGGGCATTACCGGAGGATGCGATACCCCAATTAGGGGAATCCGCCTCTCGCTCCCGTCATCCACCGGGAGGCCATTTGGGCATATAGAGACCGCATGAATAATCGATTAGAGGGTTCTGCAGTCGCTTTAGATCGCACGGGAGGCCGTTTTGGGCATTACGGAGGGATATGAAACCCCAATTAGGGGGATCCACCTCCCACTCTCGCCGTCCATCGAGAGGCCAGTTGGGCATATAGAGATTGCATGAATACTCGATTAGAGGGTTCTGCAGTCGCTTTAGATCGCACGGGAGGCCATTTTTGGCATTACGGAGGGATATGAAACCTCAATTAGGGGGATCCACCTCCCACTCTCGCCGTCCATTGAGAGGCCAGTTGGGCATATAAAGACCGCATGAAAACTCAATTAGAGGGTTCTGCGGTCGCTTTAGATCGCACGGGGGGCCATTTTGGGCATTACGGAGGGATATGAAACCCCAATTAGGGGATCCACCTCCCAATCTCGCCATCCATCGAGAGGCCAATTGGGCATATAGAGATTGCATGAACCCTCAATCAGAGGGCTCTGCGCTCGCTCTCGATCGCACGGGGGACCGTTTTTGGCGTTACAGGAGGATGTGAAACCCCAATTAGTGGGATCCACCTCCCTCTCTCGCCATACACCGAGAAGCCAGATGGGCATATAGAGACCGTATGACTCCTACATCAGAGAGATCTACCCTCGCTCTCGGTATTGTTTCGGATCATAGTGGGTTTTCGATTTTCGTTACAACGCTTGTGAGGCCAATTAGGCGTAGCGAGAGCGTGTGAGACCCTAAATCGGGGGCTCTCCTCTCCTCTCAATCGATAACGGTGAGCGTGGGGTGGCCGGGTGGGCCTTCGGAGGTTGCATGGTCATTCGGTAGGGTGTCCTCCCTCCGGCCTCTTCGACTTGGGATATAACCTTGTAGATAACTGATGCAGAAATGTTAACGTAGACGGAAACACCTTATGTCGAGTAAGTGCCATTTTATCATCTGAACATGTAATTTGTACACAGAACTCCAAGTAAGTGAACAATCAGTTTAGTTTCAAGTTTGTAACTAAGGGTTGCCTAGGTGCGCCACCCATCAGGAGCGCATACACAAGACATCACATAAAAAAATAAAAAAATAAAAACAAGTTCTAACTCGTAGAAATACACGACACACCGGAGTTCGGGATATGCTATCGGCAATTTCTTTTTGATTTTATCCATTATGTGTCATGTACAGTTTAACGACATCACTTTTCACACCAAATTGGCTTTCCTGTCCTGCCACCTTCACATACATCTATATGTCACTCTTATATTTTAGACCCTTTCTACAGTACATTACAATGCCCAAACACATTTTTCTTTTGCGATATCTGCTATTGTTTTTGCAACGAAGGAGAGCATTTAGTAAAACACCTATCTAGTGCTCGTGACCATCACTTTTCACACCTGTGAGAACTCTGTTAATTACTATCCACAACATGTATACTATATTAGAAATTTTATAAAAATTATCGACACAGCTCTACACAACCTCCATCTATCCCCACCAAGCATTAGTGACATACCTGCCCTACAAGTGTGAAAAGTGATGGTGGTGTGATAAGTGGTGTCGCTACAATGTACGCATTTACGGACTATAAAGAGCTTGGACAAACAATAGAATGCATGATGGTCAACATATGGCCTAACAAAAAAATTTACCGTCGACCGGTCTACAGCATACGTGGCGTCGTCACCGTTAGACCATCCGGGATTTCAACAAGCGAATATTTATAAAACATACCGGACAAGTTGAATGACGAATACGAAAGGATGAAATGCTTGTAGCGGAAAACAAAAACAAGTAATATTTAGAGTTACACGATTTTAAATATATGGAGTCGCTATGAGGGATATTTTGTACAAGCGTATTTTCCGAACGCGCGCTTAAATTTCCACCACTATCGAACCGTATAAACCTCGACAGGCAAGATGAAAATTTAATAAAAAATTTAATAGCACCTTGATAAACAGTAAAACGACGAGAGAGATACGTTACATCGACAATGGTAGACAGAATAGCACAGATACAAGCACAATACAACGAGGGGTATGTGAGACAAACATATAATTGTACATGGCATAAAACACACACAACACAGCACATAGATTAGATGTACAAATGAAGATGGTAGGATACCAAAAATTTTCAGGTCAGAAGATCAAGGTAGTTTTTATGACACACCCAATCTGGCCTCTGCTGTCCTAACCGATCATGAACAGCATCTTTCATGAATCGAGCGTGACAAATTCTCTCTCCACCATCCCAAGTATGAACGCCATGTCTAAGAACCTTGCCTGCAATACCTACCACAGTACCAGGGAGGTATGATAACCTCGATCCCAGCTCCCGAATATCCAACATGCATTGTTCGTGCGTCCCACTGCTGAACAAAAGGTCGTAGTCCATCGGGGCAGCACCGACATCACGATGGACATATGTCTCCCTGTTAACGATCATCGCAAAGCCAGACCACACCGAAATCCAATGTTCTATATTTGGATGGGTATTGTGAAGGTGTACACCGTCCTTGAGATGCTGGATAGCAGCCAGCCCAACGTCATATTGTTGGGGGGCAATCAATGCTGTGATAGCATTGCAGATGATGTCGATACCCGTTGTCGATTTTAGGAAGTCGGCAGCGTGATCGCTTCTGACATCAGAAGAGACATATAACTTTTCGTGCAATCGCTTCAAATAACATAATAAATAAATCATGAATCAATAGTGCAAACAGAAAGGGTCACCTCATGAGATTGCTGGAACCATCCTGGGGACATGTTTAACACCCCAGCACCAAAATCACCACCTCCTGGAGGTGGACGGAAACCACTATTCCTCCAAGAATCTCTATTCGCCATAGCCGTTCTCATGAAAACATCCAACTGAGGTCGAAGAATCTTGGTACCATCGGTCGATTCGGTCTGTGGGCGTTAAAAATTCATGTTGTCAGATGTTTAAAATAAAATAATGGTTGTACTGACAACTCGACCAGAAACAAAAATATGCGGCAGATACCACACCATTATACGGCCGTGTCGATCCAGCATGGTACAAGGTTCGTCCACATCACCGAAATTTGGATTAACAAAAAATTTTGCAAGCCTGGCATCCTCGGCAAAATTATCTCCATCAATGCAAGGGCGAGTATTCTTGACACGCTCAGCAAAACGAGTAACATCCCATTCTGTTTTATCTGCGACAAAAAATCAACAATCATCATCCATAATATTACATATGTACCATTTACAAGGGTTAGCCACAGCTAATGCCACAACGAAGGCAATGCGACAAAATTCTTCTCTGGCCACTGGTGCTCCAGGAAGAACACCAAAAGAATTCGTAGATTTAATAAATTGCCTCCAGTTTGCCTGTATCCTCAATCTTGAATAATGTAAATACACAATCACCTAACACCAATAAAATGAAGTAATTACCTAAACCTTTTGATGGCTATACCAGACAAATCTTTGCCAGATAGTGGCTCAGTCGCGTTATCCCGAAGGACATTACTTAACTCTTTCCAAATAAATTCCTTCAGGGTAGGAACTGTGGCCAACAGCAGATTAGAAGAAAACTCGTTTCTCTTTCTTTTGTGACTGCGAGGCATCGCAGTATCTGAAGACGACTCGAACCAACCCAAAACAGGTGATATTTCGAAACATTACACGTCACATGTTACATGACACATTTTCAACCAGAACGTAAAAAGTCACATGTCGCTGAATAACCGGAGACGAAGTTCACAGGTTCCCATAAATCTGTAACATCGTGTTTATCCACCGTATCTTCTCCGTTATCTGTGCCGTTATTTTAACTGCCTGTTTATTTACGTATCGTAGCTACCTCCAATGTATTCTGCGTCTATCATACACCTAATACATTAAACCCATCAGAATATGGCGATTTTAATTTAATTTAATTTAATAGGACATAAATAAATAAAACAATAATGGGGAATAAGATACACTAGGTTTGACGTGGTGCGAGGGTGCGAACGACGTTTTGACATCTTTATTTTATACACAGCCACCGAAGAACATATTTGAAAGATGTATCAAATATGTTCGACAGGCTGGTCAATTATGCTTCTAGCGATATTCAATGCCGTAACACCATATCGAGAAATTATTATACATACAAAGCAATAGTATATATATAGTATATAGTCCCAATTATCGTACAGTCGAGTGCACAAATAACGCAAATTAATTGTAGCCCGCACCCATCACAACAACAAGACATCTAACAATATAAGTGTTATACAGGCTAACGAAGAATAATAAAAATAATCATATATCAAGCACCGAGAGAAAGAACATTAAAGCAGCCAGATAAAAAGATGTGGAAAAAGGGACAAGGCCTTGGTTTGTCGTGTTCGGCAGAGTTTCAAATTTGTCGAACGCATTCGACGATACCGTCAAATACGTTCGACGGTGGGGGTCTAATGTTATGCACAGGCATGGCAATGCACCGAGACACATCCCTACATGTTGGGGGATTACAAATACAGTATATAATAACATCACGCAGGGTGGTATGGCTAACTGGTGGCCAGTTCTTGATTGGAGCATGTGGCTGCGTAAGATGGTGTAGTGCATCTGGTGACAAACATTCTGGAATTCAAGGAGCTTGGGAGAGCCACAGTGAACTTGTCAAGCATTGAGATAAAGAACATTAAAGTGGCCAAATAAAAGGATGCAGATGGGGACAATGCCTCGGTTGAACCGTCACATTTGGCGGAGTTTCAAATTCCGATCCTGAATACGATTTGGACTTTCTACAGGCCTCTACAGGCCTCCTAAAATACCGTAAACATTTATAAAATACTATTTACATATATATAAATGTTTCACAAACATTCTACATGTCCTTGAGAGCACAGATCCATCTGCCGTCGAACGTATTCGACAGTACCGTCGAATACGTTCGACGGTGGGGGTCTAATGTTATGCACAGACATGGCACTGCATCACTACACATTCTTACAGGCAGGGGGATCACAAATACAGTATATAATCACATCGCACAGGGTGGTATGGCTAACCGATGGCCAGTTCTTGATCAGAATATGTGGCTGTGCAAAGTAGTGTAGTGTTGACTTTCTACAGGCCTCTACAAGCATCCTAAAATACTGTAATCATTTAAAAAATAATATTTATATATATATATATTACAAACATTATACATGTCCCTGTGAGCACAGATTAATTGTCCATTGAACATATTTGATGCACCCACCGAATACATTTGACGGTGGCTATTCAGAAATGAAACACTTGTCATTCCAGTGGTTTAAACTCAAAACACATACAATGCGAACGGATAAAATTCTATCTAAACCTGTTTTTTAATGGGATTCCAAATATAAACTTAGAAATAAATAACGCTAACACAATCATTTATTATAATATAACACAGAGACCATGCAATAATACGATCCAATAATTTAGTCATGGGACTCAGACTTTTAAACATCGAACAAGTAACCCTTTACAATTATTGATGTGTTAATAATAAAATAACTGTGCGTCAGGGTGGTCTTTCAAGTAATACGTCAGAATTAATTCGATACATTTAATTGTGAAATGTATATATAATTCTTATTTATGCAGCTAAGTCACTAAAATATATAAAATCTACTAGCACACATTCTATTTCACATTTTAATATGCACTTGGAGACTATTTGGAAACATTATATGGCTGCTACCTATAGCTAGCAGTATAATGTCTGGTTTTATAAACCATCGACCGTATTCCACAGTACTGTCAAATACATTTGATTATTTGATTACAACATGCATTTGGTGGCTATTCGGAACCATTATATGGCTTATTGCTATAGATGATAACAATATAATGTGTACTTACAGCATTGATTTGCTCGTTTTATATATTCCGAAGCTCACCTAAATTTCTAACGATATTTATGTACGATCTATGAATGACTAGCAATAAGCCTGCACTTCGATCCATAACAATTACAATGATCGAGCCTCGTTATACCATTGCGTTGTTTCAGAGTAGTGAAAGCTTCCTTTTATATCAGAGACTTCATTTATTGCTTATGGTCAATACAATTTTTTTTTTTTTTTTTTTTTGCTTATGGCCACTATAAAACTTTATCCCACGATAAGCAAAAATAAATTTCCCACGGTAAACCGAATTAAAGTGCGAATTAAAGTGTGAAACAGCGTGATCGGTTTAATGAAACGAAAAACGAAATTTAATGAAACGAAAAAAAACGATATATCTAATCCGTGTACCCCCGGCGATATGAAGCCCAATATCGCATAATATACTTTCTGGATTCCAAATATCCTGTCAGGGTGGCACATGCTTCAGGTGCCACGGAGGCTAAGGCTGCCTGGGGTAAATTATTAGCTTATTACCTGCAGAAAATAATCATAGCGGACTTACATGCTGCCATAACTCTTCCATACAATCAGATTGTTGATTTTTATATGTTTTGGACACGTCCATATGCTCGACCGCAAGGCGACGCAAAGCCCTCTTAACGAATGCAAACCTACGGCGGTCTGCAGCATTAGAGTGTGAGAGGCCAAGGGCCTCGTAAAAGCGTTGGGTGGTTGCAGGAATAGTTCTGGTAAACATTTAGAAAAATCCGGAGAAAAACAAAGTTATTCTTACTGTGAGTTCATTCTCAGTGCGGGGGGGTAAGGCTTGGGGAATGGAAAGATGTCACTACACCCCCAAACCCAGTCACTTTGTTCAACCAGTTGAATATTGAACCCAGTTGAATTTTGAACATATCACATGATCCTCCCACTCAGACAGTACAACCAATGCTCCTGTTGAACCAGTCGAATATTGAACATTGCCACATGATCACATATATGCTGCCCCGGTAGGATCATAACACTAATGACACATTTTTTATATGTCTGCCGCGTCGGACAGGACCACCAATCAATATTGGACGACCTCTCAGGCTGACCATTGAGGACACAAGTTAAATATTTGTTATGTGTCCGCTGAATTGGACTGGACCACCAATTAATATTGGATGACATATCAGGCTGACCAGTGAGGACACCGGTTGAGTATTTGGTATATATCCGCCGGATTGGACAAGACCAACAATCGATATTGGATGGACCGGATAAGCTGGCCAATATTCAATTGCAGTCAGGCTGATCAAGCCAAATGCGTAATGGTTATTAGATGGGTATCCGCCTGACAGGACACCATCAGCCAGCCAATATTTAAATACGTAACAGGCTGATCAAGCCCGATGGTTAATGAATATTGGACTGGTATACGCATCCGCCTGACCTGACAGGATCAGCTGACCAATACTGAATAGCAGTCAGGGATTTGGACTTTCTACAGGCCTCTACAGGCCTCCTAAAATACCGTAAACATTTACAAAATACTATTTACATATATATGAATGTTTCACAAACATTCTACATGTCCTTGCGAGCACAGATACATCTGCCGTCAAACGTATTTGACGGTACCGTCAAATACATTTGACAGTGGGGGTCTAATGTAATGCACAGGCATGGCACTGCATCACTACACATCCCTACAGGTAGGGGGATCACAAATACAGTATATAATCACATCGCACAGGGTGGTATGGCTAACTGGTGGCCAGTTCTTGATCAGAAGGTGTGGCTGTGCAAGGTGGTGTAGTGTTGATTTTCTACAGGCCTCTACAGGCATCCTAAAATACTGTAATCACTTATAAAATACTATTTACATATATATATTTCACAAACATTATACATGTCCCTGTGAGCACAGATTAATTGTCCATTGAACATATTTGAT
>Ga0307474_10003931_pt1 | contig 10691 bp, 5 predicted proteins | sample atmos_gasesECM1C_2_FD_203312 | JGI IMG/M metagenome (GOLD analysis project Ga0307474, IMG submission 203312) | Hardwood forest soil microbial communities from Morgan-Monroe State Forest, Indiana, United States - atmos_gasesECM1C_05 | ecosystem: Environmental > Terrestrial > Soil > Temperate...
GAAAAAAGATCGAACCCGCCGTGGTCCCCTCGCACACTCTCTTTCATATCGGTCCGGGCACTCTGCTGCTTGCTGCTCTCGTTCATTACGTTTTTGTTTTTTATATCGGTGCGTCCATTGTCTACCGCCAATATTATCGCCGTGTGATCTGGGTTTTTCTTGCCGTCGCGTTTTATTGGTTTGTGATCCGCGTAACCCGTGAAGTTTTCGAGCGCCTGGCGAACCGCCTCACCTTGAGCAGACGGATGGCGGAGCGTTCCATCGTATCTCTTGCGCGCCGCGTTCTTGAGATTGCAATTTTCGTTCTGGTCGTGTTGATTGTACTCAGCGGTTTTGGTGTCAATGTCACTGCAGCTCTTGCCGGCCTCGGCATCGGGGGTCTGGCCATCGGCTTAGGCGCTCAGAAAACTTTCGAAAATTTGCTCGGTGGCATTTCCATCCTGATTGACAAAGCGCTGGTCATCGGCGATCCCTGCCGCATCGGCGATCAGCGCGGCGTTGTCGAGGACATTGGTCTTCGTTCCACGAAACTGCGCACCGAGGATCGCACTGTCGTTACCATACCTAACGGCACCGTCGCCACTGCCGTCCTGGAAAATTACCGTCAGCGCGACAAAATTCTTTTTCGCCAGATGGTCCGTCTTCGCTACGATCTTTCGTCCGACCATCTGCGCTACGTTCTCGACGAAATCCGGTCGGTTCTTGCACAAAACAACCACGTCGAAAACGCAACGTCGCGCGTTCGCCTTCTCCGCATGGCGGAATATTCCATTGAAGTGGAAATTTACGCTTACATCCTGGTGCGCGACTACGCGGAATTTCTGGCGCACCAGGAGGAACTCATTCTGTCAATCGTTGAAGCCATCGAAAAAACCGGCGCAGCCATCGCTCTTCCTTCGGTTGGACCTGTTCTCATGCAGGATTCCTGGATCGATCCAGAAAAGGCCAAAGCCGGCAAAGCCCGCTTTGCACAATCCCGCGAGTCCCGCGCATCCGACAGCAATTCGCCCCCCAAGTAACCCTTGCAAGGGTCGTCTCATACATAACGCACGTCCCATCCATAGGCTCGCCCGACATTCCGAGCGTAGCGGGGAATGTCTCTTGCGTTTTTGTGGTGACTTGACGAGACTTATTCTTGCGCAGCAAACGTGTTGCAGGCCGCTATCGACCCGCTGTCAAATCCCTGCTGAAACCAGTGCATCCGCTGCGCCGACGACCCGTGTGTAAACGAGTCCGGCACCACATGACCGGTAGACATTCTCTGCAAACGATCATCGCCCACCGCCGCCGCCGCGCCCAGCGCCGACTGTATGTCGCCTTGCTCCAGCAAATGTCGTTCCTTTGTCGAATGCGCCCACACTCCCGCATAACAATCTGCCTGTAATTCCACCTTCACTGAAAGCATGTTATCCATGCGCCGGTTTCCTTGGTTCATCTGGCGTACTCGCGCCTCGGTGCCGACGATTTTCTGAACGTGGTGGCCGATCTCGTGTGCCAGCACGTACGCCTGCGCAAACTGCCCCGGCGCGCCAAACCGTTGTCTCAATTCATCGTAAAACCCAAGATCAATATAAACTTTTTCATCTTGCGGACAGTAGAACGGCCCGGTCGCTGACTCCGCGCCGCCGCACCCCGATTGTGTATAGTTCCTGAACAGAACCAGCTTGGCGTGACGGTAGGGCTTTCCCGCTTGCTCCGGCAATATCTGCTCCCAGGTCCTTTGTGTATCGTCCAATACGAAAGAAACGAATTCTACCAGCGGCTGTTCCTGCTGATCGCGCGCGCGATCTGGCTGCCTGACGACTGGCGCATTCGGAGAACCGCCAGCACCGCCGAGCAAAGCGAAAAAATTCTGCTTAAATACCAGGCTCAATACCAGCAGAATCAACGCGCCGCCGATTCCTAGATGCATACCGCCAAACTGAAATCCCCCGCCGCCACCTCCGTCTTGGTCGCGGCGATCTTCAATGTCCTGGCTCTCTCCTCCGGGTGTCCATTTCATGGACGTACTTCCTCAGCTTCCTCGCCGGGTAAAGTGACATTCTCCTGACGTTCCGGTGTATCGATGCGAATCTCCGTCAGGTCGGACAGCAAGTTGGCCGCCCACCTATACACGTTGTAATCCTTCACTTTCATGCGCATGCGGTGCATCCTCGCTGCTTGTTCATCGTCTGGCATTTCCAGCGCGCGCAAAATTGCCGCCGCAGTCTGCTGCACGTCGTATGGATTTACCTGCAGGGCATCCGTCAACTCCAGCGCGGCTCCCGCAAACGTGCTCAAAATCAACACACCGTGCTCGTCGTCCCGCGATGCCACAAATTCCTTCGCCACCAGGTTCATTCCATCGTGCAGCGAAGTCACCAAGCACACCGACGCCGCGTGATAGAACCTGGTGATCTCATGATGCGAATGGTGCTGCTTTAACAGCACGATCGGTTTCCACTTTCCCGACTGGAATCGCGAATTTACCCGCTCTGCTTCCGCCGTCACCTCGTCCAGAAATTGCTGGTACCTTGGAATATCCGTGCGGCTCGGCGCTCCAATTTGCACGAACGTAAACCGCCGGTGATAAGCCGGATTCATTTCGATGAATCGTTCGATTCCACGGAACCGTTCCAGAATCCCCTTGGTATAATCCACGCGGTCCACTCCCACGCCCAGCAGTGAACCCTCGACCCCCAATTCCTCAAATAGCTTTGCCCGCTCTGCCCCTGCACTTCTCCATTCTTGCTTTGGCTTTCCATCCGGGAACGCCACACTGATCGGATACGGTCTCACCCGCGTCACATGCCCCTGCCGATTGACAGCAAAGCGATCCCATTCCGTCAATGCTTCCACCGACCGATCCACCGTCTCCAGGAAATTGTTGCAATGCGTTTGGGTATGAAATCCGACCAGGTCCGCGCCCAGCAATCCGTCCAGCAGTTCGCGCTGGTACGGGCAGATCGCAAAAACCTCCGCGTTGGGCCATGGAATGTGCCAGAAAATCGCCACTCGCGCGTCCGGTCGCGCCTCTTTTACCATCTTCGGCAGCAGCGCGAAGTGGTAGTCCTGCGCCAGCACGATCGGCGCTTCCACTCCCTCCATTTCCTGCAAAATCGCGTCTGCAAACCGCCGGTTCGCTTGCTGATACTGCCGCCAATCCTCTGGCCGGAACGTCGGTCTGGTGTGCGCGATATGGCAGAGCGGCCACAGCCCTTCATTAGCGAATCCTTCGTAGTAACCTTTAACTTCTTCGTCCGTCAGCCACACCCTCCGCAACGTATAGCTCGGCAAATCCGGCGGCACTCGCAGCCGGTCCGATGCGTCCACCGTTTCGCGGTCCGCGTTTCCGGAGCCATGCGCCACCCACGTGCCGTCAGTTGCCTCCAGCACTGGCTCCAGCGCCGTCACCAATCCGCTCGCCGGCACCAGCGCTTCCGGCCCTCGATCGCCCTTCACGTGCATGTACGGCTCGCGGTTGGAAACCACGAAAAGCGGCGTTCCTTTCAACTTACTTTGCAAACTGATGCGTAAACGCTCCGCGGTCCACACCGAAGCGTGCGTCTCCCGCAACTGTGCTTCCTCGGCCGCCGCCGCCCGAGCCGCGCCCAGATCCCGCGCCAGGTGCGTCATTTCCTTGTTTAACTGTTCGAAAATTTCGCCTTGCGGCAGTGAGGCGGGGATTTGTGTTTCGCCTGCGCGCAGCGTTCGCAACCACTTCGCTGTGCGCATCAGCGGGTCCAGAAATGTCGAGCGCACCAGCACCAGCGCCAGTCCGCTAATCAGCAGAGTTTCCAACAACGCCGTCAACAAGGCATCACGAAGGGTCAATAGCACTCTAAAGTTGATATAGCTTGTCTCGAAGATTACCAGCAGAGCCCCAGCGGTTTTTCCGCCGCGTTGTAGCGGAACGCCGTACAGATACACCGGAGCGTCATTTACGTTGGTGAACTCGCCTTGTGCGGCGTTCTTCTCGATGCTGCGTTGCACCGTGGCCGGTGCTTGCTTGAACTCGTCCTCCAGCGATGATGTCATTGCCCGCAAGTGTCCGTCCGCCTCGTACACCGCGATGCCTTTCATATGCTCGCGCTGCGCGAACCGGTCCACCACTCTCTGCATCGCCTTTTCTGAACTGTGCTCGTTTTTCTCAAATAGCGGGTCGATCGCTTCTTGCAGACTTTCCGCCAACACTTCCGCGCGCCGCGTCAAATCGTTTCGCAGATTTCTTCGCTGCGTCCTTACCTGGTAGGCAGCAAACAGCAACGACACCAACGCTACGCTGACGATCAATGGCAGAACGAGTTTCAGTGTCGTCCGCAATCTCTATCCTCTCTCAGGATTGTAACCTTAACTAAGTCATCTGCGGAGCGCGGGCCGGGTCCTTCCGCGCCTGAGAACTACTTGAGAATGCGAAGCGTTTGCCTTCGCCGGACCAAGCTGGGAGTCCGCCTTATCGTCGTTACGTTCAGTTGAGTATGTGCCCCTTCTTGTCTCAGCCGTTTCTCAGCAGTTTTACAGCTTAGCTCTTTCACAGTTCTTTCTGTTTCGATTTCTCGATCAATTCTCGCCGCGCACCGGCGATTTCCAGAGCGCGACGGTGAAAAATGCCATGAATATCGTGGCTACGGCGCAGATGGTACGTAGTTTCATGTATGAGCCCCTTACCCGTTCACCAGAAGCATTACAATTATACCTCTGGGCATGAACACTGCCAGGTAACCAGCTTCGCCGCTAATTTCATAACACCTTTGCTATCACGGGCATACTGGTAAATCCCTGTACGCTAGGCCGCGTACCAGGACTGTACGTCAGTGCAAAAATTCCGCGCCCCACGCGGTCTATACACAATTTGCCACGGACCCTAGTCAGCCCAGCCGCAAGCCGTGGCCGCCTCTCGTAGTCTCAATCGCAAAACAATTCCCCGGACCTCTTCGGTGGGGCAAGATGTATCGTTCCCCAGCTTGCCCAGGCGAAATGTGTCGCTGTCCTATCCGTTCACCTCAATTCAGAATATTCGTCTTTGGCCGCGTTTAGCAGCGGCAATCCCGGGTCAGCGTCTTTCCACGTAACAAAAAAATCCTGATAAGCAGCCCGCGCTTTCGCCGTATCTCCATCCATAGTGTAAGCCCGCGCCAGATACAGCTGCGCCAGCCAGCAGCTCGGATTCTGCACTCCTTGATTCTTCAACTTCATCGCGGACTGAAATTCCCTTTCCGCATCTTGCGGTTGATGATTTTGAAGAAATGCCTGTCCACGCAGCGCCAGGACTTCGGCATTACCCATGTCATAGGAAGAAGCGGACTTCAAGAGCTCCAGTGCTTTGGCGCCGTTCCCATGATTGATTTCGATCCTCGCACGGACGGCAGGAAGATAAACCGCTTGAAACCAGGTGTCGTGCGGACGTTTATGCGAAAGATCATCAACCATGCGCAACGCTGCGCTGTCGTTTCCCGTCATCGCGTGAACATTGGCAACGCACAAGGCCACATTGGGGCTCCGCGAAATTCCAAGTGCCGCGTCGGGATCGAGCTTCTCCCGGCCTCCTCTGCCGACCAACACGCTCAGCCAGGCCTTGTCGCATATTGCCTGCCCTTGCAGTTCGGAAAATCCTTCGCGCCGCGAAATCTCCTCCGCTTGCGACAGAAACTCCAGCGCCTTTCGCAATTGGCCGTGACCCGCAGCCTTTCGGGCTTGACTGAACGGCAAAAAGCTCAGATACGAACCCGGATCCCGTTTTACGACCGCCGACTCCTTTTCCAGGGTTTCCGCGTCTCCTTCGGCCAACGCGTTTAGCGCCAGCATGGAATGCAGCACAATCGAGTCATCAGTCTTTTGCAAGCCGCTCTTGGCGATAGCTCTGGCTTCTTCGAATCGTCCCAGCGCCGAGTAGGCATAGGACGCGTTTAGATATCCGTAGCTGGAGTCCGGCGCGGCGCGGATGCCCTCCAGCGAGAATTGCAAGTCCTTCTCGAAGTCCCCAAGCTGGTCATAAATCACCGCGAGATTCGAGTCAGGAGCCTCATCGTTGGGATACGTCTCATGATATAGCTGCCATGTTTGCTGACTCTGTTTGATATCGCCGATCGCATGGTAGTAATGTCCGGCGATGTACAGCCTCTCGCGCTCGCTGGCCCGGTCTTTCAAGTCGAAGGCTTGCTTCAAGTACTGCTCGTAAAGATCCATTTGCCCCAGGTTATGGTAAGTGGTGCCAAGGTACGCGTGCGCCGAAGCAAAGTTCGGATCTATTTCAATCGCATGTTTCAGAAGCCCAACCGCGCCGGACTCATTCCCTTTCAGCCGCGCCGCTGTCCCTTCACTGTAAGCCTTGAGCGCCTCCAGCGAAGAAGTGGTCGCTTCATCCAGCGGCTTGTCAAATTTCTTGACGGAAACCAGCGACTCTCCCAGCTTGCCGCGCAGAGTCGAAACTCCGGTCCCCAGCGTGTTCAGTACATCGTCTTTTTTCGACGCCTGCACTTGTTCCTGCGCCAGAGTGTCCCCGGTCGCCGCGTTCACCGCACTTAACGTGATCAAGTACTGGTTTCCGATCGATGCAATCGATCCGGTCAGCATCGCTTTAATGGCGTTTCGCGAACAAATTTGCTTCCCGATCTCCGGAGTAATCCGCGCATCTGGAGCTTGTCCCATCAGCTTCAATGTCTGTTGAATTTTTTGGTCGGAGACCACGTTTAAATACGGTGACTGCCCTAAACCAACCGCTGTCGCACTTTTCAATGTGCCGTCAAAGACCGCATCGCCAGTGGTGTTGGTGAAATCCGTTACCAGGATCAAGTCTTTGCCGCTCAATCCCCGCGCCGGCCGTTGCCAGAAAAGGATTCCTGCGGCTACCAGGACCACTGCCGCCACGATTCCGCCCCACACACCTTTGCTGGTCAGCCAGCTCGGCACCGTTATCGTGGTTGAGCCGGATTTTCCCGCCATTTTCTCGTTCGAAGAGGTTGCAGAAACCGGCGCAGCCTCTTTTGCAGTCGCCGCCGCCCCCGCTCCCGACCTGGCAACACTTTGTGGAGAAGGCGTTGCCGGCAGGCCCGAATCATGCACCGCCGCCGGCACCGCGCGCGTCGTCGTATCCCGCTTCAGCCGCGCCAGATCCGCATGCATGTCCGCCGCGCTCTGGTAGCGCAAATTGCGATCTTTCTCCAGCGCCTTCCCGATGATGTCTTCCAGCTTAGGCGGCAGATCCGGATTCAGCCGCATCGGCGGCGTCGGCTCTTTTTCCAGAATCGCGTTGAATATCAACGCCGAAGTATCTCCGCGAAACGGCAACGTCCCGGTCGCCATTTCGTACAGCACGGTTCCAAACGAAAACAAATCCGTGCGCGCATCCAGCTCTTTTCCGCGCGTTTGTTCCGGCGACATGTACGCCACGGTGCCGATCGTCGTGCCCGGGCTCGTCAAGTGACCGCTGTCTAGCGTGTCCGCAGCCGTCGCCGCTGACTTGCTCGATAGATTCGAAGCCGCCGTCATTTTCGCCAGCCCAAAATCCAGAATCTTCGCGTGGCCGCGGCTACTCACAAAAATGTTGGCCGGCTTGATGTCCCGGTGCACGATTCCTTTCGCGTGCGCCGCTTCCAGCGCTTCCGAAATCTCAATCGCCAGCGCCAGCAGCGTGTCGGTCTCCATCGCGCGCCCCGCCAGCGCGTGCTTCAGCGTCACTCCTTCCAGAAATTCCATGGCGATAAACGCGCGTCCGTCCTGCTCGCCAATGTCATAAATCGTGCAGATGTTTGAATGATTCAGTGCGGACGCGGCTTTCGCTTCGCGCTTGAAACGCTCTAGCGCATGTGGATCTTGTGCTAACTCTTCAGGAAGGAACTTCAGTGCTACCGCTCGGTCCAGCCGCGTATCTTCGGCCTTGTAGACCACTCCCATACCGCCGCCGCCCAGTTTTTCCAGGATGCGATAATGCGAAATGGTCAGCCCAATCAGCGAAGAAGAGTCCGACATGTGCCGCTCATATTAGGTTCTACTCCACGCCAAGTCAACGAATCGCCCGCATCTTCCGCATCTGCCCGCGTTGCGCTTCTTTTGTAGGGGCGCAGCTTGGCCGGACGTAAGAGCGTGAGCTCTCTGACTGTCTTATTCGTCACTTCAGCTTCGCATATTCCGCTTTGGCCTCAATCAGCACCGGCACATCCGCATCCGCTTCCTTCCAAACAGCAAAAAAATCCTGATACGCCGTGCGCGCCTTATTCTTGTCTCCCTGCAGCGCGTATGCCCGCCCCAGCTCCAATTGCGCCAACGGAAGAAACACGCTGGCCGTATTCAACCCATTGTGATCCAGGATCTGCTGGAATTCGCCGGCGGCCTTTACGCCGTCCTTCGCTTGCAGATATGCCAGCCCGCGCACGTACATGCCGGCAAAAGTAATATTGCTGATCGGAAAAGCCAGATCGTATTTTCGTACCGGCTCCAAAGCCGCGACTGCTTGTGCCGCTTCGTTCCGGTGCAGCAGTACTAGCGCCCTAACCGCCGGCGAATATACGTACGTTTCCGTCGTGTCCGACGGGTATTCACGATCCAGGTCGCCGATCAATTTCTCGGCCTTAACTGCGTCTCCTGCTTGCGCAAAAGCCAATGTGGCATTGCCCCATGCCCCTCGCTCGTCGGACAGACGCAGGGTCTCCGCTGCTCTTTGCCGGGCGCTTTCCGAAAACCCGTGGAAAGCATTGCGCGTCGCTGCCAGCCATGTGTGGCACATCTTATTTTGCGTCAGCAGCCAAGTCAATGAATCCCACGCCTTTTTGAATCCCACGCCTTTCGCTGGCAGCCCCGCTTAGAATCGTGTAGTTGGTTATCGAATTGATATTTCGGCACTCGTTATACCGAACGTTTGTCTCAATTTCGCGATAGAATTAGATGAGTACTGAGATCGCTTATGGCCGTGGGACACCAGGACTTCACTCAGAAAAAGCCGCTCCAGCTCGTGTATCTGGAGCTGGGCGTAGGCAACGGCGGAATGTTGCTGACTATTTCCGAAGATGGTTTCCGTTTTCGCGCCGTGGCTCCTGTGCACGAGAACACCACCATGCCCTTTGCATTTTCCCTGGACGGCAGGAACCGTCTGGACGGCACGGGAACCGTCGAATGGGTCGAGGAAGACGGCAAAAGCGGTGGCATGCGTTTTGCAGAGGTTTCCCAGGAATTTCACGCGGCGCTCGGCGCATGGCTTAATTCGGATTCTTCTCCTCATCCGGGGCGTGAAGTGACTCCCGAGGCCCCCACGCCGCAGGATGACATAGAGAGGATCCGCCAGGAATTGCGTTCGGGCTATCCGGCGCGGCCTGCGGAAGTGACCAAGTTCCCCAAACAAAAACCGGAGCCGGAACGGAAATGGGAGCCAGAGCAGGAGCCGGAGCGAGAGCAGGAACCAGAGTCGGAGCAGAAAATTGTTGCTCGCACTGCGTCCGATAAAAGTATTTCCGAAAAGAGAAATACCGGGAAATTTTTAGCTGAAAAAGTTTCTCCGCCAAAACCGAAACGCGCAATTTTTGAAACACCATCGGAAAAAATATCGGAAACGAGAGAATCGCTAACGGCAAATCGGTTGTTCCCGCTTCCTTCCACCAGCGCGCCCCAGACGGAAAAACCGGCCGCGGTATCGTCCGCGTTTTTGAGGCCGCCGAGTGAAATAAAAACGTCAAGCAAACCAGTTCCGGCAGCCGCCACCCATTCGCAAGGTCAAACCATTACGCGGGACGGGATGGTTTTTTCGACAACTTCCACGCCCCGTGGCGCTCCATCGAGCGCAGCGGAGAGCCATGCTCCTGCACCGACGCGGCCTTACATTCCGCCGCTGGAAGATTCGTTTGAGCAAGCCTGGGAGCGCGGCAAACTCACTTCTCCAACCGATTCGCCGCACCTGAGCCGCGCCGCGGCGGGCGGCATTATCGCCATTGCGCTCGCGGTGATTTTGGGCGCGCTCGTATACAACTACCGCCAGGACATTGGTGGAATTGTTATCCAGCTCGGGCAATCGATATCCGGCGAAAATCGCCCTGCTGTTCCAGCTCCAGCGCAGGAAACGAAGCCAGAGACGGCGCCGCCCGAACAGCAGCCCCAGGCGCAAGCGTCGCAGCATGCCGGTTCACAGCCCACTGGTTCGCAGGCACAGAACACGCCAGTGGAATCAGGGAACGCCGCGAATCCGCCAGCAAGTTCGGCAGATACAAATCCGACGACAGGTTCTGCAACCGGCGACCCGGGAAAAACAGGCGCGACGCCAACTGGCAAGTCGCGGAATTCCGGTAAAGCTGCCGTTCCGCCAGTCGTTCCGCCGGTTGAGATTCCGCCGGAAAATTCCACGGCGGGAGCGGTTGATCCAGCTGCGAAAAGCGGAGCAACGGCGGATTCCGTTATCGGGCAGGAAGAATTCACGGAGGCGCGAGACATTTTGCGCGGCGGCAACCGCCAGCGGGACTTGTACCGAGCGGTGATACTGCTCTGGGCCAGCGTGAAAAAGGGCCATGTGCCGGCGGAAGTCACCCTGGCTGATTTGTATCGCCGCGGCGAAGGAGTGGAAAGAAATTGCGACCAGGCGCGCGTTTTGCTGGTGGCGGCTTCGAAAAAAGGAAGTATCGAAGCACGGCAAATGCTGGAACAAATTGCCGAGCGGGGCTGCCAATAAATCCGGCATCGTGCGCCGCTAAGGTCCGGGTTGCGTTTTTCTGTCCCAGCCTGCTGGCGGGATC
>Ga0307474_10003932_pt1 | contig 10690 bp, 8 predicted proteins | sample atmos_gasesECM1C_2_FD_203312 | JGI IMG/M metagenome (GOLD analysis project Ga0307474, IMG submission 203312) | Hardwood forest soil microbial communities from Morgan-Monroe State Forest, Indiana, United States - atmos_gasesECM1C_05 | ecosystem: Environmental > Terrestrial > Soil > Temperate...
CGAGGTCATAATGAGCTTGACATTCTGTCCGGTGGGGACGTGGAGCTCGTTGATCTCGCGCTGCCCCTCCACGTGCTCGATCTTCCACATCCATTGTTTAGCAACGACATAGACTTCGGTCGCGTTTGCGGGAGGAGTACGCTCCTCGAAAAATATGACTGCGCCCCAGATGAAGAAAGTCAGCATCACAAAGAAGGGAATGACGGACCAACTGATTTCAAGGACGGTGGAGCCTTCGATCGGATGGGCATCGCGGCCGGGCACGCGACGATACTTAATCGCCAGTACCGCGACCGAAATAAAGATGAGCGCGGTCATGAGGCCTGAAACCAGCAGCAGATAGATGTAGAGCGCATCCACCTGGCTTGCCATGGTCGAGGCCTGATCGGGCCACAGAGGTAGAAATTTCGACATAATTAAGTAACTCGCCCCAATTCGCGGTCCGCGCGCTGATCGGCAAGTCGAGCAAAACGACGATCGGCGCGGAACATAACGAACATAAATGCTCCCAGAATGAGCATGGTAGCCAGCCCCGCCAGCTTCAGGATGTTGCTGATGATAGCGCCGTACTTCCCAGTTCTGGGATCGTAGTGATAGCAGTAAAGAAGTACCTGGTCGCCGATGTTACCAATCCGGTTTTGCGAGGCCTGCACCAATCCCAGGCGCAGATCCTTGGGAGGGAACTCGACTCCATAAAAGTATCCCGAAATGTGGTGGTCGGGTGTGAGCATTACGATCGCGGCGGCGTGGGCGTATTGCTCAGTTTTCGGATCGAACTGATATTCGAAGCCGACCGATTTGGTGAGCGCATTGATCTGGTCAGCCTTGCCAGTGAGGAAGTGCCAACCTTGATCGGCGTTCGCTCGACCGTACCGCTTGATGATGTCCCGCTTTTTTGCGGCGGCCATTTCCGTGGTCTCGCGCGGGTCGAAACTCACGGTGACGACGTCGAAATCCTTGCCGAGATCGAAGGTCAATGCCTTCATCGAACCGACCAGGCCTTGCAGAAGTTCACTGCAGAGCATGGGACACTGGTAGTAACCCAGGTTCAGAATGACGGGGCGTCCGTGGCCGAAGTAGTCCGCGAGTTTGACCGGATTGCCAAGTTCGTCGCGGAATTCCAGATCGGCGGGAACTTCGGCATTGAGATGTTGCTCGATGCCGACGAATTGGAGTCCCGGGGGCCGCTGGCTGGCAGGCGGAGTCATGATGCCGCCCATCATAGGACCGCGCACGCCCTGCGCTGAGACAAGCACCGGGGCGACCGAGAGCATGAGCAGTAAAATTGCCACGGTAGTCGAATTGGCGAAACTGCGTTTACTTCGCACTGCTTTTTCCCTTTCCGGTGGGCTTCACGACGGCCGCTTTGCTTGCCGTCGCATTTACATCCGCGCCGCTTTGCGGATACACGGGCAATCCGCGCTGGACGGTCAACTCCATGGCGCGCTCGATCGGAATGTGCGCCACGCCAGCTTTTTCGTCGACCCAGCCGTAGCTGTTGAGTTGGCCTTCCTGGTCCATCAGGAAGTCGCGAAACTGGCCGCGCTCGTTGGTTTCGAGCATGGGCGCGCCGTTTTCCTTGAACAGTTTGTCGACGTCGTCCTGCGTCATCACACGCTCCATCGCACCTGACGACGAAACCAACGGACTTGCGGTAGTCATCTGCGACCGCTCGTATTTATCGAGGAACGAATACATGCCGACGATGATGAAATAGATGACTACGCCACTGACCACGAGCCCAATCATGAAGGCGAAGACGCCGCGCGTGCCCAGGTCTTCGTGTTCGAACTCGGTTTCGTGAGCGGGGTGGCCGTGATTCAAGGGACCACTGTTCATCATATCGTCACTCATATCTCATCACCCATGCGACCGCTCCAGAAGTCTCAGCGTCTGCGGCGCATTGACGGGCAGAAGCGGACGCGATGTCAGGTTGTAAAAGAAGTAGGCCATCCAAAGACCGCCGATGCCGGCGATGATCGTGAAATGCAGCCAGCTGAAGTGAAACGTGGGATGCGACGACGGTTCGATATGCCAAAAGATATCGACGATGCGCATTAAGATGAGCCATGAAGCGAGCCGAACCAGGGTGCGTGCTTTGCGCTTCAACTGGCGCGAGAGCAACAGCGCGAACGGCACGGCGAAGTGGAACACCACGAGGAACAGCCCGACCGTCTCCCATCCGCCATGCAGGCGGCGCACGTACCACGGAATTTCCTCGGGCAAGTTGCCGGCCCAGATGATGAGCCACTGCGAAAAATTGAAGTAAGCCCAGACCATGACAAAGGCGAGCATGAGCTTGCCGTGGTCGTGGACTTCTGTATCCGTTAGGTACTCGGACATCGGCTTGCGTTTGCCGAGGATGCTCTCGATCACAACCACAAAGCAGAAGGCGGAAAGCGCTTCGCCCGCGACGAAGAGCAGGCCGTAAATGGTCGATATCCAGCGCGCTTGCAACGACATCACCCAGTCGATCACTGCGAACGAAATCGTGAGCGAGTAGATGACAAGTCCGATGGAGCTCATGACGCGGAAACGCAGTGTGCTCTGGCCGGCGATTGAGTCCTGCTCGGTGGACCAGCGATTCAGGAAGTAGGCCATCCCGACCCAGATGGCGAAGTACAGGATGTAGCGCAGCAGGATTCCGTTGAAATTGAGGTAGCTGTGCGCGATGTCGGCCAGCTTGGCATCGGAAGCCAGCTTATCGGGCTGGGCCCAGGGATAGAGCTTGGGCAAGTGCAGCAGAATCGGAATAAAGAGCACGAACATGAGGGGCAGCGTCATCATGCCCGATTCCAGGATGCGCCGAATGACGACGCTCCAGGCGCCCCCGACCAGGTGGTGAAGCATCAGGATGGCCATGCATCCGAGCGAAAGGCCGAGCCAGAACATGAAGCCAATGAGGTAGGCGGAATAAAAACTGCCGGGAGCAACAAAAGCGCCAGCGACGGAAACAATGGCAGCGATCGCGCCAATGACGAGCGACCGCTGCTGGATGGTTTGGGCCACGGGCGGCGCCATCAGGTCTGACTTATTCATCTTCACTGTGGCCGTGGTCATTTGGGCTCCCCTCCGGTTTCAGTGGCGGGCGGGGCGGGCTCGGCCTCGGGCAGCGTCGCTCCATTGCCAATGTCGCGGAACTTGGGCGCGGGCGACGGGACTTTTTGTCCAGCCGGAACGTCGGCCGACGTTGCATTCTGGCTCAGTTGCAGCGCGCGGATGTAGGCGGCGATGCACCAGCGATCGCGCGGCGCGACTTGCGCGGCGTAGTCGGGCATAACGCCGAAGCCATTAGTGTCGACGTCGAAGAGATAGCCGATCGGTGCTTTGCGCAGGCGGTCGATGTGAAACGACGGTGGCTGGCGGAAGCCGCGGGTGGGGATGAAGCCCTTGCCATCGCCAACGCGTCCGTGGCAGGGCGTGCAAGTGATGTTGTAACGCTCGCGTCCGCGGTCAAGAACTTCGCGGGTTACCGGGAACGGCATATAGTCGCCGGGATTGCCGCCGATTTTCCCGGTGTAGAAGTAAGTGTCCTCGCGGAGATCGCCCCGCGCGACCGTGCCTTCAACCGGCAAACGGGCGGAGCGGTCGTCAGCGAAAAACTCGCTCTTCGCCAGGGGCCGGTAATACGGCTGGATGTGCATGTCGATCCGGCATCCCGCGGTAATGGCGATCAGCGCCAGAAGTGCGGGCAAGACTTTTCGGAGGTTTAGCGCAGTACCCATGGCTAGCTTGGCACCTCCGCGATCATGCGTGGAGCAAGTCCCGTCAAGAATGAGCGCGTGCGGGCGGCGTCATATTTCGGGTCGCTCGAAAACACGATCAGGAAGAATTTATTGTCAGATGCTTTGGCGAACTCGGGCACGTTGAACACAGGGTGATACGGCATAGGGAGGCCGTTCAGGGCAAGCATGCCGATAACGGCGGAAAGTCCGCCGAACAGAATCGTCAGCTCGAAGGTTACGATGATGAACGATGGCCAGGAGTGAAATGGGCGTCCGCCAACATTGGTTGGATAAGTGATCGCCGCCACCCAATACTGAAGCGAGTATGCCGATATCCCACCGATGAGTGCGCCAATGAGGACCACGAGGGGCACGCGGTTCTTGTGGAAGCCGATGGCTTCGGCAAGGCCCTCGATCGGGAACGGGCTGTAGGCGTCAATCTTCTGGTAGCCCGCTTCGTGAGTCTTGTGAGCGGCGGCGACCAGTTCTTGCGCAGAGTCGAATTCGGCCATCAAGCCGTAGACCGAAGCGTCGCGGACGGGAGATTCATATGTGGAAGAATCGCTCATTGCTTCACCTCCGTCGCCTCATGCACCTGCGCTTCCGGCAGCAAGGTGCGCAATTCGTAGATGGAGATCATGGGCAGCACGCGGACGAATAACCACATGAAAGTCAGGAACATGCCGATGGTGCCGAAGAACGTCATCCAGTCCCACTTGGTCGGGTAGTACATACCCCACGAAGAAGTCACGAAGTCGCGAGTCAAACTGACGATGACGATAATGAAGCGCTCCAGCCACATTCCGACAAGCACCACGAACGAGATGAGCCAGAGCCAACCGGTGGAAACGCGGAATTTCCTCAGCCAGAGAACCTGCGGGATGAAAATGTTGGAGGCGAGCAATGCCATGTACCACCATCGATACGGGCCGTGAAGCCGGTTCCAGAGCAGGAACGAATCAAACTGGTTGCCGCTGTACCAGCCCATGAATGCTTCCATGCCATAACCGTAAGCGACGATGAGGCCGGTGGCGAGCATGACCTTAGCCGCGTTCTCGAGGTGCCGCATGGTGATGAAGTCCTGCAGTCCGTAGATCGCGCGGATCGGAATCGCGAGACAAAGAACCATGGCGAACCCGGAATAGATGGCGCCCGCGACAAAGTACGGCGGGAAAATCGTGGTATGCCAGCCGGGGACAAGGCTAACGGCGAAATCGAAGCTTACGACCGTGTGCACGGAGAGCACCAGAGGTGTCGCGAGTCCGGCGAGAAGTAAGTAGGCTGTCTCATAACGGTGCCAGTGCCGCGCTGAACCGCGCCATCCCATGGCGAGGAGTCCGTAAACGCGCTTGAGCCAGATATTGTCGGCGCGATCGCGCAAGGTGGCGAGATCGGGAATCAATCCCATAAACCAGAACACCAGCGAAATAGTGAGGTAGGTCGAAACCGCGAAGACGTCCCACACCAGCGGGCTGCGAAAGTTCGGCCAGTAGTTCATGGTGTTCGGATACGGAAAGAGCCAATAAGCGAGCCACGGGCGTCCGGTGTGAACCAGCGGGAAGATGCCGGCGCAAGCAACGGCAAACAGCGTCATCGCTTCAGCGAAGCGGTTAATCGAGTTGCGCCAGGTCTGGCGGAGCAGAGCTAGAATCGCCGAGATCAGCGTGCCGGCGTGGCCGATACCGATCCACCACACAAAGTTGACGATGGCGAATCCCCAACCGATGGGAATGTTGATGCCCCAGATCCCCGTACCTTTGATGAACAGATACCCAAGAGCAATCATCAGCATGTTCAACATCCCGAACACGATCAGGAAGCCAAGGATCCATCCCAGCGAGATGGGACGCTTCAGCACGATGTTACTGATCTTGTCGGTGATGGTGGAGAAGGTGTGGCCCGGTGCCATCACTGGCACTCGCCTATCTGCCACGGGTATTTGCGTGTTCGTAGCCATGCCTTACCTGCGCTCCACTTATGCTTTTGACTCTTCTAACTTAGTTTCTAACTCTGGGTTAGGATTGCGGACCTCCGCCAGATACGTTGTGCGTGGCCGCGTATTCAATTCACCCAGCAGGGAATAGTTTCTCGCCTGCGCTTTCCACTTATTGACTTGACTGTTCGGATCGTTGAGGTTGCCGAAGACGATCGCATTCGCCGGGCAGGACTGCTGGCAAGCCGTCTGCAGATCGCCATCTTTGATCGTCGAGTCGGCGCGTTCGGCATCAATGCGATGCTCGCTGATGCGCTGCACGCAATAGGTGCATTTCTCCATGACGCCGCGGCTGCGGATCGTTACATCGGGATTGCGCATGAGTTTGAACTGCGGCGTCTCCCAGTCCTGGAAAAGCAGGAAATTAAACCGCCGCACTTTGTATGGGCAGTTATTGGAACAATAACGGGTGCCGACGCAGCGGTTGTAGACCATGTCGTTCAGGCCTTCGCTGCTGTGGATGGTCGCCTGTACCGGACAGACCAATTCGCAGGGCGCATTCTCGCACTGCATGCATGGCACGGGCTGGAAAAAGCCCTTGGGGTTGTCACGCGGGCCGTTGTAGTAAGCGTCGACGCGCAGCCAGTGCATGTGGCGGCCTTTGAGCGTCTGCTCCTTACCGACCACCGCAATATTGTTTTCCGACTGGCAGGCGACGATGCAGTTATTGCATCCAACACACGAATTCAAGTCGATTGCCATGCCCCAGGAATAAGTTTCCTTCGAATAATCGAAGGGCTTGTAGAGCGTGAGATCCTGTGGCGGCTCGCCTTCCTTCGCGAAATTCGGCTCTTTCTTATACTCCTCAAGGCTGCGCTCCTGCACCAGCGGACGCTCGCCGACAGGAGTTTCCATCGTCTGATAGCCCTGCGTGCTGGCGAGCTGATACACATCGCCAGTAGCGCGAAGTTGCGCCCCGTCCGCAAACCACGGAGTCTGACTGGTGCGCAGCGGATAAACATCGAAGCCCGTGCCAGTGCCGACTCGGCCGGCGCGTGTGCGTCCATAACCGAGGAAGACAGTAATAGAGTTGTCGGGATGGCCCGCCTGAATCCAGACTGCGCCTCTTACTTTCTTTCCATTGAATTCGAGCTCGGCGACGTCTTTGAAATTCAGCTTCAGCCGCTCGGCCATCGCGGGACCGATCATGATCGGATTATCCCAAGTCAACTTAGTAAGTGGTTTTGGAAGTTCCTGTAACCAACCGTTATTCGAGAAGCGGCCGTCATAGATCGAGGGATCGCGACGGAAGTTGATCTCGTAGGCGGTGCCTGGCGCGGATTGCGATGCCGGGAAGCTAGCGGCTTTCAATGCGACATTCTTCGGCGCGTAAGTTGTGCCCGCGACCCAGCCATCGTGCAGCGACTTGCGCCAGAAAGCATCAAAGTCAGCGCCCGCGTGCTGCTTCTGCCAGTAGCCCTGAATGAGATCGTGCCCGGTGATGCCGGACTGCCCCGCTAGAATAGTAATGATCTCGTGCGCGGTCTTGCCTCCGTACAGCGGCTCGATGAGCGGCTGAATGATGCTGACCGTCCCGTCGTAGGCCCGGGCGTCGCTCCAGGACTCGAGAGAGTGCGCTTCGGGCACGTGCCACTGGCAAAGTTCAGCCGTCTCATTGCGATGCGAACCGAGAAACAGTTTCAAATTGACGGCATTCGATTTCAAGGCCGAAGCGAATTCGAGTTCAGCGGGCGCGTCGTAGGCGGGGTTGCCACCGAGGATCAGCAGCAGGTCAACTTTGCCGCCGCGCATGTCTTCGACCAGTGCATGCAGGGATTCGCCGCGGTTCACTGGATTTGCGTCCACCGGCTCGGTATAGAAAACCGTCTTGCCGACGTTACCCAGGGCAGCATTCATCGCATGGGCGAGTTCGTGAACAGACGGAGGCTGATGGTCTCCTGCAAGCACAACGCTTCGTCCCTTTTGCGAGGCGAGTTCTTTCACGGCAGCGTCAGCAAACTTCGCCCACTCCACCGAAGCAACATTCTCGGTTGGCCCTGCTCCGAGTGCATTCGCAATGGCAAACGCGAACTTCTCAATCTCGCCAGCCCGCAACGGCAGCCGATGATCCGCCTTCATTCCCGTCGAACTCGGCGTGCTCTCGACCACGTACAGCCGGTTCATGTTCGCATCGGGATTGCGCCGCGCTGCGAAATCACGCGTGTACCGCGCCGAGCCAGGAAATCCGGCGTAGAGGAAGTCGGCATCGAGCGAAACGATGACGTCAGCTTTCGAAAAGTCGTAACGCGTCTCGACCACTTCGCCGAAAGCCAACTTCGCGCCATCGACTACGTTGTCGCGGCTGATCGGCTCATAAACGTGCCACTTCGCCTGCGGGTTCGCTTCGAGATAACTGCGAATCTGCCCGGCCAGCGTGGGCGAAGAAACGGTCTGCGTCAGAATGCGGACGCCGCCGCCCGCCAGGCTTTTCTGCACATTCATGGGACCGCGGACAGCTTCCATGAAGCCATTCCATGAACGGACGTCCCCCATGTACGTGATGTTTTGCGCCCGGTCGGGATCGTAGAGATCGAGAATAGAAGCCTGCGCGTAAACGTCAGTGCCGCCGAGGCTCGCCGGGTGCTCCGGATTGCCTTCAACCTTTGTCGGACGGAACAAGTTGCTCTCGACGAGGAGCGGCGATGCGTAACCGCCGAGCGTGAACGCAGTCGCGTAGAACTTGGGGCGGCCGGGTACGACGTTTTCCGGCTGCCTCACATAGGGCACGATCTCGGTGATCGGCATCCGCGTGCAACCGGTCAACCCAGCGAGCGCCATGGACGCGCCCATCGTCTTTAGGAATCCGCGGCGCGAGAAATCGTCGAGCCACTCCGAAGCGCCTTTCGGAAACTCGCGGTGGAGCATCTCCTGAAACTCGTCGCTGCCGGCCAGTTCTTCGAGGCTGCGCCAGTACTCGGGGCCGCTCGTGCCCTCGATCTGCTCCTTGACCGTCGCTAGGTCAAGCTGCTTTCGCTTGCTCGGGCAGACGTCGGCTCCAACTTTGCTTCCGGCGGGTGTCGTTTTGTGCTCGTCCATGCTCATCGTCGATCTTCAGTTCTCATCATCATCCTGGCGCATCACGATTTCCGCCCGCCGTTACCGATGGCAGGTGTTGCAACTGGTGATGTCTTTCACCGAACGAACGTTGTATTCCTGTTTCAAAGCGTTCCCAAGCGTTTCCTGATCGGAGTATGCCGTTCCCTTCACAATGACGGGCTCGCCAGTGGAAGGCCGCTCATAGCGCATGTTGAAAACTTGTTCACGCGGGCGCAGATATTTCTCGGTATTGCGGTGGCAATCGAGGCAGAATTCCATCTGCAGCGACGCGTACTGATACATCAGCGGCATCTGATCAACCGGACCGTGGCAGGTGTTGCAGCCCACACCCTTATTAATGTGAATACTGTGATTGAAATACACGTAATTCGGCAACTGGTTGACGCGCGTCCATTCGAGTGAGCGGCCACTGCGGAAACTTTCGCGGACCGGCTCGAGATAAGCTGCGTTGGTCCAAATCTGCGCATGGCAGTTCATGCAGGTCTTAGTGGGCGGGATGCCGGCGAAGCTCGACTGTTCGACGGAGGTGTGGCAGTAACGGCAGTCGATGCCGAGCCCGGTAACGTGGTGCTGATGGCTGAACGGGACGGGCTGCGACTTTCTGACTCCCGCCATGGTGATGTACGGAGTGCGCTCCAGTTGCGCCAGGACCCAGAATAGCCCGCCCACGGCGAGAACAACCAGGACCAGAGAGGCCCGAGCGATGGCATTGCTGCTGCGTGGAAAGATCTGCATTGAATGTGAAGTCTTTATATATTACGGAATTGGCTCTCGCCGCTCCCGGCTGACCGCATTCGTATGAATTTACGTCAGTTCTGTTGCGACACACGTCACTGAAACAGGTGAGTATAACAGTTGATTGGCGAAATGGGATAGGTCGCGCAGCTTTTCTTTGCACCAACTTGAGCGCCAATCTGGGATTTCATTTTGCATAATTAAATCTTGAAGGAAATCCGCAAGGATTTCGTGGCATCAGACCGGACGTTTAGAATTTCAGGTTGGCGCATCGCGAATTAGTGTCGAAATTTAGCGTGAAGCGAAAACCTCAGCGCAGGTTCATGACGAGCAATTTTGGTTCCGTCATTTCCTGGATCGCGTCGCGCAAGCCCTCGCGGCCAAGTCCGGAATCTTTAATGCCGCCATAGGGCATGTGGTCGATGCGGAAAGTGGGAACATCTCCCGCGATCAAGCCCCCAACTTCGAGTTCGTCATAAGCCTGAAAGATGAGTTTGGCGTCGCGGGTGAAAAGTCCGGCCTGCAGACCGTAAACAGAATTGTTGACCTGTTTCAGCGCGGAGGCGAAGTCGTTGTAGGGCTCGACCGTCACAACCGGCGCGAAAATTTCCTGGCAATTCACTTTCATGTTGGGCTTGGTGCCGGTAAGCACGGTGGGCTCGAACAGGGAGCCTTTGCGATTACCACCGCAAAGCAGGCGAGCACCGCCGCGCACCGCCTCCTGCACCCACTCGACAGCGCGGATCGCGTCGCTCTCGCGGATGAGCGGACCGAGGTCGCTCGACTCGTCAAGTGGATCTCCGACCTTCAGTTTGCTGACTCCCGCCAACAACAGTTCGGTGAACTTTCCGTAGATCGAGTGCTCGACCAGAATGCGCTGCACGGAAATGCAAGACTGCCCGGCATATGAAAACCCTCCGGTGACGCAGCGCTCGGCAGCGTATGCGAGATCGGTATCGCTGTGGACAATGACGCCCGAATTTCCTCCGAGTTCGAGAACGACTTTTTTCTTCCCCGCGTTGTTCTTGATGGCCCAGCCGACGGCGGCGCTGCCCGTGAAGCTGATCAGCTTGATGCGTTCATCGCTGACGAGCAGACCGGAATCTTCGTTGGAGAGCAAAACCGCGTTGAATCCGCCATCCGGCCATCCCGCTTGCTGGATAACTTCCGCCAGCAGCAG
>Ga0307474_10003934_pt1 | contig 10687 bp, 11 predicted proteins | sample atmos_gasesECM1C_2_FD_203312 | JGI IMG/M metagenome (GOLD analysis project Ga0307474, IMG submission 203312) | Hardwood forest soil microbial communities from Morgan-Monroe State Forest, Indiana, United States - atmos_gasesECM1C_05 | ecosystem: Environmental > Terrestrial > Soil > Temperate...
GAGGGCGACCGGCCCGAACCGTTGTCTGGTGACTCGCAGCAGCGGATAGGCGATGGTGTGGTCGCCGCCGATCGCCAGCAGGCGGCCGGCATCGCCGAGCAGGGCGGCAGCGGCTGTCTCGATCTGGCCGACGGCCTCCGTGATGTCGAACGGATTGCACGCGATGTCGCCGGCATCCGCCACCTGCTGCACGCCGAACGGCGCCACCTCCAGGCCCGGGTTCCAGGGACGCAGCAGCCGGGATCCCTGCCGGACCGCGGCCGGACCGAAGCGGGCCCCCGGCCGGTAGGACGTGCCGCTATCGAACGGGATGCCGACCACTGCCACGTCGCAGCGGGAGACCTCATCCCGTCGCGGCAACAGCGCGAAGGTCGGCGGCCCCGCGAAGCGTGGCGTCCGGCTTGCGTCCATGGGCCCGCGCTCGGCGCGAGCAGCGCCGCCAGGCAGATCCTCGGTATCCGCCAACTCGTTCCTCCCGTTGCCGGTTCCTCGCCGCTCACATCGCCGCCAGCGTCCGGCTTAGCAGACGGCGCCCAGCGCGGGCAATAAGCGGCGCCGGGATGCGCCAGATCGATTCGGTCCCGAACGGATCCAATTCGCCAGAATTCGGGCACGTCTGACGGTTTGATCCACCTTTGTGTCATCAGATTTTCATTTCGCCTGAAATGCTGCCTAGCGTGTGTTCTTCTGTTCTCATTGGCCGTATATTGGCTGATGGCAGGGCTTTGGGGGCGGAATGGAGTATCGGGGCACTGGACTGTCGGCGCGGGCGCGGCGCTCTGAACCGTCGTGGCCGTCGGTTATCGCGACCACGTTCCGGCTATGGTTTGAGCGCCACCCTGTCTTCGGCGGAAGAAGTCCCCGAGGCCGGCGCGTGGCGGCCGTGCTTGTCCTAGTGGCTGTTGTGGCGGTCGGGGCCGGAGTGGCCGGCGTCATCATCGGACGTTCGGGCAGGTCATCATCGGTGCCAGCGGTGGCTGCCGGTGCCTCCGCCACGACACGAGACCAGGCGGCCAGCTGGATCGCCGGGCAGGTGGCGGCGAGCGCGATCGTCGCCTGTGATCCCGCTATGTGCGCCGTGTTGCACACGGACGGGCTCCCCGCGACCAGGCTGCTTGTCCTCAGTACCGCCACGGCCGACCCACTCGGATCGGACGTGGTTGTCGCTACCCTCGGCGTACGGAACGAGTTCGGGATCCGCCTGCAAAGCGTCTACGCCCCCGTCGTGATCGCGAGCTTCGGTACCGGGGCCGGGCGGATCGACATCCGCGCGATCGCTCCTGACGGGACGGCTGCCTATCAGGCGGCCCTCGCTGCCGACCGCCGCAGCCGGATCTCTGCGGGCAGTCAGCTGCTCCGCAATCCGCGCATCATCGTCACCGGCGGCGCCAGGAACGCGCTGAGCGCGGGCGACGTCGATCCCCGGCTGCTCATGATGCTCGCCGCGCTCGCCGACCAGCAGCAGGTGCGGATCACCGCCTTCGGCGATCCGTCACCAGGCGCGAGCCCGGGCGTGCCGCTGCGCAGCGTCGAGATCGCCGCGCCGGGCCCCGGTGCCGAGGCCGCGGCCAGCCTGCGGTCCATGCTTTCGCTCATCGATGCCCAGCGGCAGCCGTTCCAGCCGCTGCGGGCAGCTCTTGCCGGTTCATCCGCACTGAAGGTTGAGTATGCCGCGCCTAGCCCGCTTGGGCTGCTCGGTGGTCCGTAACGATTTGTTTCACCTGGGTAGGGAGCAACCCATGAAAATTATGCGATATATCCGATGGACAGCCTTTCTAATGGCCGCGGCCGCACTGTCGCTTGGGATCACGAGGGCTGCGTCGGCATCGACGACTTCCTCGGCTACCGGGTGGGTGAGGCTCGCCCACCTATCGCCCAACACCCCGGCTGTGGACGTCTACCTGTATTCCTTCGGCAACCCGTCGGCCGAACAGGTGCTGCACCATGTCGGCTACGGCGTGGTTTCGGCCTATGAGCCGCTCGCCGCGGGCGAGTACACGGTGGCGATGCGTGCCGCCGGCGCCGCGTCCTCGACCAAGCCAGTGCTGTCAGCCACCCTGACCGTCGCGCCCGGCGGCGCCTATACCGTGGCAGGACTCGGACCAGAATCCGGGCTGCGGCTGGAGGTTCTTCAAGATCAGCTGACCGCCGCACCTGGCAAGGCAGAGGTCCGGCTCATCCAGGCATCCCTGAAGCAGCACGAGGTGACGGTGACGTGGAACGGGAAGCCGACGGTCACGAACCTGGCGTTCGGGTCGGTGAGCTCTTACCAGACCGTATCGCCGGCCACCGCGACTTTGCGCGTTACCGGGGAGAGCGAGTCCGCGAACTCGACGATCACGATTGCCGCCGGGACGGTGCACACCATCGTGGTCCTGGACGGGTCGAAGGGCCTGGTGCTCGACGACCTCCTGGACGCGGCCGGGAGCGACGCCGTGCCGGCGGGCGCCGCGGGGACCGGGTTCGGCGGCACCGCACCCAGGGTCCCGTCGCCGCTGCCCTGGCTGTCCCTCATCGGCGCCGGGCTGCTGCTCACCATGATGGGCGGCCTTGGCGTCCGCCTCATGCCGCGCCAGCGTGGCAGGCATGCCCGGTAGGAGGCGAGCGCTCTTTCTGGTGCTGGCAGCCGGCCTGACCCTGTCGATTGCCGGTGCTGCCGGGCTGGCACTGACGCGTCATCCCGTCGCGGCGGTTTATGCCCCTGATCCGACCCTGCCGGCCCCGACTGGGCCGATCGCTGCCGTCCAGCAGCAGCGATCGGCCCAGGTCAGCCTGCCTGTCACGCTGACCATTCCGTCGATCGGCGTGCAGACGAGCCTCATCCGCCTCGGGCTGACGGCCAGCGGCACTCTGCAAGTGCCTGGGTCGACAGCGGTAGCGGGCTGGTACACCGGCAGCCCCAGGCCCGGGGCCGTCGGGTCGGCGGTCATCGCGGGGCACATCGACTCTCGTACCGGCCCGGGGATCTTCTTCCGGCTGTCGTCGCTCCGCCCCGGTGACCGTGTGTACGTGCGGCGCGCGGACGGCACGCTGGCCGTCTTCCGGGTCACGGCGGTCCGCCAGTTCCCCAAGGACAGCTTCCCCACGTCAGCGGTTTACGGCCCGGCTCCAGATCCGGAGGTGCGCCTCATCACCTGCGGCGGAACCTTCGATCCGCAGACGGGCTCGTACCTGAGCAACACGATCGTCTACGCCACCGAGACCAGCTGATGATCAAGTGAGCCGGGCTGGCCGCACCATCCGGACAAGTTGCGGCCCTCTCCAGAGGCCGGCGATAACGGCCGTACGATGACTGTTCGCCGGCACCTCGCGGACGCTGACCGCGGCGCCCGCCCGGAGCATCGGTCCGAGATACTGCGAGATATCCCGCAACGGGGCAATGTCGTCTCGCCGCGAGCTCGCGAATACGAACCGGCAGCCATCGAGCCGCCCGAAGTCCGGCCATTGCAGCTCAGCCCATGCTTCTTCAAGTCGCGGGAGTGACCATCCCCGTGCTACGTGCAGTTGTCTCAGCGTGGGCATATTCCACATGCCGCGCGCGATATTGCCGCCGGTGTTGAATACGCCCCAGCGAAACTCGGGGATTTCGCGGCCTACGCAGTTGTAGAGGATAAAAGAGCCCAGGCTGCTGCCGAAGAAACCGAACTCGGTCACACCCTCAGACGTCAGCTTCGCTATCCGCGACCTGATGTCCTCTCGCACCTGAGAGATAAGCTCCGGAAGGATCATCGGATCGGCCGCCGTAAAGACGGTTTCAGTCGTCTGATATGCCAGGACGTGATAACCCTTCCTGAGGAACCGTCGTATCGCGAAACGCACCTTCTGAATCGGAGTGGCGTACGGGCAGATAAAAATGATCGTGACTGTAGCCGGCGAGGCAGTGCCGAATTCCTCAGCCCGAAACAACCCGTCCCGCATGTACGCAACCCTAGGCCACCTCGGCAGCGGGGTTCCCGCGTGCCCCTTGCGGGAGTTCCGCCCCGTCTTTGTCACCTCTGGCGCGCACAACCCGACGAACACCATCATGGCGGTCGCCCTGCGCAACATGCGCCGCCTCGCGGGGTCTAGCTGAGCTTCGGCTCGAGCAGCACCTTGACGGCGCCAGTGTGCCGCGAGTTTTTCAGCGCCAGCACCGCCTCGTCCCAGCGGTCGAGCGGGAAGCGGTGCGTGATGACCGGCGTCAGGTCGAAGCCGTGGCGGATGAAATCGAAGTAGTGCGCCATGGCGTGCTTGGCCGCTCCGCCCACCTCTTCGACACCGAAGCCGTTCGAGCCGATAACGCGCAGCTCCTTGAAGTACAGCGGGGTCCACTCGAAGCGCCTGGGCGGCTCGACGCCGGAGACGACGAGCGTGCCGCCCGTTGTGAGCAGCCGCAGCGAGGCCTCGACGGTCTCGACCGAGCCGATGGTGTCGTAGACGACGGCGGGGCCGTCCTGGAGCCAGTCGCGCTTGCTCCACGGCGTGAGCGGCGTGGCGCCGACGCGTCGCGCGACCTGCGCGACGAGCTCGTCAGGCACGGTCGACAGCACAGCGTGGGCGCCGAGCCGGGTGGCGAGCGCGGCCCTGGCGCCGGGGCGCGTGGCCGCCCACACCTCGCACGCCGGATACAGGTGGCGCAGCAGCCCGATGACCGCGAACGCGAGCGTGCCCGAGCCGTAAACGAGCACGGGCTGCGCGTCGGAAGGCGGCGGCGCGAGCAGGATGGAGCGCAGCGAGACACTGACCGGGTCCGCCAGCACGGCGGCCTCGTCGGAGATGCCGTCAGGAATGGCGAACAGCTGGGACGCGTGCGCGGCGAAGCGCTCGGCGTGCGCCCCGGCGGCCGCCGCGCAGTTCCCGAGGTGGATCGAGGCGGGCAGGCCGCCAGAACGGAAGTTGCGGCACCACGGGTAGCGGCCGTCCCGGCAGGCCTCGCACGGCGGATCGACGCCGCGGGGAACGCAGGACAGCCACGGATTGAGGACGACGCGCTCGCCCGTGTCCAGGCGCCGCCCAACGACCTCGTGGCCGAGCACGTGCGGAAAGGACACGAGGGCGGTGAGCGGGTTGTCGCGGGAGCCGTTCAGCAGGATCTGCTTCACGTCGGAACCGCACAGGCCCGAGAAGGTCGTCTCGACGCGCACCCAGTCTTCCGCCGGAAGCGGCTGCTCCTCGACGTCCTCGATGCGGACGGGCGCGAAGCGGGAGACGAAGGCCCGCCGGTCGACGCGGCCGCCGATCGCCGAGGCCGCCTCACGCGCGAGGCTGTGCCGGAACACGAGCGCCTTCACATCGACCCTCCTCCGCTATTGCATGCCACCGGTATACGCGCAATTCTCGGCCCGTGCGGCAAAGCGCCGCCGTCTTCGACAGGAGTCGCGATGGGAATGCTCGATGGCAAGGTAGCCCTGATCACCGGGGGCGCACGGGGGCAGGGGCGGGCCCACGCGGTGACCTGCGCGCGCGAGGGCGCCGACGTGATCATCGCCGACGTCGTTGACCAGCTGCCGACCGTTCCCTACAAGCTCGCGACGAAGGATGATCTCGACGAGACGGTCCGGCTCGTTCAGGCTCACGGCCGGCGCGTGATCGCGGTGCAGGCCGATGTCCGCTCGCAGGAGCAGCTGGACGCGGCGGTGACCGCCGGCATAGCCGAGTTGGGCAAGGTCGACATCCTGATCGCGAACGCCGGCATCTGGACGCTCGGCTCGTTCTGGGAACTCACCGACCAGCAGTGGGACGAGATGATCGGCGTCAACCTCACCGGCGCGTGGAAGGCGGCGAAGGCCGTGGCACCGCACATGATCGAGCGTCGCAGCGGGTCGATCGTGATCATCGCGTCAGTGAACGCCCTGGAGGCCGGCCAGTACACCGCGCACTATGTGGCCGCCAAGCACGGCCTGATCGGGCTGATGCGCAACATCGCGCTGGAACTCGCCCCGTACGGCATCCGGTGCAATGCCATCAGCCCTGGTGCGGTCAAGACACCGATGACCAACCATCAGGGTGCCTGGGACATGTTCGCCGGCCACTCTGGCGGGACGGAGGAGGACATGACCGAGGCCGGCCACCACTACACGCTGCTCGCCGGGACATCCTGGCTGGACCCGCAGGACGTGGCGAACGCCGCCCTGTACCTCAACTCCGACCTGGCATCAAAGGTCACGGGCGTGACGATCCCGGTCGATGCGGGCCACCTCACCCTGTCCGGGTACAACCCGGTATCCACCCGGTAAGCGTCACGGCGCGGCGGTCACGCCGTGGCCAGGGATGACGGCTGGTCCGCGCTGCTCACGAACACCTGCGGGCTGATCATGTGCAGCTCGCCAAGCACGGCGCCGAGACCGTCAACGTCGGTCGGCTCGATGACCACGTCCACGGTCATCTGCGTGTCACGCGGGGACATCAGGCGTGAACAAACGCGCTGCCCGGCGAGCGCTTCGGTCAGCAGCTCCTGGCTTCGCGGGTCGTCCGACATCGCGATCCGGATTCTCCACAACGACATGCGCGCTCTTCCCCCTCTTGTTCTGTCTCGAGAATGCGGCCGTCCAGTTGCCGGCGTAATTCGGGCTGGTAACGGCGATGTGAACTGCTGCCGGCGTAGTCGCCAGCCGTCCGCGGGCCGGGTCGACATCATCCATCCGGGATGATTCCGCTGCCGGGCCGCCAACTCATCATCGAGTATGGCCACCGAACAGAGACCGGCGCCTGAGCCCGCGACTGGACGCGGTCCCGCTGCCGTGCCTGGCGAGCACTGGTGGCCGGTCGCCGCGGCCATCATCGTGGTGGCCGGCCTGCACGTGGCGCTGCCGGCCCGCTACCGGGTCCAGCCCGCCTGGCTGCTCCCGGCCGTGCTGCTCGCGCTGCTAGTGGTGCTGATCATAGGGGACCCGGGCCGCATCGACCGGCAGAAAGCCTGGCTGCGGATCACCACCAGCGCAGTCATCGCGGTCATCACCCTGGCGAACCTGTTGGCCGCCGGCCGGCTCGTCGTGGAAATCCTGACCAACAACAAGCTTTTCGCCAACCACCCGGGCGGCCTGCTCGCCGCCGGCGCCGTGATCTGGGCGACGAACGTGATCGCCTTCGCGCTCTGGTACTGGGACCTCGACCGCGGCGGTGCCGCCGCCCGGGCACATCATCCTTACGACAACCCGGCGTTCGTCTTCCCGGAGATGCAGCACACGGAGTACGTGCCAGCTACCTGGGTGCCGCGGTTCGTCGACTACCTTTCGCTGGCCTTCTGGACCGCAACCGCGATCAGCCCCACGGACATCTCGGCGATCAAGCCGTGGGCCAAGCTGCTCATGATGATGGAAGCAGCCGGCTCGATAGTCCTGGCCGCGCTCGTCATCGCGCGCGCGATCAACGTCCTCTAGCTGTCGGCGGGGGGAATTCCGCGCTGCCGTCGGTGACGAAGTCGCGGGCGACGTCGGTCAGGTGCTGGTTGGTGTTCCTGGCGTAATCACGCAGCATCGTGAAGGCACGGTCCATGTCGATGCCGTATCGCTCGGCGAGCTTGCCCTTGGCCTGCTCGATCATGACCCGGCTGTTCAGCGCGGCCTGGAGCTGCTCTGCGACGGTTTCGCTGCGGCGCACGTTGCGCTCGTGCAGCAGGCCGATGGTGGCCACATCGGCCAGTGCCTGGGCGATTCGCAGGTCCGCCGTCTCGAACGGGCCCGGCTCGGCGCGGAAGAGGTTCAGCGCGCCGATGACCTGATCCCGCAGCCGCATCGGCAGCGCCTCCACCGTCCGGAACCCGGCCTGGATGGCGGCGTGGGCGAACCGAGGCCAGCGCTGGTCCGGGCCGGTCAGGTCGGCAGCCGAGATGGGCCGGCCAGTGCGGAAGCAATCCAGGCAGGGTCCCTGATCGTTCTGCAGCTGGAACAGCTCCACCAGCCCGGCTTCCTCGCTGGAGGCCGCCGCTACCCGCAGCTCGCCGCGCGGGTCGGCCAGCACCACCCCGGCCGCCGACGCGGCCAGCAGCCGGACGGTCCGGTCGGTGAGCAGTTGCAAGAAGTCAATGACGTCGAAGTCGGCGACCATCGTGTCGGCCAGGTCGACGAAGGTGTCGGATAGCAGGTCGGTGTCCATCTAGGTCACCTTTCGCCACTAGCAGAGGCTGGGACTCGAGGTTGCGCTGTCTGGGGAAGCGCGGCTGGTGTTTTCGGATTGGTAACGGGCCGCCGCGCGGGTGCTGGTCGCGGGGCAGTCGCAGGCGCCGGGCGACGATGTCGCCGGCCACGTCGACTAGGCGCCGGTCCTGAGAGTAAGCGTAAGCCCGGAGCCGGGCGAACGCCTCCTCGACCGGGACGCCGAGCTGGACCGTCAGCATCCCGGTGGCCTGGTCGATCTCCGCGCGATGCAGCGCTAGGTCCCGGGCCTGCCCGTCCACCCAGGCCTGGTCTTCGGTTTCCCCGTTCCCGTAGGCACTGTCGAGCAGCAGCACAGTCGCCGCATCGGCCAGGATGAGCAGATCGCCGAGCTGCCCGTCTGGCAGCGGGCCGGACGAGCCGCGGTACAGGCCCAGCACCCCAGCCCGGATCGCCCCGACGGTCAGCGGGAACGCGAAGACCGCCCCGGCGCCGAGCTTGCGGGCCGCCGGGGTGAACCCTGGCCACCGGCGGATGGACTCCGCATCACCTAGGTCGGCGGCCAGGACCGGTCCGGCCGATGCCAGCACGTCGTGGCACGGCCCCTCGCCCGTGGTCAGCTGAAGCTCGGCCAGCTGCTCGCTCACCAGGTCGGTCACGCACATCACGAAATCCGGGTCGGCGCCCCGCGCGACCACCAGCCACGCCCCGCCCAGGTGAGCCGAGCTGACCGCAACCGCGCAGACGTCGGCGACCGACACCCGGCGGCCATGCCTGGCGGCATGCGCGGCCACCTGCGCCCATACGCCCGCGGCCCGGCTGTCCGTCATCTGCGCGTCCGGCCAGGTGCGGAGCTCTCCGGGCCGACCCGTACCCCGGCTGCGGTTACCCGGTGCCAGTACGCGATGGCGCTGCCCTCCCAAGGCGTGCAGTGCGCACCGCAAGCCGCCGCCAAGGGTATCGACTCCGCCGCCTGGCGATACTCGCAACGGCGGCATCCACGCTGGCCTGAACCCAGAACACCTCATCGTGGCCGGCCAGGACCAGAAGCCGGCGCGGACACGGCTGCGGCGCGGCCAGCACCATGTCGTCCAGTTCCCCGCGCAGGGCCACGACAACATGGCCATCGAATGCGCTAGTACTCAGCTCCACACCCGGCATGTGCGCCGCCCTCTGCCACAGCCGGGGGCAGGGTCTGGACCAGCGGCTCCTTCTCAGATCTGTGCCTTGTACCCTACGCCCCGGCCACAAACTGGCCAAGGCCGCCTGGAACTGGAAGCAGCGAGCCAGCCGCGTCATGCGTTTGAGACTTCACGTGCGGGTAGCTGAACAGAGTCAAATCTCGAAAATTGCGCTAGGAACCTCATCGGCTGTCAACGCCGGGCGCTGCCAGGAAAGGAATAGTCGATGTATATCGGTATCGGGACGATAGTCGTCATCGTGATAATCGTGCTCGTTGTTCTCATGCTGCGCAGGCGGTAACTGCCAGGAAACAACCTGCCGGGATCATGGGGACATGGAAAAGCGTCGGCTCTCGATCGGGTGCGAGTTCACGTATGTCGCTGCTATCCCAACTCCCGTGGTTTTCCAGGTGCAGCCGGTCGAATCGCCGGGCATATCGATCGAAGACGGGCAGTGGGCCTCCGAGCCGGTGCAGCCGGCTCGCGCCTACACCGATTTGTATGGCAACCCGTGCGTGCGCGCGGTCCTGCCAGCAGGCAGGTCGCGCGTCCGTTACCAGGCCGTGGCGGTGGTTCCCGACGCGGTCGAAGAGTCGGACGAGGACGCGCAGGAATGCGCGGCCGATGCCCTTCCCGACGATACGCTGATCTACACTCTGCCGAGCCGGTACTGCCTGCCTGATGTGCTCGGCAGCGAGGCGTGGTCGCTTTTCGGCGGCGTCGCACCGGGCTATCGCCGGGTGCGGGCCATCTGCGACTACGTGCACGGTCACCTGGCCTTCGAGTACGGCAGCACGACGGCGTTGTCCAGTGCGGTAGACGTCAACCTGTCCGGTCGCGGGGTCTGCCGCGATTTCACCCACCTGGCGATCTCGTTCTGCCGGGCGCTGAACATCCCGGCCAGATACGTCTTCGGGTACCTGCCCGACATGGATGTCCCCCCGGATCCGGCGCCGATGGACTTCGCGGCCTGGATGGAAGTCTGGCTGGGCGACCGGTGGTGGACTTTTGACCCGCGTAACAACGTCAGGCGGAAAGGCCGTGTCGTGATCGGCCGGGGGCGCGACGCCTCCGACGTCGCGATGGCAACGACGTTCGGCGGTCCGCTGCTTGAGTTCATGCTCGTCAAGGCCGAGGAGGCGCCCGCATGACGCCACCCTCGGGGTGGCCCGCGCGGCGCCCTATGCAGCGGGAACTGGTAGAGCGTAGCCTCTAAGAACTGCTCCGGACCCCGGCAGCCATGTGCGCGATATCCGCGGACACGGTGGTAGGGCCCGGAGTGCACCATGATCACAGAGCCGGGCGTGCTTTACGACGCCCGTCGCGGCGTCTATTACGCCAGGCCCGCCCTTCGCGGCTGGCTGCACTTCCTATGCTTCTGGGTGTCGGTGGCGGGTGGTGCCCTGCTGCTCGACCGCGCGCACGGCGGACCGG
>Ga0307474_10003938_pt1 | contig 10684 bp, 7 predicted proteins | sample atmos_gasesECM1C_2_FD_203312 | JGI IMG/M metagenome (GOLD analysis project Ga0307474, IMG submission 203312) | Hardwood forest soil microbial communities from Morgan-Monroe State Forest, Indiana, United States - atmos_gasesECM1C_05 | ecosystem: Environmental > Terrestrial > Soil > Temperate...
GCCGACCTCCACTCCGAAAGGAATGGTGGTGGCGATGGGCAATTTCGATGGCGTCCACCTCGGCCACCGCGCCGTCATTGACGCCGCGCTCCGCATGGGCGAAGCGCACGGCAGACCCGCCTTCGCAGTGACCTTTGAACCCCATCCGCGCAGCTATTTCAGTCCGAACACCCCGCAGTTCCGTCTCACCGACGAAGCCGCAAAACTCCGGCTTCTGGCTGCCACGGGCCTTTCGGGCGCCGTCGTGATGACTTTCGACAGGCGGCGCGCCGAAACCACGGCGCAAGACTTTATTCACCATGACCTGATCGAGCGGCTCGGGATCAGCGGCATCGCCGTCGGCTATGATTTTCATTTCGGCAAGGGCCGGGTCGGCTCGCCCGGACTTCTGGTCAATGAGGCGCCGCGGCTTGGCATCGAAGTCGATGTCCAGGCGCATGTCGACATCGCCGAGCGGCCGGTCTCGTCAAGCGCGATCCGCATGGCATTGGCCGAAGGGCAGATCGACGATGCGATCGCCATGCTGGGCGGGCCGTGGTTCATTCACGGCGAGGTCATCCATGGCGAGAAACGCGGGCGGGACCTCGGCTATCCGACCGCCAATATAAGGCTCGACAGGAATTGCGGCCTCAAGCACGGCATCTATGCCGTGCGCGCCGGACTGGATGGTCAGCACCTCGATGGCGTTGCAAGTTTTGGCCGCCGTCCGACCTTCGACAATGGCGCGCCGCTGCTTGAAGTCTTTTTGTTCGATTTCAAGGGCGATCTCTACGGCCGCCGCCTGGACGTCGCCTTCATCGCCTTCCTGCGCGAGGAAATGAAATTCAGTGGTGTAGACGCGCTGATCCGTCAGATGGATGACGACAGCCGCAGCGCCCGCGAGCGGCTGGCCGCAGCGCCCGGGGCTTTTCCCAGGCTCGGAGTTGTCGGTTGAACAAGACCGAAAAGCAAAAGATGCTGGCGGGTGAATTGTACCGGCCAGATGCCGAGCTTGGCGCTGATCAGGCGGCGACCAAGGAATGGTTGGCGCGCTACAACGCGGCATCCGCGTTGCCGGTATCGGAACGCCATAAATTACTGTCCGAGCGTTTCGCCTCTGTCGGCAGCGGGGCCGTGATCCGGCCGCCGTTTTTTTGCGACTACGGCTACAACATTCGTCTCGGCGACGGCGTGTTCCTGAATTTCAACTGCGTCATCCTCGACGTTGTCGAAGTGAGCATTGGCGACCGCACCCAGGTCGGACCCGCCGTGCAGATTTACGCCGCAGACCATCCACGCGATGCCGCGACGCGGCGGGGCGGCGTTGAATTCGGACGCCCGGTACGGATCGGCACCGACGTCTGGATCGGAGGCGGCGCCATTATCCTGCCCGGCGTGACGATCGGTGACGGAGCCGTGATCGGCGCCGGCAGCGTTGTGACACGAGATGTCGGGAGCGGGCAGACGGTCGCCGGAAATCCGGCCCGGCCGCATCGCCCAAAATCATGAGTTTGGGGATCGCGCCGCAGGGCTTTGCGATTTTGCTGCCCCCTGCTAAGGAAAGCCATGTTTACGCGGCGCAGCATCGGCATTAGCGGCCCGGCTTCCGCCTGAGCTCAGGCTCGGCGCAAGACCGGGATTTGTCGTTTCAACCGCCCCTCGATCGCGTACCAGAGCCCCCATGTCCGAAAAGCCGCAAAAGTCCGACGCCACAGACTATTCCAAAACCCTGTTCCTGCCGCAGACGGAATTCCCGATGCGCGCCGGCCTGCCCCAGCGCGAGCCGGAAATCCTCAAGGAGTGGAACAGGATCGGTCTCTACGAGCGCCTGCGCGAGGCATCCGCCGGGCGGCCGAAATTCGTCCTGCATGACGGCCCGCCTTACGCCAACGGCAACATCCATATCGGGCACGCGCTCAACAAGATACTGAAAGACGTCGTGACCAAGAGCCAGCAGATGCTGGGCTTCGATTCCAACTATGTGCCGGGCTGGGATTGCCACGGTCTTCCGATCGAATGGAAGATCGAGGAGGAGAACTACCGCTCCAAAGGCAAGGCCAAGCCGGATTTTCGCGACTCCGCAGCGATGGTCGCGTTCCGCAAGGAATGCCGCGCCTACGCCGAGCACTGGCTCGGCGTGCAGCGTGAGGAATTCAAGCGGCTCGGCATCGTCGGCGATTGGGATCACCCCTACGCCACCATGGACTATCCGGCCGAAGCGCAGATCGCGCGCGAACTGATGAAATTCGCCGCCAACGGCACGCTCTATCGTGGCTCGAAGCCGGTGATGTGGAGCGTGGTCGAGAAAACCGCGCTCGCCGAAGCCGAGGTCGAATACGAGGACTACACCTCGGATACGGTGTGGGTGAAATTCCCGGTGACCTCCCCGGCGCACGGGGCACTGGCCGGCGCCAACATCGTGATCTGGACCACGACACCCTGGACACTGCCGGGTAACCGCGCGATCAGTTTCTCGCCAAAAATCGCCTATGGCCTCTACAAGGTCACCGACGCCCCCGCCGACAACTGGGCCAAAAGCGGCGACCTTCTGATCCTGGCCGATGCATTGGCCGAAAGCGTGTTCAAGCAGGCGCGCGTCACGTCGTACGAGAAAGTTCGTGCGCTGCCTGCCGACACACTCGATGCGGTGGAATGCGCGCATCCGCTGAAGGGCCTCGACGGCGGTTATCAATTCATCGTGCCGCTGCTGTCGGGCGATCACGTCACCGACGACACAGGCACCGGCTTCGTCCACACCGCGCCCGGCCATGGCCGCGAGGACTTCGACGTCTGGACGGCGAATGCGCGCGAACTCGAGGCGCGCGGCATCAACACGACGATCCCCTATACTGTCGACGAGAACGGCGCTTTCACGGCGCAAGCGCCCGGCTTCACCGGAAAACGCGTCATCAACGACAAGGGTGAAAAGGGCGACGCCAACGAGGCCGTGATCAAGGCGCTCATCGAGAGAGGCATGCTGCTCGCGCGCGGGCGGCTGAAGCATCAATACCCGCACTCCTGGCGCTCGAAAAAGCCCGTGATCTTCCGCAACACGCCGCAATGGTTCATCGCGATGGATAAGGACATCGTCGGGAACGGCATGGCGAAGTCAGGCGACACGTTGCGTGCCCGCGCCCTGCACGCGATCTCCGTCACGCAATGGGTGCCGCTGGCGGGGCAAAACCGCATCAACGGCATGATCGTCAACCGCCCGGACTGGGTGATCTCGCGCCAGCGCGCCTGGGGCGTGCCGATCGCCGTGTTCATTCGCGAGAAAGGCGACGGCTCTGCCGAAATCTTGCAGGACGGCGCGGTCAACCAGCGCATCGCGGACGCTTTCGAAAAGGAAGGCGCGGATGCCTGGTACATGGAGGGAGCGCGCGAGCGGTTCCTGGGCTCGAAAGCGAACGAAGACTGGAAGAAGGTCGACGACATCTGCGACGTCTGGTTCGATTCCGGCTCGACGCACGCGTTCGTTCTCGAAGATCCCATCCACTTTCCGGGATTGGCCGGTATCAGGCGCAAGATCGATGGCGGTGCAGATACCGTGATGTATCTCGAGGGAAGCGACCAGCACCGTGGCTGGTTTCACTCTTCGCTATTGGAAAGCGCCGGTACGCGCGGCCGTGCGCCCTATGACGTCGTGCTGACCCACGGCTTCACGCTGGACGAGAACGGCCGCAAGATGTCGAAGTCGCTCGGCAACACCGTCGAGCCGCAAAAGGTGATCGCGCAATCCGGCGCCGACATCCTGCGCCTGTGGGTCTGCGCGACCGACTATGCCGACGACCAGCGCATCGGCCCGGAAATCCTCAAGAACACCATCGAAACCTACCGCAAGCTGCGCAACACCATCCGCTGGATGCTCGGCACGCTGCATCATTACAAAGCGTCTGACGCGATCGCGCCTGCCGAGATGCCCGAGCTCGAGCGGCTGATGCTGCACCGCCTGAGCGAGATCGATGCGGTCGTACGCGAAGCCTATGCGGCGTTCGACTACAAGACCGTCGTGGCATCGCTCACGCATTTCATGAACACCGACCTGTCGGCGTTCTATTTCGATATCCGCAAGGACGTCCTGTATTGCGACCCGCCGTCGTCGCCGGCGCGGAAGGCGGCGCTGACCACCGTCAACATGCTCTGCGACGCGGTCCTGAAATGGCTGGCGCCGATCACCAGCTTCACGTCAGACGAAGCCTGGTTCATGTATCGCCGCGATGGCTCGCTTTCGGTGCATCTGCTCGCATTCCCGGACGACCTTGCCGGCCTCCGCGACGACGCGCTGGCCGCGAAATGGGAGACCATCCGCGACGTGCGCCGCGTCGTCACCGGCGCGCTCGAACTCGAACGCGCGGCAAAAAACATCGGCTCGTCGCTCGAGGCGTCGCCCGTGATCTTTGTTTCCGACAGGCAGACCCTGGGCATTCTGTTCGACGTCGACCTCTCCGAAGTCTGCATCACCTCCAGCTACGAGGTGCGGGAGGGCGATGCGCCGGCGGGCGCATTTCGTCTGGATGCGGTGCCGGGCGTTGCTGTCGTGGTCGAAAAAGCGGCGGGCCGAAAATGCGCCCGGTCGTGGAAAATCCTCCCGACCGTCGGCGAGGACGCCGACTATCCCGACGTATCGCCACGCGATGCGATTGCTTTGCGCGAATGGAAGGCGATGGGAGTGACGCCTTGAGCCTCTACCTGCGTTACGGGGTGATCGCAGCCATTGTCACGCTCGCCCTCGATCAGGCCTCAAAGTTCTGGCTTGTGCGGATATTCGATATCGCGCGCCGCGGCACGGTCAGGGTGACCCCTTTTTTCGATCTCGTCCTGGCCTGGAACCAGGGCATCAGTTTCGGCTGGTTTCAGAATGACGGTGCGATGGCCCAGATCGTCCTGATGGCGATCAAGGCGGTGGCTGTCGTGGTTCTGGCCGTCTGGATGGCCCGGTCGCGCACCCTGATCGCGACATTAAGCCTCGGACTGATCATCGGCGGGGCGGTCGGAAACGGCGTCGACCGTCTGGCCTATGGCGCGGTGGTCGATTTTGCCCTGTTCCACGTCCGAATCGGGGAAAATACCTTTAACTGGTACGTGTTTAACCTGGCCGACGTCGCCATTGTTGTCGGGGTAGCGGCACTATTGTATGATTCCTTTTGGGGTGTACCCGCCGCAAAAGCGCCCTGATCCGGCGAATAGTAGCCGACGAGCATGTGGCGTTGCCGGCCTGCCAACCCCGAACGGGGGCTTAAGGGTTTGGACAGTAACGCAATTTTTAGACGGGAAAGTGCGATGTACCGAACTGAAGCTCATGGTTGGATTGGAGGACTTTCGTCGATGCGGACCCTCAGTCTTGCTGCCGTCTCCTTGAGTCTTGGCCTTGTCGTGACGGCGGGGCCGGCCCTCGCGCAGGAAAGCAACGATGGCAGGACCTTCTCAGAAAAAGTCTCCGACGGCTTCTACGGCATGATCCGCGGCACCAACATGGACAACCGCGGCATCGACTATCGCGAGCGCTCTCCTCTGGTGGTACCTCCGACGCTCGATCTGCCGCCGCCGGCCGCCGCAGCAGCCAACGCACCGGTCGCGAACTGGCCCAAGGATCCTGACGAGCGCCAGCGCAAGGCCGTCATCGCGGCAAAGAAGAAGAACGCGCCGCCCCCGGGCCGCGTTCAGGTCACCGCCAACGGAAGCGGTGCGCAGACCCAACCCATCAACATCGCGCCGCCGGTCGATCCGCAGGCGGAGCCCGTTCCCGGCACGACGCGCCCGGCCTATGCGAGCGATCGCAACGGCACCGCCCTCACCGATCCCGTGTACGACAAGCCGGGCGATCTGTTCACCGGCGGCGCTGCGGATTTGGCCAATATGATCGGCGCTGGCGATCTGTTCGGCACCAAGAAACCTGCTCAGATCGATCCGGGCACCGAGCCGGTGCGCCAGGCTTTGACGCAGCCGCCGGTCGGCTACCAGACGCCCGCCGCGGGCTACGTCTATGGCGAAGAAAAGAAGGGCTTGCTGGACGGTACGTCCAACCCCGATCGCAACCCGCTTAGCCAGATGTCGAGCGCGTCCAGCGTCGTCCACTGAGACGAGGCTGGCGAAGACATAGCAGGTCCGGATTTTTCCGACCCTATAGGGCGCCGCACCTCATGTGCGGCGCTGTCGTTATAGCGACAAGGAGCGCGAGTGGCCCGATCCCGAAGTTCGTATCAAATTCTCCGCCACGGACTTCCAAGCCGCCGATGATGTCATCGCCGCAATCCCGCACTTCCTTTTTCGCCGTCCTGGTTGCCGCGCTGACCATCTCGGCCACCGCCGCAACAGCCCAGACGTCGGCCCCGCCCACGCCGCCAGCCACCTTCACCCTCGCCAACGGGCTTCAGGTCGTGGTGATTCCCGATCACCGCACGCCCGTCGTCACGCAGATGATCTGGTACAAGGTCGGCTCCGCCGACGAGACGGCAGGCAAATCGGGTCTCGCTCACTTCCTTGAGCACCTGATGTTCAAGGGCACGGCCAAACATCCAGCCGACGAGTTTTCCCAAACGGTGCTGAAGGTCGGCGGCAACGAGAACGCCTTCACCTCCGCCGACTACACCGGTTACTTCCAGCGCGTGCCCCGCGAGCAGCTCGGCAGCATGATGGAGTTCGAGGCCGATCGCATGACGGGCCTCGTGCTGAAGGACGAAAACGTCCTGCCCGAGCGCGATGTCGTGCTCGAGGAATTCAACATGCGGGTGGCCAACAATCCCGAGGCGCGGCTGACCGAGCAGACCATGGCCGCGCTTTATCTCAACCACCCCTATGGCCGGCCGGTGATCGGCTGGCATCAGGAGATCGAGAAGCTCGATCGCGATGACGCGCTCGCCTTCTACAAGCGCTTTTATGCACCCAACAATGCCATCCTGGTCGTCGCCGGCGATGTCGACGCGGACGAAGTGCGCCCGATGGCGGAGCGTACGTTCGGCCCTGTTGCCGCGCAACCGGCGATACCGGCGCAACGGATTCGTCCGCAGGAACCCGAGCCGGCCGCGCCGCGCACGGTGACGCTGTCCGATCCCCGCGTCGAGCAGCCGGGCTTGCGGCGCTACTACCTCGTCCCCTCCGCTACCACGGCCGCTGCAGGCGAAAGCGCCGCGTTTGACGTGCTGGCGCAACTGATGGGCGGCGGCAGCAACTCCTATCTCTATCGCCGGCTGGTGGTCGACCGCCCGCTCGCGGTGAGCGCGGCTGCGGCCTATCAAGGCGTTTCACTTGACGCGACGCAGTTCTCGATATCGGCTTCGCCGCGGACGGGCGTGACGTTCGCGCAGGTCGAGCAGGCCATCGACGACGTGATCACGGACATCGCAGAAAACGGGGTCCGCCCCGAGGATCTCGATCGCGTCAAAACCCAGCTCATCGCCGAGACCGTCTATGCCCAGGACAACCAGGCCACGCTGGCCCGCTGGTATGGCGGCGCGATGGCCACCGGATTGAGCATCGAGGACATCAGGAAGTGGCCCGAGCGCATTCGCGCCGTGACCTCCGACCAGGTTCGCGCAGTCGTGCAGAAATGGCTCGACAAGAAGCGCTCCGTCACCGGCTATCTCATCAAGGACGAAACGCCCAAACACGTGGAGAAGCGGTCGTGACTCTCCTGAAGACGCGCGCGAGCCTCGTGATTGGCGTATGCCTGACCGTGATGGCGATGACGTCGTCGCCGTCACACGCCGCGGCCAAGATCCAGCACCTGATTTCGCCCGGCGGCATCGAAGCCTGGTTCGTGCAGGACGCCACCGTGCCGCTGGTCGCCATGGAATTCGCCATGGGCGGCGGCGCCGCGCAGGATCCCGACGGCAAGGCGGGCGTCGCCAATATGGTGGCCAACCTCATCGATGAAGGTTCCGGCGATCTTGATTCGAGAGCGTTTCACGAACATCTCGACCGGCGCGCGATCGAGCTCGGTTTCAGCGTCACGCGGGATTATTTCCGCGGCTCCTTGCGCATGCTCAAGGACAACAAGGACGAAGCCTTCGACCTGCTGCGGATGTCGTTGACCTCGCCGCATTTCGACAGCGCCGACGTCGAACGCATTCGCGCGCAGCTCATCTCCGGCCTGAGGCGCGAAACGTCGAGCCCGGGTTCGCTCGCCAGCCGCAAATTTCTGGAGATCGCCTATGGCGATCACCCCTACGGCCGGCCGGCCGGCGGCACGCTGGAAAGCGTGCCCGACATCACCATCACCGACATGAAAGACTATGTCGCTCGCGTGCTTACCAAGGAGCAGCTGAAGATTGCGGTGGTCGGCGACATCGACCCCGCTTCGCTCGGCGCGCTGCTGGACCGGACATTTGGCGGACTGCCGGCCAAATCGAAGTTGACGGCAGTCCCTGAAGTCGTGGCCGGCAAACCGCCGCAACGCGAGTTCATCGCGCTCGACGTGCCGCAGACGGTGGTAACCTTCGGAGGTCCTGGCATCAAGCGCAGCGATCCGGATTTCATGGCGGCCTTCGTCGTCAATCATATCCTCGGCGGCGGATCGGGTTCGCGGCTCTACCGCGAAGTCCGCGAGAAGCGCGGCCTTGCTTATTCGATCTCCGACTCGCTGGCATGGATGGACCATTCCGCGCTGTTCGTCGGCTCGACCGGAACGCGGGCCGACCGCGCCAGCGAGACCGTGACGGCCCTCAATCAGGAGGTCCGCCGCATGGCCGAGGATGGCCCGACCGAACAGGAACTCGCTGAGGCCAAATCCTATCTGAAGGGCTCGCGGCTGCTCTCCCTAGACACGTCATCGAAACTCGCCTCTGCCATGCTGCAATACCAGCTCGATCACCTTTCGATCGACTATCTGGAACGGCGCAACGCCGTTGTCGATGCGGTCACGATCGACGACACCAAACGCGCCGCGCACAGGCTGTGGGACAACGGCCTGTTGACCGTTATCGTCGGCCGTGCGCCCGAAGCCACCGCCCAGCCGGTCGCCATCACGCCATCGAAGGCGAATTAAGCGCCCCGGCGCCCAAGCAAACCGCGCGCAAAGCCGTTATTCTCGGAAAAACCCGATTCCATGACGGTGACACCATGCTGCGGATTGCCCGCGATCTTTCGATTGACGAAAACGATCTCGACATTTCCTTTGTGCGCGCCTCCGGACCCGGTGGGCAGAACGTCAACAAGCTCTCGACCGCCGTGCAACTGCGCTTCGACACCAGCCGGGTCACGTTGCCCGAGGACGCCGCGTTGCGCCTCGCGCGGCTTGCCGGCCAGCGCATGACCAAGGAGGGCGTGATCGTCATTCACGCGCAACGCTTTCGTACCCAGGAGCGCAACCGCAGCGATGCGATCGAGCGTTTGGTCGAACTGCTGCGCGAGGCGATGATACGCCCGATCCCGCGCCGCGCGACCCGGCCGACGCTGGCTTCGAAAAAACGCCGGCTGGAAGGCAAAAAGCGCCGTGGCGACATCAAGGCGGGGCGCGGCTCACGGGGCTTCGACGATTAAAGCAAACCGGGGAACTTCTCCAGTGGAGTGGATTTGACATTCGCTACGCGCCCAGCCGCGAATTCGGAAAGCGAATGTCAAATCCTAAACTCCACTGGCAACATATATTTTTCTAATGGTCCTGTGATTCTAACATTCGCAAAAGTGGTCGCTGGGACGGGATGCGAATGTTAGAATCGGACCACTAGCCCGCGCCCTCCCGAAGCGGTGCAAAAGCCCGTAAGTTAGGGGATCCGAAGAGAAGCCTGAATGCCCGTCCGACAACTGCCCGAACAGGTCGTCAACCGCATCGCCGCCGGCGAGGTGGTGGAGCGGCCTGCGAGCGTGGTCAAGGAGCTGGTGGAGAATGCCATCGACGCCGGCGCCAGCCGCATCGACATCCTCACCGACGGCGGCGGACGGCGGAAAATCGCCATCACCGACGACGGCGGCGGCATGACCCATGCCGACCTCGCATTGTCGGTCGAGCGCCACGCCACGTCAAAGCTCGATGATGAAGACCTCTTGCGCATCCGCACGCTCGGATTCCGCGGCGAGGCCCTGCCCTCGATCGGTGCGGTGGCCAAGCTCTATATCTCGACCCGCCACGCCAGCGAGCCGCACGCCTGGTCGCTGTCGGTCGAAGGCGGGATGAAATCCGACGTCGCGCCGGCTGCACTGTCGCAAGGCACGCGTGTCGAGGTCAGCGATCTCTTCTACGCCACACCGGCGCGCCTGAAATTTCTCAAGACAGATCGCACCGAAGCCGAAGCAATCCGCGAAGTGGTGCGGCGGCTCGCGATGGCGCGGCCCGACATCGCCTTTACGCTGGCCGGCGAAGAACGCAGCCCCGTCACCTGGGCCGCGGCGCTGCCCGGCGCGCCAGGGCAATTGACGCGGCTCGGCGATATCCTGGGCGCGGATTTCCGCAGTTCCGCCATCGACGTCCGCGCCGAGCGCGAAGGCGTCATCGTCGAGGGCTTTGCGGCCAGCCCATCTCTCACGCGCGCCAACGCGCTCGGCCAATATCTCTTCGTCAACGGCAGACCCGTGCGCGACAAGCTGATCCTAGGCGCGGTGCGCGCGGCATACGCGGATTACCTGCCACGCGACCGCCATCCGGTCGTGGCGCTGTTCGTGACGCTGGATGCACGCGAAGTCGACGCCAACGTCCATCCGGCGAAAACCGAAGTGCGCTTCCGCAACGCCGGGCTCGTGCGCGCGCTGATCGTGCATGCGTTGAAAGACG
>Ga0307474_10003939_pt1 | contig 10679 bp, 11 predicted proteins | sample atmos_gasesECM1C_2_FD_203312 | JGI IMG/M metagenome (GOLD analysis project Ga0307474, IMG submission 203312) | Hardwood forest soil microbial communities from Morgan-Monroe State Forest, Indiana, United States - atmos_gasesECM1C_05 | ecosystem: Environmental > Terrestrial > Soil > Temperate...
CGCGCTCGCACTGCGCCCCGACAGGTCCAGCGCGTCGATACGCAGCACCGGGCGCATGCCGGCCCTGGCCGTGTCGTCGGAACCGCAGGTCAAGACGCGCACCGCCTCCGCGGAGTCCAGCACCTGGGCAACCCGCTCGACGGGGTGGTTCAAATCCACCGGTGCATACACGCCGCCGGCTTTGGCCACTGCCCACCACGCGACCACCAGTTCCACGCTGCGGTTCATCGCCACGCCCACGGCGCGCTCCGGACCCACGCCCGCGTCGATCAGCGTCCGCGCCAAGCCCGTCGACCACTCGTCAAGCTCGCGGTACGACAGCTGCCGTTCACCGTCGATGATCGCCACCGCGTCCGGGTCGGCGGCCACCGCGGCAGCCAACAACTGCGGCGACACCCCTACCGGCGCCCCCACCCGAGCACCAGACCACCCCGACAGCACCAGATCACGCTCACCGCGATCCAGCAACGACACCTTCCCCACCACCACCGACGCATCGGCCACCACCGCCTCGATCACCCGGCCAAACCAGGTGACCAACCGCTCGATGCTGGCCCGGTCAAACAAATCCGTGGCGTACAACACCATTCCGGCGGCCATCGGCGCGGCCGGGTTTTCGGTGGGCACCTCACTCAGCTGGATATCCAGGTCGAACTTGGCGGTGCGGGTGGACACCGCCAGCTGCTCGACACCGACCCCGTCGAGCGCCAGTTCGGGGCGCACATTGTTCTGGAAGGCCATGGCCACCTGAAACAGCGGATGATGCGCCGCAGAGCGCACCGGGTTGAGCTGCTCGACCAGCAGCTCGAACGGCACATCCTGGTTGCTGTAGGCATCCAGCGCTTTTTGCCGCACCTGCTCAAGCACATCGCTGAACCGGTGCGCAGCTTTGACACCTACCCGCAACACCCACATGTTGACGAAGAACCCGACCAGATCATCGAGCGCCGCATCCAACCGCCCGGCGATCGGCGTGCCCATCACCACGTCGTCACCCCCCCCGACCCGGTGCAACAACACCGCCATGACCGCCTGCAACACCATCGAGGCCGTCGCGTTATGCGCCGCCGCCAGCGCCTTGACCCCCGCCCACACCGACGGGTCGATGCGCACCTCCACCGCATCACCGCGGTAACTGGGCACCGGCGGGCGGGCCCGGTCCGCCGGCAGCGACACCACCTCGGGCAGATCGGACAACTCCTGCCGCCAATAGGCCAACTGCCCGGCAATCACACTGTCCGGATCAGACTCAGCCCCCAACCACTCCTGCTGCCACAACGTGTAATCGGCATACTGCACCGCCAACGGCACCCAATCCGGGGGACGGCCCTGCCGCCGCGCCCGATACGCCTCGTCCACATCCCGGACCATCGGAGCCAGTGACCACCCGTCAAAAGCGATGTGGTGCACCACAATTCCCAGCACATACTGCTCGGGCCCCACCGCATAGATCTGCGCACGGATCGGGATCTCTGCCGACAAATCGAACCGATACCCCGCCAGCGCCGCCAACTCGCCGGCCACCTCCTGCTCCGGCAACGACGCCACCGCCGCGCCCCCGTGCCGCCACATCCCCGCCCGAGCCGGCAACACCTCCTGGCATGGCAGACCGTCGATGTCGGGAAATATGGTGCGCAGCGATTCGTGCCGGGCGATGACATCATCCAGCGCCGCGCCCAGCGCCTCCACATCCAGTGGGCCGCTGATCCGCAACGCGGTCGGCATGTTGTAGGTGGCAACCCCGCCTTCGAACCGGTTGCGGAACCACATCCGGCTCTGAGCAAACGACAGCGGAATCACTTCGGGCCGTTGGCCGGCCAGCAACGGCTTACGCCGACTCGTCTGAGCACTGATGCGGGGCGCCAACTGGGCGATTGTGGGGGCGTCGAATAAGGTGCGCACCGCGAGATCGGCGTCCAGGCTGGTGTTGACCGCAGCGATCACTCGCATCGCCAACAGCGAATCCCCGCCCAGGTGGAAAAACGAGTCATCCACGCCCACGCGCTCTAGCCCGAGCACCTGGGCATAGATGCCGGCCAGGATCTCCTCGACCGCGCTGGCCGGTGCGCGATAACCACCACCGGTGTGGTGGTACTCGGGTGCCGGCAGCGCGCGTTTGTCGAGTTTGCCGTTGGGGGTCAACGGCAGCACCTCCAACACCACCACCGCGGCCGGGATCATGTATGTCGGTAGGCCCTCGGCCAGCGCGGCACGTGCGGTGGCGGGATCGACTGTGTCGGTGGTCGATTCGGTGATGTAGCCGACGAGGCGCTTGTCGCCGGGGCGGTCTTCGCGCGCGATCACTACCGCCTGATCCACCCCATCCAGCCCCGCCAGCGCGGCTTGGATTTCGCCGAGCTCGATGCGATAGCCGCGGATCTTGACCTGCTCATCAGCGCGCCCCACATACCGCAGCTGCCCATCGGCACCCCAAAACACCAAATCCCCGCTGCGATACATCCGCGCCCCGGCACCGCCGAACGGACACGCCACAAACCGCGACGCGGTCAACCCCGCCCGGCGCACATACCCACATCCCACCCCGGCGCCGGCCACATACAACTCCCCCACCACCCCGGCCGGCACCGGGCGCAACCACCCATCCAGCACAAACAGCGCCGCCCCCGGCACCGGTGCACCGATCGGCGGCGCACCCGACCCCGCCGTCAGCGGCGCACTGATCGCCACAATCACCGTCGTCTCGGTCGGGCCATAGGCGTTGACCATCACCCGCCCGGGCGCCCACCGATCCACTACCTCACCCGAGCAGGCCTCCGCGGCCACCACCAACGCCACCGACTCCAACCCCTCACGGGACAGCAGCCCCACCGCCGAAGGCGTCTGCAGCAGCATGTTCACGCGTTCGGTGACGAGCAGGTCGTGGAAGTCGTCCGGTGAGCGGACCACCGACTCGGGCACCACCACCACCCGCCCGCCATGTAGCAGCGGAGCCCAGATCTCCCACACCGAGGCGTCGAAGGCCAACGAGTGACAATGCGGCCACACCTTTACCGGCGGCAGACCAGCATCCAGCGACTCGATCAACTGGGTGACGTTGTGATGGGTGACCGCCACCCCCTTGGGGAGACCAGTGGTGCCCGAGGTGTAGATGATGTGGGCCAGCTCATCGGCCGCCGGCGCCGGCAACGCGGTGCCGGGGTAGCTGTCGATGCGGGGGTCGTCGACATCAATGACCAGCAGATCGCAGCCGTCCAGCCGCGAGCGCAGCTGCACGGTGGTGACCGCAACCATCGGCGCCGCGTCGGCCACCATGAACCGCATCCGCGCATCCGGCACCACCGGGTCGATCGGCAGATACGCCGCCCCGGCCTTGAGCACCGCCACAATCGCCACGATCGCCTCCGCCGATCGAGAAAACAGCAGCGCCACACACTGCCCGGGGCCCACACCCTGCCCCGCCAGCAGGTGCGCCAACCGGTTCGCGGCCTCATCCAGCTCGCGATAGGACATGGAGCGGCCTTCGAAGGTCACCGCCACCGCCTCGGGTGTGCGGGCCACCTGCGCGGCGAACAACACCGGAATCGACACCGGCGCCGCGGGCTGGGTCAACACCGCCCGATTGCCCCACCCATCCAACCGGGCCTGCTCACCGGCATCCAGCAGATCCATCGACGACAACGACCGCCCCGGGTCGGCCGTCATCGCCATCAACACCCGCTCCAACCGCTCTACTAAATCACGGACATCACAATCCGAAAACAATTGCCCAGGACCGGCCGTGTTGAGAAAAAGCTGATCATCGGCCCTAATAAACCACAGCTCAAGCTGATCCTCGAAGCCAGAATGGGTCACGGCCCCCGATCCCGCGGCGCCAGCGAAATCCGCTAAACGTGTAGCCGGAATGAAATTAACAACTACCCGATTCGGGGCCTCTTCGGAGCCGCGGAGACGCGCCTTCTTCTCAATCACGTGCACCGGAAACCGCTGATGCTGCAGCGCTTCTCGCATTCGCGTGTCGACATGTTCACAAAACCCAGCAACCGCGGAGCCCGGCGAAGGTTTCAACACCAGTGGTACCACCCCGGAAATCATTCCGGGCACCGTCTGTGCCTCCGGACGCACACGCCTGGTTACCGGAAAATCGAGCACCACCTCCGAACCCTCGACGTCGCACCCACGCACCAGCAGCGCGCACGCCGCAGTAATCACCGACGCTCGACGCACCCCCAACGCCTTCGACAACCGGCGGATCTCGGCAACGACGAAAGGGTCCAATTGAACCGGCGCAGAAAACTCACCGGGATCACGTCCGCCCGCGGCGTGCGCCAACCGATAACGCGGTTGGCTTTCCGGCGCAAGGTTCCTCGTCCAGTAGGCCTCATCATCGAGATAATCGGTGGACGCTTCGTATTCGAACTCGCAATCAATCAGATCACTCAGCGACCCAAAAAAAGCAGGCGGAATCTTCGCGCCAGAAGCAATTGCAGAATAGACAGCTGCGATCCGATGACAAATAAGAGCGATGCCAATTCCGTCTATCACTATATGATGGCAGCACACGAACAAATAAAAATCATCTACCGCTCTCTGCAACAACGCAAATTTGAACAGCGGGCCACTAAGCGGCATCAGCGTGCGTTGGATCGATGACGCTAGTTGATAGGCGTCCCGTGCAGGATCCTGCGAGCCCATGAGGTCATAGCGAGCAAGCTCAACGTCCGGGTAATCAACCGCCTTTTGGAAAACCCGGCCATCCACCTGGAAAAAGGCGGCTCTCAGTGGTTCGGCCTCGCGCACCACTTGACAGATCGCCCGCTCCAGCAAACCAGGCTCTATCGTGCCCTCGATTCGGCCAAGCATGCCAATCTGCCACTTGGCACCGAAGCGATCCGTTTCCTGCGCAAGCCATATGTCCAGCTGTCCACGCGTCAGCGGAAGTGCCCGGTCATCAAGCCCCATCCGAACTCCCCCAAACCACACCGCTTAGTTATGAGAAGCCCGACCCGCTTCGACCATAGATCCTCGGGTGAGCCACAGATGTGGAAATTCGCGATCATCTCGTCGTCGACTCGGACGATCGACGTGTACAGCGTCGTTTGGTGGGTGCGGATCTGCAGCTCCGCAGTCGCCGGCTGCCGCGCGAGCAGTTCGATGGTAGTGCGGGATCTGGCGCTGACGGCGTCACCGATCCCTTCCTCTTCGCCGCGAAGTGTCATATTTGCGCGGGTCGCATACACCGTCGGCGTAACGGCGTCACCCGGTCGGCTGGGAAGGGGGGTCGCGGTCGACGCCGGGTATTGCTGCTACCTGCTGTGGTTGGCGATCCTATTCCCTGCCGTCAGCGTGCCTGCCTTCATCAGTCTGGTAATGATGCTGCGGTACGGCATCGGCGCCGGGATGCTTACCGCCATCGGGCTTGCCGCCGGTTACGGTCTATGGGCTGCGCTGGACGCGCACTCCTTTGAACGCTGGATTGCGCAGCCTGTGCGACAACGATTCCAGATGTGGTGGCGCTACACCCGCACCTGGGACCAGGTGTGCGCCCTCAATGGCCTGGCGGCCCGCCACCAGGACCGCACGCTCACACCGCTTGTGCGTTCAATCTGGATCGGCAAGCACACCGACGTGATCGATCTTCGCGTGGTCACCGGTCAGTCCATTGATGATTGGCAGAAGCGGACACGCGAACTCGCGGCCGCGTGGCGCGCTGATCGCCGCGACATCCGTGCCACCGCACCCGGCGAGATTCGCATCACGATCACACGGTAAGACGTTCTTGCCCAACCGATTTCGCTGCCACGCCCGCTGGCGAGCGCCAACGTCGACTTATCGGCCGTGCCGGTCGGGATCACTGACACCCACCAATGGTGGCGGGTTCCTGTGCTGGGCCATCACCTGCTCATCGCCGGCGCCAGCTGGTCAGGAAAAGGGTCGGTGCTGTGGTCCGTGATCGCCGGCCTCGCACCGACCGTTAAAACCGGGCAAGTACGGCTGTGCGTCATCGACCCCAAAGGAGGAATGGAAGCCAAACAGCAATGGTGCTCGGCCAGGGCGCCCGCGACGCAGGGGACGAATGCGACCTGCTGCCATAGTTCTCAAAGACCTTGCGTTGCTTGGCAATTCATGCGCAAACCATGCGCGAAAAGAGTTGTGGCACTTGGTAACATGTGACATTGAAATCGCTTGGCGAAAAATGGGAGAAGCCGAAGGCTCGTCCGGACGGGTGTTTGCTGAAATTCGCTTATCCCCTCCTGAACTCCCAGTTATGCTATTGATCTTATTTGCTAAAATGGCACACCATCCGGGGTGGTTACCATACGTGAATCCTGTACAAAGACCAGGTGCAGGAATAGGCGGGCAGCGATGACCACTACTTGGTAAGAATGGTTTGCTATGTCACGTTCATTCGACATCTTGACCCAATCGCCCGCCAGCGTTGAACAAATTCATGCGGCGTTCGGCCGCGAGGACTACTGGCTGGCCCGCATTGCGGCCGGCGGCGCCACCACCACCACGCTCGATTCGCTGATCGTCGACGCCGACGGCACGGTGACAGTGCGCATCACCCAGCACCTGGGTCGCCAGTTACTACCCGGGCTGGTTGCCAAATTCGTTCCCGGTGACCTGAAAATCTTGAACTGTGAGACGTGGAGACCGGTCGGTGACCGCCAGGTACGCGGGCAGGTCAACATCTCGGTGTCCGGCGGATTGGGATCAGGCCGTGCGGAAGCGTGGCTGGCGCCCGCGAGCAACGGCTCGCAACTGCGCTACGCCGTGAGAGTAGAGGTCAACATCCCGTTGGTGGGGGGCACACTCGAGAAGTCCATCGGGGCCGGTTTGGCTGAGAGCTTCCCTGCGGTGCAGCGATTCACCACCACGTGGATCGCCGAACACACATGACATTGGGCACGGACGCGAGCGCACGCTCCTGGTCATGGTGACTGCCTTCAGCGATTCCGCCAGGCCGTCTGCATTCCGGACGCAGCCGGGGAGGCATTCGGCGCCCAATGCCACGCTCGCATTATGGGTGGCGACTACCACGTCGTCGTGCTCCATGACTCACCCTTTGCTGACTCGTTCGACCCAGCGGGACCGCTCCCATTCTTGGGCGACGTTCTCGGGCACGGTGAGCGTGTCGCCTTGCAGGTACGGTTTGCCGTCGTGAACGACTCGCCACCGGTCGCTTACTCGTACTTTGACCTGTTTGTCTGTCATTTTGTTTTCGTCTCCAAGGATCATCAGCTAGTCGGCAATCCCGAAACCAAATTGATTGCGCCGGGCCTAGGTACGGCAAGTGCAAGCCTGGTTTCTGAAATGAACTGGTAGATGTTGCTAGCTGCCTGACTGTAGGGATCAAAGAAGGTGGTCAGCGCTTCTCTGACGTACACGACAGCCGCGCCACTGTTGACCGATAGGACCGCGGCCGTTCCCGCACTTTGCTGCGTTGTTTGCACACAGGGCTCGACGACCACTCCCGCTACGCACTCTCGATCACCGCCCATCGCCGCGTCACCGGCCCCATCGTCTTGGCCGAATTCCGTAATGCATATGGCACACATGGGATTCCGGCATCCACCCTCACGCATAATGGCATGGTCTTCACCACCCGCTTCGCGGGCGGAAAAGCGGGACGCAACCAACTCGAAGCAGAGTTGCGCCGCCTACACGTCACCCAAATCAACTCCACCCCGAATCACCCCACCACCTGCGGAAAAGTGGAGAGGTTCCACCAAACGATGAAAAAATCACTCACCAACCAACCCCGCGCCGCCACCCTCGCCGAACTACAAACCCAGCTCAACGCCTTCGTCGACGAATACAACCACCGCCGCCCACACCGCTCCCTGCCCCATCGCGCCACCATCTACACCGCACGGCCCAAAGCAAACCCCACCACCCGCATCGACACCCACAACCGGGTCCGCACCGACCACATCGACCAAGCCGGATCCATCACCCTGCGCCACAACGGACGCCTGCACCACATCGGTGTCGGCCGCATCCACCACCGAACCCGCGTCCTGATCCTCGCCCGAGACCTCAACATCAGAATCATCAACGCCGCCACCGGCGAGCTCCTCCGCGAGCTAACGCTGAACCCTAACAAGGACTACCAACCCACCGGCGCACCAAAAGGCCCCAAACGGAAAAAGTTCCGAACCTAACGCAGGTTCGGAACTATTCCGATGTCTTGAGACATCACAACGGTCGGGCTGACAGGATTTGGACCTGCGACCACTTGACCCCCAGTCAAACGAAGCGTGTTCGCACGTGTGTGCGGGTGTTAAGCCTGCGCAGCTCAGCGCCTATTTCCTGCCACCGGCTAACACCCGCTTACACCCAAAAAACGAGAACCGTTGCGCTACCCGTTGCGCTACCAACCCGAAGAACAAACCAAAAAACCCCAGCGGCAGCGCGAGCTGCTATCGAGGTGTACTGCCCGCGGTACGTGCTGCTGACGGGCACGCTGGCCTAGAAAGTGCCCGATAAGGCCCGTCATCAGATTGGGTGGCGGGCCGACACTATTCGTCACATGAGTAGTCCACTACCCCATTTGAGTAGTCCACTACCCCATGTCTGATGACCATCATCAAAGCGGCTTTCGCGGGCTTACATTCGACACGGCTGTGAATGGTCTGACTGATCCCGAGAGCCCGCTGTGCGACTCCCCCGACCGGCCAAACCCCCCGCTGTCGAAATAATCGGATGCGCACGAAGGGAATCGAAAGATGTCAGAGCAGGAAAACATCGAGCTCGTCAAGAGGGGTTACGAAGCCTTCTCCGCCGGAGACATCGAAACGGTGATGAACACGTTCGACGACAACGTCGAATGGGTCCAACCGGGCGAAAGCGCGATCAGCGGCACCTATCACGGCAAAGGCGAATTGGGCCAGTTCCTCGCTCGGTTGGCCGAGAAGTCGCCGACGGTGAAGCTCAACCGTCTCATCGCCGATGGTGACACGGTGGTCGCCCTCACCGACGTGGCTGTTGGCGAGGAAAAAGGTCAAGACGCCGACGTGTTCACCATCCGCGACGGCAAGACGGTACGGGTACAGATGCATGGCGACACAGCGTTGCTGGAGCGCGTGTACGGCAAGAAGCACGTCGCCACACGGTAGAGCGTCTGCCAGGACTTGCCTGTCCGACGAGGCGTGGGCGCTCCCAAAAAAAGTCGGCCCGTCATCCTGCTTGGGTGGCGGGCCGACTGCTGCCGGACCGTAACTAGGCGTACCGGAACCACTTCGACCTAGTCCACGTCTGAATAGTTACTCGGCCCGCCACACCACAACTCGGGGCGGCCCGTGACGCCTACAAGCGGACTGGCACTTGAACAGCTGTCACGCTGGCTGCGTGCGGCGGCGAGTTCGAGGTTGAGCCTCCGGTTGTCGGCGCGGAGCTGGTCGAGTGCGAGTTTGAACTTGAGCCGGTGCATGTCGGTCCGCTCAGCGGACCGCACTCTTGCGCGACCACACAGATCTGCTGTGATGTCCAAGGTTGTGGCGCCATCGAGTGTGGTCATGGATACGACATAATTCGCCGAAGGGCTGGTGTCATTGAGAACGAGCTACTGTTGTCTTACCGGATGACTCCGGTCCAAAAATCTCAACAGCGCGGCCTTTGGGCATTCCACCAATTCCCAGACCACGATCAAGGGCAATAGATCCAGTCGAGATAGATTCAATTGGCTCAGCCTCATCGCCCAACCTCATTATCGCGCCCTGCCCGTCCATTTTGTCGATACAGGCTAGGCTTCTACCGACAGACCAGGATGGTGCCTCCCTGCGGCAAGTAGCTGTCGGTCGGTATGAGCACCTCCATGTCTTCGTCGGTGCTGTTAAACATTTCCCACCCGATGCCCTGGGTTACCCTGGCGACATCTTCCGTCCCGCCAGCCTCTCCCGACAGACCAGGGATGTTTCCCATGAGTTCTTCTCCCTTAAGCCGTTTGAATGACCCCTTGGAGGGGGCCAATGGCTACCGTTCGATGGTGCCGCAGGCAGTTGCAATACTCGCGAGTAGCCCACACCCGTTCTTGTTTCGACGTCCACTTGTTCTTGTTTCGACGTCCACTTGAGAGGGCATTGAGTCGGTGAAGACGAACGCAGCTAGAGCCGCGGAACCTGCTGCGGGTCGTTGAGGTAGCCGCCGAGACGGCCGGCATCGACGGTGTCGGCGTGCACACGCTGCGCTACTCGGTCGCCGTGGGCTGGCTGGAAAGCGGCGTGCACATCAAGGCCGTGGCTGACCTCCTGGGGCACAGCTCCATCAGCATCACCGGCGACATTTACGGCCACACCACCGACACTGCGGCGCGTAGCGCTGTGGACGGATGGAGCAGCGCGCTGGGGCTTTAGGCCGCCGCTACTTTTTCCACTTGAGCGCCGCAGCGCGTTGAGCGGATCAGTCATTGTCGGTCTTGGCGTCGGAGTTCGGCGTGGTGGTCCACCAGCGCGGCAAGTAGCGCGCGGGCCTTCTCCAGGGAGCCGAGATTGTGCCCTGGACCGGTTGACGGGTAGAGAACCACATCGCCACCGGATGCGGTGGCGCTGTCGATTGCGTTCTGTAGATCAGCGATCAGCAGGACCAGCGCCGCACGCGCGTCCGCGTTATTGGTCATGGGTTCACCCCTCGGGCTCGGTGATCCGTTGCGCTACCTGTTGCGCTACAAACCGCATTGGGTAGCAGTTCCGATGCTTACAAACCGCATTGACCTGCGG
>Ga0307474_10003941_pt1 | contig 10673 bp, 10 predicted proteins | sample atmos_gasesECM1C_2_FD_203312 | JGI IMG/M metagenome (GOLD analysis project Ga0307474, IMG submission 203312) | Hardwood forest soil microbial communities from Morgan-Monroe State Forest, Indiana, United States - atmos_gasesECM1C_05 | ecosystem: Environmental > Terrestrial > Soil > Temperate...
CGGAGGTCGGCGGCACACATTCCGGAGATTGTGGATGTGCACGAGCTGACAGTGCTGCGGGCCGGCGACCACATCGATGTCTCGTGCCACTGCACGCTGCCGGACCAGTTGAGTATGCTGCGCGTGCACGAGGTGATTACGGCGCTGGAAGATCGATTCAAGGCCGATTGCCCGGAGGTGTCGCGGGTAACCATTCATCCTGAGCCTGTGACGGATAATACGCGATAGTGAGGTCCCCCATGATTGCTTACGCCGAATGGAAGCACGACGAGGTGTATGAAGGCAGCACGGAAGACGGAAATATTGTCACCTTCGATGCGGACGCCGCGCACAAACTCGGACCGAGCCCGGTGCAGGCCGTGTTGATGGCGCTGTGCTGCTGCACTTCAGTCGACGTTGTTTCAATTCTGCAAAAGAAGCGGCAGGAATTGACCGGGCTGCGCGTAACGGCGCATGCCACGCGCGCGGAGGCGATACCGAAGATATTTACGCGGATCATGCTGACCTACGCGGTGCGCGGCAAGTTGAGCCGCAAGGCTGTAGAAGCTGCCGTTAGTCTCTCGAAGAACAAGTATTGCTCGGTTTCCAAGATGTTGGAGAAGTCGGCAGTGATCGAGTACGAGATCGTGTATCCCGATGGAGAGCCCGAGCCATGAGTGTGCGCCGGCCGCTGGTGAATCTGTTTCAAGTGGCGTTGCTGGTGATGGCCTTGTTGGCCATCGGCCTGCTGTCTGCCATTACTACGATGCATTTCGCGATTCACGGGGCGGAAGTACAGGTGCCGGCGCTGAAGGGCATGACGGTGGCCGATGCGCGGAGCCAGACCGCGGGGCTGGGTCTGAACCTCGCGGTGGACAACCGCTACTACTCGTCAGACGTGGCCGCAGGTCATATTCTTACGCAATCGCCCCCTGCGGGAACGGTGGTGCGTCACGAATGGAAGGTGCGTGTCGCGGAGAGCCTGGGCCCGCAGAAGGTGGAAGTGCCGGACACAGTGGGAATGGACGAGCGGCTGGCCGCCCTGAAGTTGCGCCGAATGGGATTGGCTATCGGCGCGACTGCCCGCTTCGCCTATGCAAAGGAACCGGAGGGTAAAGTTCTCGCGCAGGATCCGCCGGCACACGCGCAAGGAATCGAGGGGCCGAGCGTGAACCTGCTTGTGGCCGCGCCCGCTCAGGACGCGCCGGACGGATTCGTGATGCCGGACCTGACGGGAATGCCGATCGTGGCCGCGCAGGCAGCCCTGGAGCACGTGGGAATCAGGACCACGCCGACTTACGTTGATGTGCATGTGCCGCCGGTAGGCGAGGGCAGCACACCCCCGCAGGCGCCGCAGGCGCCGGGATCGGTGATCGGACAACAGCCCTCGGCAGGATCGCGAGTCGACCAACTGATGCCGGTGAAGCTCACGGTGGCGCGTTAGCTGCTTCGCGGCGGGTCCCCACTGCATCAAAAGCCTAGGCATGGCATTTGACTCCCGAGAAGAGCGTTCGACCAGCGTGAGTGCGCCGGAGACGGCGGGATTGTCGCACACGTGGCGAGCACTGCGGCATCGCAATTTCAGGCTCTTCTTTGTCGGCCAGAGCATCTCGCTCATCGGCACTTGGATGACCCGGGTGGCCACCTCGTGGCTTGTTTACCGGCTCACCAAATCATCTCTGCTGCTGGGCACGGTGGGATTCGCCGGGCAGATTCCTACATTTCTGCTGGCGCCGTTCGCAGGCGTGATCGTGGACCGCATAGACCGGCGCAAGGTGCTGGTGTGGACACAGTCTCTGGCCATGGCGCAGTCGCTTCTTTTGGCGTGGCTAACGCTATCGCATCGCATTACCATCGCCGAAATCCTGATCCTAAGTTCGATTCAAGGCGTAATCAACGCCTTCGACATGCCGGGCCGACAATCGTTCATGATCCGCATGGTGGAGGATCGTGCGGACCTGTCGAATGCCATTGCCATCAATTCCTCCATGGTGAACGCCGCGCGGCTTCTTGGGCCGTCGCTGGCAGGCATGCTGATCGCCGTGACGAACGAGGGCTGGTGCTTCCTGATAGACGGCGTCAGCTACAGCGCTGTCATCGCGTCGCTGCTGATGATGCGGGTTCCTCGGGAAGCGATTGAGAGTCACGGAGCAACGATGGTGCAGCAGTTGCGCGAGGGCTGGGTTTACGTCGCGCAATCGGTGCCGATTCGCAGCATTCTCCTGCTCTTCGCGCTGATCAGCTTGATGGGCTGGCCCTTCATGGTGCTGATGCCTGTCTTTGCCGCGCAGGTGCTGCATGGCGGCCCGCACACGCTGGGGTTTCTGATGGGCGCCGTGGGCGTGGGCTCGTTGGCCTCGGCCTTGGCGCTGGTGGTGCGCCGGTCCGTTCGCGGGCTCACCCGGGTGATTCCTATGGGGGCGCTTCTCTTTGGCGCGGGACTGATCGTCTTTGGGCTTTCGCACAACCAGTGGCTCTCGATGGCGATGATGCTGGTTACCGGATTCGGGATGATGCAGGGCGTGACCTCCAGCAACACGATTTTGCAGACGCTGGTGGACGAAAAGATGCGCGGCCGCGTGATGAGTTACTACACGATGGCATTCGTCGGCATGGCGCCATTCGGGAGCCTGCTGGCTGGCGCGATGGCGCATGCGATTGGCGCGCCGCGCACCGTGATCGTGAGCGGCATCGCTTGCATCGTGGGCGGAGCGTGGTTCTGGACCCGGCGAGGCGCGATCCGGCGGGAGATGCGCCCGATTTACGAACGGCTGGGCATTGTTCCGCGCAGACCATCCGCGGTGGAAGAGAACCCGCTGGGAGAAGGGGCTGAGAGTTGAGGACAGGTGCGAATGGGGGACCAGTACGGTAGGATTCGGATGGTTGGCGAGGACAATTTGCGATGGGATGGAACGAAGACCTGGAACGAATCGCGCTGCAAGAACGGGAGCTGGTTTTGCCGCGACTGGACGCGAATATGGCGTGGGAGATCGGCTCACGGCTGCGCGACATGGCGCACGAACGGGGCCTTGCGGTGGTGATCGATGTACGCCGTTTCGGGCAGCCGCTCTTCTACGCAGCGATGGAAGGCACCACCCCCGACAATGTGGAGTGGGTGCGGCGCAAGAACAATGTGGTGGCGCGTTTCCACTACAGTTCCTACTTCGCGGGCATCAAGGAGAAGATAAAGGGGCAAACGCTGGCGGAGACGCAAGGCCTCGTCGTCGCGGATTACGCCACCCATGGAGGCGCGTTTCCGTTGCGCGTGACTACTGCAGGAGTGGTGGGCAGTGCCACGGTTTCAGGCCTTCCGATGCGCGCGGATCATGAGCTCGTGGTGGAGGCATTGTGCGCGGTGCTGGGGCGGAGCTATACGGATTTGAAACTGGCGGTGGATGAATCCTAATTCTCACCGGAATTCAGGCGTCTTCTTTTCCGTTCCTGAATCCCTCGTTTTCTGAGATGAGGTTCTAGACGCTCTTGAAGTGTGCGGACAAGTTCCTCATCCATGAATTCGTAACGATCTTGAATCCCCAACACAACCATCTGCTTTCCCTTGAGGGATGAACCAAAGCGTTGCTGAATCTTCGCTCGATGCCTGTCCTCCATTGCAATAACAGCGTCTGCCCACTCGATGAGATCGGCTGAGACCGCGGTCACAGCGTCCTCGCTTGTCCCTGCCGACAAGACTTCTAGCCCATCAATACCGGAGAAGACACTTTCAGCCGTTGGACTCCGTCTTCGATTCCTGCTGCAGACGAAAAGGACGTTCATTCGAACACTCTCTCAGACAGTACGTTGCAGCATCACGACGAAGAAGCCGTCTGTTCCGGCGGAGCCTGGAACGAGCCGTAGATAGCCTTCCGGCGTGAGGCTGGTCGCGAGATGGTTGAATCCGGCCTCAGTGAGGATGCCCTCTGCGCGCATCGCCTCGAGACGTGCCTGCAACGGGATGACTCGGGCGGCGGAATGTCGCATGAGAGTAGCCGCGATCACCTGCTCGTTCTCCTCGGGTTCCAGAGAACAGGTGGAGTACACCACGCGGCCGCCTGTCTGTGCGGCGCGCAGTGCGTTGCTGAGGATCGCGATCTGGCGTTCAGCCTGGCGCGCGAAGTCGTCGAGTTGCAGGCGATGGCGAATCTCGGGGTTGCGTCCCAGCGTTCCAGTTCCGCTGCAAGGTACGTCGGCAAGGACAAGGTCATAGGCGGATTCGTCGTGCAGGTACCTGGCATCAGTGAGTCGGCACTCGACGCGATTTGCAAGAGGCGCCATTCGCGTACATAGCGCCTCCAGACGCTGCGGGCTTGCCTCTAAAGCGAAGATACGGGCTTGAGGGTTGCGCTCGGCAAGAATCAGCGTCTTGCCGCCGGGCGCAGCGCAGCAGTCGAGTATCTGTCTCCCTTGCCCCGCAATCTCCGCCACCAACTGAGAGCCTTCATCCTGGATTCGGACTCGGCCGTCGCGGAACGCGGCCGTCGCAGTGATATCGCCGGAGTCGGCGATGCGGGCGCCGGTGAGCAACGACCCGGACGACCAGCGAACACCGGCTCGCGCGAGCTCCTCCTCGACATCCGGGCTTTGCATGCGTATCGCAAGATTAGGCTGCAATTGTCCATGCGCGCAGATGGAGAAAGTAGCGGCCTCGCCGAAGAACGACTGCCAGCGTTCCCGCATCCACGCAGGGTATGCCCGCAGATCCCGGGACCCATCAGGCCGCGCTTCCTCGCCGGACTGCTTGGCGACCCTGCGCAAAACTGCATTCACCATGGCGGATGCGAAGCGATGACCCGATTGCTTGGTGAGCTCGACGCTTTGATCAATGGCCGCGGAGGGGGGAATGCGATCGAGATGCAGCAACTGGAAGGCTCCGAGACGCAGGGCGATCCGCACCTCGGCATCGAGTTTCACATTGGGACGCTTGAGCAGCGGACGCAGCCGCTCATCGAGCTCGAGTTGCCAGCGCACGACCCCCAGCACGAGCGCGGTGACAAGATTCCGATCCTGAAGGCTGAGTGCCGATACGCCTTTCCCACGCAGCAGGTCATCGGAGTGTGCCTGCCCGCGATCGAGAGTGAGCAGGATATCGAATGCGGCTTTGCGAGCCGGGGAGAGAGCCACGTCCTTACCCCAGCCTGAACTCAGATTGCGGTGTGAGAGGAAGGCCGCGCAGGAATTCCGATGCCTGCATGCGCTTCTTGCCCTCGAGTTGCAATTCGAGAAGTTCCAACCAGGTGGATTGTGCGCAGGCCACAAACAGCCGCGCATTGCGCGCAATCACTTGCCCGGGAGCGGCTGACGCGGAGCCATTTCCCGGCCCACCGCCGGCAACCTCCAGCCGATGCACGATGAGGTTCTTCCCCTTGAGGGTCGTGAAGGCACCGGGCCAGGGCTGAAAGCCACGCCAGCGATTCTTCAGTTCTGTCGCTGTGCGGACGGTGAAATCCATGCGGCCATCTTCGCGCTGCAGAATGGGAGCGAGCGTGGCGCGAGTATGGTCCTGGGGCCCGGGAACGACGCCGCCGGAGGCAAGTCCATCCAGCGTGTGCACCATCAACGGCGCACCGCCGATGGCAAGGTCCTCGAAGAGATCGACGGCCGTCTTGTTGGGATCGATGGCGAGTGCCTGCTGCAAAAGAATCGGTCCTGTGTCGAGCCCTTCTTCCAACAGCATTGTGGTGTTGCCGGTAACGGTCTCGCCCATCGCCACGGCCCACTGAATGGGCGCGGCGCCGCGATATTTGGGCAGCAGTGATGCGTGCAGGTTGAGGCAGCCGAGGCGCGGCAGAGCGAGCATCCATGGCGGAATGATGCGGCCGTAGGCCACTACGACAATCGCGTCGGGAGCGATGGCTTCAAGCTGCGCGCGAAACTCGGAGTTGTTCCGGATCTTCTCGGGCTGCATGACCGGAAGGCCGGCGTCGATGGCGAGCCGCTTCACCGGGGGCGCGGCCAGTTCCTGCGTGCGGCCCACGGGACGGTCCGGCTGCGTCACCACGAGAGCAATTTCATGATGCGCGGCAAGCAGGGCTTCGAGCGTGGGCACAGCGAAACGCGGCGTGCCGCAGAAGACAAGTCTCACGGTGTTTACCAGGTGCCTTCGCGCTGCATCTTGCGAATCTTGCGCAGGTTCAGATCGCGCTTCAATGCGCTCATCCGGGTGATGAACAGCACCCCGTCAAGATGATCGATCTCGTGCTGGAAGGCGCGCGAAAGCAGCTCTTCGCCGTCCATTTCGAACCATTTCCCGTGCGCATCCTGGGCGCGGATGGTGACTTTGAAAGCGCGCTGGACCTTTTCGCGGATATCGGGAAAGCTCAGACAGCCCTCCTCTTCGTACTGCTTGCCTTCGCGGAAGATGACCTCGGGATTGATGAGCACCAGCTTCTGCGCGGGATCTTTGCCCATGCTGAGGTCGATCACCGTGATGCGCTTGGACACAGCCACCTGCGGCGCGGCCAGGCCGATGCCCTGCGCCGCGTACATGGTTTCAAACATGTCATCCACGAACTTGCGCAGATCCTTGTCGAACTCCGTCACCGGTTCGCCGGGCTGCGAGAGCACCGGCTCAGGATATTTGACGATCTTGAGAATCATGTACTGCTAAAAGCTCCTGATTTGTTCGATGTAACCGTGAAAGTTTCGCTTCATCTCCAAGGCCGAGTCCCCGCCGAACTTCTGCTGCGCCAGATTGGCGATGGTGAGCGCCACCATGGACTCGGCGGCCACCCCCGCGGCCGGCACCACGCAGATGTCGCTGCGCTCGTAGCTTGCGCTGGTGGGCTCGCGCGTGTCAAAGCGAACCGACTCCAGCGGCCGGCGCAGCGTGGAGATGGGCTTCAGGTATCCGCGCACCACGATCTCCTCGCCATTGGAGACCCCGCCCTCCATGCCCCCGGCGTTGTTCTGGTCGCGGATAAACCGGGTCGGGCGGCCGATGTCGTGGTCGGCGTAGTGGATGGGATCGTGCACCTGGGAGCCAAAGGATTCCGCAGCCGTCACACCGCGGCCGATCTCGACCGCTTTGACTGCTTGCAGACTCATCACCGACCAGGCAAGCAGCCCGTCCAGCCGCTCATCCCAGTTGGCATAGGTGCCGAGACCTGCGGGAACACCCCGGACGACCACCTCGAAGACGCCGCCTACCGTGTCGCCGGTGCGAGACACGGTCTCGACTTCCTCCTTCATCCGCGCTTCGGTCTCAGAATCGACGCAGCCGAGCAGGACCTCATCCTTGGCGCAGACCGCGGCAATCTCCTCCCAGGCGGCGGCGCGTTGCAGCTCGACGTGGCCCACGCGGATCACGTGGCTGAGTACCTCGATGCCGAGCTCGCGGAGCATGAGCTTGCAGAAGGCGCCGGCAGCGACCCGGGCGGCGGACTCGCGCGCTGAGGCGCGCTCGAGCACGTAACGCGCGTCGGGAAAGTTGTATTTGAGGGCGCCCGCCAGGTCGGCATGACCGGGACGCGGCGAGGCGACGGCCTGGTGCTTGGCCGGATCGCCCGCCTCCACCGGGAGCTTCTCTTCCCAGTTCTTCCAGTCGCGATTGGCAATCTCGATGGCGATGGGCGACCCGATGGTCTTGCCGTGGCGCACGCCGGAGAGCACGTGGGCTTTATCGGTCTCGATCTTCATGCGGCCGCCGCGGCCGTAGCCCTGCTGGCGTCGCCACAGCTCGCGGTTGACGAATTCGAGATCGACCGGGATGCCGGCCGGGAGCCCGGAGACCAGCGCGATCAGAGCCTCCCCATGAGACTCCCCGGCAGTTGAAATTCGGATCATAACTGCTTTGATTGTAAAGGAACAGACAACAGTAGAGAGTTGACAGACCGTGGAGAAAGCCCCTAGTTCACGGCACGCATCCGTCCGCCGGGAAGGAGCTGAAATTTGCGGCCCCGCCAGTGGATTTTGCTGGAGGTGTAGCTGGCGGCCCAGAAGAAAAGGCCCATCAGGTCGCGGACGGGATACAGTACCAGCAGGTTGAACCAGCTGCGATCGCGGACAACCCAGTTGCCCACCACGATCGACAGCAGGAGGCGCGACAAAATGGCCCATCCGAGTAACCCTATAGCCATTCCGACGTGATGCAGCGCCAGCGCCGCGGCAAAGCCCAGCAGACCGAAGGGCATGCTGAAGGTGAGCGCGGTGCCGAAGTGCCCTTTGGGCCGCGAGAATCGCGTCGACTTCATCCACCGTGCCTGGTGGAGCATCGACTGCCAGAAGCCGGAATTGATGACCATGTGGTCGATAGCATGATGGCTGAGCACCATGGTCTCGCCCAGCTTGTGCGCCTCGTTGCCAAGGATGAAATCGTCGGAGCAGTAATCGGCGGTCACGCGAAACCCGCCCATGCGGCGGATGGTCTCGCGGCGGAAGGCCATGGTCGGACCCAGCGCGAACTGCATCCCTTCCAGGCTGCGCGCGGCCAGCACCCCGGCGGTCATCTCCACCGACATCCCCACGGCCTCAAGCCGCGCCCACAGGCCGTCCTCAGCCGCCACACCGCGGTAAGCGCAGGTGATGCCTCCGACGTGCGGGTTGGCGAAGGGTAGCGCCACGGAGCGCAGGTAGTCGGGCGTGACGCGGACATCGCTGTCGCTGATGACAAAGATGTCGTGGCGGGCAGAGGCCTCCATCAACTCCAATGAGGCGACCTTGGCGTTGATGTAGTCGGGCTGGCCGCCGGTTGAGAGGAACTGCGCCGGCACCTGCGCATAGCGCGCAGCAACCCGGCGGGCGATGGCAAGCCCCGCGTCCTCAGCCGAGCGGGCGCAAAAGAGTATCTCGTAGGCGGGATAGTCCTGCTCGAAAAATGTAGCCAAGTGCTCGGCGAGCCCGGGTTCGGCTCCATGCAACGGCTTCAGCAGGCTAAGCGGCGGCGTGAAACGGGGCTCATGGTCTGAGGCGACATAGGCTTCGCGGCGCTCGCGAAGGAATTGCGGGACTGCGGCCAGCACCATGCCGGCGAAGACGCTGGAGGTGATGAGGCCGAAGACGGCAAAGGCTAGAAGGGCGTACAGCATCCGGTATTCAAGAATACTTCCGACACCGCAGGTCGACCGAGATTCAAATCCGCCACTGAAGCAGGCGGTTCTCGGCGGATTCGCAGCGACTCGAACCCTCACCCGTCGATGCGCAACGCCTTTCTACCGGAGGCCGACTTGGCAGCCACAACCGGCTTCACCTCGCCAGCCTTGCGCATCGGCACAATGGCCCCGGATGACCCCGAAGCCGCCTGCTGGAAGCGCGACAGCATCTCCGACCGCACGTACTCCACAAAGTTCTGCATCTGCCGGTTCATCTCCTCCATGCGCTCGCGCATCTGCAGGATGATGGCGATCCCCGCGATGTTCACACCCAGGTCGCGCGCCAGGTTCAGGATGAACTCCAGCCGCTCCAGGTCCTCATCGGTATAGAGACGGGTGTTGCCCTCGGTGCGCGACGGCTTCAGCAGGCCCTCGCGCTCGTAGAGCCGCAGGGTTTGCGGATGGATCTCGTACATCTCGGCGACCGCCGAGATCATGTAGGCACCCTTCGACTTGCGTTTCGCAGGCATGATTTCACCCCAAGCTTACAGGAAAACTGCACCAAAAACGCGGCAAATCACAGCTTGTCAAAGAGCTGTTTCCGCGGGTCCTGCGCGTTCAGCTTGGCCAGTTCGCGCATGATCTCGCGGCTGCGTTCGTCCTGCAGAAGCGGGATCGTCACATCCACCGTAACAATCTGGTCGCCGCGCTGGCCGGAATGGGCAGCGCTCTCCACTCCCCGCTCGCGCATGCGTAGCTTCTGGCCGCTCTGCGTGCCCGGCGGAATCTTCAGCTGCGCGCGGCCGTCGATAGTCGGCACTTCGACCTTGGCCCCCAGAGATGCCTCAGGCACAGTCACCGGAACGGTGATCAGAATGTCGTCGCCCACCCGGCTGAAAACCGGGTGTGCGCCCGTGCGGACGATCAGGAACAGGTCGCCAGCCGGTCCGCCGTTCACGCCGGCATTGCCCTTGCCTTGAAGCCGGATCCGCTGGCCGTCGCGGGTGCCGGCCTTGATGCGAAATTCCACCGTTTCGGTCCGTTCCACGACGCCCTCGCCGTGGCACGTCGGGCAGTCATTCGAAATGCGGCCGGTCCCGTTGCAGCGTGGGCAGGGGATGTTGAACTTCATGCGGCCGCCCATTTGCGTCACCTGTCCGGTGCCATTGCACTCGGGGCAAGTAGTCGGGCCGCCGGTGTGCGCCTGGCCGTGGCAGGCGGGGCACACCTCCTGGCGGTTCACCTGCAGCCGCGCCTGGCCGCCCCGAATCGCGGTCCAGAAATCGACCGTGACCTGGTACTCGAGGTCGGTGCCGGGCTGCGGCCCGCGCGGCTTGCCCGGCTGCTGGGCGCCTGAGAAGATGCCGGAGAAGATGTCCTTGAAGCTGCCCCATCCCGACGATCCGGCGCCGGTCTGGGCGGCGCCGCCGCCACCCTGGAATCCGGAAAAGTCGAATCCCCCGAAGTCGACGGGCATGCCACCGCCTCCGGCGCCCTGCTGGCGGGCGTAGGCTTCAGCCTGGGCAGGGTCAATCTGGTCGGAGTAGAAGCCCAACTGGTCGTAGACCTTGCGCTTCTTTTCGTCGCTCAGAATGTCGTTGGCCTCGGAGATCTCCTTGAACTTCTCCTCCGCCTTCTTGTCGTTCGGATTCACGTCCGGGTGATATTTCC
>Ga0307474_10003942_pt1 | contig 10673 bp, 7 predicted proteins | sample atmos_gasesECM1C_2_FD_203312 | JGI IMG/M metagenome (GOLD analysis project Ga0307474, IMG submission 203312) | Hardwood forest soil microbial communities from Morgan-Monroe State Forest, Indiana, United States - atmos_gasesECM1C_05 | ecosystem: Environmental > Terrestrial > Soil > Temperate...
ATCTGCTGACATTCTCTAAAACTTCTGGAGCGCGCCTCTCTTTCGAGAGCCGACTCGACCAGGACTATAGCCGGATACCAATTAGTGTCGAGGGGTGGGGGAAGGGGACGGCGGGCGGCGAGCCGAAACTTGGAGGGGAGCCGCTTTCATGCGTTTGCTAGGGCATAGCCATATTGGCTGGTGCGCTCGTGCCGGCATAACGTGTGGAAAAGCAGGCGACTCCCGGGAATGACCTACGGCGTGGCAGGTCTCTCGGCGGTATCGGAGTCAATGACCGGACCACGAACGCATGGTGAAAGCATCGCCCTGGGTAATTCGCGGGAGCCGCCTGCTTTTCCACATGTTTCGGTTGCACGCGCGCTGGGAGAAATCCCGCGAGGTCAAGTGAAACGCCCCAAAGCGGCTCCCCTCCAGATTTATTTGCGTTCTTTGCGCATTTTCGCGGCTACGTGCTCATTTTCCGAAGTGCGATCGGAGTGATCTTAAACATTCTTTTATTCTTACTTTTGGTCGGCCGAATGAATGATGAATAACAATTCCTCGAAGCGCATTTCGGCGTTCCACGATGGTCGCTTCTTCTGGCTCTTCTAACTCCTTGAACTATTTATATTGAGGGACTAGGGTCGAGTCCCTCCACCGACTAAGTCGCTTAGGACGACCCCATTTCTTACCAGGACGCTTTATTGTCAGCGGCGGTTCGGCAGGACTTGATGGTTTGGCCTCATAAATCCCATGTTGGGCTCGGTCACGCGTCTGGGTTCGTGGAAGGTGTTTTACGTTATCACGTATGCGCTCTTCCTGGATTATTTCATCTATGGGTTAGTTGTCCCGCTGACGGCCTACTCTCCCGCTAAGCTAACGGGACATGAGCAACTTTCTTTGCTGTACGGCGGGTATGCTCTGGGTGTGTTCGCCGCTACGCCGGTATTCGGGCTCTTGGGTAGCCGGGTTGGCGGCAAGCCCATCGTGGTCATAGGAGTCGTATTATCGGGAGCCGCCACTCTCTTGCTCTGGTTGGGGCCGACCTTGTCCTTGGCGTTTGTGGCTCGTATTTTTCAGGGCGCGGCTTCCGCTGCTACCTGGACTGCCGGACTTGCGCTCATTGCAGAGCACTATGTTGAAAACCGGGTGCAAATGATGGGTCTCGCCCTCGCCGGCAGTACGGCTGGATCGGTATTAGGACCACTGGCAGGCGGTCTTCTCTGTCAGACGGGTGGTTATACTTTGCCCTTTCTGGTCCTCGCGTTCTTGGTAGCGATCGATGTGGTTCAGCGGGTCTTCCTTTTGCCCCGTGCCAAAGCCGGTCAAGGCGCAGGGCTATTAGCTCTGCTGATGGATAAATCGGTGTTGGTGCCGGGATTGGCCGTTGCGTTAGCCGCATTCGGCTGGGGAATTGTCGAGCCGCTGTTGCCGGAACACCTAAGCCGGTCAGAAGCAACACCGACGGCGATCGGCGCGGTTTTTACCGTATCAACAATCGCCTTCGGATTGATAACCCCGGTCGTGAGCAGATTGGCAACTCGGGTACCAATCAAGATCGTGATCGGAGGTGGGACGTTAGCCATGGCCATCACTCTGCCCGTCCTCGGCTTTTTACCTGGAATTGTTCTCACTGGCTTTGGCTTGTGCCTGGTTAGTATGTCGTTCGCTTTCATGCTCAATCCGACATCGGCTGAACTTGGAAATGCCGTCGATCGGCGAGGGCTATCCTGTTACACAGCTGTCTACGCCGTCTATAATATCGCCTACTCGCTCGGGATGATGGCGAGTAATGCTGTGGCTACTACGGCCGGCCACTTGCAATTCTATCAAACGCTCCTGTGCGTTTCTGCGGTCCTGATTATCTCCTTACCGCTGCTTTTCATGGGAACGCCTTCCGTGGCCCCGGACTCTTTAGCGAATCGGAAAACCGAAAAAACTGCCAAAATAATATGAACGAATCTCACGATAATCTTCCCGGCTTAGTGGCCGGACTCGAGCGTGGTGAAACCTTACCGGCACACTGGTATACCGATCCCTCGATTACCGAGCGAGAGATCAGCCAAATCTTCCGGAAAAGCTGGAATTATATTGGCTCGCTCAAACAATTGACCAATGTGGGCGATTATATCACCGGTTACGCCGGCGGTATTCCTGCCGTTGTGATTCGCAACGAAAGCGGATTGACCGGGCTGATCAACGTTTGCCGGCATCGCCGCCATGAAGTGATGAAGGGCTGTGGAAACGCGAAAATGATGCAGTGCGGTTATCACGCGTGGACCTACGATCTAACCGGTCGCTTAAAGGGGGCGCCTAGAACTGCAACGGAACCAAATTTTCGCCTCGAGGACTATCCGCTTCTGCCGCTCAAGGTCGATTGTCTCGGTCCTTGGGTATTTGTAAATGCGGACCCGAACGCAATGCCGGTGCAGACGCAGTTTGGTAAGTTGCTCGAGATTGTTGCTGGGAGTGGGATCGATCTCGATACCCTGGTTCTGTACGAGCGCACAGAATGGGAATCCTACTCCAACTGGAAAACCATGCTCGAGAATTACCTGGAATGTTATCACTGTGCGGTAGCCCATCCGGGGTTCAGCGCTGCCATTGATGTTTTACCGGAAAACTACAATCTGGGCGTTCACGGTTGGTTTATGAGTCAGGTCGGTCAAGTGCGGCAGTCCGCCCTTGAAGGTAAGAGCCAGGTCAAAATCTACGATGCCAAGGGCGAAGTCGCGCAGGCTCAATACCATCTGCTTTGGCCGAACATGACCCTTAACATCAACCCTGGGTTCCCGAACCTGTCGATCGATGTTTGGATACCGAATGGTCCTAATGGTACGAAGGGTTTCTCAGAACAGTATTTCGGGCCCGGTTTCTCAGAAACATTCGCTCAGGAACTGATCGCGTTTAACGCTCAAGTCGGCCATGAAGATGATGTGCTGACAGACTCAGTCCAGCGGGGATTGCGAGCTGCCGTCCCGGACCGAGGCCGGTTTCTTACCCGAGCAGAACATCTCGTCGGTCATTTCCAAAAGCTCGTCGCGAGCGCGGTGGCTGGAGATGCGACCGCGCTTAAATCGATAGCGGACGGCGTGCACGACGTCTCGCAAACCATCTCGGTCACTCCGACATCATCAGCAGTGTCTGAGAGCGAGCGGAGCGCTTATGTCGAGTTGGAGCTGTTCCGCGTCGAACCTGAAAGCGATCTTATTACATCCTTTTATTTTCGCCGTGCGGATGGGCAGGCGCTTCATCCTTGGGAGCCCGGCCAATTCTTGCCTATCCGGGTCACAATCCCTGGCCAAAAAGAGGCGGCGTTGCGTACCTACACAGTCTCCACTTCCCCGAATCCCGAGCACTATCGGTTAAGTATTCGCCGCGGAAAAGGTAACGCGCTGGTCTCACAATTTCTGCATGCGAACGCCAAGCCCGGCTTTCGTCTGGAGGCCGCCGCGCCGCGGGGAAGGTTTGTTCTCAAAGCCAACAATCGAATACCGGTGCTCATCTCTGGCGGAGTCGGAATCACGCCGATGATCGCAATGGCGGAATACCTTGTCGCTGAAGGGCGTCGCACCGGAAAATTTCGCCTCGCCTACTTCATCCACGGTGCTCACAACCACAGGGTACACGCGTTCTCGAAGCATATAAGGGACCTGGCAAGCGAGCATCCCGGGTTAAAAGTGCATATCTGCTATAACCGCCCAGAGCCCCACGCAGGAGACCAGAATACGTGCGATTCTGTGGGACACGTTAGTATCGAAACGCTCAAACAGATGCTCCCCTTTGGCGACTACGATTTCTACTTGTGCGGTCCACCGCCATTCATGAAGTCGCTTTACGATGGCCTGGCCGCAACCGGAGTTAAGGAAGAACGCATCCATTACGAATCTTTTGGTCCGGCCACCGTGTTGAAGCCGGAGACGAAGGCTGAGGCGACGGTTGAACCGGGGCACTTTGAAGGCCCTCCGGTGCGCGTCCGGTTTTCTAAATCGAAAACCACCGCCGAATGGTCACGCGACAAGGGCACCTTGCTTGAGTTCGCAGAATCGCTCGGTCTGGCGCCGAAGTTCGGATGCCGTTCCGGTATTTGCGGTACCTGCATTACCGATATCAAGAGCGGGGCAGTCGATTACTTAGAAGAACCCGTAGCGCCGCGCGGACCGGGGCAGGTCCTACTCTGTTGCTCGATCCCTAGCAGTGATTCTGCGATAGCGACTGCCACTGGAGAAGGGGAGGTCGTACTCGATCTTTAAGCAACGACCGAAAAACGAAAAGATCCGCAGATTAAGCAGATTACGCAGATTTTGTTAGTGGAGTACAATTCCATCGGGATATGGAGAGAGCTCAAGTTTCTCAATTGCCTTAAAGCTGGCACACACTAAAAGCGGCCTGATCTTTAACATCGGAATCTGGGTTAAAACGAAATCTGCGTAATCTGCGGATCTAAATGCGATTTTGGTTATGAATGCGGAAAAAGCCAGAGTGCTTAGCTACGACGACTTTCGCCGTTACGCGGCGGCTCTAAAACCTGAAACGCGAATGTTCATCAATGGAGAGTTGATGGACACTCGTTCCGGAGATCGATTCGAAACCGTTAACCCCGCAAATGGTCAAGTCTTGGCAAGCGTTCCGGTCGGAACGCTCGCAGACGTCGATCTTGCGGTAGAGTCGGCTCGCAAAGCATTTAAGTCCGGTATTTGGGCTGGCAAAGAACCACGCGCCCGCATGGAGGTCCTTTATCGGCTAGCGAGGTTGATCGATGACCATGCGCTTGAGTTCGCGCTGCTTGAGTCCCTGGATGTTGGCAAACCGGTTTTAGAGATGCTCACCGGTGACGTTCCCGCCGCCGCCTTGACTTTCCAATACTTCGGAGAAACTATCGACAAGATCGAGGGCGTTGTTACCAATACCGCCTCCGACGCTTTCCATTACATTCTTCGCCAACCGCTCGGTGTGGTGGCTTGTATCACACCCTGGAACTATCCATTGCTGATGAATGCGTGGAAGGTTGCTCCAGCCTTAGCTGCCGGTAACTCAGTCGTGCTCAAGCCTGCCGAGCTATCACCGTTATCCGCTACTCTCTTGGCTCAACTTTTTATAGAAGCGGGCGGCCCGCCCGGCGTATTTAACGTCGTTCATGGTGCTGGTGGCATCGTTGGGAAAGCCCTGGCTCTACACATGGATGTCGACAAAATCAGCTTCACCGGTTCTACCAGCATAGGAAAGTTGATGATGGTTTACTCAGGTCAGTCGAACCTAAAACGGGTGACGGTCGAGACTGGCGGCAAATCGCCGCAGATTATCACCGCCCAGGTGCCGGATCTCGACGTCGCGGTCCAATACGCGGTGAACGGGATTTACGGGAATAAAGGAGAGATGTGCAGTGCCGGCTCCCGAATATTAGTAGACACTAACATCCGGGATGAATTTATCGAACGGTTTAAAGCCAAAGTCGGGGTGACGGTGCGATTAGGTGATCCACTTGATCCCGCGACCACCATGGGACCTTTGGTGAGCCGTAACCAACAGCAAAAGGTTCTTTCTTATATTGATGTCGGTAAACAGGAGGGTGCTGAGCTAGTGCTTGGCGGGTCTGTCCCCGACGGCTTCGAGCGCGGTTCCTATGTGGCGCCGACATTGTTCAGCGGCGTGAACAACCAGATGCAGATTGCCAAAGAAGAAATCTTTGGACCGGTCGGCGCCGTACTTACTTTTTCTAGCATCGACGAGGCCGTAAATATTGCGAACGATTCAATATACGGCCTTGCGGCGGGGATCTGGACCTCCGATGTGACTACTGCTCACAAAATGGCCAGAGACATTGATGCCGGGGTGATTTGGGTTAACTGCTTCGACCACGGCGATATGACCCAGCCTTGGGGCGGTTTCAAACAATCCGGTACCGGCAGAGACAAATGCCTTGAAACCCTGCTGACGGTCACGCAAACCAAGTCGGTCTGGATGCATCTGCCTAGCTGAGTCCGTCTCAAAATGAGACGAGATACTCTCAATTTGGGACGCAGCCGGTAGGGACGAGCTCCTGCTCATCCGCATTGAGCCGCTAGTTCGCGTTCAGTCCCATAAACTTGGACGAGCAGGTCCCTGCCACTCCTAGATTCTAACTCCTAGCTCCTCACTTCCAGCATTTATTGGCATGTAAGCTGCCCTGCTAGCAGCTCAACCCCCTACAGAACCATGGATCGCGTACTGCCATCCCTGCGTTACACGCTCCGGCTGCTCCTCAAATCGCCGGGATTTACCATCACCGCTGTACTCATTCTGGGATTCGGAATTGGGGTAAATACCGCCATCTTCAGTTTGATCGATAGCGTTTTGCTGAAACCGCTGCCATTTCCCAATCCTAATCGGTTGGTCCAGATTAGCGAGCCGTACCAAAACGACCCGGGGTCGAACGTCGATTATCCGGACTTTGTCGACATGGTCCGAGCCCAGCACACATTCGATGCTATAGCGGTCGCATCGTACGAAGGAATCGATCTGAGCGGCGATGGAAAACCGGAACAAGTGACGGTGGAGTTTGTCTCTCCCAGTGTATTTCAGGTGACCGGATTGCCTGCCGTTCTTGGCCGAGTTTTTACGGATCAGGAAGACGTCCGGAATGGGCCCTTACTTGTAGTATTAAGCGAGAAATGTTGGCGGGAACGTTTTCATTCCGATCCGAATATTCTTGCGAGAAACCTAACCCTAGGAGAGCACAGCTTTGAGGTGGTTGGCGTGGTTCCCCAGCAGGCAACCGATTGGGGACCCCCGGGCGTCGACGTTTATTTACTGGCAAACACGGAAGCGCCCCTCGGACGTATGCCCAATCAACGCGGTTATCCGTTGGACTTGCGTGATGTCCACCGTTTTCCTTGTTATGGCAGAATCAAATCTGGGGTCACGATTACTCGGGCGCAGAAGGATCTCGAGATTATTCATGACAACCTGTTGGTGCGTTATCCTGACACTAACCAGGGATACGGAATTCGGGTTGCACCGTTGCTTGATCGCATGGTCGTCGATTATGCGGCCACGACTTGGCTTATGGCAGCCGCTGTCGGTTGTCTTTTACTGATTGCCGCAGGCAATGTTGCCAATCTTCTGTTCGCTCGCGGTTTACAACGGCGTCGGGAGTTAATGGTACGCTCAGTTTTGGGCGCTACCCGCCTACAACTCGTCGGTCAGCTGCTAAGAGAAACTGTTTTTCTTGCTATGTTAGGTGGGTTCATAGGGTTGCTATTCAGTTTCTATGCGATCGAGGTAATCAAAAAGTTGGTTCCGGTTAGCCTTTATCGCTTTCAGGAAGTTAGCATTGATTGGCACGCGCTATTATTTGTTGTCTTGGTCACGATGCTGGTTGCGATCTTGTCGGGTGTGGTGCCCGCTTGGGGTATGTCCGGTGCTCAAGCAGCTCCGGCCTTAAAAGACGAGAGTAGTCGTGGCGGGACGAGGGGGCCACAGCATCAACGGGCGCAAGAAATCCTAGTGATGCTACAGGTAGCTCTAGCTTGCGTATTGATGATCGGAGCCGGTCTGCTGATCCGCAGTTTTTTGGCGGCCCAAAATGCGCCTCTAGGTTTCAATCCGCACCAACTCCTAACTGCGGGCATCGCCCTCTCTAGTGCTAAGTATGAATTCGACGCTGTCCAAACACGAAATTTCTGGAGCGAGTTACTGGAGAAAGTCCGGCAGCTGCCTGGGGTAACAAAGGCGGCGGTCAATGATTGGCCACCAATGAAATGGGACTTTGAACTGATGATTCCTTTTACCCTCGCCGGTGAACCCGATCCAGGACCAGGGCGACGGCCGGTGCTGGATTGGCAGCAAATCTCCTCAGACTATTTTCATACTATGGAGATTCCACTTCTGCAGGGGCGCGACTTTGATTCCCAAGACACTGCCGATAAGCCAAATGTCATTATCGTGGATAACGCATTGGCTCTGCGCTATTACCCGGAACAAAGCGCCATTGGGAAAAAGATCAGCGTCCTAAGCGAACAGGGAATCAAAGATTGTACGATTATAGGCGTTGTTCCACATCTTCAGCATATTAGTCCTGGTCGGCTGGCGAACGCTTTCCAAGCCTATTTCCCTTACACTCAATGGGATTACGATGATGAGTATCTGATCGTTAAGTCAAGTATCGTTTCGGATAAGTTAGTTCCGGCGATCCGGAATGTGGTTGCCTCGATTGATCCCGCGATACCAATCTCGGATGTCAGCAGCTACGACAACCTGATTGCCGAGAAGTTTGTTACTCGACGTCTGAGCGCTTTTGTCGTCGCTTTGTTCTCCGGAGCCGCCCTATCTTTATCCGCTGTCGGGCTCTACGGAATCTTGGCCTACTCCGTAGGCCAAAGAACGCGTGAGATCGGTATTCGAATCGCATTAGGAGCACGAGGAGGCAATGTACTGAAACTAGTTACCCAGCGAGGATTTCAGATCGTTGGTATAGGGATTTTGACCGGACTCGCCGTGGGATTACTGGCAGCTCATTTCATCCAGGGATTGCTCTATGGTGTCTCACCAGTCGACCCGATTTCTTTGGGAATCAGCCTGCTCTTCCTCGGAATAGCGGCCGTCCTTGCCTGTTTACTCCCTGCTTTACGCGCCATCCGAATAAACCCAATCACAGCGCTCCGCGAATGAGAAAATTGCACCACAAAGACACAAAGGACGCGAAGCCGGGATGAATAACCGGAAAGAACCACAAAGAGCGCAAAAAAGAGAAGATCCCTGGCTCCTACACCGATTACTGACCTACTGATTACTAGAAACTCGGCCTCGCAAGCGAGGCACGCTCCAGCAATCACCAATCACGAATCACCTTTTCCCAGGACTAGGTGATCCGATTCGTATGTAATCCCACGGCAGAGGCGAGTCTCGCTTGGTCGCGGTCAAACGTATGAAATGTGTCAAACCCGAGTTCCAGTGCGATGGACACATGAAGGATATCGAATGAACGAGTATTGAGCTGCTCAGTGAACTGCGCTCCGAGACTTTCGGCTCGGTCGAATACTTTTTCAAAATCGACCGCCTGCCAAAACAGGACCCGCTGGATAACGTCGGTATCTAACTGTCGCAGAAATGCGCGCACCTGCGCTGTGCTGGCCTCTCTCCTCGGCACCTTGCGACGAATGGCATTTCGAAGCTCGAGCTCCAATATTCGATTGAAAGGCACCTGATGACCACCGCTCGCCAGCAACCTGGCTGCCTCGAGTGCGGAGTTTTCGTTGGCGTAAAACGCAACCAGAAGACTTGTGTCGAAATAGGTCACCACTTATGAGATGCGCGCTCCTCTATGACCGAGTTGGTTCCAGTTGTTCGATCTCCAGCAATTTCTCGAATTTTTTGGAGGTGAGCGACCCAATCGAACTTCGCTACAGCAGTTTGCTCAACCGGTACAAGCTGCATAATCGGAAGTCCGTTATCGGTGACGACGATCTTCGCACCTCGGGCGACCATGGCCTTTACGCGGCGCCAATCTTTCCTAAGTGCCCGTACGCTTACCGATATGCTGGCTTCTTCCGGGGCTGCCGCATGTAATTCGGAGGGCTTAGCCGCCGGCAAACGTTTGATCGCACGTTTCTTTGCGTCCATGACTGTGACACAGTAGCGTGTCACAGTTAAGAAAGCAATTGAGCAGCTCATTTCTGGACTGATTACTGCTTACAGCTTACTGGAAACTCGGCCTCGCACCCGTCCGCCAAAGCTTTAGCGACGGAGGAAGCGAGGCGCACTCCACCAATCACTAATCACCGGCCTTTTCCAAGATGCGCCACGCACTCCGCCTCTTACTCAGATCCCCCGGGTTCACCATCACCGCCGTCCTCATCCTCGGCTTCGGGATCGGCGCTAACACGGCGATCTTTAGCCTCATTGGTTCTGTCCTGCTCAAACCGTTGCCTTATCCGCAACCGGATCGGTTGCTGGAAATCTTTCAGCCGCTCAGGAATATCCAGAAGTTTTATGTTTGTTACCCGGATTACCAAGACTTCCTTGCCACTCAGCGGTCATTTGAGGATTTAGCTTTGATCTACAGCGATGATGTGATTCTCACAGGACAAGGTGATGCTGCTCATCTCAGTGCCGATTTTGTAACAGGAAACTATTTCCGGACATTGGGCCGGCCGCTGCTTTTCGGGAGGCCATTTGGTCCTGAAGAAGATAGACCAGATGTGCCCTCGGTCGTCATTCTGGGTGAACATTTATGGAGAAGCCGGTTCCATTCGGATCCGAAAATGATCGGTACTCGCCTGATTCTAAATGGCGCCAGCTACGAAGTGATTGGAATAGCTCCCCAACGAATCGATGAGACAGCGACTCTCTATCTTCCGTTGAACCTGCAACCTGCCCTCGGCCTGCTCAAGACGGACCGGGCGAATCACAGTTTCCAATGTATTGGACGGTTGAAGAAAGGCGTCACGATGCAGCAGGCCCTTGCGGACCTGACTATAACGAGTGAGAACCTTAGGACGCGTTTCCCTGACACCCATGCTGCAGTCACGGTCCGAGTGGCGCCGTTTCTTGATGGAGTCGTCGGCAATTTCACTGCTACCCTTTGGCTAATGGGAGCTGCGGTCACTCTGCTCCTGATAATTGCCTGCGCTAATGTTGCAGGGTTACACTTGGCTCGCGGTCTGGAACGTCAAAGAGAAATGACGATCCGGGCATCGCTTGGCGCAAGCAAGAGC
>Ga0307474_10003943_pt1 | contig 10673 bp, 7 predicted proteins | sample atmos_gasesECM1C_2_FD_203312 | JGI IMG/M metagenome (GOLD analysis project Ga0307474, IMG submission 203312) | Hardwood forest soil microbial communities from Morgan-Monroe State Forest, Indiana, United States - atmos_gasesECM1C_05 | ecosystem: Environmental > Terrestrial > Soil > Temperate...
CAGCGACAGCATCGGCAGCCCGCGGCGCTCGCGCAGCACCGGGCGCGCCAGGCGGCCGCGGGCGCGCTCCACCTCCGTCGCGGGCAGCCGTCCGGCCACGGCGCCGATGGCCCTCTCCACGGTGGCGTCGAGCGCGGCGCGCTCGCCGGCCGCGAGGGCCGCCAGGGCGCCGTCCAGCATCAGGCGGTCCAGCCCGGCCAGGCGCTCCTCGATGGCCTGCGGCTCGAGGCCGGAGCCCGCCAGCTCGGACAGCTCGGCGCGCAGGTCGTCGTTTGCCGGCAGCGCCGCCGCCAGGGCGGTCAGGCGGGCGCCGGCGTCGAACGCCGGGGGCGGCGTGCGGGCGCCGGGGGCGGCCAGTTCGGAGTGCGCGGTCCAGGCGGCCTCGACCGCCGGCGAGCAGTACCGCAGGCTCGAGATGCGGCCCTTGGTGCCGCGCTCGCGGCGCCGGGCGAACACCTCCTCGAGCGCCCGCCGCACCAGCTCGAGCGGGATCCCCTGGCGGTGCCAGCGCCGCGCCGCCTGCCAGTCGGCCGGCGACAGCAGGAGAGGCGCGCCGCGCAAGCGCACGAAGTGGTCTTCGATGGCCAGGAAGTAGGCGTGGTCTTCGCGCCTTTCCGTCTCGGTGGCGGTCCCGGTCTCGTCGTCCCTCAACCTCAGCCCCGGTTGCGCTCGTAGATCAGCTTGAGGCCGAGCAGGGTCAGCAGCGGATCGACCTCGCGGATGTGCTTGGAGCCGCCCGCGATCAGGTCGGCCTGCCCGCCGGTCGCGACGATCATCCTGATCCCCGGAATCTCGGCCAGCAGCCGTTCGAGGATGCCGTCCACCAGCCCGATGTAGCCGTAGTAGATGCCGGCCTGGATGGCCCCGGCGGTGTTGCTGCCCACCAGCACGTCGGGTTTGCGGACATCTACCCTTATCAGACGCGAAGCATGGGCGAAAAGCGCCTCCGCCGAGATGCTGATGCCGGGCGCGATGATGCCGCCGACGTACTCGCCCGCGGCATTGACCACGTCGAAGGTGGTGGCGGTGCCGAAGTCGACCACGATGACCGGCGCCCCGTAACGCTCGCGCGCCGCGAGCGAGTTGACCACCCGGTCGGCGCCGACCTCGAGCGGGTTGTCGTAGCGGATCGGCATGCCGGTGCGTATCCCGGGCTCGACGAACAGCGGCCGCTTGCCGAAGTAGCGCTGCGCCAGGTGGTCGAGCGTGAGGTGCAGCGGCGGCACCACCGACGAGATCACCACCGCGCCGGCCGCCAGCGGATCGATGCCGCGCCGCGAGAACAGCGGCAGCAGCAGCGAGCCGTACTCGTCGCCGGTCCGCTCGGTGTCGGTGGAAAGCCGGAAGCTCTCGACCAGCCGGTCGCCCATGTAGACGCCGAAGACCGTGTTGGTGTTGCCGACGTCGACCACGACCAGAAGCTCGTCGCCGGCCGCCGGCCGGCTGCCTCCCGCACGCGGGCGCCGGGGACGGTCGGGGCTCATTGCTCGATGACCTCGCCCGCCGACAGCACGATCTCCGCGCCCGCGTGGCGCAGCCTTAGCCGGCCGGCGTCGTCGATGCCGGCGAACGTCCCTTCGATCTGCCGCTCGCCCACCCGGCAGAGCAGGCGGTCGCCGGGCTGGTGGATGATCAGCTCCCGATAGGCCGCCACCGCGTAGGGCAGGTCGTCGGCGTGCGTCAGCTCGCGCTCGAGGCCGGCGACGAGGTCCCAGGTCAGCTCGGCCAGGCCCGCTCCCATGGGGCCGCCGACATGGCCGGCCGATTCGGCCAGCAGCGACGTGGCGCCCGGGGGCAGGTCCTCGCGGCGCTGGCCGTGATTGACGCCGAACCCGATCAGCGCCACGGAGCCGTCCCCGGGGTGCACCAGCGCTTCGATCAGGATGCCGCCGATCTTGCGCCCACGGTGCGCGGCCGCGGCGGCTCCCACGGCGGGCGCGGCCCCTGTCGAGGCGGCCGTGGCGGCCGGGTCACGCATGGCGTGCGCAGCGTCCGGTTCGTCCCGGCCATACGGCACCAGCAGGTCGTTCGGCCACTTCAGCCGGCAGCCGCGAGGCAGGTGCTTGGCGAGCGCGCGGCACAGGCCGACCCCCACCAGCAGCGGCAAGCTCGGCAGCAGGTCCGGCTTCGCGTACGGTTGCACCAGGGTGGCATAGACGCCCTGCCCGCGCGGGCTCGACCAGGCCCTTCCCAGGCGCCCGCGGCCGCCGCTCTGCTCGAGCGCCAGCACCAGCAGCGGAGTGAGATCGAGCCCCTCGCTCTCGTAGTCCACGGCGACGCCGCGCGCCAGGAGGTTGGTCGAGACCGTGCGGGCGAGCACCACGAGGTTGTCGGGCCAGTGGCGGCCGGCGATCCCGGCGCGGCCGCGCCCCCGCAAGACCTCCGTCACGTAGCGATGGAAGTCCACCTCGCCCTCGTTCTCAGGCGCCGCCGCCCATGCTGGCGCGGATACGCTCCTGGCGTTCGCGCAGCTCCGCCAGCCGCGTGCGCCCGCCCGCCACGACCGCGGGCGGCGCCTTGGCCAGGAAGCCCGCGTCGGCGAGCCGCCGCTCGGCGCGGTCGATCTCGCCGGCGAGCTTGTCGAGCTCCCGCGACAGGCGTTCGCGCTCGGCCGGTTCCATCCCCGTGCTCCCGGCCGCCAGCACCGCCAGCGCGACGTCGATCCCGTCCACCAGGTCTCGCCGCACGGCCCCTGCCGCCGGCGGTCCAGGCGCTTCGGGCGCTCCGGCCGCTCTGAAGCTCACCGCCTCGACGCGGCAGAGGACGCGGATGAGGTGCTGGTGGTCGGCGAGGAAGCCGGCGCGGGCATCCATCGAGGCCGCCGCGCCGAGATGGAGCGAGAGCCGCGCCTTCGGCGGCAATCCCATCTCGGCACGCAGCCCGCGCACCCGCGTCACCACGTGCATCAGCACCTCCATGTCCGCCTCGACCTCGGCGCTCTCCCAGCTCTCCTCGCGGCCCGGATAGGGCGCCAGGCAGATCGTCGCCGGGTGGATCGCTTCGCGGCCGGGCAGGCGCTGCCAGACCTCCTCGGTGAGGAAGGGCATCACCGGGTGCAGCAGGCGCAGGCTGCGGTCGAGCACGCTCAGCAGCACCTCGCCGGTGCGCGGGCGCGGCGCGTCGCCCGAGAGGGCTGGCTTGGCGAGCTCGATGTACCAGTCGCAGAGGTCGCCCCAGAAGAAATGGTACAACCGGTTGCACACCTCGTCGAAGCGAAAAGCGCGGAGCCGGGAGTCGACGTCCGTCGCCAGCCGCGACAGGCGCGACAGGATCCACCGCTCGGGCGCCGCCAATCCGCGCGGGTCGATGACGGCCGCCACCCGCGCCTCGCCCGCCCGGCCGAGGGCGAAGCGCGCGGCGTTCCAGATCTTGTTGCCGAAGGCGCGGTAGCCGGCGATCTGCTCGGTGTTGAGCGCGATGTCGCGGCCCGGAATGTCCTGCGAGGTCAGGGTGAAGCGGACCGCGTCGGCGCCATACTCCTCGACCAGCTCGATCGGATCGAGCACGTTGCCGCGCGTCTTCGACATCTTCTGCCCCGCGGCGTCACGCACGAGGCCGGTCAGGTGCACCGCCGCGAACGGCACTTCGCCGGTGAAGTGGAGGGCGAGCATGGCCATCCGCGCCACCCAGAAGAACAGGATGTCGTAGCCGGTGATCAGCACCGAGGTCGGGTAGAAGGTCGCATAATCGACCGTCTTCTCCGGCCAGCCGAGCGTCGAGAACGGCCACAGGCCGGACGAGAACCAGGTGTCCAGCACGTCGGGGTCCTGGGTCAGGTGGTCGGTGCCGGCCGCCGCCGCCGCCTCTTCGAGGCTTCTCGCCACGAAGCAGCGCCCGTCCTCGGTATACCAGGCCGGGACCTGATGCCCCCACCACAGCTGGCGCGAGATGCACCACGGCCTGATGTTCTGCAGCCAGTGCTCCCAGGTCTTCTCCCAGCTGTCGGGGACCAGGCGCAGACGCCCCTCGCGCTGCGCCGCGAGCGCTCGCGCCGCCATCCCCGACACGTCGCAGAACCACTGCGTCGAGATCAGCGGCTCGACCGGCTCGCCGCTGCGCTCCGAATGGCCGACGTTGTGGACGTGGTCCTCGACCTTGCGCAGCAGGCCTTTCTCGCGCAGGCGCTCGACCACCTTGGCGCGGGCAGCGAAGCGGTCGAGCCCGGCGAAGTCGGGGCCGGCCTCGGCGGTCATCCGTCCCTGCTGGTCGATGACCGAGACGCCCGGCAGGCCGTGGCGGCGCGCCATCTCGAAGTCGTTGGCGTCGTGGAAAGGTGTCAGCTTCACGAGGCCGGTGCCGAACTCGGGATCGACCGCCGCGTCGGCGACGAACGGCAGGCGGCGGCCGACCAGCGGCAGCACCGCGGCCCTGCCGTGCAGATGCTTGTAGCGCTCGTCGTCCGGATGGAAGGCGATGGCGGTGTCTCCCAGCATCGTCTCGGGGCGGGTGGTCGCCACCACCACCTCGCCGGTCTCGCCGCCGTCCGGCGGGTCCGCGAGCGGGTAGGCGATGTAGTAGAGCTTGCCGTTGACCGTCCTGGTCTCGACCTCGAGGTCGGAGATGGCGGTGCCGAGAACCGGCGACCAGTTGACCAGGTACTCGCCGCGGTAGATCGAGCCCTCGTCGTACAGGCGCACGAAAGCCTCGCGCACCGCGGCCGACAGCCCGGCGTCCAGGGTGAAACGCTCGCGGCTCCAGTCGCAGCTCGCGCCCAGCAGGTCGAGCTGCTCGCGGATGTTGGCGTGATACTGGCGCTTCCAGGCCCACATCCGCTCGACGAAACGCTCGCGCCCCAGGGCCCTGCGGTCGGTGCCCTCGGCGGCCAGCTGGCGCTCGACCATGAGCTGCGTCGAGATGCCGGCGTGATCGGTCCCCGGCAGCCACAGGGCGTTGTCGCCGCTCATCCGCCGCCAGCGGGTGAGCAGGTCCTCGAGCGCCGTCTGCAGGGCGTGGCCGACGTGGAGCCTCCCGGTGACGTTGGGGGGCGGGATGACGATGCAGAACGGCGGCCGCGGCGAGGGCGCCGCGGCGCGGAAGATGCCGCTCTCGGCCCAACGGCGCTGCCAGGCGCGCTCGTAGGCACGCGGGTCGAAGCGCTTGTCGAGCTCTTCGCTGCCGTTCGCAGCCGCCGGCGGGAGCGTCACTCGAGCTGGCTCTCGAGCTCCCGGAGGCGGTCCTTGATCACGACCTCGGCGAGGTCCGGAATGACTTCCCACGCGATGTCGCGCACCACCTTGTCGCCGATCAGCTCCACGACCCGGCGCGCGATGCGATCGACGTCCTGGTCGCCCAGGACCGCCGCGGCCGGTGTCGCACCGGCGGCGCCGGCGGCAGGCTGGCCGTTGCCGGCCGCCGCGGCAGGCTTCCAGCTCTCTGCGGGCGAGGCGGACGCCGCGGCCGCGTGGCCGGCGTGCTCCTCGACCCTGGCCTCGGCCTCCCCAAGACCGCCGGGCAACGCGGCCTCGGGGGCGGGCGCCGGCGCCGGGACGCCAGCCGCGGCGGGCGGTTCCGGAGCTGCCGGATGCGAAGATCCGAACGGGGACACGGGCTCGGCCTGCGTCGCCCGCAGCTGCGGCGCGGACGCGGGTGCCGCCGGTTCCGACAACTCCACGTCAGCCTCGTCGAGCAGGAAGGCGCGGTCGTCGAGCGGCTCGCCCAAGGTGAAGGGCTGATCGACCCTCTGGGTGGCGCCGCCGGCGGGTGGCGCGGCGGCCGCCGGCATTGCCGGCGCCTCGGCGGGCGTGGCTTCCTGCTCCTCGAGGTCGCCCAGCGCAAAGGGCTGCTCGAAGTGCTGCGGCGAGGCCGGGACCATGGTGGCGGCAGGCGAAGGCGCGGCGTGCCCAGGGTCGGTCCATGGATCGGCGATGAGCTCGGGCTCCGCCTCGAGCTCGAATTCCTGCCAGGTGGCCGCGGCCTCGATGCCGCCCGTCAATCTGATTCCCTGGCCGATTCCCTGGCTAATTCCCTGGCTTGTGCTCGTTGCCGGCGCCGCGACCGGCGCGGCGGCTGGCGCAGCGGCGACCTGGTCCCCGGCAACGGGCTCGCCCGCAGAAGTGGCGGCAGGGGTGGCGGCCTGGTGCGCGCCGCCGCCGGACGCGGACAGCAGCTCGTGCACGCGTCCGAGCAGCTCCTGCGAATCGAACGGCTTCTTGAGGTAGGAGTTGGCGCCGCACTCGCGGGCCTGGGCCTCATCGAAGGGCTCGAAGGTGCCCACCAGCAGCAGCACGGGCACCTCCGGCCGCAGCTGCTTGGAGCGCCGGCAGACCTCGTAGCCGCTGGCCCCCGGCATGTGGACGTCGGCGATCACGAAATCCACCGTGAGCGCGGTCAGCATCGCGAGCGCCTCGTCGCCGTTGCCGACCGCCCGGACCTCGTAGTCGTCGTCCATGAACGTCAGCTCGATGACCTTCTGGATGGTGACGCTGTCGTCGGCCAGCAGGATGCGTCTACTCATGGACCCCTCCGATTCAAATCCCGAAAATGAGCTGGCTAGGCCGCCGAGAGGCGGCGCCGCAGGTACTGGACGATGTCCTTCGTGGAGGTGCCGGGGAGGAAGACCGCATCGATGCCGGCGCGCTGCAACCCTTCCATGTCCTGTTCGGGGATGATGCCGCCGGCGAACACCAGGATGTCGCCGGCGCCCTGCTCGCGCAGCAGCCGGGTGATCTCGGGCAACAGGCTGTTGTGGGCGCCGGAAAGGATCGACAGGCCCACGGCATCCACGTCCTCCTGCACCGCCGCCGCGGCGATCTGCTCCGGCGTCTGCCGCAGGCCGGTGTAGATCACCTCGTAGCCCGCGTCGCGCAGGGCCCGGGCAACCACCTTCGCACCCCGGTCGTGGCCGTCCAACCCCGGCTTGGCAATCAGGATGCGGAAGGGCCGGTCACTCTCGAGGGGCTGGGATTGCATGGCCGGCGATTCTAGCAGAGGGCCGGCGGCGGGCTACGGCGGCGCGGCGAGGGTGTTGCCCGCGGCGGGCGCGGCAGGCGCCTGATCGATCAGGAAGTAGATCATGTCGGTCGACGGCGGTTCGTACCCCAGCTGGCGCAGCTGCGACACCACCTGCCCGCGGTGATAGGTGCCGTGGTTGACCAGGTGCAGCACCGGCTGCCACAACGGACGGGTGTAGGTGACGCCCTGGGTGCTGGTCCAGGTCATGTCGGCGGTCAGCTGAACGGCAGAGAGCGACGCCAGGAAGAAGCCGAGCTCCGCCGAGGTCTCGCCCCAGGCCGCCGTCAGCGTCTCCCAGTCGGGGAAGGCCGAGACGTCCGGCACCCGGTCGATCGCCTTGCCTTCGAAACGCGCCAGCCACAGCCGCTGCGAGGCGAGGATGTGCGCCAGCGTGCCGAGCAGGGAGCCGAAGCTCGTGCCGGTGTCGCGAGTCAGGTCCTCGGCAGCCACCTGCTCGAGTGCCTTGAGGCAGATGCGGTCCGCCCACAGGTTGTACAGCAACAACTGGCGCACGGCGCCGACGAGATCGGTCATGAGGCGCGTGGCGGCTTCAGAAAACCGCCGGCTCCTCGTAAGTGCCGAAGACCTCGCGCAGCGCGTCGCTGATCTCGCCGACCGTGCAGTAGGCGCGCGCGCAGTCGAGGATCAGCGGCATGGTATTGGCGCTGCCGGCGGCCCCGGTCCGCAGCGCTCCCAGGGTGCGGGCGACGGCGCCCGCGTCGCGGCGCCGCTTGACGGTTTCGAGACCCTCGATCTGCCGCTCCGCCAGGTCGTCGGCGATGTAGAGGATGTCGATCGGCGCCTCGCCCTCGACCTGGAAGGCGTTGAGGCCGACGATGAGCTTCTCCCGCTCCTCGACGGCGCGCTGGTAGGCGAAGGCGGCGTCCATGATGTCGCGCTGCGGGAAACCCGCCTCGATCGCCTCGACCATTCCTCCCAGCTCGTCGATGCGGCGGATGTAGTCGAACGAGCCCTCCACCATTTGCCGGGTCAGCTCCTCGACCAGGTAGCTGCCGCCGAGCGGATCGACGCTGTTGATGACTCCCGACTCGTGCGCCAGGATCTGCTGGGTGCGCAGGGCGGTGCGGGCGTTGGCCTCGGTCGGCAGCGCCAGCGTCTCGTCGAGGGCGTTGGTGTGCAGCGACTGGGTGCCGCCGAGCACCGCCGCCAGGGCCTGCACGGTGGTGCGCACGACGTTGTTGATCGGCTGCTGCGCGGTCAGCGAGCAGCCCGCCGTCTGGGTGTGGAAGCGCAGCATCCAGGAGCGCGGGTTGACGGCCCCATAGCGCTCGCGCATCACCGTCGCCCAGATCCGGCGCGCCGCCCGGTACTTCGCGATCTCCTCGAAGAAATCGTTGTGACTGTTGAAGAAGAAGGAGAGCCGGGGCGCGAACTCGTCGACCGGCAGGCCCGCATCGATGCCGTATTGCACGTACTCCATGCCGTCGCGCAGCGTGAAGGCGAGCTCCTGGAGCGCCGTCGAGCCGGCCTCGCGGATGTGGTAGCCGGAGATCGAGATGGTGTTCCAGCGCGGCGCGTGGCGGGCGGCAAAGGCGAACTGGTCGGTGATCAACCGCATCGACGGCCGCGGCGGATAGATGTACTCCTTCTGCGCGATGTACTCCTTGAGGATGTCGTTCTGCAGCGTGCCGGAAACCTGGCGCTCGATGTCCACACCCTGCTTCTCGGCCACCGCCAGGTACATCGCGAACAGGATCGGCGCGGTCGAGTTGATGGTCATCGAGGTGGTGACCTCGCCCAGCGGGATGCCGTCGAAGAGGGTCTCCATGTCGGCCAGGGTATCGACCGCCACCCCGCACTTGCCCACCTCGCCGGTCGACATCTTGTGGTCCGAGTCGTAGCCGTAGAGGGTCGGCAGGTGGAAGGCCACCGACAGGCCGGTCTGGCCCTGGGCCAGGAGGTACTTGAAGCGCTGGTTGGTGTCGGCGGCGGTGCCGAAGCCGGCGAACTGCCGCATCGTCCAGAGCTTGCCGCGGTAGCCGGTGGGATGAATGCCGCGGGTGTACGGAAACTCGCCGGGCACCCCGATCTCCCGCCCCGGGTCGATGCCGGCGATCTGCTCGGGAGTGACGAGGTGCGGCACCTCCATCCCCGACACCGTCGTGAAGTCCCGCTTCCAGGAAGGGGTCTTCGCCTCGGCCCGGGCGCTCGCCGCCTCCCAACGCTGCCGCGCCTCCGCCATGGTCTCGAGCGCTTCCAGGCGGTAGAAGGCGCTGCCCGCGGCGGCGTCCGGAGCCTTGTCGGGAGCTGCGGGGGCGGTCTCGGGAGATGCGGGGGCGCGTGCCGCGGGCGCCATTTGAGCGGGGCTTGCCCCGGGGGCCTCGGCCTCCGCCGTTGCGTGGACCGCCCCCGCGTCTCCCAGTTTCGAGCTCATGCCTGGCTCCTTCCGGCCGTGCGGCGTCCAGCCTGCGCCCGGCGCCGCCTCCGGCCCGCACCACCCGCAACCCAGCCGCCGCCTGGCCCGGTCAGGTCCAAAGTATAGACGATAGGGCCGCGGCGCAGGGTCGCGGGATTCGCCGGGGGGTAAACTTCGAGGCGATTTCCGGGTAGGATAGCGGCCCTCGCGGTGGCGGATGGTCCGCTTGCCGCCTTCGACCCTCAGTCCGACCTCCGCGCCGGTCACCGCGACCGCCGCCGCGTAGTCACGGGTACTTCCCGAGGAAGCCAAGCCGATGCTCAACGCCACCCCGTCGCAACGACACAAGATCCTTTCCCTCACGCTGGTGTTCCTGCTGACCGGCCTCCTGGGCTGCTCGCACGGTTCGCAGGGCGAGCAGGCGGCAGGCGCCACGGCGAAGGCCGCCCCGTCAGCCGGCGGCGCGCCGCCGGCGGGCGGTGCGGGCTCGGCGCCGGCAGGCGGTGCCGGCGCGGCGCCGGCGGGCGGTGCCAGCTCGGCGCCGGCAGGCGCCGCGCCGGCCGCTTCCCAGGCCCCCGCCGGCGCCGGCAGCGCCTCCCCGGCGGCGGGCGGGATCACCGCGCCGGCCGGCACGACGGCGGCGAAGCCGGCCGAGCCGCCACTGGCGCCGGAAAAGATTCCGGCCGTGGTGGCCAAGGTCAACGGCACCCCGATCGCCAAGACCGAGCTGATCAAGATGGCGGACCAGATCCACGCCCAGCTGGCGCCCAACCAGCCGGAGACCGCCGAGTTCTACCGCAAGGTGCTGGATCAGCTGGTCAGCAACGAGCTGCTGCTGGAAGAGGCCAAGGCGTCGGGCATCACGGCCAGCGACGAGGAGGTCAACAAGCAGGTCAGCGAGCTCAAGGGCCGCTTCCCTTCTCCCGAGAAGTACCAGGAAGAGCTGAAGAAGGAAGGTCTCACCGAGGCCGACCTCGCGAAGCAGGCCCGCGAGGCCTTCGTGTTGCAGAAGCTGGTCGAGACCAAGGTGGTCAACGACGTCAAGGTGAGCGATCAGCAGGTCAAGGCGTTCTATGACCAGAACCCGGACAAGCTGAAGCGCCCCGAGCGCGTGCACGTGCGTCACATCCTGATCCACGTCGACGCCAAGGCCACCGCGGAGGACAAGAAGAAGGCGCGGGCCAAGGCCGACGACATCCTGGCCAAGGTGAAGGCCGGCGGCGACTTCGCCAAGCTCGCCGAGGAGAGCTCCGACGACCCGGGCTCCAAGCAGCGCGGCGGCGACCTGTCGTGGGTGTCGCGCAACCAGACGGTGCCGCCGTTCGAGAGCGCCGCCTTCGGCCTC
>Ga0307474_10003945_pt1 | contig 10671 bp, 15 predicted proteins | sample atmos_gasesECM1C_2_FD_203312 | JGI IMG/M metagenome (GOLD analysis project Ga0307474, IMG submission 203312) | Hardwood forest soil microbial communities from Morgan-Monroe State Forest, Indiana, United States - atmos_gasesECM1C_05 | ecosystem: Environmental > Terrestrial > Soil > Temperate...
CCGACACAACGCCGGCTGAAAAGAATCGAGCCGACATCCTGGAGTTCAACCCCGATGGCTCAGACATGCGGGTGTACGCGTACGGAATCCGCAATGCCGGAGGCGGGCTCGCGATCAATCCTAAGACTGGCGAGTTATGGTGTTCGGTCAATGAACGCGACGGACTAGGAGACAATTTGGTGCCGGACTACATCACTCATGTCGAAAAGGGTGGCTTCTATGGTTGGCCTTGGTGGTATATCGGCAACCATCAGGATCCGCGCCATGAGGGGAAGCACCCGGAGTTAAAGGATAAGGCCCTCGTCCCGGATGTGCTTTTGCAGCCTCATAACGCTTCACTCGAGATGACGTTCTATAAGGGGACGCAATTTCCGTCCGAATATCAAGGAGACATTTTCGCGTCCCAGCACGGTTCATGGAACCGATCGGTGCGCGCCGGATACGAAGTGATTCGCGTACCTCTGCACCAGACAAGCCGAGCCAGCGGCGAGTATGAGGATTTTGTGACCGGATTTGTAGTCGACAACGGACACGTGTGGGGAAGGCCCGTCGGCGTCACTGAGGCTCAGGACGGATCGCTGCTAGTAACCGATGATGGTTCGAACTCCATCTGGCGTATCGCCTATACGGGCTCCGAGAGCCAACAGCGCGAGCGTAACGATGCAAGCCACGCTACGAAGACGGCATCGAAGTAAGAAATCGGCGCCAGCGTTGCTAATCACAATCACGACCTTGGGATTGTGTGCTTTCCAATTTGGAGATCGGAATGAGCTGAACAAGATGCCGTTCACGCAGGTGCAACGACTGGTTTCCGATTTGCCAAAAGCGCGGAGAATGGCAAAACAAGGGAACATTGATTTGCTTGTGGGACAAGCCGAGCCCGGAGAAGCCGTGAGAGTGCGCGGCGAGGTGACCGACGCAAATTGCTTTATGGGCAGTCACATGCACGCTTACGATCACGCCTTCTGCGCGAAGCTGTGCGCCGCGGCCGGAGGGCCTTTGGTATTCATTCCTGACCAGGGTGGAGGGATTTATCTTGTGCTCAACGAACGGAATGGCATACGGCTGCCGCCCAACGTTCTCGACAGGATAGGGGTGCCTGGGATCGTTCTTAAAGGCAAAGTGATCGAGGCCGACAACATGCGCGCCCTGGCGGTTGAGGGTCTGGTTCCATAAAAGCCGCGCGGCTCAGGCTTAAACGAGGTATCCAGACTTCAGGAGAAAAGAAGCCTTTGAATCTCCGTCTCGGCTCAGGGCTTACGATCTCCGCCGTTGCAAGATGGAAGGGGGGACGTGTATATTTCGGTCGATCGCAGCAAACTAGAAGTTCCCGCCTAAAGCGCGGCAGGGAGGCTCGTCATGGGATTGCTTGCATGGATCGTGGTTGGGCTGATCGCGGGTTGGCTTGCTGGCAAGGTTATGAAGGGCGGTGGCTACGGCGTACTCGTGGACATCATTCTGGGCATCTTGGGTGGCATCGTGGGCGGCTGGATCTTCGGTCTTCTGGGAATCTGGCCGGGCGGCGGCTTGATCGGCTCCATTATTGTGGCATTTGTGGGTGCGGTGATTTTGGTTTGGCTGACCCGCTTGCTGAAAAAAGCTTAACCGAGATTTTGCCGAGAATGGAAGGTCAGCGAGAGTGGGGTTAAGCTAGGCCGATTTCTTCGCCTGCGAGCAAAACTCGATAACCTTTCCGGGCTGTCGCAGAGGAGCCGACCACAACGGTTTCCGAAAGTTCTTCGGTACATAAAACTCAATAACTATTGCCATTGCAATCTCCTCCTAATGAATGTGTTGTGGGGGGGAATGCAATCAGCTTGCAAAGTGCGTCTCCCTACCAGATCCATCCGCAACGACAGCGCACGGAGTCGGACAGTCGGAGCTTGTACAACAGTGCCTTACAAACAGCGCATGACCTCATCCACACGACTCTTCTCCTGCGAACTGGATGTGCCGGCACCGTCGCCGGAACACTCGCTCCTATCCATAGTGCGAGATTGTGAGAGAACGTTTCAGATGCTCGCCGGAACTAACTAATCGCCGGCTAAGCAAGGGACCGAAGCCTATTCCGACTTGCTGACAGGTGTCAAAAGCTTGGCGCCGTGAAGGATTCCTCGCCGTTGACCAAGCGGGGGTTGCAGCGAGCGAGTTTGCAGCGGATAAGCGAAGTGTTGTCTTGGCTCACCACCCTTGCAGCGCGCCCTGGATGGCATCGGCTGCGTTCTATTTTAGAGGAGACCGCATTACTCGACCGTTGGCGATTTTGAGTTTCCTTGCCCGGATTCCAGCTTCTTACGGATGCGGCGCAGCTCGATAAAGCTCAGTGCGGTCATCGTGCAAAGCATAGATCCAAACATGATCATCACAATAGTGTCCATCGTGCGCGGGCTCCTCCCTGCTCAAAAATGCAGGATCATTGAATTGAACTGGATGCATTCGAAAATACGGTGTTCGCGTGGCTTCCGATCAGGCGAATCGGACCAACTACAATTACCAGAATAACGGCGAGCATTACAGCATACTCGGCAATGTCCTGGCCCTCGTCGTGCCGCCACAGTCTGCGAAAATTCATGTTAGTACCTATGTCTTACTGGCCGATTCTACTCCCATATTCTTGCAAATGAGGGCGCCAAAATTTCTTGTTGCTTGGTGTTCAACGAGACGGTCTTCGCCCCTGGCGTGAGCACACGAGAAATTGGAATTGTTGTTAGAAGCGCCCGCTGCTGATTCTAAAAGTGGGGCAGCGGTGTTCCATTCAGGGCGGCTTGGATTACTGTACCCGCGTATGCCAGGTCTGCCGAGGCGGGGGTAGTGAAGGTCAGCGCTCCTCGCCAGCTCTCAGGAGCCTCGGGATGGACGCCGGTAAAGATTACAAACCCCTTTCCGGATTGGCCTTCGACGATCGCTGGGGTGCCATCGGGAAACTCGGCGACCACCGCGCCCCACCCTGAAAGCTGGGGACCGTCCTGCCAGTACACATCCAGCGGACCGCTATTCGGCAAAGAAATTTCGACCGGCTCCAGATGAATTCCCTTGAATTCATCGGCGTAAAAATCGAACGACACCCCCCCAGTGAGATCGACTCCGTTGTAAATGGAATATCCCCCGAAGAAAGCGCCGGCACAAAGTCCCAGGTAATTTACGCCATACTGTTGCACCGCACCCCGGATCATGGATGCGGTGTCTGCGGTGAGACTCTGCCCAATCGTAATCGAGTTCCCGCCGGGAACAATCATCAGCTTGTATCCTCCCAGCTGTGGTTCGGTCATGGCGTTCAGTTGCGCTGAATCCGCGGTGACGTAGCCGACGCCGAGAGTGCCGAGAACGGCTTCGACCGCAGCGACGTCCGAGGAGGTAGTGCCTGTTCCGTTGAAAAGAAGTACGGGCTCCGCCGCAGTTATCGCAGGTGGCAGCACCGCAGTTGACGGTATCGCAACTGGGGGCACCGCCGCCGACTGAACGCTCCCAGATCCACACCCACTGAACGTGATTGAGGCTAGGAGCAAAGCGATCACCAGGATCAAGCGTGCTGTACGCCCCACCCGAATCAGACAAGAATGCACAGAAAGCGGCCTCAGTAGTCCAGCACATTTAGACGGGGCGCTTCGGTAAAACGGCAGCGGCGCAGTGTGCTTGTCATCCTGCTCGCTCCCGTACTTGCGGGGGTTTATAAGGGAATTTTCGTCCCTGCGCCAAAGGAAGTCAAGGACCGGCGGTTCAGTCGAAACCCGGGCAATAAGTAACCGCTCGCCGCTAGAGCATTCCGCCGGTCTTGACCGCCAACGTATTCAGCGCCATTTCCAGTTTCGTAATGGCCGCACCCAGTTCTGGATGCTTCCCAATCTTCTCCTGCAGGGCTTTTAAAATCTGATGAGCACTTGCAATATGCGCAGCCGCCTGGGCTGGAACTTCCTCGGGATTGCGTTCGCCTTGTGTTTCCATAGCCACTTGCTCCATTTACCTCTCAGATTCTATAAGGCATCTCGTCCTTTTTGCATCCGACGGTACCGGAAGTATGGTGACCAAATCAAGGCGAGACCTGGTAAGAATTTGCCGAGCGAAACGGCTCCCCGCAACCGACAGTCCAGCGCAGCTGGCTGCACTTTCGTAATTTGAACGAGGACCTGCTCCCCGTCATTATCGAGCAAAATGCCTCCCTCCAAAAGCACGCGTCGATGGCAGCGGCATCCCGTCGACTTTCCGGTTGAGGTGGCCGTCACAAACGGGTTCTCAACCATCATGGTCCCCGGCCGAGGCACGGAATTAAGTGAAGGCGGGATGGAATTGTACGCCGGACTCCTACTGAAACCGGGTGATCTGCTGGAGGTTGAGTTCGGTATTCCACATCGTTTACGAATGATGGCCATCGTCCGCTATCGTGATGGATACTGTTTTGGGCTAGAATTCACTGCTCCACTGCCTTCTCAATAACCGAGAATTGCATAACGCTCCCCTTTCTTAGGGGGAACTTTCCGTGTCACTTTCCCCTGTAGCTGACTCTCCACACCGAGTTTGATCCGTCATCGCTCACCAGCAGCGATCCATCCGCAGCCACGGTCACACCTACCGGACGCCCCCACACTTTACCGTCTGGCAGAACGAAGCCGGTGAGGAAGTCTTCATACTCGCCGCTGGCGTGGCCGGTCTGGTGCAGCGGCACGCGGATCACCTCATAGCCCGCGCGCTCTGATTTGTTCCAGGAGCCGTGCTCGGAGGCGAAAATGTCTCCCGTATACCCGGCAGGGAACTGCCCGCCCTGATAAAAAGTAAACTCCAGCGACGCGATGTGCGGCTGCAGCAGCACGTCCGGGAGGATGACCTTGTCTTTCAACTCCGGATGCTTGCCTTGCTGCCGCGGATCCTGATGCCCGCCCATATACCACCAAGGCCAGCCGTAGAAGCCACCTTCCTGCACGTGAGTGATGTAGTCGGGGACGAGATTGTCTCCCAATCCGTCGCGCTCATTTACCGAACACCACAACTCGCCCGTCAGCGGATTGGTTGCAATCCCACCTCCCGCGTTGCGAATGCCATAGGCATACACGGTCAACACACAACGCTCCGGATCGCATGCCAGAATGTCAGCACGGTTCTTCTCTCCAGGGTGTGTGTCAGGATCGTCCACGTTCGATCCCGAACCTACCGCAACAAACATTCGCTTGCCATCGCGCGAGAATTCTACTGCCCGTGTCGTGTGCCCGAACCAGCTCGTCGGCAAATCGGCGATGTGTTGCGGCGATCCGCTCGCCTTCAAGTCGCCATTGTGGTAAGCGAAACGAACTACCTGGGCGGCGCTGCCCACGTATAGCCATTGCGGGTCAGGACCTGGAGGATAGAAAGCCAGACCATAAGGCTTTTTCAGGCTGCTGACAAATATCGCCGATTGCTCGGGTTTGCCGTCGGCGGTCAGCCCGCGAAACACTCGAATGCGTCCGGGATCGGTTTCCGCAAGAAAAATGTCGCCGTTCGGAGCCGTGCGCAAGGTCCGGGGATTCTCGAGCCCGGCCTCATACAACTCCACCTTGAATCCGGCCGGCGCCGACGGCCACACGTTCGCTGGCCGGGCAACCGGGAGTGGAAACTTGAACGCCGATTTAGTCGCATACGGTGGGGGCAGATCGTTTATCGTAATCCTGTGAAGCGTTCCCGGCTTCTGGTAACGGAAATCGGTGAATGGCGGGATCGGCGGGGTTGCCTTCAGCTTCGATGTGTTCGAGTCCGGCGGCGGTGCGCTTGCTGATTGTGCGGGCTGCGATGTCGCCATCGGCATTCCCATCGACTTTCCGTAGTTCACGATCTGCCAGCGCTGCTTGACCGGCAAAAACGCCCAGGCGGGCATGCCGTTATCTTCGTCGCCCCGCGAAATGAACCGGAACACTTCACCCGGCGTAACCGAATCGAGCCTTCCGTCCACCAGCGGCGACGTCTTGCCCGTGCCACTTCCCGTCTTCCCGTGACACGACAGGCCATTGCGCGCACATAGCTTTTTCCCGGCCTGCGCGGCCTCCTCCTGGCCTGCGTACGGATTCTTCGCCGCCTGCAGCGAAACCGGAGCGTTGTGAAACTTTGTGTCTACATCTGACGCGAGCAGCGCCGCGGGCAGAAGAATCGCCGCCGCAGCGAGGGCGTATGAATTGGCACGCGAGAGCATGAATCCTCTGTGGGATATATTGGCTGGAATCTTACATCAAGCTTGGAACGCAATTGGGCGCGCGGGAATCCTATGAAGGAAAATCGGCTTTCAGCCCGGCTTTCCGATTCGATTTCGCAGTCGGCGCGTCCGGCTGCCTTGAAAACAGTTCTGCATGGCACGCGCGTGCCATTCCCCAGATCTGCTAACAGTTCTACCCTGTGACTGAGCAGTTCTGGGGGAGGGCTGCCCAGCAAGCGCTCGCGACTCGGATCTGAGTCGGGGGCGCTTTGTTTTGCCGCGAATCCCGTCGTCATCCCGGAATTGGTACTGGACACGCTTCGCCTCATCGGAGGCAATACGAAGGAAGCAATGCAAACACCGTATTTTTCCAAGGCAGCCCGCTCAATTCAATTGATCCTGCATTCTTAAACAGCCGAGGAGCTCGTGCACGATGGACACTCTTATGATGATCTTGTTTGGATCCGTGCTTAGTGCGATGACCGCTCTGAGCTTTATTGAGCTGCGCCGCATCCGCAAGAAGCTGGGATCAAAAAGGGAAGCGAACTCAAAATCGCCAGGGCGCTCTTAGCTGCTTTTATTACCCGTCCAGCGCGAAAAGCCTCGGCATGGATGCCGGGGATGGACAGCGCGACGACCTGAATACTCGATGCCTTCAGGACATCTCGAGAATTGAATATGGAAGCCAGAGTCGAGTTGAGTCACGAACAGAAAGCGAAGAAAGGCGGATCCCGCTGAGGGGCATCCAACGGCGTGAGCTCAAGACGCGTTGAGCGTCTCGACCAAGAACGTCGCGCAGATGGGGCTCCTTCCTCGCGCTCTGCGGAGTGCTGGAGCATGCCAGGGAGAAAGGCGTGATTGATACCGATTACCTCAAGGGGGAGTTGCCATGGAACTCCGTTTCGCACCCGCCGCTCGCACCACTAAAGATTTCGATCTGGGCTTAGACCGGAACCGCGCGGAGTGCCTCTCGTTGTCGAGACGATCGTAACCGGCCGGGAAATTGAATGAATCCCGTACATGAAACGCTTTGGTCTAAATCGCTGGCGCTCAGCGCTGGCCGTGCCCTCGCGTCTTACAACGCCAGCCGCACGTCGAACTCAATTCTAACTTCGTCTTTGGCTCTGATGCCCGCTTTTCCGGGGGGCTTGATCCCGAAATCGGTCTGCTTTACGGTAGCGTCGCCGCTATAACGGCCGTCCTTCAGCATTACGTGCACCGTGACCGGCCTCGTCTGCCCGCGCAGCGTCAGGTTCCCGCGCAACGTCCACTGCCCCTGGCCGACAGACTCAGCGTCTACTGACTTGAACACGATCTCAGGATGATGCTCGCTATCGAGCACCTCCGACCCCAACATCGTTTTCTGCACTTCGGCGCGATCTTTCTCGGACTCTCCCTCATCGATCACGCGCAGCGCCCGGGCATCCACATGGATTTCAACGGCAGGATGCGAGCCCGTTTCCGCTGTACCACTGTGAATGGGCGCGCGCACTTCGTGATCGTGTCCCAGCCCTGAGAATGTGCCCGTCTTGCCGACGTGAATGGTTAACGTGGATGTCTGCGTGTCGATGTTATGTTGTTGGGCGCTGACTCCCAGCGCGCACATCAAGCTCATTGCTGCCAAGAACACGATTCGCCTCATCCTTCACCTCTCAAACCAGAATCTCCGCTTTAGCACCCGGAGTACTCAATTCCAAGTTCCGTTGAAGCACCTACTCACGGGCTTGGGTCGTGGTTAGCAGCCCGGCCGTGCAGTCTAACGTAAACGATCCCTACGCTTGCAAAACTGTCTGCACCCTACAAAAAGAAAACAAAGCCGCACGGTCGTTGTCCCGGCCCCTTCCAAAGAATCCTGGCAAACAGATCAGTGGCGCTCTCATCTGGCCTCGTCTGCATCTCAGCCAAAATCGCTGCAGCAGTTCGAAGCAGTCTTCTGACTGGCCAATGAGGGGACCCGTGGCTGTCAAGAAGTTCACAACTCCCACAGCAACGCCTCGCGCCTCGGTCGGGAGAATGGGGAGCTTGCGGCTGAGGAATTGGTATGACCCGGGCACGGTCAGGTTGGTCTGCAACGTCTGCCTGCCAATAAGGAGGGGCGTTGAGACTGGAAAACGTTAACCCGTCCGGGAACCGGAGCAAAGCCGCGTCTCCTTTGGACCGCCCACCGCCATCTTGCTCTAGGCCCTCACTCTGAGCAAAAACAGTCGAAGTCCCGGCTAGAACGGCAATCCCGGCGCCGGCAGCACCTGCGGCCAATTCATTCTTGAGGAGCGTCCGCCGCCCGGACGGTGCCTTTGAGTCAAACTGTGAATTGTCCATAGTGTTTACAGACCTTTTCTCGTGGTCACCGTTTATCGTTATCGGTTAGCGAGCCCGAAGGTTTGCTTTTCGGCAAACTGCGAGCGTGAGATGCCGGCCGGCGAATGGTGAATTGTCAAAAGTTGGTCACGAGCAGTTCGCAGCAACCGTGGCTGCCTTACGAATTCTTGACAACCCCCCGACCTCTGTAAATCAGAGGTCGCCCGCGGATCAGCACCGAATCAAGTACTTTGCCATCTCTGCTGCCCTTGCTCTTTCGTTGTGGCGCGCCTGTCAGAATGCAAAATCGATTGAGAACTGCAATTGCCCAGGAATAACAGCCTTGGTCGTTGTAGCAAACTCTGGGAGGGGGGAACTCTCCGCACCATAGAACTGGTTCAGAGCGACAACGTTGTGGTTGAGAAGGTGCAACGACTTCGCGGCACAGGTGACGCTAGAAGTTGTTGATTGTTCGTGGTGTGGAAAAAGCAACTGCGGGTGAAAAGTGCGGGCAGCAGAAGACCTGCTTTGTCATCGAACCCACAGGGCATCTCGGTTACGCCTCACAGCGGCCGGGTAAGAAACAGGGTGTGCGTTGTGCCATCCAGTTCCGCCCATGAGAGAACTTGCCCAAACCGTGTCGCTTGGAGCAACTGCTTCAGAACGTTCGTTGTCCCACTCCTTCATTTCGGCCTCTCCATCTACGGAGCCATTGGTTAAAGAACGGTTTGCGCTGACTGTTTGCAACTTCCAGCCTGGGAAGCTTGGTTTCCGATGACGAACTCGCGGCCCGATCCTTAGCCGCTCTTTCCAATGAATCTGCGGGTGTGACCACAAATTGCTCCTCGGACTTCGCTGGAAGTATTTCGCGGAGCGCCCAGTCGATACGACGAACACAATGCTCGACCAGCTTCATCTGCGCCTTTCCTTCGGGTTCGTATGTCAGGAACATAAGAGGTTGAAGGGCGTTCCGAATATGGTGATTCATGAGGTCGATCACGTGAAGGTGTTCGTTAAACTTCCGTAGTCTGTGGCGCTCATACAAATAAAGAATTGAGGCTGCAATGAATCCCCCCAGAAAGTCGTCCACTAATCGCTGCGATCCCTCAAGCCCGCAGCGAATAGATATCTGATCTGTCGCAATCAAGAGCCCAGACACCAAAATGAACAGAAGCGTTGTTTTCCAGAGTGCAGAGCGCTGAGATTTGTAAGACTTAATGAAATTCATGGTATCGCTCCTCTGCTCCCCTACGGTCAATCGGTTAACGCGAGGTTATTCGTTGATTTCGGTGGTTTGCGATTTCCGTCTGGTTCGGCCCCCCGAGCCGGCATCCAGTATCTTTCCCAGGGTTTCGCACCTCGTCGTCACTGTGGGTGAACCCGAGGCTTGAGTGTGTTAAGGCCCGACTACGCGTCAGACAGCGCAATCCCCAGCGCTTTTGAGGCTGCCTCCTCCGGGATTAACTCTTGCATTTCGATCGCATCGAGGACGATGGCAATCATATCCCGCGCCTCGATCGGGTCCACAAAACCACACACTCGGATCGCGCTGCAAACGATTTCACCGAGTTCGGGTTCTGGCAATGCTCCCAGCCCTTCCGCGGATTCGTCGAGCTGTTGCAGCAGCACCAGCAACTGGGCCACCCTCTTATCGTGGATTTGCACGTCTGAATCGGAACAAGTTTTGCCGAACACACGGGTTAGGCCCATGTGTTCAACGGAGGAATGAAGAAACAGCGCATCTACCTTGTCCATCGTTGCCTCTCTGATTTTTGCGTCTTGGCGATTCCGATCTCTTGCATACCGGATCTCCCATTCGTCGCCTGATTACCAGTCCGCACGCCCCTGTCGTTTCAACTTTCAGCAGTGAGAGTAGAAGGAACGATGACGGACGGCTATCCCAACGGGAGGGTATTTTGAGGCTCAAATTTAGCTATGCGCTGATGTTTCACAGGCGTGCGATCGACAAAACGAGCAGTCGGGGCAATTTGCGGCGGAGGGCGGTTGCATCCGCGCGTTTGCGACCAGGGGGCGGTGGGTTGGGAACCGGGGACACAGCACCGCCAGTGATTTCGCTAGCTTAGCTAATCCAGCTTCGCGTGCTCGAGACGCCCGGTACTCTTCCAAATCCAACCTTTGGAAGCTGAGCCTCTACTTGCCTGAAGGCTTCTGCTGTTCCTGCTTCCGCCGTTCCTGTTCGTGCTTTTGCTCCGCTGGCGTCT
>Ga0307474_10003946_pt1 | contig 10671 bp, 6 predicted proteins | sample atmos_gasesECM1C_2_FD_203312 | JGI IMG/M metagenome (GOLD analysis project Ga0307474, IMG submission 203312) | Hardwood forest soil microbial communities from Morgan-Monroe State Forest, Indiana, United States - atmos_gasesECM1C_05 | ecosystem: Environmental > Terrestrial > Soil > Temperate...
GTTGTGGACGCTGGAGAATGGACTCGGAGAGAACTGGACGCCCGACGTCGCGGATGCATGGAAGGAGGCTTACGCAACCTTGTCCGCCTTCATGATCTCCGAGGCTTACGGCACTCCTCAAGCAGCCGAGTAGGGAGGAGGGGCCGTGAGCGAACCGCTGGTGATCGTCGGCAACGGGATGGCCGCCGCCCGCCTCGTCGACGAACTCGCAAGGACCGCGCTCGGGCGCTACGCCATTGCCGTGATCGGCGAAGAACCGAGGCTCGCCTATAATCGCGTGCTGCTGTCCTCGGTGCTCGCGGGCGAAACCGCATCTCATGAAATCGAGCTTAGGCCCGCCGATTGGTGGCGCGATCGTGGCGTGACACTGAAATACGGATGCGCAGTCACCGAGATCGATGTCGGCCGCCGCGAGCTCAAGATCGCCAACGACGCGAGCGTTGAATTCTCCAAGCTGGTGCTGGCGACCGGCTCGATGCCGCTGCGGCTCAATGTGCCGGGCGCCGACCTTTTGGGCGTGCATACGTTTCGCGACAGCCGCGATGTCGATCTCCTGCTGACGCTGGCCGCTGCGAAAAAGCGCGTGGTCGTGGTCGGCGGCGGATTGCTCGGGCTGGAAGCGGCGTACGGCCTTGCCAAGGCAGGCGCGCCCGTGACGCTTATTCACTTGATGGATCGGTTGATGGAGCGTCAGCTGGATGCGCCTGCGGCAGCGCTCCTGAAATCGCTGGTCGAGCGCAAGGGCATCACCGTCCTGCTCAACGCCAACACGACGCGCATTCTGGGCGAGAGGCGCGTCGAAGGCGTCGAACTAGCGGACGGAAAGCGGATCGACGCCGATGCGGTGATCTTTGCCGCAGGCATCCGGCCGAATATTGCACTCGCAAGCGACGCCGCCATCCCCGTGCGGCGCGGCATCATCGTTGACGACCAGTTGCAAACCGGCGCGAACGGAATTTTTGCGCTCGGCGAATGCGCCGAGCATCGCGGCGTCTGCTACGGCCTGGTCGAGCCGGCCTACGAGCAGGCGCGGGTGCTGGCGCAGCATCTGGCCGGCCGCACCGCTGCCTACAGCGGAAGCGTGGTCGCAACCAATCTCAAGGTCTCCGGCGTCAGCGTATTTTCCGCCGGCGACTTCCTCGGCGGCGATGGCACCGAATCAATCGTGCTAAGCGATGTCGGGCGCGGCACTTACAAGAAGCTGGTGATTTCGGAAGGAAGGCTCGCCGGCGCCGTTCTGGTCGGCGATGTCGCCGATGCGCTCTGGTATCTCGAATTGATCCGCGGCCGCGAAAAGGTCGCTAGGATTCGCAAGGACATGATGTTCGGCCGCCCGGCCGCGATCCTCGACGAGGCGGCATGAGCGGATCGTTGCGATGACCGCCGTCGATCAAACGCTGCGCGCAACCAAAACAACCTGCCCCTATTGCGGCGTCGGATGCGGCGTGCTGGCGACGCCGGACGGAAATGGCGGGGCGGGGATTTCCGGTGATCCCGAGCACCCGGCGAATTTCGGACGTCTCTGCTCGAAAGGCTCCGCGCTCGGCGAAACGCTGGGCCTTGAGAATCGCCTGCTCTATCCGATGATCCGTTGCAGCAAGGGTTCGATGGAGCGGATCGCATGGAGCGACGCGCTCGATCATGTCGCCCACCGGCTGAAGCATATCATCGCGCGCGACGGCCCCGGCGCTGTGGCGTTCTATCTCTCCGGGCAACTATTGACCGAGGATTATTACGTCGCCAACAAGCTGATGAAGGGCTTTGTCGGCAGCGCCAATGTCGACACCAATTCGCGCCTGTGCATGGCCTCCTCGGTCGCGGGCCATCGTCGTGCGTTCGGCGCCGATACCGTACCGGGCTGCTACGAGGATCTCGACGAGGCCGACCTGATGGTTCTGGTCGGCTCCAACGCGGCATGGTGCCATCCGGTTCTGCTTCAGCGCATGGTCGCCAACAAAGAGCGGCGCGGCGCGCGCATCGTCGTGATCGATCCGCGCCGGACCGATACGGCCGAGGAGGCCGACCTGTTCTTAGGTGTGAGGCCCGGCACCGATACCGCGCTATTTTCCGGACTATTGGTGCACCTTGCCGATAGGTGCGCGCTCGACCGCGACTACATCGACCATCACACGGACGGCTTTGACGAGGCCTTGACGCGCGGTCGAAGCATTGCGGGCAGCGCTGCTGCGACCGCATTGGCGACGGGCCTTTCGGAAACAGACGTCGCGGCATTTTTCCAGATGTTTGCGGCAACGCCGCGCACCGTCACGCTCTATTCGCAAGGTGTCAATCAGTCGGCACAAGGCACCGACAAGGTCAACGCTATCCTCAACTGTCACCTCGCCACCGGGCGGATCGGCAAGAAGGGGGCTTCGCCCTTCTCGCTCACCGGGCAACCGAATGCGATGGGCGGCCGCGAGGTCGGCGGACTCGCCAATCAGCTCGCCGCGCATATGGGCTTCACGCCGCCCGACATCGACCGCGTGCGGAGATTCTGGAAAGCGCCGCGGATTGCGACCCACGAGGGGCTAAAGGCCGTGCAGATGTTCGAGGCGATCGGGCGCGGCGAGATCAAGGCGCTGTGGGTGATGGGCACCAATCCCGCCGTGTCGTTGCCCGACGCCGATTCTGCGCGCGGTGCGCTGAAGAAGCTCGAATTGTTCGTGGTTTCCGAGAACGTGCTTGGCAACGACACCGTCGATGCGGGCGCGCATGTGCTGCTGCCGGCGCAGGCGTGGGGTGAGAAATCGGGCACCGTGACCAATTCGGAGCGGCGCATTTCGCGGCAACGCGCGTTCCTCGCCCCGCCGGGCGAAACCCGCCCCGATTGGTGGATCGTCAGCGAAGTCGCCAGGCGTCTCGGCTTCGGCGCCGCGTTCGATTTCCATTCGCCGGCGGAAATATTTCGCGAGCACGCGGCGCTCTCCGCGTTCGAGAATAATGGCAGCCGCGATTTCGATATCGGCGCGTTGCAAGCTCTTTCCGACAAGGCATTTGACGGGCTGGCGCCCGTGCAGTGGCCGCATCGGCTTGGCGACACCGAGCCGCAGCAGCGTTTTTTCGCCGAAGGCGGATTTTTTTGCAACGACGGAAAGGCACGTTTTGTCGCGCCCGAAGTGCCGGCGCTGCGGACCGAAACCACGGCCGCGAGGCCGCTTCGGCTCAACACCGGCCGCATCCGCGACCAATGGCACACCATGACCCGCACCGGCGTCAGCCCGCGGCTCGGCCAGCACTTGCCGGAGCCGTTCGTCGAGGTACATCCGGACGATGCGGCGAGGCACGGCTTAGTCGATGGCGATTTTGCCCGCATCACCACCGATTACGGCCAGTGCACGCTCAAGGTCGTGGTCACCGCGCGCCAGCAGCGCGGGATGCTGTTTGCGCCCATTCACTGGAGCGAGGCGACGGCATCCGCGGCGCGCGTCGGTGCGCTGGTGGTGCCGGTGACCGATCCGTTTTCCGGACAGCCAGAGAACAAGGCGACGCCGGCATCGATTGTACCGTACGACTACGTTTTTCGCGGCTTCGCCCTTTCCCGCACGCCGCTGCGATTACCCGACCACGCCTGGTGGGCGAGTGTCGCTGTTACCGGCGGCTTTGGTTACCTCATCGCCGACAAGGCGGACCTCGCAGGTTGGTCGGCGTGGTTGCGCTCAGCCGCCAAGTCGGAGCTTGCCGAATACTGCGATTTCGGCGGCGGCGTTTACCGCGCAGCGTCATTTGCTGCGGGGCGGATTGAGGTCTGTCTTTTCCTTGGTCCCGCAGGAGACGCGGGGGACTGGAACGTGGTGAAGGAAATGTTTGCGACAGGCGTGCTCGATGACAACAAGCGAAAAGCGTTGTTGTCAGGCCAATCGATGGAGGGGGTTGCGAATGCAGGACCCGTCGTCTGCGCCTGCTTCGGCGTCGGCCGCACCGCGATCTGCGATGCCGTTGCATCCGGCGCTGCTTCCGCAGCCGAAATCGGGACGCAGCTCAAAGCCGGCACCAATTGCGGCTCGTGCATCCCCGAGCTGAAGCGGCTGATTTCGCAGGTTGGCAGCGCGGAATCCGCACAGAGAAGTTTGGCGGCTGCAAACTGAGCTTACCAAAGGATCTTTGAGCGGAGCGTGAGTTCGTAGGGCGCAAGCAAGCCAGTTTTCGCTTGCGCTCGCAATGACGGCCCGCTGCCACAATCATCAGCGATATCAATACTGTTCACATCGTTATTGCGTGGAAAGTCAACGGAGTTAGTCAGGCCCGGTCTTGTACCGGGCATCCACGTCTTTGCCTGCAGCAGAAAGAAAGGCGTGGATGGCCGGGTCATCTAGCGCGAAGACGCGCTTCGCGCTTTTGCCCGGCCATGACTAAAAGCACCATCGAGTGCGGTCGTAGGAACAAATGCTATCGTCCGGTGTCAGCTATTGTTGCGAGGACACGATGAAACACAAAAAGTTCGGCTCGACCGGCCACAACGTTTCGACGATCGGGCAGGGCACCTGGTACATCGACCAGGGCAATCGCAAGACGGCGGTCGCGGCACTCCGGCGTGGCCTCGATCTCGGCATGACCCACATCGACACCGCCGAAATGTATGGCGATGCCGAACTCGTCGTTGCCGAGGCGATCGCGGGCCGGCGCGATGAGGTCTTCCTCGTCTCCAAGGTCCTGCCGAATAACGCCTCGCGCCGCGGCACCGTTGCGGCCTGCGAGCGTTCGCTGGCGCGCATGAAGACCGATCGGCTCGATTGTTATCTCCTGCACTGGCGCGGCTCGTATCCGCTTGCCGAAACGGTCGCGGCGTTCGACCAGCTTCTTGCCGACGGCAAAATACGCTCATGGGGCATCAGCAATTTCGACTCAGATGATCTCGACGAGATCCTGCACGTCGCGGGCAAGGGCAAGATCGCATGCAACCAGGTGCTTTATCATTTGCAGGAACGCGCGATCGAACACGCGGTGATCCCGTGGTGCGCCAAACATGGCGTCGCGGTGGTGGCGTATTCGCCGTTTGGTCATAACAATTTTCCAAGCCCACGCAGCAAGGGAGGCGAAGTGCTCGAGACCATCGCCAAACGCCACGGCGCCTCGCCGCGACAAGTCGCCTTGAGCTTCCTGACCCGGGAGCCGCAGGTCTTTGCCATACCAAAGGCCGCGAGCGCCGAACATGCCGCAGACAATGCGGCCGCAGGCCAACTCACGCTGAGCAAGGACGAATTCGCCTCGCTCGACACGGCATTCCCGCGCGGAACGAAACCGCGAAGCCTGCCAATGATTTAACTCGCCCGCGAAACTACCGCTGGCATTCACGCATATCCGCTGCCTGTTTTCCGGCCTTGTCGGGACCAAGCGAATGGCGTTTTTAAAATCCTCGCCCGATTCGATTTCCACGTTCGAGTTCTAAGCCTTGACTCCACCGCCCGCCGCAGCCGCAAGGCTGCATAGTCCATTGCCCGTGAGCGAAAAGAAAAAGGATCATCGCGCTGCGCCCGCGCGCGCCGATCGGCCGTTTCGCGGCATCGCGCTGATCCTGGCTTCGACGGTGTTTCTGGGCGCCTCCGACGTCACCGCTAAATTTCTCTCAGGCACGCTGCCCTCGATCGAGATCGCTTGGATCAGGTTTTTGGTGTTCGCCTTGATTATGGCGCCGGCAATGGTGCCGGGCTCGCCGATCTTTGCCTTGCGCACCAAGCGGCCGGGCCTGCAACTTGCGCGCGGCGCCGCGCTTTTGGGCTCATCGCTGTTTTTCATCTCTGGCTTGCGTTTCCTCCCGATCGCGGAGGCTTCCGCCACCGGCTTCGTGTCGCCTTTGTTCGTCACCGCCCTCTCGATCATCTTTCTCGGCGAAAGCGTGGGCTTGCGCCGCTGGCTGGCGACCGCGGTCGGATTGATCGGCGTGCTGATCATTCTGCGGCCGGGCACCAGCGCGTTTCACCCCGCCGCGTTCTTCCCGCTTGTGTCGGCGCTGGCCTGGGCCGGCACGCTGATCATGACGCGCATGATGAGTGGCCGGGAGCGCGCCGTCACCATCATGACCTGGTCGTCGATCGCGGGCGTATGCATCTTGTCGGCGCTGGTTCCGTTCGTCTGGGTTGCGCCTAGCTGGAACGACGTGCTGTTCGGGGTTTTCATCGGGGTTGCTTCCACGGCCGGTCAATGGATCGTCGTGCTCGCTTTCCGCTATGCCGATGCCTCCGTGCTTGCGCCGTTTTCGTATACCCAGCTGCTCTGGGTCTCTATCCTCGGCTTCCTGGTGTTCGGCGAGCTACCTGACATCTGGACCGTGGCCGGCGCCGTCTTCATCGTCGCCAGCGGTCTCTACACCGCCCATCGCGAGCGCGTCAGGCACTTGCAGCTTTCGGTGCAAGCCGAGCCTTCGCCAAACGCGTAAGAAAAGCGAAGCGTCATTGCGAGCGCAAGCGAAGCAATCCAGGACGAACAACCACACCGGATCGCTTCGACGGTTGCGATATAGCGCGTGATGACGCCGCGCTGCTCGAGCAATTTCGCCCGGCGGTGACAAGGCGAGACCGACAGGCTGACTTTTTCGGGCCAGTTTGGCCGTGGTGGTGCAGGCTGTCGGCCTGCAACCGGCTCAGAATCTTGCAGTCAATGGCATCCAACGTTGGCATTGGAATGGACTGTGCCTTAGCGGCTTACGAGTGGTAAAATATCCCAATTCTCTCGTGCACGTCGCCAAAATTTGAGATTTTTACCGAAAGCGGGCGCGGTAACATCGCGTCATAATCACGGTGGAGGAAACCGCCATGACGACCGACGCCGCACGCCTGGAAATGCTCTCTGCGCTCGCCCGCAAGGTGCTGTGGCTGTCCTCGTGGACCATCCATCACGCCAATCACATCCGGCCCAATGTCGACGGCTTGAAGGTCGGCGGCCATCAGGCCTCCTCGGCTTCGCTCGCCACCATCATGTCGGCGCTGTATTTCTCGGTGCTGCGGCCGCAGGACCGCGTCGCGGTGAAGCCGCACGCCAGCCCGGTTTTCCACGCGATCCAGTACCTGTTCGGTCACCAGACTCGCGAGAAGCTTCAGAATTTTCGCGGCTTCAAAGGTGCGCAGTCCTATCCCTCGCGCACCAAGGACGTCGATGATGTCGACTTCTCCACCGGCTCTGTCGGGCTTGGCGTCGCGCAGACCCTGTTTGCCTCGCTCGTGCAGGACTACGTCAAGGCACATGGCTGGGCCAAGGATCGCCCCGAGGGGCGCATGATCGCGCTTGTCGGCGACGCCGAGATGGATGAGGGCAACATTTTCGAGGCGTTGCTGGAAGGCTGGAAGCACGGCCTGCGAAACACCTGGTGGGTGGTCGATTACAACCGCCAGAGTCTGGACGCGGTGGTTCGCGAAGGCCTGTGGGAGAAATTCGAGACCATGTTCCGCAATTTCGGCTGGGACGTGGTGATCGTGAAATACGGCAGCCTGATGCGAAAGGCTTTTGCCGAGCCTGGCGGGAAGGCGCTGAAGGAGTGGATCGATGAATGTCCCAACCAGCTCTACTCGGCCTTGTGCTTTCAGGGCGGGGCCGCGTTCCGCAGGCATTTGCGCGACGAGATCGGCGACCAGGGCGCGGTGTCGCAGCTGATCGACCGTCGCAGCGACGATGAGCTGCTGGAGCTGATGTCCAATCTCGGCGGACACGACATGGCGAGCATGTGCGAAGCGTTCGAAGCCATCGATCACGATCGGCCCGTCTGCTTCATCGCCTATACCATCAAGGGCATCGGCCTGCCATTTCAGGGCCACAAGGACAACCACGCGGGACTGATGACGGTCGCGCAGATGGAGAAATATCGCTCCGCACAGAATATCCGGGCCGGTCACGAATGGGACAAGTTCGAAGGGCTTTCGCAGGACCCGACGGCCCTAGAGGCGTTCCTCGCGGCTGCGCCGTTCAACCGCGAAGGCCGGCGTCGGCTCACGGCGCCAACGATCGAGATTCCCGAGCACTTGTCCTTTACGCCGGCACCCCAGATGTCGACGCAGCAGGGGTTCGGTCTGTTGCTGAACGAAATCGCGCGCGGCGACAGCGAACTCGCCTCCCGGATCGTAACGGCTTCGCCCGATGTCACCGTCTCGACCAATCTCGGCGCCTGGGTCAACCGCCGCGGGCTGTTCGCGCGCGCCGAAAAGGCTGACCTGTTCCGCAGCGAAAAGATCCCATCGACCTTCAACTGGGATGCCTCGCCGAGGGGGCAGCACATCGAACTCGGCATCGCCGAGATGAACCTCTTCATCCTGATGTCAGCGCTTGGGCTGTCGCACACCATCAACGGCGAACGATTGTTGCCGGTTGCGACTCTTTACGATCCCTTCATCGAACGTGGTCTGGATGCCCTGAACTATGCCTGCTACCAGGATGCACGTTTCATGGTGGCGGCGACGCCGTCGGGTGTGACGCTGGCGCCGGAAGGCGGCGCGCATCAGTCGATCGCAACGCCCTTGATCGGCATGGCGCAAGATGGGCTCGCCTCGTTCGAGCCCGCTTTCGTCGACGAACTCGCGGTGATCATGGCTTTCGGTTTCCGGCACATGCAGCGCGAAGACGGTGACGGCGGATCGATTTACTTGAGGCTCTCCACCCGCTCGATAGATCAGGTGCAACGCATGATGACGCCTGATCTCCAGAGCGCCATCACGGAAGGGGCCTATTGGCTGCGCAAGCCCGGTCCGAACGCGGAAGTCGTGATCGCCTACACCGGCGCGATGGCGCCGGAAGCGATCGAAGCGGTAGGGCTGTTGGGCGAGAACCGCCGCGACATCGGTCTGTTGGCGATCACCTCCGCCGACCGGCTGCATGCAGGGTGGACCGCGGCGCGAAAGCTGCGCCGTGATCGCCGCGGCGTGCAGCATTTGAGCCATATCGAAAAGCTGCTCGCCCCTCTGCCGCGCGAATGCGGCATCGTGACCGTGCTCGATGGTCATCCCGCAACGCTGGCCTGGCTCGGCAGCGTCCGCGGACAGCGTGCCGAAGCGCTCGGGATCGAGCATTTCGGCCAGACCGGCACAATCGATGACCTCCACCGGCACCACGGCATCGACGCCAACGCCATCATCGACGCGGCCGAAAGCCTGACCGCCGGCGCACCGGTGCGGCACCGGAAAATGGCGGTGTGAGGGACTTCCCTCTTCCCTCGCAAGGGGGGAGGGTGACCGCGTTCCCTTCAATACGTCTGCGCCAAATAGTCTACGATTTTGCCGATGTCCGCCTCGTTGATTGGCGCCCCATAGACCTTGATCATCTTGGCCACCTCGGCCTGCCAGAAATCTCGCTTGAATTTCGGGCCTCGAGGCTGAATTTCAATATAGTCGGCCGAATGGCACCCCGTGCAGTTGTTCTGCACGACCTCCAGATTGGGGCCCGGCCTGAATGCTGCCGTTTCCTTCGGCAGCTTATAAGGGATGCGACCGGTAGCTACTTCGGCGAAGCCCGAGCCGTAGACATTGATCGTCAGCCCAGCGGCGGTAGTCAACGTGAAAAGTACCGATCGCTTCATGACGGATGTCCTTAAATCGCCCTGACGCGAACAGTTTCGACCACGTTGCGCAGATAACCTGCGCCGTTCCAGAGTGGATCCATCGGCTGCACTTCGTTGCCATTGCTGGTCGCACGCACCTTTAATTCGAATGCGCCGGCTGAGAGCATCACCGGAACCTGCCACTCGCGGAAGGAATATTTTCCGAGATTTGCGCCGAGCTTCGCCGGCACCCAGTTCTTTCCTCCATCCGAGGAGACCGCCACCGACCTGATGCCCGTTCCGCCATCGAAGGCGATGCCTTTGATCAAGGATCGTGCGCCGGCCTTCAGCTTCGCCCCATCGGCGGTATTGGTGATAAACGACCTGACCTTGAAACGGTTGATCGGAATGGTGGTCTTCGGCGTTGTTCCCGGCCCCACGCAGTTGCAATCGTTGTCGGGGATGCGATAGGCCGTCTTCATCCAAAATCCGTCAAACACATCGTCGATCACAGTGATTTCGTTGAGGTGCTTCACCCAATAGGTGCCGTAATATCCTGGCACGACAAGACGCAGCGGAAAGCCGTTGAGCACCGGAAGATCCTTACCATTCATCGAATAAGCGAGCATAACTTCGCCGTCGCGCGCATGATCGATGTCGAGCGCCTTGATGAAATCGGGAGTCTTGTCGCTGACGGGACGATCCATGCCGTTGAACGTGACCTGGCGCGCGCCCCGCTGCACACCCGCCTCATCGAGAATAGTCTTGAGCGACACCCCTTTCCAGAGCGCATTGCCCATCGCGCCATTTCCCAACTGGCCGCCCGCAACCCGCGGATTGAAAAATCCACGGCTGTTGCCCGAGCACTGGTTGACCGCCATGACCTCGAGAGCCGGCATCTTCTTGATATCGGCCAGCGACAATTTCATGGGCTTGTTCACCTTACCTTTGATCTCGACCGAGAACGTGTTGGGGTCGATGTTCAGCGGGACGTCGGCCAGATGGTAGCGAACGAAAAAGGCGTCGTTAGGCGTGATGACATTCGCATTGAAGACCGAGAACGGCGTTTCCAGCTGCGGCGGCCTGCTGGTCAGACCGATCATCAATCGCTTCTGCGGATATTTGACGAGCGGCCGCTCTCCGTTATCGAACGGCAGCGTTGCGGTGGCCGCAAAGGCACGCAAAAACGGCGCCGTTATTCCGGTGCCGGCTGC
>Ga0307474_10003947_pt1 | contig 10671 bp, 9 predicted proteins | sample atmos_gasesECM1C_2_FD_203312 | JGI IMG/M metagenome (GOLD analysis project Ga0307474, IMG submission 203312) | Hardwood forest soil microbial communities from Morgan-Monroe State Forest, Indiana, United States - atmos_gasesECM1C_05 | ecosystem: Environmental > Terrestrial > Soil > Temperate...
GGAGAAATGGCGAATCTGCGCGAAGTGCCGTTCGGCCGCTACTACGGGAGCATCGACGCCACGCCCCTCTTTTTGCTGCTGCTCGGCGAGTATTTCCGACGCACCGGCGATCTTGAGACGGTGCGCTCGCTGTGGCCGAACGCCGAAGCAGCGCTCGCCTGGATCGATCACTACGGCGACCGCGACGGCGACGGTTTCGTCGAATATCATCGCCAGACCAAGGAAGGCCTCGCGAATCAAGGATGGAAGGATTCCTTCGACTCGATCTTCCATCATGACGGCAGGTTAGCGGAGGGGCCGATCGCCCTTTGCGAGGTCCAGGGCTACGTGTACGGCGCCAAGCGACACGCTGCTCTGCTCGCCGAGGCTCTGGGACATCCGCAGCGTGCTGCCGCTCTTGCCGGGCAGGCCGAGGCCATGAGACTGAGATTCGAATCTCAGTTCTGGTGCGAGGATCTCTCAACCTACGCTCTCGCGCTGGACGGTGCAAAACAACCGTGTCGGGTGATCTCCTCGAACGCCGGACAGGTGCTGTTCACGGGCATTACCTCAACTGAACGCGCACAGCGTGTTGCCACGACGCTCATGTCGCCGGCGGCATTCGGCGGATGGGGCATACGGACGATTGGCTCCTCAGAATCGAGGTACAACCCGATGTCGTATCACAATGGGTCGATATGGCCGCACGACAATGGCCTGATCGCTATGGGCTTTGCGCGGTATGGACTGCAGAAATCGGCCGCGCAGGTGTTTGGCGCGCTGTTCGACGCGGCTGCCTACATGGACCTGCGCCGATTACCTGAGCTTTTCTGCGGCTTCGCCCGGCGCGAGCGCAATGCACCGACCCAATATCCTGTGGCTTGTTCGCCGCAAGCGTGGGCGAGCGCGACTCCGTTGTGCTTGCTGCAGGCCTCGCTTGGCTTGGAGCTGCTCGACAAGACCGGCGAGGTGAAGTTCTATCGCCCGATGCTGCCGGATTTCCTGGACCACGTGCGACTGCGCAACTTGCGCCTGAGCACGGGCTCGGTAGACGTGTTACTTCATCGCCAGGACGACAACATCGGCGTAACTGTGACGCGCCGGGACGGCGACATCGTGGTGGTCACACGGTACTAGCGTTCATGCGAAATCAGTGGTCGGGGTGACAGGATTCGAACCTGCGACATCTACGTCCCAAACGTAGCGCTCTACCAGTCTGAGCTACACCCCGAGAAATGAGACCCCGGCGGGGCGGCAATCGTATCAGGCCGGGGGCTGGCTTTATACTATACTCCGGCACCCCACGCACGAGTCATTGAGTTGCACGAACCCCTTCGAGGCCCTGAGCTTTCCATCATCGTTCCCACCTTCAATGAGCGCGAAAACGTCGTTGAATTGGCGCAACGAATCGGCGCCTGCCTGCCCGATTCTGCCTGGGAGCTCATATACGTCGACGACGACTCACCGGACGGCACGGCGGACTTGGTGCGGCAACTCGCGCACAAGGATTCCCGCATTCGCTGCGTGCAAAGATTGGGGCGCCGCGGCCTGTCCTCAGCCTGCGTCGAGGGAATGCTGGCAAGCTCGGCGCCGTATCTTGCGGTCATCGACGGCGACCTGCAGCACGATGAGCGCCTTCTTCCGCAGATGCTGGCAGAGCTCAAACAGGGTGAAACCGATATGGTGGTCGGCAGCCGCTATGCGGCCGGCGGCGGCACCGGCGATTGGGGTTCAGCCCGCCTGCGGCTGAGCAAATTCGGCAAGCGTCTCAGCCGCGTGGTGGCGCCGGATACGTTGACCGACCCCATGAGCGGGTTTTTCATGTTGCGCCGCCCTGTCTTTGAGCGCGCGGTGCGTAAGTTGTCGAACATCGGCACGAAAATACTCATGGATCTCTTTGCCTCGTCTCCCGAGCCGCTGCGCTTCAAAGAGCTGCCGTATAGTTTTCGCCTGCGTCAGGCCGGCGCCAGCAAACTTGATTCGCTCACCGCCTGGGAATACGTCATGCTGCTGCTCGACAAAATGTTCGGGCACATCGTGCCGGTGCGTTTCGTCGCCTTTTGCATCGTGGGTGCGCTGGGTGTCGCCGTTCACCTCACGATTTTAAGTTTGTTGCGCAGTTTTGCGAACGGCAGCTTTTTGACGGATCAGAGCATCGCAACGGTCTGCACCATGACATTTAATTTTGCCGTGAATAATGTCCTTACGTACCGAGACAAGAGGCTGCGGGGTCTGCGCTGGCTGCGCGGCTGGCTGTCCTTCAATATTGCCTGCAGCTTGGGTGCCTGCATGAACGTAGGGCTTGCGACCTATCTCAATGACGTGACCGGCATTTGGTACGTGGCCGCGTTGGGCGGCATCGCCGTGGGCGCCGTGTGGAATTACGCGGTCACCAAGCGCCTCACCTGGAGCCGGTCGCAGGACTAGGCATCATTCACCGCTCATCGCCTTGAGAATGGCCGCAGTGTCCGCTCCCAAGAGCGGAGCAGCGCTGCCGATACGTCCCGGTGTTTCCGACAATTGCACCGGCACGCCAATGACGCGAATGGGACCTGCGACGGCATGCTCAACGACAGGCGTCATATTTCGTGCGGCGGTTTGTTCATCGTCGATCACTTCCTTGAGATTGCGCACGACGGTGGCAGGCACCCCGTGCCGCCCAAGCAGTTCGACCCAGTGCGCGGCGGGACGCGAACGAAACATCGCTTCGAGCATCGGCTCGAGCACGGCGCGGTTCTTCACTCGCAATGGATTCGTGTTGTAGTCAGGATGCGCGCCGAGCTCTGCACGGCCGATCGCCTCGCAAAAGCTCTTCCAAAGCTTGTCGCTGGCCACCGCCAGCGTAATCTCCCGGTCTTCGCACTCAAAGTTCCGATAAGGAACGATGCCGTCGAACAAGGTCCCCATCGGCTTGGGCACGACCCCAGAGGCCAGGAAGCGGGCGAAACTAGGCAGCATGGTGGACATCACGGTATCCATCATGGAGACATCGACGAACTGTCCACGGCCGGTACGATGGCGGGCCTCCAGCGCCATCATCGCGCCGATCAGGGAGAATAGTCCGGCCGTGATATCCGCAATCGAGTGCCCCGTCTTGACGGTTTCGCCTGCCGCGGTTCCGGTTATGCTCATCAGCCCGGACGCGGATTGGATGATCAAGTCCATCGCGGGTTCCAGACGTCGGGGACCGGTCTGACCATAACCGGAGATCGAGACATAGATGAGCCGCGAATTTGCCGCCGACAGCGATGCATAGTCCAAGCCGAGACGGTTCATGGTGCCAGGCCTGAAATTCTCCACCAGGATGTCGGCCTGCGCAGCCAACTTTCGGCAGACTTCGAGCCCATCCGGTGTCTTCAAGTCAACGGCGAGACTCTGTTTGCCGCTGTTGAGGCCTACGAAATATGACGCATCGGTGCCATTGAACGGAGGCCCCCAAGTGCGTCCGATATCCCCCTCCGGGCCTTCGACTTTGATCACCTTGGCGCCGTATGCCGCCATCAGCATGGTGCAATAGGGGCCGGCCAGGGCGTGGGAAAAATCGAGGACTGTCAAGCCGTCCAATGGCGCGCTCGGTTTTGTCATGGCGACGAATCTTAGTCCATCAACTTCGGCTTGTCCCGCGCAGCGCAAATCTAAAATCGGATGCCCGTAACGAAGCGCCAGGCATCTTGCGCCGAGAAATTCTGGTGTGGATCGTAGGCGAGGCGCAGAAACCATCGAGGCCAATCCCAATTGGCGCTGAAGCCCCAACCGGTAATCGGACCCGTATCCGTCAGCCCGCTTTTGCGCAGCAAATCCAGGGTCGCATGTGAATCCCCGAATGGAATTTGCACATTGGCGTGCCAGTCTCGTTGTCCGGTGTGGAATCGATCATCGGCCACAACGAAGACCAGGTAGCTGATTCCGTTTTCGGCATGATGGCCGGCTCCGAAGGTCAATGCATCGTTCGGATCGAAATTGAGGTTGAAGTACGGGCGCGCATCGGTGCGCCCGAATCCGACCAGACCGTACCAAGAGGCACCCACCTGCAAATTGATGCTACCGCCAAGAAACCCCATCGAGGCTGCCTGAAGGGACGGCTGCACCTGGATGTATTGACCGACACTGATTGAGGTATCGGCGCCCGCGCGCGCCTGCGTTCCGAACACGCGGTCCGAATATGCCCCCACCCACGCGCTTGAATCATTGGCACGCCAACGAAGGTTGACGTCCGTGCCCGCGTAGTCGGCATAGGTGTACTCGCCGACGGTGAGCTTCCAGGGCAATGGCGCAGACGCGGGCGGGGCATCGTCCGCGGCTCGCGCGCAGACAGCCTGAGCGAGCAGCACCGCCGCCAAACAGGCTCGGCTCGACACTGGCTAGGCTGCGATGAAGGGTGCGCGCACTTTGGCGATTGTAGCGCAGCCCGCCCCGATCGCAGTGGTCAAGCGACCTTAAGCGGCAGGCTGTTGGCGATCGTTCCGCTTGTGATAGAGCGAGCGCTTGGTCGCGCGCGTCGCGAGAATTCCAATACTCGAGGCAACCAAAACCCCTGTTGCCAGCGCAATCCACGGATAATCTTGCACGTAGTCATTAAAGGAGGCAGCGACATCGCGAACCTTCACGTGTTGCCGAGCAGGAGCTCGATTCAGGGCGACTCGGGTCTGGCCCATGGAGCGATGTAGTTTCTCGCGCAATGTCTGAATTTCAGGACCGCGCTCATCTGCCAGCGTGGCCAGTAATTTTTCAGTTTGGTCAAATAAATCGTTGAGTTTGTGTGCTCCGTCCATCGTTCACTCCTTGCAAACGCGCTAGATGTGCTCGTCGCGAATACGGCCGCCCAACGCAGCCGCAACGCTCGCTATAAAGGCGCCGATCAGCAACGAGAGAGCCAGGTAAATAGACGCCTCGGCCGCGGCTTTTCTTGCGGAGTCCGCCTCGGTCTTCAACTTCGCTTGCGCTTCCGTCACGGCCGCAACGAAATTGTCCACGCGAGCTTGGGCGTCGGACTGTGAGGCTCCGGTGCGCGCACTCACTTGCTCGATCAGGTAAGCACGGTCGGCCGCGGAGATGCTGCCGTTCGCAAACGCGTTGGCCGCAATATGCGCCGTTTCCGTGCGCGCGTCCGCCAACAATGCGGCCCCGCCAAAATTCGATGTTCTGAACAGCCTGTCGATCTCATATGGCGAGATCGGCCCATTGGCATTCGGCGCGGCGCTCCCGGACCCAGCCACAATGGCTGCGGCGCCCGCGCCTGCGACGTGACCTGCCGTACCAGCCGCCGACATGAACGAACTGGCGCCCACGGCAACCACGAGAATTGTCGCTACCGCCCATGTAATGAGGCCATGTGCGGTATCTCGAAAGAACACCTCATGCGGATGCGTTCCCATCCAGCGCGTGCGCAATCGTCCCGCGATATAGCCCCCCAGTGCCGCGGAAATCCACTGGGTAACAATGAGCCAGATGGCCGTCGTGACGGCAAATGTCGTGACCGATGCGCCGCGATCCGGCCAAGGAGAGATGGACGCAAATCCGATGCCCGACCCCAGTGCGACCAGAATAACGGTCGCCGCCGCCGCCACGAAGGCACCGGCGACTATAGATGGCCAAGACGCCGCGGATTTTGCAGGACGCGATCCCGAATCCATCGCGACTGCGCTTCCTGCGATTAATGTTTCTGCCACGATGTTCCCCTTAGCGATGCGAACACATCGCCAACAGCAGAATGACCGGAAGAGGAACGCCCAACATCCAAAGCAATATTCCGCGACCCATGCTAAACCCCTTTGTAGCGTTATGGAGTGAGCGTTGCCGCCCCTGAAATTACTCGGGCAATGCTGCGACGATTTGGCTGGCCGCGGTATCGCTGCAACGATTGAAGGGGTGTAAGGGGTTTCTTACGGCGGCCCAAAAATGTCAGTGTCGCGGAGCGGCATTGTTGTCCTGATTCGCGCGGTGAATGACGAAGTTGCGAATGGCGGTGGCATCATCGCGGCTCAATGCGCTCTTGAAGGAAGCCATCCCTGCATCTTTCAGCGCGCCATCGAGGACAATGTTGTAGAAGAAATCCATGCTCAAAAAATTCGAAGCACGCAGATCCGCCACGACACCGCCGCCGACTGCGTGCTCGCCGTGGCAGGCGCTGCAATATTGATCGTATAACGGTTCGCCACGGGCGATGGACGCCGCATCAGCCGGCTCGGGCGGAGGATTAATGACTATCGCGCGCGCCTCGAGCGGTGGCAATGCGTTGGTGCCGCCGAGTTTGAATACCAGCAGGCGGCTGACATTGCGCAAATTGCCCGACATGGCCGCGGCCTTGCCGCCGCTCAAGGCGTAGCTGCCGCCCCAACCGCTGAGCACGGCGATGTATTGTTCTCCTGCTACTTCGAAGGTGCTGGGCGCCGCGATGATTCCCGACTGCGCAAACATCGACCACAATTTTTCGCCATTGTCCGCTCGGTACACATTGAAATTTCCCGCCGCATCGCCCTGCGCGACGATATTGCCCGCGGTCGTGACCACACCGCCATTCCACGGGCCCTGGTACGCCACGCGCCACGCTTCGCGCTGATGCACCGGGTCCCAGGCGAGCAGGAAGCCTTCGTCCTGGGGGGTTAGCGATGCCAGCGCGACGCCCAAATTCCAGCCAATCGGAGCGATGGGCAGACTGGGCAGCGGCAAGTAGCGAATGGGAACCTGTTGCGCCGGAATGTACACGAGCCCGGTTTGCGCATTGAAAGCCATCGGTTGCCAATTGTGCGCACCCAAGGGGCCGGGCTTGATGTCGACCGGCTGGCCCGTTTCGCTGTACCGCGCTTCTTTGTTCTCGATCGGCCGGCCGGTCTTCAGATCGACGCCGCTGGCCCAGGTCGTTGGGACGATGGCTTTTGCCGAGATCAACGCACCGGTCTTTCGATCCAGCACATAAAAGAAGCCATTCTTGTTTGCCTGCATGAGCACCTGGCGAGGCTTGCCATCGACCTTGAGGTCTGCCAGCACCAGCTGTTGCACGGCGTCGAAGTCCCACTCCTCACCGGGCGTCGCCTGGTAGTGCCAGGCGTACTCGCCCGTATCGGCGTGGAGCGCGACAATCGAGGCGAGATATAGGTTGTCCCCTTTCCCTTCGCTGCGCGCCGATCGCGCCCATTGCACGCCATTGCCAACCCCGAAATAAAGCAGATTGAGTTTGGGATCGTAGGAAATCGCGTCCCACACCGGACCGCCACCGCCCAATTTCCACCACTCCCCCGACCAAGTTTTCGCCGCACGAGCCATCGCGTCGTTTTCAAAGGGCTTGGAGGGGTCGCCGGGGACTGTGAAAAATCGCCACGCCAGCTTGCCGGTCTCGGCATCGTAGGCCGAGATGTAGCCTCGCGTTCCGTACTCGCCGCCGCTGTTGCCAATGATCACGCGCCCACGGACCACCCGCGGCGCTTGCGTGATGGTGTAGGGCTTGGTGGTATCGACGGTGAGCGTGCTCCACACCGGCTTGCCCGTCGCCGCATCGAGAGCGACGAGACGTCCATCGTAGGCTCCCACATAAATCTTGTGATTCCACAAGGCAACGCCGCGATTGCCCACATCGCAGCAGGCATTCACGCCGAGCTCGCGACGCACCTGCGGGTCGTAAGCCCAGAGCAATTTTCCGGTGCGCGCCTCATAGGCCTTCACCAGACTCCACGCGGTCGACACATACATCACGCCATCGACGACGAGTGGCGTTGCTTCCTGCGCCCGGTTGGTGTCAAGGTCCGCGAACCAAGCGAGACCGAGTTTTTGCGCATTCTTGTCGTTGATCCGCTTGAGCGGGCTGTAGCGCTGTTCGCTGTAAGTGCGGCCGTAGGAAAGCCAGTTGCCGGGCTCCGCGTCCGCATTGGCGATGCGTTCGCCATCCACCGGTTTGCCGCCGGTCTCCGCTGAACGCACGGCAGTGCCGGCAAAGCCGGCTAGCAATGCGACAGACATGAGAAATGCACCGTCCCTTGCGTATCGGCGGCTGTTCATCCTTCTCCCCTTGATATTTTCTGTTGCTGCGGTCTCTCGCTTAGTCCTTTTCGCGGGCCTCATACGTGAACTTTTGGCCCGCAAGCGCGGCGGCATACATCAAACCGCCCTTGGCGATCGTAAATACCGCCATGCCGTCGTTGTAGATGCCATCGGTGTTGGCATCTCTCTTTCCCGCGCTGGCGCCGGAGGTGACACCGTTGGTGCCTACGCTGGCGTTGGCCCCGGCGGTGACGGCGATCGCGCTTGCCCCGGCCGAGAATTCAAAGTTGCCGGACTCGAATTGCTCCAGCGCACGCTTGTCCTTGAAGAAGATGATTTGGGTGAAGTCCTTGCCGCCGGCCTGAAATCCGACGCTGAGCTGCTTCATGGTCGCCTCGCCGACGAACTTATCATGCACGTACACATGCCCCTTGCCGTACGCGCCGCCCACAATAAATCCCCCCTCGCCGATGTTCGGAAATACGGCGTAGGCATAGCTGTTTTTAAAAAATGCCGCGCTCTCGCCCGCATTCTTGAACAACGTAATCGTGTCCTCGTACTTGCCCGCGTTTGCGACACCGGCCGCCAGGAAAATCGCCCCTAAAAGCCCCACCAGACTGATTCGCTTCATATCAGTTCTCCTCGTCGACATGACAGGCCTTCACTTCGTATCACCATTTCGGTATCACCACTTCAATCTCATCGATGAAGCACCAGCTCCAATCCTCCCCGGGCTCAAACGAGGAAATAATGGGATGACCGGTCGCGCCGGCGTGCTTACGCGCGTGACGATTCTTTGAATCGTCACAGCATCCAACATGACCGCAGGTGCGGCACAAGCGTAAATGCACCCAGGTGTCGCCCATCGCCAGGCATTCCACGCAGCCGTCGCCGGAGGGCACGACGCGCTTGACGCTGTTCAAATGCGTGCATTGCGAATGACCCCTACGCATTGTCCCCTCTCTCGCAAATGAATAGTATGTAGTCCGACTTATAGCAGAGCGCGCAGAAAAATGGACCTCTCCCAACTTCCCGATTTTCGCGGTGGGATGGAAATCCGCGATATCTCGGACGGCGCCATCGTGCCGGGGCGGGTCGATTCAGAGGAAGCGATTCTGGTGAGGCGCGGCGAGGAGTTTTTCGCGGTCGGCGCACAATGCACTCATTATCACGGCGCCCTTGCGGCGGGCTTGGCCGTCGGCGATACCATTCGTTGCCCCTTGCACCACGCCTGCTTCAGTCTTCGCTCCGGCGCGGCACTGCGTGCGCCGGCCCTCGATCCGGTCGCCTGCTGGCGCGTAGAGCGCGTAGGCAGCAAGGTCTTCGCGCGTGAGCGCAAGGCCGAACCCAAGCCTTCCGCGCCTTCGGCGGGCGGTCTGCCCGCTTCAGTGACCATCCTCGGCGGTGGGGCGGCCGGTCTGGCAGCCGCAGACCGCCTGCGCCGCGAAGGCTATCCAGGCCGCGTTACCATGATCAGCGCGGATACCGCGGCACCCTACGATCGTCCCAATCTATCGAAGGATTTTTTGATGGGTACCGCGCCCGCGGAATGGATGCCCTTGCGCAGCGCCGAAGACTACTCCGAGCGGAAAATCGAATTGCTCCTTAACACGCAAGTTCAATCGCTCGATCTCAAACAGCGTAGCGTGCAACTCGAGGGAGGCCGGAAAGTCGAATTCGACTGCTTGCTGCTTGCGACCGGGGCCGAGCCGGTGCGTCTGGATATTCCGACGACAGGCGGCGCACGGCTGCTGTACTTGCGCACTTTCGCCGACTCGCAAGCCATTGTCGCAGCGGCCACCGCGGCCAAGCGCGTGGTGGTGCTGGGCGCGAGTTTTATTGGTCTTGAGGTGGCCGCCTCGCTGCGGCATCGGGGGATCGAGGTCCATGTCGTCGGGTTGGAGCACGCGCTATTTGAGCGCGTGCTGGGAACTCAACTCGGCACGATGGTGCGCGAACTTCACGAAGCCCACGGCGTGATCTTTCACTTGGGCACAACGATCGCAAAGGTCGATGGCACGCGCGTCACGCTCAAGGACGGCCCGAGCCTCGAGGCGGATTTTGTCGTTGTCGGAGTGGGCGTGCGCCCCGCCATCAAGCTCGCCGAGCAGGCGGGACTGGCGATTGATCGCGGTATTCGAGTCAACGAGTTCCTCGAGACCAGCGCGACGGGCGTCTTCGCCGCGGGCGACATCGCCCGCTGGCCCGATCCTCACACCGGCGATCGCATCCGGGTCGAGCACTGGGTGGTCGCGGAACGGCAAGGTCAGGTCGCGGCGCTCAATATCCTGGGACAACGCCGCGTCTTCGACGCGGTCCCTTTCTTTTGGAGCCAACACTACGACCTCACCATCAACTATCTCGGCCACGCGGAATCCTGGGATGCCATCGACATCGATGGCTCGCTGAAAGCGCGCGATTGCGCCGTGACATACCGCCGCGGCGACCGTATTCTGGCAGTTGCCAGCATATCTCGCGATCTTGAGAGCCTCGAGGCCGAGCGCGATCTAGAAGAAACAAAGGTGAGCACCTAAGGATGGATAGACGCGAATTTCTGGTCGCGGCGACGGCCGTTGCGACCGCTGGAGCGCAGCAAACCACGCCCACACCTACTTCGGCATCCGCCGCTCACGCGTTGCCCGACGCGCTCGAAGAATTGTCGCTCGCGGATATCGCCGCCGCCTTCACTGATGAGCGCATGACTTCGCAGCAGCTGAC
>Ga0307474_10003948_pt1 | contig 10670 bp, 6 predicted proteins | sample atmos_gasesECM1C_2_FD_203312 | JGI IMG/M metagenome (GOLD analysis project Ga0307474, IMG submission 203312) | Hardwood forest soil microbial communities from Morgan-Monroe State Forest, Indiana, United States - atmos_gasesECM1C_05 | ecosystem: Environmental > Terrestrial > Soil > Temperate...
TTATAGGCCGGGCCCACGCTGCAGCCCCCGAGCAGCAGAAGCGCCCAGGCGCAAGTCACCCTTGCGGATAGATGTCTATTCATGGCCGTCACGCTGGACTGGGGGCGGTTAAATGCGAGTGGGTAGATTGTTAAGATCAGTTAATGAGCTGGGTTAAGCGTTCGTCGGGGAGGGTGAGTCATTCGAACCGATCAAGCCGCTACGTCTGCGCGCCGCCGCTCAAACTCACAGTGCCCGAGGTCTAGGCAGGACGCTTCCAACGAAGCAGAAAATCCGTCACCGAGCCCGTCTGCATACGGCGCATGGCCTCGAACTCACCCGTCTTCTGGCTATAGAGCAGCCTACCGTGACCATCCAGCACAGCAATCGCCGGGACGCCCCGGTTCAGCGGAATCTGATAGCGCGTGGCGATGTCGACATTGGCATCGTAGTGTCCAATGTTGATGTGCACCAGAACGTAATTGGCCTCGAGCACAGGCCGGTTGGCCGCATCGTGAAAGTACAGATCGAGGACATGGCAATCGGTGCACCAATTGCCGCCAAAGTCCAAGATCACGCGCTTGTGGGACGCTGCGGCGTTCTTGAGCGCGGCGGCTATGTCAGCCGAGGCCTGTTCCGGAGGCGGATAAATATCCGGTAGCGCGGATCGCGCCGGGGAGCCGGCCATGATGAGAGAGATCAGGGCGGCGGAGACTAAAACGCGAAGTCGGATTGTCATGGCGGAGTAACCATAGCGCCGAAGACGCAAGCCATCAACACCATGGTGCAACTCCAAGCTATCAATTCGCACCCGAGTTCCGACCGGCGAGCAGCGTCTTGAGCACATCGCGCCAACTGAGAATGCCCACCGGCTTCAGCGCCACGTCAGTGATTGGAATGCAGGAGATTCGGTGGTCGAGGAATAGTTGGACGGCCTCCGATATCGGGGCGCGCGGCTGCAAGGTAATCAGGTTTCGGCTCATGATCTGGTGGACACGCTTGTTCAGTGTGGCAATGTCGCGGGCGTTTTCCGCGGCGCTGCCGACGTACGGACTCAAAGCCTTGAGCAAATCACGGTCGGAGACGACACCCTTGAGCTTCCCGCGATCATCGACCACGAGAAGATGATGAAACTTGAGAGTATCGAAGATTTTCTTGACGACATCGAGCCGATCATCCATTTCGACCGAGACGACGCGCCTCGTCATAATGCTGTCGACTTCCATCGCGTGGGACTATACGCCTCCGCGAGGCGCTCGCGGCGGGCGCCGTGATCCTCATCGCTTTGCGCTAGGACGCCTCCGGCGCAAGTTTTTTTATGCCGGGTTATCCGTGTCGTCCCTGCCGTCCTTGCCGGTCAACGGCCCGGAACCGTCCTCGACCTCCAGCCCATCCTCGTACAATGTGTCTTCTTCGCCGTCCAGCCGCAGCGTCGAGTCGGTATTGAGAGTTTTCTCGAATGCCGTATGGGCCACCGATTTTTCTCGTTCAGAGCCGTCGAGAGCTGACCCGCGAAGCGTTGATTCGCCGCTCTTGTCAGCGGGGACGTCATCCCCGTCAGCTTTAGTCTCACCCATGTAGCGCTCCTTAGGTTGTGTTGCCGCGACCGACAGGGTATGCCTCAATCAGGACCTCCCCATATTCCACGGGCGGAGTAGTTGTTGTAGGTGTAGGCCGACACCTGCATCGGGGAAAGCGCTCGAACCTGCTAGCCTAGTACCTTGAATGAAATCGACTATCTTCACATGCTTGCTTCTGAGCGCTCTTTGGCTGGCTTCCAGCGCCCGCGCCGCCGATCCGCAAGCCTATCAGGTCGAACTTGCCTCGGTTGGAAACGACGATATCAATCAGACTTTAAAATCGACATCCGATTTGCTGTCGCTGCGCACTTCAGCTCCCGTTAGTCCCTTCGGCTTGATCGCACGGGCCCGCAGCGATACGGATCGGCTCAAAACGGCGCTGGAGAGCTTCGGCTACTACGAGTCTCACGTCACCATCAACATCAATGGATTACCCCTGACTGATCCCAGCCTTGGAGAGGCGTTGACGGCGCTGCCGCAGGGCAGCAGCGCGCGGGTGGCGGTCAGCTTTTCGTTGGGCACGCTTTACCATTTGCGCCGCATCGACATCGACGGCGAGGTGCCGCCGCCGATCAATGCGCGTGAAACCTTAGGCCTAAGCAGCGGCCAGCCGGCCGTTGCGTCCACGGTGCTGGCAGGGGGCGCCCATTTACTATCGGCGATGCAGGAACAGGGCTACGCATTTGCGCAGGTCGATGCACCGGTTGCCTACGAAGCGGCCGATGCCCCGGTGCTCGATGTGAGCTTTCACGTGGTTGCCGGCGCCAAGGTGCGCATCGGCGAAATCCATGTCGAAGGATTACAACGCGTGCACGAGTCCCTGGTGCGCAGAAGGCTGTTGCTTCACCGCGGCGAGATCTACAAGCCCTCGGCCATCGAGGCTGCCCGTCACGATCTTTTGGGAATGAATGTGTTCTCACAAGTCAGCGTGCAGGTCGGCTCAAAGGCTGACGAATCGGGCGACGTGCCCATCACATTCAAACTGCGGGAAAGGCTGCGCCATTCCATCAACCTGTCCGCCGCGTATTCGAGCGACTTGGGAGGCAGCGGCGGAGTAACCTGGACCGACCGCAACGTCTTTGGGAATGCGGAACAGCTCAGCGTGACTGCGAACCTGACCAACCTGGGCGGCAGCGACACCACGGGAACGGGCTACGACACCGGCGTGAAGTACGTCATTCCCGATTTTCTGCATCGCGATCAGTCGCTGCAGTTCGCGGTCAGCGCCATCAAACAGCAGCTGCAGGCATACGATCAAACGGCGCAAACAGCCAGCGTCACCTTGAGCCGCAAGCTGTCCAGCGTCTGGACCGTGAGTGCCGGTCTGTCGGCCACCGACGAGACGATACTGCAGGTGGTCAATGCCCTGCCCAACGCCAGTGGAGTGATCGTCCCGGTCTCGGCGAAGTTCGACTACACCCTGATCGCGGTGCCCTTCAAGGTGATCTACGATTCCACCAATCTGCCGACGGCGTTGGAAGATCCGCGTCATGGCTTTCGCGGATCCTTGACCCTCACGCCCACGCTCGCGATCGGCCATCCCAACGCGACTTTCCTGATCTCGACCTTGAGTATTGCGACCTATTTTGACCTCAATAATTTGTTGCCCATCGCCCCGGGACGCAGCGTGCTGGCCGCCCGTGCCCTCGCGGGCGTCGCGGAAGGCGCCGGTGAGCTGAGCCTGCCGCCGGATCAACGTTTCTACGCCGGCGGTACCAGCACGATTCGCGGCTACGGCTATCAGCTGGTGGGGCCCATGTTCCCGAATACCGATAATCCCACCGGTGGTACGGCAATAACCACCGGTGGACTGGAATTTCGGCAGCGCCTGTACACCAACTGGGGCTTCGTCGCGTTTGTAGATGCCGGGCAGGTGAGCGCAAGTATCAAGCCCCTGCCTGACGACATTCGCGTCGGCGCGGGAGCGGGCGTGCGTTATTACACCCCCATTGGGCCCATCAGATTCGATCTTGCCGTACCGGTCGATCGCCGCGCCGGCGAGGACTCCTTTGAGGTTTACATCGGATTAGGGCAGGCATTCTAGTGCGCCGTTCTCTGAAAATAATTGCGTGGGTGGCGGCCGGACTGGCGTTGCTGCTGATGCTCGTGGTTGGCACGGTATTGATCTTGGGAAACACATCGGCCGGCCGGGTCCAAATCGAGAAACTGGTTGCGCGACTGACGGGCGGAAACGTCCAACTGTCAGGATTGGCCGGCTCGTTTCCAAGTCATTTGACGTTGGAGGAACTGAAGCTTAAGGATGCCGCCGGTGTTTGGCTCACGGCCAAGAAAATCGAACTGGACTGGACGCCTTGGGCCTACCTTGAAGGCCGGCTGCAAATCGATCGCTTGCAGGTGGCCAGCGTGGACATGGAGCGCCTGCCGCAGGGCTCCTCCACCCCGAGCCAGGGCGAGGTATCCATTCCGCGCATCGACGTGGCGCAAGCTTCCTTAAATCTTGTGCATTTGGGCGCGGCGCTGGCGGGTGCGCCGACGACACTCGCGGCAAATGGCAGCGCCCATTTGCATTCCGTGCGCGACATGCTGTTTGACGCGTCCGCGCGGCGCATGGATGGCGATGGTCAATATGAATTGCATCTGCATTTCGATGCACAGCGCATGGATGCGGCGCTCAAGTTGCATGAGCCCGCCAACGGACCTTTGGAGAATATTTTATCGGTACCGGGCCTGGGCGCACTCGACGCGACGCTAAATCTCAGCGGACAGCGCGCAGCGGAACGACTCGAGCTCTCGCTGCAGGCGGGTGAACTGAAGGGGCACGCGGAAGGCAGCCTCAATGTGAACGACCTGTCGGCCGATCTTGCCTTTGCGTTCGAATCGGCCGCGATGTCGCCGCGGCCGGATTTGGGCTGGGAGCGCGGCGTGCTGCGGGGACGCTGGCTCGGCAGCCTCCGCTCGCTCAACGCCGACGGGCATCTGGAAGTTGCGCGGCTGCGCGTCCCCGGCCAGTTGCAAGTCGCGGCGTTGAGCGCCGATCTCGCCGCGGAGCGCGGCAAAGCGGACCTGCACGCGCTGCTCCAAGGCTTGAGAATTCCCGGATCGCAGCCGAAACTACTGGAGGCGGATCCTGTGAAAATCGAGGCGTCGGTGCGCCTCGATGATCCTGCGCGCCGGGTGGAAGTGACTGCCTCGCATCGCTTGTTTGACTTGAAGGGGCACGCCATCACGGCGGGGGAGCAGAACGCGACCCTCGAGCTGCGGCTGCCGAACTTGACGCCGCTTGCCGCCTACGCGGCGCAGGACTTGCGCGGCAGCGCCGTGATCAATGCGCAATTGTCAGGTTATCCGGCTACGACGCGCATCAAGCTTGACGCCAACGCGACGCTCACGCCGGGAACTCAGGTGTGGGCGGCCGCGGTCGGGGATCGCGCGAGATTGGAATTTTCCGGTGCGTTCAAGGACGACTCGCTGTCCATTGACACCGCGAAACTGTCCGGCCGCGCCATCGTGTTGTCCGCCAACGGCAGCATCGGTGTCCGAGCTGTCGATGGCCGATGGGAATTGTCGTTGCCCGACTTGAGCATTGTCTCCGCGGTGCTCGCGGGAAATCTCAAGGGTGCAGGTTCAGTTCGGGGCCCGATGACGGCTCTGACCGCGGATGCCAAGGTGACATCCACGCTTTCGGTGCGTGGATCACAAAGCGGAGATCTGGCCGCGGATGTGAAGGTGCGCGGCCTGCCGTCCGCGCCGGACGGCACGCTTGCCGCGACCGGAACCTTGGATGGCGCGCCGCTGAATGTCGATGTCGATGTCTCGATGGAACGCACTCCGGAGCGCGTGTTGCACGCGGTCATTCATCGCGCGGCCTGGAAGAGCGCTCATGCCGAAGGCGATCTGAACTTGACGACCGACAAACAGCAACTGCGTGGTCAGTTGACGGTGTCCGTGGCGCAGCTCCAGGATTTGCAACGCCTGCTGGGAGTGGATATCGGGGGCAGTCTGGCGGGCAATCTGGGCTTGCAGCCCGACGGTGCGCGAACCCGCGCGCGGCTGCAAGTGGATGCAAAAGACCTGACGTTTTCAGGTCTTGCCGGCAGCGTACACCTCGCCGGCGAGGGCTTCACCGATGCCTTTGCGTTCAAAGCGGGAGTGGATCTTCCGAAGCTCAACGGCGTTGCAGTGAGTTTGGGGGCGAGCGGCAATTTCAACCTTGATGCGCAGGAAATTTCATTGGCAAGCGCGCTGGGCTCGTACGCCGGTCAGGAAATCCGCTTGCTGGAACCGGCGCGCATCCATTTTGGCAATGAGATTGCGGTCGATCTGCTCAAGTTGGGCGCGCAAAAGGCGGAGCTCGACGTGCAAGGACAGATCTCCCCAACCTTGGCGCTGCGTGCCTCGCTGCGGCAAGTGGAGCCCGCGCTGGTCAACGCTTTCATTCCCAATCTCTTGGCGGCCGGCGTCATCGAAGCGCACGCCGATTTGCATGGCAGCGTCACGGCGCCGGTGGGGGAGATCAGCATGAGCGCCGTGGGAGTTCAGTCCGCCGACGATGCTGCGCTCGGATTGCCTCCCGCAAACATCCACGTCACCGCAGGATTGCGCGGACACACCGCGGATATTGACGCGCGGCTCGATGCCGGTTCCGCATCGCAAATCACCGCGCTGGGCCAGGCGCCCCTCGCCGCCGATGGCGAGGTGAATATGAAAATCAACGGTAAGACCGATATGGGACTGATGAACGCCTTCCTCGAAGCGCGCGGCCAACATGCCTCCGGGCAACTCGACATCGATGCGACGATCACCGGCAACGTCGCATCACCCCAAATCACCGGTACCGTGGATCTTAAAGACGGCAAAATCAACGACTACGGGCGCGGCGTCAGCTTGACGGATATCGCCGCGCAAATCGTCGGTGACCAAGGCACGTTGCTGATCAAAAGTTTCACCGCGTCGGCCGCGCCCGGCACCGTCTCGATGAGCGGCAGCGTGGGCGTATTGCAGAAGGGTGTTCCGGTGGATCTGCAGATCACCGCGCGCAATGCTCAACCGCTGGTCAGCAAGCTGGTCACCGCGAATTTAAATGCGGATCTCACGATCAAAGGCACGGCGCGCGAACGGCTCGATGTGGCTGGAACCATGCACCTCAACAAGACTTTGATCGGCATCCCCAATGGCCTGCCGCTCAACGTCGCGGTGCTCGACGTGCGGCGTCGAGGCAAGAAAGCACCGGAGGTGCGCGAAAAGCCGCTCATCATCGGCCTCAACGTTGCGGTGCACGCACCGGACCAGATTCTGGTGCAGGGGCGCGGGTTGGATGCGAGAATGCGCGGCGATTTGCAAATCGGCGGTACGACGGATTCGCCGCTCGTAACCGGCGGTTTTGATCTCGAGCGCGGCACGTTTTCCCTGGCCACCGGCCGATTGAATTTTACCGAGGGCCGTGTGAGCTTCAATGGCGCGGGACTGCAGAACAAGATCGATCCGACCTTGGATTTCACCGCACAGACGAGCATCGGCGACACCACCGCGACCATGACCATTACCGGCCTCGCCGATGCGCCGGTGTTCGATTTCAGCAGCAATCCGTCCAAGCCGCAGGACGAAATCATGGCGCTGTTGCTATTTGGCGCGCCGACCCAGCAGTTGACGCCGTTGCAGCTCGCCCAGGTGGGCGCGGCGCTCGCGTCGATGAGCGGCGTCGGGGGAAGCAACTCGCTCAATCCCTTGGTCAAGATTCAAAAGAGCTTGGGACTCGATCGCCTCAGCATCGGTGCCGGCACGACGAACGCTCAAACCGGACAGGACTCCGGTGCCAGCATCGAAGCGGGCCGCTATGTCACGAAGCGGGTCTATATCGAGGCCAAGCAAAGCACCGCCGGCACCAGCCAAGTTGAGGCGGATGTGGACCTCACCAAACACCTGAGGCTGCAAACGCGATTGGGAAATGGTACCGCGGTCCAAGGTACGACACCCGACAACGATCCGGGCACCAGCGTCGGACTGATATATCGATTTGAATATTAGGATACCAATCGCGCGCTCAGCGCTACAATAATGGCTTACAGGCCCCCAGGAGTTTCAAAAGAATGGATTTGAGTATCCGCGGATTGATGTGCACGGCTGTTTTGGGGATCGCCCTCGGTGCGACGTTTACCTTTGCCGCTGAGCGGAGCCCGAGCGACGCTCCGGACACGAAGATCGCGGTGGTGCCCGAGCCGACCGAATCGCCCCGCTATTTAAAGGATGAACAGCAAGTCACCTCGGGCTCAGTGACGGTCGCCGGGCGAGCGATGAGTTATCAAGCCGAAGCGGGTATTTTGGTGGTGCATGTCAAGGACCCTTTGGATGATGACCCGCCACTTCCGAAAGAGGATCGCCAAGGGCCGCCGCCACCGCAGCCGCCGGAAGTGGGCATGTCCTACGTCGCTTATTTCAAAGGCGACAAGGAAGACGGCCATCGGCCCATCACCTTCATCTATAACGGCGGCCCGGGTTCTTCGACCGTTTGGCTGCACATGGGCGCCTTTGGTCCGAAGCGCGTCGTAACCGCGGACGATACGCATAGTCCGGCGGCACCTTATCGGCTCATTGACAATGAATTCACGCTGCTCGATGCCAGCGATTTGGTGTTCATCGACGCGCCCGGCACCGGCTTCGGCCATTTGCGCGGAGCGGACAAGGAGAAGGCGTTCTTTGGGGTCGATCAGGATGCGCACGCCTTCGCGAATTTCATCGTCGAGTTTCTTTCGAAGCACAATCGATGGAATTCGCCGAAATATCTGTTCGGCGAAAGCTACGGTACGACGCGTTCGGCAGCCCTGGCATATATCCTCGAAAACGAAAAGTCGTTGGATTTAAACGGGGTGATCCTGCTGTCGCAGGTGCTGAATTTCGACGACGGCGTTGATGGTCCGCAATTCAATCCGGGCGTGGATTTGCCTTATTCCCTGGCCTTGCCCACCTATGCCGCCACGGCGTGGTATCACCACAAACTTCCCAATCAGCCGGCGGCGCTGGAACCGCTATTGCACGAGGTGGAAGCGTTTGCGATGAGTGATTATCTGCAAGCCCTCGCGGCCGGATCGACCTTGAGCCCCGAGCGCAAAACGGAGATTGCGACCAAGCTGCACAATTACACCGGACTTCCTGTCGATTACATTGAGCGCGCGAATTTGCGCGTCAACGGCGGCGAGTTCGAAAAAACGCTGCTGGGCGCGGAAATCACGACCGGCCGTCTGGATACGAGGTTCGCGGGGCCCACCATCGATCCGATGAGCAAGGAGGCCGACTACGATCCGCAGTCGGCCGCAATCTCCTCAGCCTATGTTTCGGCGTTCAACGATTACGTGCGCACGACGCTCAAATTCGGCCAGAAGAAAATCTACAAGGCGGAGTATTTTGACGCCGGTAAGAATTGGGATTCGACGCACCAGCCTCCCGGTGCGCCGGGCAAGGGCTCGCCGGTGAACGTGATGCCGGATCTGGCCGCCGCGATGAAGCAAAATCCCAATCTGAAGGTGCAACTCAACGGCGGCTACTACGATCTGGCGACACCGTATTTCGCGGCCGAGTATGAGTTGCGGCAGCTACCGATACAGAGCACTCTCGAGGGCAATATCGAGATGCATTTCTACACTTCCGGCCATATGGTGTATGCGCATGAGCCGGACTTGAAGTCGCTGCACGCGAACGTTGCGGCCTTTATCGAAAGAACGAGAAACAGCGCGGGCAAGTAGCCCGGGCCGTCCTGAAATTTTTGGAGTGACTATGTAATAAATTCAGCGCGAATGGCCGGAAGACTGCGGACTTTTGGCCGATTTTCGCTGGTATGCAAATTGCTTGGACTCGAACATGCGCATCAGGAGTGTCTATATGAATAATCAAATGCACACTGAATCGGCACTGAGTGCCGGATCGTCCACAACCAAGCAGGTGTCTGGGGCTGCAGAGCCCCAGAGCGCCCCCGCCTACCGCGGCAGCGAACAAGCCGCGCTTTTGTTGATGCGGCTATTTCGGCGCTATCCCGGCGTCATTACCCTGAGGTTGTGGAATGGCACATCCATTCGAGCCGGGAGGGGTGCCCGCTCAGGTCCGGACTCGCCATTCACGCTAGTCTTCCGCAGTCCAGAGGTCGTTTGGTCAGCCGTGCTTGGACGCGATCCGTTGGCGTTGGCGGATGCATACTTTCGCGGAGACCTGGAAATCGAGGGTGACTTCTTCGCCGCGCTGAGCATAAAAGATCACCTGGATGAGCTGCAGATGCCGCCTGCGGAAAAACTGCTGGCTGCATTCACGGCGCTTCGCTTGCGGATGTTGAATGCGGCCGCCCACCATACGGAACGGTTATTCGCGCCCTCCGATGCACCGCGAATCAAAGCGCATTCGAAGGCGGAGAATCGCGACGCCATTCACTTTCATTATGATGTTTCGAACGAGTTCTACGCACTGTGGCTGGATCGCGCGATGGTGTATTCGTGCGCCTATTTTGAAAACCCTCAGGTCGATCTGGACGCTGCGCAGCAGGCCAAGCTCGATCATATCTGCCGCAAGCTCTCATTGCGCCCGGGGGAGAAATTCCTCGACATCGGTTGCGGATGGGGAGCGCTTGTCATCCACGCCGCGCGACACTATGGGGTGCACGCCCAAGGCGTCACTCTAAGCCCGCAACAACTGAAGATAGCGCGCGAGCGCATCGAACAATCCGGGCTTGGCGATAGGGTGAGCGTGGAATTGATGGACTATCGCGATTTGCCCGGACAGGCGCTCTACGACAAGGTCGCGAGCGTCGGCATGTTCGAGCATGTGGGCCTCAAGAATTTTCCTGTCTATTTTTCGACGGTGCACCGCCTGCTCAAGCCGCACGGCCTGTTTCTCAATCACGGCATCACGCACGATACGGAAGGCTGGCAGCCGAACGTGTCCACTGAATTCATCAATCGCTACGTATTTCCCGACGGCCAGCTCGATACGATCAGCAATGTGCAGCGCGCGATGGAGAATGCGAAATTCGAGATCGCGGACGTCGAGGGACTGCGTCCGCACTATGCGATGACCTTGCGGCACTGGGTCGCACGCCTCGAGCGCAATCGAGCGCAAGCGTTGCAGTACGTCAACGAAGCGACCTATCGAGTGTGGCGGCTGTATATGTCG
>Ga0307474_10003949_pt1 | contig 10669 bp, 16 predicted proteins | sample atmos_gasesECM1C_2_FD_203312 | JGI IMG/M metagenome (GOLD analysis project Ga0307474, IMG submission 203312) | Hardwood forest soil microbial communities from Morgan-Monroe State Forest, Indiana, United States - atmos_gasesECM1C_05 | ecosystem: Environmental > Terrestrial > Soil > Temperate...
AATGTTCAAATGCTCGATTCCGCCATTTTGCGCTGCGGTACTCACCATGGAGCGGAAAGCATCGACCAGTTCGCTGCGTGAGCTGTAATTGAGCGCCAGCGTCAGCACCATGCCCGTGTTCTGAGCGGTGGCCTGCTGTGCCCAGGACATGCGCTCCTGCACGTCGCGCGGGAGTTCGTGTTGTCTTCCTATATATTCCAGTCGGATATTGTTCTTGTTCAGTGTGGGCACTTCCGCTTTAAGGTAGCGGCTGAGCAGCCTCATCAGGAAGTCCACTTCGCTCGTGGGCCGCTTCTTCCAGTTTTCTTCCGAGAAAGCGTACAGAGTGAGGGCCGGAACGTGAATCCGTGCTGCCGTTTCAACGGTCGAGCGCACCGCCGCAACTCCAGCCCGGTGCCCAGCTACCCTCGGCATATGCCGGCGCTTGGCCCAACGCCCGTTGCCGTCCATGATGATCGCGATATGTTTGGGGAGCCGTGCCGGATCCAGCCGTCGGTAAACTTCGCTTTCTTTGCGGTCGAGTCCCGCGGGTACTTTGTCCTGCAAAGTGCTCATCTCGATACGAGGCTAACACAGCGCAAACGACTGCGCAATAACTACGCTACCTGGTGGAGATACTCTTTCTGCCGATGCAGCCTTGGCTGCATATCGGGATACCGGTCGCGATTGGTGTTGCCGCAGTTGTGTCCTTTGCTCGCAATGGCTATGACCCCGACCACCCGAGTTTCTGGTACATCCTCTTGATGGTATTGGTCTTTGCTTCCCTTGTTTCGATTATCCGGAGCAGGTTCGACCGCAGTATCGCAATGTCGACGAGCGGTCGAATGATTCGCGTCGTTGGCGGATCAATCTGGGCACTGATACTTTTGGCCGGAATAGCAGTCAAAGTCTGGACTGCTCTTAGATGAAACTATGCACCCGACAGAGTTTTTCCCGCGCTAGCGTGTCTCTTCTGGCACAACTCGAAGCTCCAGTTTCTCCGTCCAGCGCAGCACCGTAAGGGCGCAACTCACTCCGAGGCGCACATCGGTCAATACTCGATGCAAATCGTCCACGCCGGCCACGGGTTGCCCTTCCAGCGCTACGATCACATCGCCTTCACGGAGCCCCGCCCGCTTCGCCGGACTGTTCTCCTCCACGCCGAGGACCACTACGCCCGTCTCCTTCGGCAGATCGTAGAATCGCACCAGCCTCCGGTGCACTGTCGTCGTCTGCGCTGAGACACCAATGTAGCTGCGCCGGATTCGACCATCGCGCAGCAGCCGGCTGGCCACGAACTTCGCCGTATTGATTCCGATAGCAAAGCAAATTCCCTGCGCCGGCAGAATCGTCGCCGTATTCACGCCCACCACCCGCCCTGCAGAATCGATCAGCGGCCCTCCTGAATTGCCCGGATTGAGCGCTGCGTCCGTCTGAATCACGTCATCGATCAGCCGTCCGGAATACGAGCGCAACGACCGCCCCAACGCGCTCACAACTCCGGCAGTTACGGTTGACTGGAAGCCGTAGGGAGCGCCAATCGCGATCGCGATCTGGCCCACGCGCAATTTTTGCGAATCGCCCAGCACCGCGGCGGTCAAGCTCTGCTGGTCGAGGCGAGGCTCATCCACCCGGATCACCGCCAGATCGCTCGCCGGATCCTCGCCAATCAAGGATGCGGACATCCGCCGTCCATCGGTCAAAGTGACCGCGATCCGCACGGCATCGTGTACTACGTGACTATTGGTGAGGATCAGTCCGTCCGGAGTAAACACAAATCCGGAGCCGCCACCCTGCCGCTCCTGCGGCTGGCCGGAACGCGTCCGTCCCGCATTCTGGTGGACCTCGATATTCACTACCGACGGACTGATGCGCTCGACCGCACTTGTGACCGCGGCCGAATAGGCGTCAAGCAGGGAAGACTCGCTGTCCCGGTTAGGGCTTGCGCCGGTCGAGGCCACTTCGTCGTGCCATCCCTCGGCTTGCTGCGAGGGGCCGGAATTCCCGAGAGTCAGTTGTTCCAAATTCATGCTGGATAGATGACAGTCGATCTAGCTTGGATTCAGACTGCCCATCTCTGCACAAGACGGCGAGACTTTAACGCCGCAAGTAACCCGGATGGGCCTCGTATGAACAAAAAAGCCGGGACCAGAGGATGGTCCCGGCAAGTAGTTGGCTGGTTGCCCGGATAAAATCGAGGCTTCAAGGTGCTAAGGTTTCAAGGTGAAGCCAGCCGGCGTCGGTCTCCGAAGCCTGTAAACCTTATCGACCGTAATGCAAAAACCTTGAAACTCTGAAACCTTGTTTTCTACGCGCTTCTTCGCGGCCGCACCGTCAGATCCCGCACCTGCGTCAGGATGCTGGACATCTGCATGCCGTTCAGCTGCGACACAAAAGGCAACAGCTCGGCGATGAATTGATCTTTCATCAATTCACTGATTTCTTCCTGGCGGCTGCGTTCTCCGCCGCTGAGCAGTTCGGGCACAGTGACCTCCAGTGCGCGCGCCAGCCGTTCCAATGAAGACAGCGTAGGCGTGGCTTTCTCGTTTTCGATCTTGGAAACGTAGGTGCGCGGCACTGCCATGCGTCCAGCCAATTGCCGCTGGCTAAGCCCGTTGCGCAAGCGCAGCGAGCGGATCGACGTTGCCAGGTTCAGATGTCCGTGACCGTTGCCGGGTAGCGGCATCATCACCGGGGGCGCGACCGCAATCGGCTCCGGTTCCGGTTCCTCGTCCAGCGAAGCGTGGCAGCGGCGACAGTTGTTATTCAGGGTGCGGAATTGAACCAGCAGGCAGTGATCGCAACGGACGACTTCCCTTGAATCCACCGGGGCAAGAGTCGTAGCCATCGGGTTGTGGGAGTGCCAGAGCGGGCCCTCCTTACAGCTCAAGCAGGAATTTTCTGGATAAAGTTTCCTGCAGCAGGGTCAATCTGCGGCATGCAGCCTGTGGAAGTCAAGGTTAAAATGCACAATAAGCGCGACAATCTTCGTAAGCGCAACGCTCATCCAAAGCAAAAACCCTGGAGGACGGCCAAACCCATGATCGATCGTGAAGCCGCGTGGTGTTTACTAACTGTATTCGGGACGGTATTGCAAACACGGCATCTTGCTGAATTGCTTGCATGGAACAAATGATTAAATCAAACAAGTTGACCCCCCTTAGCACAAACTAGCGCAAAATTCCGAGTGCTTTTTCCAGCCGGGTGCGCTCTTCGGACACATCAGCAAACATCGCAACGAGTTTGGCTCTTTTGAATGCGGTCAAGTCCGTGTTCGTCAACGTTAACCCCATCTGCAAAGCTGCCGAGTGGAAGCGTGCCTCCGCGTTGAGTCGTGTGTGCTCGTTTCGTGACAGTGACCACCCTTCGTGAAACGGCACCGTGGCTAGCAGCACGCAACGCGGGTCCCTGAATTTGGATGAGATGGCCTTTAGCCTGTGGCTCGCGTATCGTGCGGGCACATCAATTGACTGCCCGATGTAATACCGCTCATCTTCAGAGAGCAGATACACGCCGCATGCCTTCGGCCAAAACTGGAGCAATTGCACGTCCGTGGTGAGGTACTTCACAGGCTTGGAGTAATCCACGGGGTTTGAGACACGTAGTGGGGGCAATTCGTATCTCGAATGGATTGGCTGGACTGACTTCGGGGCGTTCGCGGCTTCTCGCTCGGCACGTTCACGGCGCATCAGCTCTTGACGTTGTGCTAGGTTCTTTTTCATAGGCTCTCTGGCGCAAAACCCTCCAGCATCGACTACTAACATTGTGGAGTCTGTGTTTTCAGTGCCTATGAGCACACACGTGCGTGACGCGAGTCACCATGAAGGGATTGATCGCAGAGTCAGAAGGACTTTTTCCATGGTCTTCGGTCCAATATCAAAATCAGCCTCAGCGACGCACGTCAGTTCAGAGAGGAATTCAGCCGATCTCGAAGTAAACAACATTTGAATGGTTCCGTCTGACGTGACAGTCTCTCTGATTAACCCCATCCACCTCGCAGGAAACTTATGCCTATGGAGAGTCATCCGGATGAAGATACGAGTGCCAAGAAGTCGGGTTCCCTCGTGAAGCTCTTCGAGAGACACACTATCCTGGTGGGTAACCTTGTAGAGATGGTCGATTAGCTCGCGCCACTCTACTCTGCGATTTTCGAAGCACCAGCGCTGATGCTCCCTACTTTGTGAAAGCCAGTGACTCACAACGGTGGCGATCAGAGACGAGATGCCGATGATTGCAAGCCAGTCTCTTAGGGCTAACATTGTTTGCTACCTCCTGAGAACGGATCATGCGGGAACTGTACCAGCATAGAACGGCAGGCGCGAAAGTACCCCCATCCCACAAGGCCATCCGCGGCTTAGAGTCGCCACAACGTCTCTAAGGCGCAGGGCCGTCAAGACAGGCTGGACAGTCTTGTCACCGCTGTGTGGGCTAAGAAGAGGTAGAAGGCGCGAGCGGGCTGGAGATGGCGCGATTAAGGCCGCTTGGTAATCAATGCTCAAGAATCGGGGAAGTTTCGTCGCGGACGGGCGACACAGGTATTCCAGCTCGCTGCTTGTGCGTAATCAGCTCTTCAAGGGCATCGTTCAATTCTTGAGAGAGTTCGAGAATGCGCCTAGTGTCTTTTTCGCATACGAGTTCGTCTGCGATAACCCGCCACGGTCGCGTACGGGGGCTGTCCAACATCATTCAGTCCTCCTCTCGCTGTCGAAGTACGGGTTCCAAGAAAATTATGTTTTCCAGACGCACAAAAGTAGATCGGGGGATTTCCGCATTTGTTGTTACGGAGAATTCCCTACCCGAAGGCCGCCCCCCCGGCGCAAAGTCTCGCCACAGCGTCCCTATTGAGTGGGAATGGGCCGTCAGGACCGGCCGGACGCGCTGGTAACAGCCGCGTGGGACAAGAAGAAATGAGCCGCGCAGTTAGAGCGCAGTTTTCGCGGGTCCGCGCTTTAGGTTAGAGGAATATTTCGACGCCTCAGGCGAAGAGGATTGGAGCCCGCGCTACAACATTGCCCCGACTCAGCCGGTACCGGTCATTCGCCAGCATCCAAAAGAACCGAGCCGCGTGCTCTCCCGGGCTCTGGGATCGTTGGCGAGACCCGAGTGGGCAATGGATCAGGTCGTGCTCGATCCTTACAACAACGCCGAACGCCGTGACATCATTAGTCCACGAATCGAATGCCGGTGATTCTTGATCCAGATAGCTATGATCTGTGGCTCGATCCAGGAATGCAGGATGTAGCCACAGTATGCGACTTATTGAGGCCTTATGAAGTTCGCCCGATGCGCTGCTATCCGGTGAGCGCATGTCTCAATCACGTGAATAACGACGACGCGGAATGTGCGAAGCCACTCGAGGCAAATGCCCCGCCACAGGGGCAGTTGTTTGGGTGAGCGATGAAAGAACCGACGATATACGTGACAAATTGGCTCAGCGACATTCCAGTTGAGGCCATCTGCACTGCCTGCCCTACCACCTCATTCCGGGCGCAAGGGTCCGGCCACCGGCCCAGCCGCGAGGAATATCAGAGGTCTTTGCAGGTGCAGTTTGACGAGCATTGCAGGGCGACACACATCGAAAGCCTATTGTCGGACCTACCAGAAAAACAAACGACCTAAACGCTTACATTTCCAAGTCCGATTTCATCCCTGGATATACAACCAGCACCCAATCGCAATCAGGCATGTAGGTGAACTCGGTACCGCAACCGGAGCACCAGAGAAGACAAATCGTTCCCGTCGATAATGCTTCCACGGGAATCAGTTCACTGTTGCAGGGGAACTTGGGAGAGAGGTCGCTGTGCAGCAAGCGGCACCTCACAGTTTTGCGAAGTCTAGAGCCAAACCGTGCTGAGAGGCAGAGATTTTTGTTTGCTGTCCGGAATTCCGTACATCCGGCTCAGGGGCCAGCAAATTCAAAAGAACATTGATAGCTCTGGCCTTCCCGTCTGCCCGGATTTCCGGACGAATCACGAACTGAATTGTTTTTGCCTTGATACGATCACCCGCGAGGATGTCCATGACGAACCTGGCTAGAGTAGTCGGGCAGTGAAGAAAGAACGAGATCGGGCAGCAAAGGAAGTTGAACGCCTGAACGCTGCGCTGAATCGCTCATCCGGAGAACGGACAAGAACTGGTAAAGGGGGCCATCTCTGCAGCCGGCAGGGCAAGGATCGCGGCAGCCCAGAGAGCCAGATGGGCAAATGCGCGAAAGGGATAGAAGCAGAACGTCGCTATGCCGAAAAAGCGAACGATGTCAGCCGCTGCTTGGAAGAGGATCGCCGCGGCACAGAAAGCGAGATGGGCCAAAGTGAAAGCCGCAAAGAAAGCTGCTTAGTCGACAAGCAACAAACGCTTGGGCTCAGATGTCTAGGCCCAGAGATGAGCCTCGACACTTTTCAGTGATCGCTTGAGGTCAATGCATTATGAGAGAGCGGCCGGTGTACGCAGCGGCAACTCAGAACGGGAAGAGCAGATAGGCAAATCGGCTAAAGAAAGGCACTTTACCTTGAGGGAAAGACTCGGTTGATTGCGCGGATTGAAAAGGCACGATTTCCGGAGGAGATGGGTAACGACTCCGTCTCGCACGCAAAATGGTTCTGATTGAGAGTCTCTCATCGGGAGATGGCAAAGTCTGATCAAAAAAGCCCATCGAGCACGATTCCCAGCAACTCCTTGGTCTGGAGAGAGCATAACTCAGTTAACCCATGGAGAGGCTTGAATGAAAGTTGAGGAGTAGTCGGCGCGAAGCCGTATCGGTCGAGGGCGCGGGGTATTCATCGCCTGCAAAAAAAAGGCGGCCGGGACTCCCCCCCGGGAGGTCCGGCCGGATAAAGTGTCGACTGATATTTATGCGGTCGTGAGGGTCCGAATGGTCGGTGTTCCCGCCGCTAACCCATGACCGCGGTTCTATTCACTTGCGGCAGGTTACCTATTTAACGATTCAAGACCTGTTCAATTGTGCACAGTTTTGAAAAATAAGCCGGGTAACAATGTGATAGTTCACGGTTACGATTCTGAGGCCTATGAGGTTGATTGGCCGTTCAGAAATCGATCTCCAAGACCTACGAGAATTGCGATTGGCAGCCGCAGAGTGCGGATCTCTGGGTCGTTTCCGCTGGTCGCGTTGACTGCGACACAATCACCTTCATCAAAAGGATCCGAAACAATCTCAAAGCGCTCGCCATACATTCTTATGTGCCTGGGCGCAGTGTAACCGAGATCCTTAATTTTTGCGCAGCTATTAGAGCAAGTTTGCATTGGATTCAGCCATTCTCTCCAGCAGTTTGTGCCTTGGATTGTGTTGGCCAGGCTAGGTACTTCTTTATTCCCCGACGGCTTTTTCAACCCGACCGATCAGTTTTTGAACTTTGCCGACTTTCTTCTCCGCCTTGCCTGAGGCTTGCAGATCGGGGTCGTTCGTTGCTTTCCCGACCTCCTCTTTGATCTTGCCTTTCACTTCGTGGAGCTTGCCCGATGTTCGGTCTTCCGCACTTGGCTTCAACAACATATACCTCCTTTTTCAGTTCAGAGCTACGCGACTTCTTTTATCTCTACAGCCGTTGGCACCTGCACCAGTTCCTCAAACAGAGAGCGGTAGTGAATCATCGCTGTTCTGAGATCTTCGGTAGTTGCTCCTTCTTTGTCATCGCGGAGCGCAATCTCGTGGGCCGACCGGTAGTTTTCCACGGCACGAGGATGGTCGACAGAAATGTCGGCGGCTCGTTGATCGCAATTCTCTACTGGATAGCCGCGAGCCTTCATTACAGAAGACACCAGATCGTCTGCTTCCGCGACGGCCCCCTCCGGGGAATCGACAAAGCGGGACTGCACCGCCTACCACTGTTTCGAAAATCGCTCGTGTTCTGTCAGATCAAGATCGCGAATGTAGAGCTTTTCAACCCGCTTCTCGCGATCCGCTAATTTTGTTTCCGCTTTTGACCCTTGCGTCAGCACCGCGCGGTCGTACTCGGGCCCAAATTTCTGCCGCAAGCCCGCCGTCGTTTTCCTGCGTTTGCGCAGGTACACCAGCCCCTTCTGTGCTAGTCCAGCACACTGTGCAGGACCCGGTCGAACTTCCAGCCCGAGGATCCCCGAGCCTTCAAAGTGGAACAAGACGAACTCTATTTGGCATGGCCTCGGTTATCTGATCAAAACCGCTCACAAGGAGTGGCACCGAGCCACTTCGTTACGTATACCGTTGGTTTTTTGAATGCGCTTGCCACAGGTAACACGTGTGATTCGGGCTTCATGTGTTGTCAAGGCACCGACATCCTCATCGATTTCCAAACGCTCGCCTGGCAGCAGTTGCTGCCGGGCGAATCGCTCTGTAGAATCGTTACTCGCAGTCAGCCTACGCGGCTTTACGCCCTCCGGTCGTGTCGGTCTTACCCGGGTCAGATTTTGCTTCCTTCGTAAAAGAGAGATTTTGACCGCTCGTCTTCTCCAAAAGTTTTCGTCTTCTCCACCGTTGGAACAGAGGGACCATTAACCCGATCAGAACCACCACCACGACAATCGAACCTAACATCAATGTCGACCGGCCCGTAGGCGCCTTAGGAACTGGAGCAGGTGCAGCAGGGGTACTGGCAGCCTCCGAAGATGAGTCGGCAAGCGCGGTATGTACAGCCGCGTCCGCGACCGGTGAGCTGACAGGCTCGGCGGGTGTAGCTGCGGCAGCGGGCGTTTCCGCCGGTTTCCCAGGTCGTGCTGACGGCCGCGCTTTGTGAACAGGTGCGGCAACAGCGGGCGCGTTGGCAGTTTCCGCAGGCGTGCTCACAGTCGCGGCAGGTGCGGCGGCGGCAGGTGTGCTGACAGTCGCGGGCGCCGTACTGACAGCCGCAGGAGGTGTACTGACAGTCTCCCCAGGTGTGCTAACCGTCGCAGCAGGTGCAGCAGCGGCAGGTGCGGCGACGGTCGCAGGAGGTGTACTGATAGTCTCCGCAGGAGCGCTGACAGTCCCAGCAGGTGCAGCCGCGGACGCCGCACAGTGTTCGGAGATCATATTGAATTCGGTGACGGCAAGGTTGTTCTCAGCAGTACCTGCTTTGTGTCCGATGAAGTTTACGTCCTGGCCCAGATACGCCTTGAGATCGGCGCCACTGGTAGTGATCTTGAAAATCTTGCCAGTGTTGTCCTCCGCAACGGTGTAGTTGCCGTCCGAGCCACCCAGGCAACCTCTAATGTTGATCTGGTCTGTGTTGCCGCTCGCCGCAGGAGTCTGTGCAAACCCCATCGCGACCAGTAAGGCCGGTACAACGATCAGCAGGAATACTTTCTTCATGGAATCCTCCGAGAAGTCTCGCCTTGCGGCGATCTGAATTCCGCTTGGGTTTGATTGTGCTTCCGATCTCTCTGTCGGATTCTTGCCCGTGCGGGGGCCCCGGCGGGAGAACCTAGAGCATTCCAAGTGAAACTACACAACCGTACTGCGTAAGAGTCTGACTGTCTGTTCCAAACCGCTCACATTTAGAGAGACCAGCCACGTATCGATCAGACCATGGGGATAATTGATGTAACCAATTTACACTCAAATTTCGGTTTTCTTTCGACTGAGTCCACATCCGCGCGTTTGTCGCTGTGATCGAATCACCCCCGACGCGTGGGCGTCGGGTAGTACCTTGAGAGGGTTTTGAGTGTAATGGCGAGTGGTTGTTGAAAAAGTCCTACGCGCGAAATTAGCAAAAATAAAATTGCGCTGGGATCCCCCACAAACGACTTTCTCAATCTTATAGGCTTTTGTATCCCCAAATTTTCGCTGTTTGGGAGGAACCCGGACTTTGTCAACAGCCACGCGAGATTTCAACAGCAGTCGCAAGAGCTGCCCCGTCAACGCATAATGTTCAGAATTGACCATTCTTGCGCATCGGTTTGGGGCATTATCTCTCCCACGAAAAAACAACTCAGCCCAAACGGATCGGCCAACCCCCGGTACCCTTCGGGATCATGAGAGGGAGGAAGAAAATGACCAGATTTGAAAGCTCATACAAACCACCGATGTTAATGGCGTTACTATTCGCCGCTTTGCTTGCAGGGGGCGGAATCGGAAGGGTCTTTGCTGCCATTGACCCCGGTGTTACCGTTGCTCCCGGCACTCTTGTCGGCGCAGCTACAGAACCCACGGTGATTTCGTCAAGCCCAAGTCACGGGGCCACGAACGTGCCGACTAGCACAAATACCAGCGATAACGTTGTAACTGGCACCGAAGTGACCGCAACCTTCAGCCAGCTGATGGACCCCGAAACGGTTAACTCACTCACGTTCACGGTCAGGGAGAGCAACGGAAACGACGTACCCGGCACCGTCGTCATGAATGACGCACAGACTGTGGCAACCTTTACGCCAACCTGGTTCGCTCTCAACCCGAATACCAGCTATACCGCCACGGTTACGACGGCGGCGAAGAACGCAGCTGGAGTTGCAATGGCCAATCCCGTTGAATGGACATTTACGACCAACGTCGTCGAGTCTATCGGACAGACACCGGTACCCCTTGGAGGAGCAGGCCCTTTCGCGATTCTGACCAAATCCGGAATCACAGACGTTTTTCCATCTGCGATCAATGGGGATGTTGGAGCTAGTCCAATCACCGGAGCGGCTATCCACCTGAAGTGTTCAGAAATGATGACAGGGATAATTTACTCCGTTGATGCGGCCGGTCCTCTTCCATGCAGGGTGACTGCCCCCACCT
>Ga0307474_10003951_pt1 | contig 10665 bp, 19 predicted proteins | sample atmos_gasesECM1C_2_FD_203312 | JGI IMG/M metagenome (GOLD analysis project Ga0307474, IMG submission 203312) | Hardwood forest soil microbial communities from Morgan-Monroe State Forest, Indiana, United States - atmos_gasesECM1C_05 | ecosystem: Environmental > Terrestrial > Soil > Temperate...
GGGAGCGGCGGAGGTACCCTCCCAAGTATGACTCCTTGCACGCGCTGTGGCCATCTTTCCCCGAACCGGTTGTGCCAGCGCTGCACGGCGGCTACTGACGAGCAGCTTACGGATCTCCCGGAGTTGTACGACAGGCTCGCCGGGTTCCTCGCCCCGGGGTCAGCAACAGCCGCAGGGCCCTCTGGTAAGCGTACGGAGGCCCCGCTGCCTGCCCGGCTGGGGCCGCTCAGTTTGCGGGCGGCAGGCGGCATTGTGGGGGTGCTGGCGTCCTGGGAGGGGGACTGGCGGGAGCTGCTGGGGTGGACCGCGACGCCGCCCAGGGGGCGCGTGGAGCGGGCGGTCGGGGAGCATGTCAAGTTCTTGCGGAATAATCTGTTGTGGGCGGTGGATGAGCACCCGGCGCTCACCGACTTCGTGTATGAGATCTCTGATCTGCACGCTAGGTGCCGCACGGAAATCGACGGACCCTCTGACACCCGGCCGATCGGGTACTGCCCGACGGTGCTGGCGGATGACTCCCCATGCGGGGCGCGGCTGTATGCGAATCCGTATTCCCCGACGATCCGGTGCCGGTGGTGCGGTACGGCGTGGGAGGGCTCTGCGTGGCTGGTGTTGGCGGCGGAGCTGTATGGCTGAGTGGCGGCTGATTGTTCCGTACGGCCTGGCGCTGCTGTCCTCAAACCAGCGGTTGCACTGGGCTACGCGTGCGGCGCGGGTGAAGGCGCTGCGGGAGTGGGCCGGGTGGGAGGTTAGGCGGCAGGGGGTTGTGCGGGTGGAGCGGGCGGTGGTGGCGGTGTGGGTGCATCCGGGGGTGCGTACTTCCCGGATAGACCCCCCCAACTACGCGGATACCGTTAAGGCGTTGATTGATGGGGTGGTGGACGCCGGGGTTTTGGCTGATGACACGGGTAAGCATGTGACTGCGGTGACCTACCGGGAGGGGGTGCGGTGGCCGCGCACTGGCGTCGAGGTGCTGTTTAAGGGGGTGTAGGTTTGCCCGCCCGGGCCGGATCATGCTACGCTACTCTCAGCGGTGGTCACCCCGGACCCCGCCAGAAAGGGCACCGCATGCTCCCCGAAGTCGAACACTACGAGAACACCGTCGACACCGCCTACACCGAGTACCGCGAGACCATCAACGCCCGGCGCGCCGAGTACAACGCCGCCGGACGCGGCAGCCTCGCAGGCAAGATCTTCAGCATCCACGTCAACGCCGCAGCCGAGATCCGCACCGCCAAGACCGACGCCGCCTGGAACGCCCTGCGCGACTCCGAGGACCGGGCCATCGCATGGATCGCCCGCAACTGCGCCGACTGGAAGCCCGAAGCCCTCCTGACCATGAAGGCGCTTCCCATCACCACCCTCGGCCAGATCCAGGCGATCGCCGAGGAGAACAACTGGTGCGAGGAGAACTGGGGGCCCTTCCGCGACAAGGCCATCAGCGAAGGCCTCATCACGGATGAGCCGGTGCACCGTACCCGGCGCGCGCTGCACGACTGGTTCACCAACAACCACTCCGACTACTCCGAGGAGATCGCGGCGCTGTTCACGCACGTCGACGCGATCGTGGCCGCCGCAATCGAAGCCGACCGCGAGGCGGACCCCGACGACGGCGCGGACGAGGAGGCCGAAGAGCAGGCGACGGAGCCCACCGCCACGGCCGAACCCGACCACGGCACCATCGAGGTCGAGCTGCCGCCGGTCTCCGCCAACTTCGCCCTCTAACGTGGCCGCCAACAAAGGCCGCGTCAACGTCGTGCTGCGGCCTGACGTACGGGAAGCCCTTATGTGGTTGCAGGGCAAGCACACCGGTTACTCTCAGGTGGAACTGGTTAACCGGGCGATCCTGATGCTGCGGCAGGTGGAGGAATTCACCGCGCGCGGCGCGCACCTGATGCTGGTCGAAGGCGATGACCAGACGAGGGTGATCCTTCTCTAGCACCAGCCGCCCCCCTAGCGGGGGCGGTCCACGGCCCTGTAGCTCAGTTGCGTAGAGCACTCGCGTGAAAAGCGAGAGGTCGCCAGTTCGAATCTGGCCGGGGCCACGCCAGACTAGTCAAGAGGAGGTGAGCGTTGTGGAACTGCCTGAGAAGATCACCATCCGCTGGGTGTCTTGGATGATCCCGGGCCAGCTGATCATAGAGCACGACGGCGTCCAGGTCTCCAGCGAAGACAACGTCGGAGAGGACGAAAGCGTGGTCAAAGCCGCTGAGGTCGCGTTCGCCAGCCTCGGCTACAAACCGGATCTCCGCCGCATGTACGTGGATATGGGGCTGATTGTCCTTCACATGTACCGGGATGCCATACCCGAGTAACGGCACGGTCCTGTAGCTCAGCGGACAGAGCGACCGCCTCCTAAGCGGTAGGGCGCCGGTTCAATCCCGGCCAGGACCACAGGGAACCTGCCGCCAGCGTAGTTACGAGCAGTACGACTGGCGGTCGGGGGTGTGCTCCAACGCACCTTCCAACGGCGTGTGACCCGTCGGCCCTAAGGTTCCTAGGTCACGATGTCCCCGTAGCCCAACAGGCAGAGGCGTCACCTTGAGGTGGTGGAGGTTGCGCGTTCAAATCGCGCCGGGGACACTCCTGCGGCAGGCCGCATACCTGCCGCAGGAACGCGGCTCTACCAGTGGGTAGGTAGTGGGCTGGGCGCGGCGTCCGCCCCCGCACAAGACGCCACATATGCGCGCCAGTATCACAATTGGCAGTGAATCGGACTTTTAATCCGAGGGTCGTGGGTTCGAACCCCACCTGGCGTACGTACCGACCAGCGAGAAGGGGACACAGCATGGAACGTGGGCGTGTGATGGCGGTTTCTGAGGAGGTAGCGGCCGGGCTGGACGTGGCGCAGGACCTCTACCGCAAACGGCACGCCAAGCTGTGCCTGGCGTACCTGGAAACGGTCATCTCCCCGTCGCTGACCCACTGGTACGCCGCGTGCTCCCTGCTGTGCCAGGGCATCGTGTTGGAAACCCCGGTGTGTGACTGTGTCGCCCACGGGCAGGAGCAGTGCTACCAGGTCGGTGTGTACGACGCGGAGGGGCACACTTCCGTGGATCCTATGTACCCGTTGTCTACGGAAGTCATCACCGTGTTCGCGCGGGGCAACTGGGACGGTTTTGTCCAGTTGCTCGCCCGTACCCGGCAGCAGGGGCGCGGGGACGCGTTGATGGCGGTGCTGTTCGCCCGCCTGTGTCAGCTCATTGAAGCCAACGAGGAAAGGCATTAACTATGGAACAGCAGGAGCCCTCTTATGGTCAGGCGAAACCTTCACCGGCCGCGATCCGGCCGTACTGGGGCAGGCGGGTGATCGTATTCCGCCTGTCCGGGTCCATTGAGGACGCGGAGATCAGCCCGCAGATGGCTGGCGCAACGTTCGACGGGCTGTTCCGCAAGCACATGGCGCGGTTGCAGCACCTGAAGCGGCTGGCTATGGCGCAGGTGCGGGCGCTGTGGATGTCGGAGTACGAGCCTAAGCGCAAGAAGCGCCGGGCGGTGGCGGCGTCTGCGCGGGATGCGGTGGCGGCGCAGATCAAGGCGCGGACCAAGGCGTATGCGGACGCGGTGGTCCCGGAGCCGGTGTGGTGGAAGTCCAGCACGGCTACGTGCTGATTTATGGCGATCAAGGAAGGGCGACACGTGAACTTCATTATTGCGCTGCTGGCCCTGGCAGCGATCGGCGCGGCAACGGTGTGCCTCTCGTGCGTGCTGCTGGTGTGCGTGGCGGCGCGGTGGGTGTGCCGGTGTGTTCAGCGCCGTGTGCGGGCGCGGCGGGTGGCGCGTGAGTTGCGGGAGTTAGAGGCCGGGACGTGTGACGGGCTTAGGCCGGAGCAGATCGCGTACCTGGTGGAGGTGTGCTGGGATCCTTCTGCGCATTGTTAGAGATCCCCTTTCCACACCCCCCGGCGCATGCTACGCTACTCTTGGCGGGATGTCCCCGCACCCAGAAAGGAACCGATGCTCCCCCAAGTAGACCAAACCCAAGCCAGCCGCGTAGAACGCGCCGTCCGCGCAACCTTCGACCTCACCGGACGCCGCCCACCCCAACTCATCCAAAACTACATCACCGCCCCCGGCAACCCCTGCTGGGCCCTGATCTGGCACGAAGGCCCCACCAACTGGGCCGACCAATTCGCCACCAACCTCCCCCTAGACCTCCTGCCCGACGGCATCTACCTAGAAGCCCACCACGACATCCTCGCCATCTTCCCCTACTCCGTCTACGACCAGTAAAGAAAGGACCCCCTCATGCACGGCCACCACACCTACCCCCCCACCGCAGACGACCAGAAATTCCTCGTCACCACCACCCACACCGACGGCATCGTCTGCCACCACACCGCCCCCACCCACCACCAAGCCAAAGAAATAGCCACCGAGCACGCCCAGGACGGAGACGAAACCAAGTACTACGCCATCCACCCCGGCCGCATCGACGGCATCCACTGGCAGCCCGTCGCGTGAGCGCCGCATCCGACCTGATCTTCAACGGAGGACTCATCGTTAGCACAGCTGGCTGCGTCTACGGCTTCGGGACCGGACGCGACCAGCTGCGACGCGCCGCATGCGCCTTCTACGGCCTGTGCGCCTACATCGCCGATGCCATGGAACACAACACCGTCGGACAGCTCCTCGGCGCCTTGTACTTCGCCTACTTCGCCTACCAGTGGTGGAAAGGCGGCGGCGGAAACGGCACCAAACGCCGCCTGCGTAAACTCCGCCGGTTCCTCCCCGTCCGCCGCACCGCACCAGCAGCCACCTGAGGAAACCCCCCATGATCCTGATCCCCGTGTGGGTAGCCGCCGCAGCCATAGCCACCGGCGCCGCCCTCCTGCTTACCCACGGGACCACAGCCGCCGCCGTAGCAGCCCTACTGTCCACCCCTCTAGCCGTCGCCCTAGGCATCGCAACGCGCGCGCTGCTGCGCCGCTCCCTGGCCCGGCATGAGCTACGCATGGCCCGCGCGGAAGGCGACGCTTTGATGCGCGACCCGGAGTTCCTTGAATCCCTTAGCCAAATGCGGCGCGGTGAAGGCATCCGGGCCCGCACCCGCGACGAGGAGGAGAACTGATGCCTAACCCGCAAGAAGAGATCATCGCCAACATCCGCGCACGCATTGAAGAGTGCGGCTGCTCCGTCATTGCTGTAGGCGCCGAACCCGGGCTGGGGATCCCCCAGTTCGCCTACACCGTCGGCGTGTTCCACCGGTGGGGCTACGAGTTCGCCATGTCCGGCTGCGGCATCGCAGCCATGCACAACGTCCTAAACGAGCTAGCCCGCCGCGCTATGGACGGCAAGCTCACCCCCCGCGACGGTCAACTCGTCGAAGGAGCCCTCGGCGACGGCTACCTCCTGCGCCTCAAGGAAGTACACCCCTCCTGGCAGGAGTTCGGCTGGATGGCGCCCACGCTGTGCATCCTGGCTCAGCCCACCGTGTGGCAGGCGCAGTTCCCTGACCGTGCCGGACGGTTCCCCGGGGAGCCCGGGTACGACCTGACCGCCCTCGCCCAGCTCGACTACAGCCGCCCCCGGGAGCCCTGATGAGTCTGTACGAGCGTATCGCCGCGCAACCCGGCGGCCCCCGGCATCTGGCCGCCGCACGCCTGGTCCACGCGATCGGGGGCGCCCTAGCCGAAGCTGAGCTCAAAGGCGGAGAGCTGGCTGAGGAATACCGTTCCCTGTCCTGGCGTGAGCGGCGGCATATCACGCACCTGAACGACACCGTCCGCGCCCTCGGCGGGTACCTGTACGACCTGGGTTATGAGATGACCGTGCAACTCGTCCCCGCCGGGCAACCCCGTACGGAAGTCCTCAAGCGGCGGGCTGAGGGCGCGAAAGGAGAAGGAGACTGACATGACTGACATTCAAGTGGAAGTCAAAACAACGATCCGGCTGCTGCACCCGAAACAGGTCGCGGTCACCGTGGACTTCGCGTCCCGTGACATCGGCATGACCCAGGGCACCACTCTGCGGATGGGCTCGCACACCTTGGCGCAGTACCGGCCGGGCACCAAGTACCGCAAGAGGGCGCTGGAGATCGCAGTCAACGCGCTGACTGAGGCGTTCACTACCTGCGTGGAGGTGGAGCACAACTGGGACCCGGATACCCTCGCCGCTGTTCTCGCGGAGGTGTTGGAGCGCGATTGCTATCCGTGGGATGGGCAGAACATCTGGGAGTGGGCTCAGGACGATGACGAGACGTGGGGGCCGTACCGTGCTTGATCCGGTTTCCCTGCTCACCGGCGCAGGCTTGGTTGTTGCCGGGTATGGCTGCGGCCGGGTCGGGCGCCGCAGGCGCCACCCTAAGGTGAAGCAGGCTGGGCCGGTCTGCGGCTGCAAGCACCACAAGAGTTACCACAAGGACGGCACCGGTGCATGCCGGAAGGTGAATCCGTTTAGCAGCAACCGGTGTAAGTGCGAGAAGTATATCGGCCCGGTGGAATTCACGGAGTACTACGCATCTGAAATCGGAGGATAGTTCATGAAGGTCCACCTGGAAATCGAATACGTTACCGGTCCCCGCGACAAAATCGATGTGTACGACATTGGTGACTCTGAGGAGATCAACGAGTGGAACGAGCAGGGGTTCCTGTTGTACTCGCCCCATCCGGTGGACGACGGGCTCTCGTTTGTTCTGATCAACCTGGCGGCTACCCGTAAGGTCACGGCTACGGCGGTGCCGGAACCGGAGTCTGTAGAGGCCGAGGATGCTATTCCGTTCGTGGTCGGGTAGCGCGATGCTTGACCTCCTGCTGAGGCGCAACTGCTGGCGGCGGTGTATTCATCGGTCGCACCGTTGGCCGCATTGGCGGACGTGTCTGCGGGGTTTCGTGTACGACGGTTATTGCCAGTCGCATAACGCGAGTTGTTATGGCGAATGTGATTAGGGATTAGCCAACACCCCGCAATGCATGCTACGCTACTTACGTAGCGGGGAAACCCGCAAAGAAACAAACCAACCACCACCAAACAAAGGACACACATGCCCGAGTACGAGGACGAAGCCCCGCACGTCAACGACCTCACCCCGCTCACCGGCGCCAACGTCGAACCCATGCTCCTGATCGACGTCTCCACCTCCATGGGAGAGTCCGCCGCCCCCGGCAGCCGCATCACCCGCAAGGACGTCATCGAGGAGATCCTGCCCACCGTCATCGAAGCCCTGGAGGACGAGGACTCCGAGGCCGAGGGTGAGCGCGCCGCCGGAGCCGACGAGGCCGAGATCGGCGGTGTGTACACCATCGCGTTCTCCAGCGCCGCCACCGACATGGAGGACCTGAACTCCGCGAACATCGACCAGAAGATGGCGCAGATCCCGTGGGGCGGCGGCACCCGCATCGTCGAGGGCTGGAACATGCTCACCGGCCACTACGTCCAGGAGTTCGGCGACCGGCCGCTCATGAAGCGCCCGAAGCTCGCCGCCCTGATCGTCACGGACGGTGAAGCGCAGGACGGTGAGGCCTTCGGCCGCATCCTGGCGGACAAGGACGACATGGTCTTCGCCGTCGTCGCCGTCATCGGCCACGGCAAGGCGCACGACGCCACCCTGACGCAGTACAAGCAGATCGCCAAGGGCAACAACCACGTCCGGGTACTGTCCTTCGACGCCGTCACCTCCGGCCGCGACATCGCCGGGAACCTGCTCACCCTGCTGGGCAAGTAGCCCCTCACGGGCGCGGTACGGCGCCCGCGCGGCACGGGGCCCCTTCCACCCCCACCCGCCGAAGCCTTCCCCTGGCCAATAGGGGCGGGCACGTACCCCCAAGACTCCGGTAGCGGCAGGCTGCCGGGCCACCCAGGCCCCCTCCTGGACACCCGGTCCGGGTGGCAAAAGCCCGGCCCCGCTTGCGCTCACACCGCCACTCTCCCCGGGTGGCGGGGCGGGGCACCTGCCCCAAAGACAAGGCCGCGCGGACGGCCTGAGCGGCGCCCCTCACACGGTGGGCAGGGACGCTGCTCAAAGCCCGCCAGCTCGCAGCCCAGCGGGCATCCGCACACACACTAGGCGCGGCACGGCGCCTGAGCGGTAAGGGGACCTTCGACGCCGCCCCGCCGAAGCCCGCACGCTGGTGGCGCAGCGTCGGGCACGTGCCGGGTATCGGCCGTACTCAACAGACAGGACTGTACGTTGCCTTCTGCGCGCAACAGCACCCCCAAGCAGCCCGAGAGCCAGATGCAGGGCAGCTCCATGATCTTCGGGATCATCGGCCCCGGCGGCATGCCGATGATGGGCACCCCCATCACCGACGACGACATCAAGTTCCACAAGAAGACCTGGATGGTCCTGCCCGAAGGCATGACCTACGAGCGCGCCGCCCAAATCCTCGCCGCCAAGCAGGCTGAGGAAGAGAACGTCGTCGAGATCAACCGGAAGTACCTCTACCGGCCGGACGACGGCGCCGCCGCCGCCGCGTACGTCCTGAAGGACCGGTACGGCATCACCATCGGCAAGGAAACCCCCCTGCCGTTCGGTATGACCAAGCTCCCGCAGATCAAGACCATCAACATCGCGCACAACGAAACTATGCAAGTCCCGTGGGACCTCATCGAGATCCCGGTGCTCAAGGGCGCACGCATCAACCTCAGCGCCGTGGTGGACGCAGACTGGGGGCCCGTGTTCCACGTCGAGGTGTCCACCCCGAAGAAGCACCGCAAGGAAGTAGACGCGCTACTCGACGCCCTGCACGAGCACCTCAAGGCGCACTCCATCTACCGGGGCAAGGCCGTCGTCGGCGCGTCCCGCCTCGACTTCATGGACGTCTCCGGCTTTGACCCCACCAAGATCTGCTTCTCGGACAAGGTCAACGAGATGCTGGACAACGCCTTGTTCGGCGCGATCCGCAACGCCGACTCGTTCGTCAAGGACCGTATCCCGCTGCGCCGCGCGATCCTGCTGCACGGCCCGTACGGCACCGGCAAGTCCTCCATCGGCCTGATGACCGCGCAGGTAGCCGAGAAGCACGGCTGGACGTTCCTGATGGGCAAGACCGGTACCGACTCCGTCAAGACGGTGTTGCAGACCGCGAAGCTCTACCAACGGTGCGTCGTGTTCGTCGAAGACATCGACACCCAGTCCACCACGGACGACCCACAGAAGATCGCCCAGCTCCTCGAAGCGTTCGACGGCATCACCTCCAAGGGCACCGAGGTCATCCTGGTGATGACCACCAACCACGTCGACCGCATCCACAAGGGTCTGATGCGCCCCGGACGGCTGGACTACATGGTCGAGATCTCCACCCTCGACCGCGCTGGTACCGAACGCCTGATCCGCGCCGTGGTCGAGCCCGGTCAGCTCTACCCCGACATCGACTTCGACGCCGTGTACAAGACCATGGGCGGGTTCGAGCCCGCGTTCGTCAAGGCCACCGCCGACCGCGCTAAGACCTGGGCTATCAACCGCACCGCCGGTGACCCGGCGTACGCCCTGACCACCGAAGACCTCGTCGGCGCCGCAGAGTCCCTGCACGAGCAGCTCAAGCTCTTGGAAGCCGCCCACGAGGGCATTGCGGAGCCGCAGCTGGAGACCGCGTTCCGCAACCTGGTGCGCGAGGAACTCGACGGCCTGGACGTCATGTACCCGGACTCGGACGAGAAGGGCTTCGAGATCAAGGTCCCGGTCGACCAGGACTAACACAGACTCCCCGGCCCGCCGTCCCATGACCCCGGCGGCGGGCCGGGGCCCCTACAGGTAGAAAGGAACCCGCACCGTGTACGTGCTTCAGCTGCTCCGCCGTAAGCCGTCAACCGCCGATATTACGGCGCTGCCGGACGCCACCCTAACCCCGGGGGAACGCGCCTGGGACGCCTACCGGTCCATCAAGAACAACCCCCGCTGCTGGAACCAGAACACCTTTGGTGAGGTGCAGGACGGCCGGGTGGTCGGTTGTTTCGCCCATCACCTGGTGCGCCGCGCCGGGTACGAGACCGTAGCGCCTTTTGCTGGGGCACGTGCCCGGGACCGGGTGCGCACCCGGGACCTGGCGCAGGCGGACAACTGGCGCCTGACGTGGCTGGCTAACGAGTACACCTACATCGGCAACGCGCCGGTGGAGGCCGTGGCTGCCGGGCTGCTGGGCTTGGCCGTGCACGCCACTGCGGAGATGTTCTCCGGCGGTAACAGCCTCACTCGGCTGCACATGCTGCTGGAGGAGCGTTACGGCCCGGAGCCGGTACACCGCTAGACCCCCCCTTCCCGGTATCAACAACCACGAAGGAACACCAATGACCATCACTGAACTGCCGTCCCCGGTGCTGACCCCTGCTGAGCGGGCGTGGGACGCGATCGCTTACATGCGGGCGCATCCGGACGAGGTGAACATGGAGTCTTGGGGGATGGAGCACCCGCAGGACTCCACCCGCACCGTCGGCTGCTTCGCCCACCACGTGGTCAAGCGCGCCGGGTACGAGTTCATCGACGCCGATGACGGCCGGATGTTCGTCGAAGGGCCGGACGGGAAGCCGGAGCAGGTCGGCATCACCGCCGCCCGGCTGCTCGGCGTGGAGATGCAGGGTATCGGTCACGCCACCCAGTGCACCTGCTGCGACTCGCACGGCCTGTTTAACGCAACGGGCACCGTGGAGGACCGTGCGCAGTTGGTGGCGCAGCACTTCGGGCCTGAGCCGGTGGGGAGCTAAGGTCCGTGCGTGGGGCTCAGGGTGCGC
>Ga0307474_10003952_pt1 | contig 10664 bp, 11 predicted proteins | sample atmos_gasesECM1C_2_FD_203312 | JGI IMG/M metagenome (GOLD analysis project Ga0307474, IMG submission 203312) | Hardwood forest soil microbial communities from Morgan-Monroe State Forest, Indiana, United States - atmos_gasesECM1C_05 | ecosystem: Environmental > Terrestrial > Soil > Temperate...
CTCCTGACATCAGCGCCTCCAAGCTGACTGCGCCCGCCGAAAGCGCCCTCGCTGCCGGTTGTGACAACGGAACGGCCGGCACATCGATAACAGCCGACACACCCGATGCCGCGCAGAGCTTGACGAGATCGCCGGCAAGACCGTCGGAGACATCCATGGCCGCATGCGCGCAATCGCGCAGCACCTGTGCAAGCGCGGTCCGCGGCTCCGGAACGCGGTAACGCTGAACGAGCGTCAGACTGGCCGCCGCATCACCCTCGAATATTGCCGCCACCCCGCCGCCCCTCAGGATATCGAGGCCCAGCGCAGCATCGCCAATCGTACCCGTAACCACCACGCGATCGCCCGCATGGGCGCCGCTCCGATGGATCATCTTGCCAGGCGTGATCCGCCCGAAGGCGGTGATCGAGGCCATCAGCGGGCCGGGGGTCGAAACGGTATCGCCACCTAAAAGTGGACAAGCGAACCTGCCGGCATCGGCCCCAAGCCCGCGCGCGAAGTCAGCCAACCAGGCGTCATCAGCCGCACGCAGCGCAAGGGTCAACACGAACCCTGCAGGCGTCGCACCCTTTGCTGCGAGATCGGAAAGGTTCACGCGCAGCGCCTTCTGCGCGACCGTATCTGGAGGATCGTCCGGCAGAAAGTGTACGCCTTCGACGAGGGCGTCCGTTGTCACGACGATGTCATCGCTCATTGACTTCAGGATCGCGGCATCGTCGGTGAGGCCGAAGGCACCGGGATCGCTCGCAATGGGGCGAAAATAGCGCGCGATCAGCGAATCCTCACCAGAGGCGGTTGTTGTCGGAGGCTTCATCTCAACTACCGGGTCCGCAGAAACTCGTCGACGCGGAATTGGCGAGCGATCTGATCGAGTACCGCATTCACCATGCCTGTCTCCTCGGCTTCGACGAAGGCGTGTGCGACATCGACATATTCCGATACGACGACGCGGCCCGGCACGTCCTTTCGGTGCTCCAATTCGTAGGCGCCCGCGCGCAACACCGCGCGCAGGATGGCATCGATCCGCCTCAGCGGCCAGCCCTTCGACAACGCTTCGTCGATCAAGGGATCGAGCTTGCCCTGATCGCGCACCACCCCGGAAACCACGTCGCGAAAGAAGGCCGCTTCCGCGGGTAAATACTTTTCGCCTTCGACCTCGCCGCCGAGCCAATGGCTTTCGAACTCGGCGAAGATGTCGTTGATTCCGGCGCCCGCAATATCCATCTGATAAAGTGCCTGCACGGCGGCAAGGCGTGCGGCACCGCGGCGGTTGGCCTTCTTGTCCGGTCCCTTGGCAGGTTTCCTGGCCTGCTTTTTCCCGATCTCGGCCATGATCAAGTCCGACTCAGTCGACGTTTGATCCGCAGCATGGCGAGCGCCGCGCGCGCAGCATCACCGCCCTTGTCGAGCTCGCCGGCGCGCGCCCGAGCCCACGCCTGGGCTTCGGTGTCGACAGTGATGATGCCGTTGCCGAGCGGAATTTGCCTGGCCACGGCCAGATCCATCAATGCACGCGAAGATTCCATTGAGACGATTTCGAAGTGGATGGTGTCGCCCCTGATCACACATCCGAGCGCGATTACCGCATCATAGGGCTGGCCCTTGTTCTCGGCTGCATCAAGCGCGATCGCGATCGCGGCCGCAATCTCCAGCGCCCCGGGCACGGTGATTACCTCGTAAACGACGGAGGCCGCTTTCAGTTCGGCGAGGGCGCCTTCCATGAGCGCGTCCTGGATATCGTCATAGAAGCGCGCCTCGACGATCAACGCGCGCGCGCCCGACAGGTCGGTCCGATCGTTTAATTGTGCGCGTCGCGCCTCTGCCATTGGTCAGCCTCTCTGCTATTTCATTTCGGCAAGCCGCGCGGCGTAACGGGCCATCAGGTCGACCTCTATATTGACCTCTTCGCCGGCACGCCAGCTCCCGAGTGTCGTCACATTGAGCGTGTGCGGGATGATCAAAACCGAAAAATCGACCTCATCGACGGTATTCACGGTGAGCGACACGCCATCGAGCGTCACTGAGCCCTTGGGTGCGATGAAACGCGCCAGCTCGCGCCTCGTGCGCAGGTGGAACCGCGCCATGCCGGGTAAATCGTCGCGGCTCACGATGGTGGCGGTCCCGTCGGCGTGTCCCGCGACGATGTGACCGCCAAGCTCATCACCGATTTTCAGCGGCCGTTCCAGGTTGAGCCTGGTGCCGGCCAGCCAGCCTTTCGCCGTCGTCATGCCGAGCGTTTCGGCGGCGGCATCGACATCGAACCAGGTCTTGCCGCGCTCGAGGCCCGATGCGACCACCGTCAGGCAAACACCATTGCAAGCGATCGACGCACCATCGGCGATGGTGGAACGGTCGTAGCCACATGCGATCCGCAGCCGATGCAGTTGGCCTTTCGCAGTCGGCGTCAGGCTGACGACTTCGCCGATGTCGGTGACAATGCCGGTGAACATCAGACGCGCTCGTATATCGTAAGAGTGTCCTTATCCAGATTCTCGCTACCACGAACGTGAAAGCCGGGCGACCTGGTGATGGATGCGAGCGGCAGGCGGTCCAGAGCGGCCACCCCGTCGGCGCCGATCGAGCTCTCGCCGCGCAACAGCCAGAATTCATCGACCAGGCCTGCGGCGACGAACGATGAGGCAACGCGCGCGCCACCCTCCACCAGAAGCCGCGTAATGCCGCGTTCTGCCAGAGCGCGCAGCACAGCCGACAGATTCGGGGCCCGCCGCGGCGTGGAGGTCGCGGCGAGGCGGATCACCTGGGCACCCGCGGCGCCCAGCATCGTGGCGGCGGCAGCTTCACCGAGACTGGTCGTCATCACCCATAGCGGCGTTGCGCGAGCGGACTGAACCAGCCGGCTGGTGGGGGGAACCCGAAGTGCGGAATCCAGAACCACGCGTACCGGTGACCAGGCCTCCATGCCGGGAAGGCGGCACGTCAACAGCGGATCGTCGGCCAGCACGGTGCCTATTCCTACCAGGACGGCGTCGCATTGTGCCCGGAGCAAGTGCATGCGGGCCTTTGCGGCGTCGCCCGAGATTGCCACGGGCTTGCGTCCGGCTGCGGCGATCTTGTCGTCGGTCGAGACCGCGAGCTTGAGGATCACATGCGGGCGCTTGTCGCGGATACGCCTGAAATGTCCGGCGTGATCGTGCGCAGCCTCCGCCGCGCCAATTCCAATGTCGACCGCAATACCCGCAGCGCGGAGTCGGGCATGCCCCTGCCCCGCCACCTCCGGATTGGGATCCTCGATGGCCGACACCACGCGCTTGATGCCCGCCGTGATCACGGCGTCCGTGCAGGGCGGTGACTTGCCGAAATGCGAACACGGCTCCAGCGTCACATAAAGTGTGGCGCCGCGGGCAGCATCGCCTGCTTGCGCGAGTGCCACAGGCTCGGCGTGGGGGCGACCGCCGGGCCGGGTCCAGCCTCGCCCCACGATCACGCCATCCTTGACCACCACCGCACCAACGGCCGGATTCGGCCAGGTGCGGCCTAGTCCGCGCCGGCCAAGCGTCAGCGCGAGCTGCATGAAGCGCTGGTCAGCCGCCCTCAATTCCCCTGATCTTCTTGCAAGCTGTTCTTCCAGAATGCGGAAGATCATTTGCGTAACAGCGTAATCCGCGCGTCATCGTCGCCGGAGAGTTCGCCAAGCACTGTCTCGAAATCCTTGGCCTCGCGGAAGTTGCGGTAGACCGAAGCAAAGCGCACATAGGCGACATCATCGAGCTGGCGCAGATGTTCCATCACGATTTCGCCGATCGCCTCCGACGAGATCTCCGCCTCCCCGCCACTCTCCAGCTCGCGCACGATAGCCGAGACCATCTTTTCGACCCGCTCGGGATCGACCGGCCGCTTGCGCAGGGATATCTGCAGCGAGCGCACCAGCTTGTCGCGGTCGAACGGCACCCTTCGGCCGTTGCGCTTGATCACCGTGAGTTCGCGCAGCTGTACCCGTTCGAAGGTGGTAAAGCGGAAATTGCAGGCCACGCATACACGCCGCCGCCGGATCACGGCGGAATCCTCGGTCGGACGCGAATCCTTCACCTGCGTATCGAGGCTGTTGCAGCTAGGGCAACGCATCCGAAATGACCCCCTTGATCAAGACCTCATTGATAGATCGGGAAACGATCGGTGAGAGCTCTCGCCCGTTCCTTGATGGCGGCTTCCACCACAGGCGCCGCCCCATCCTTTGACTGGGCAACCGCGTTCAAGACTTCGGCGATCATGCCGCCGACCTGCCTGAATTCGGCGACGCCGAAGCCGCGCGTCGTCGCCGCCGGCGTGCCAAGACGCAGCCCCGAGGTGACAAACGGCTTTTCCGGATCGAACGGGATGCCGTTCTTGTTGCAGGTGATGGCCGCGCGCACCAGCGCCTTTTCCGAGACGTTGCCCTTCAAGCCCTTTGGCCTGAGGTCGACCAGCATCAGATGGTTGTCGGTGCCGCCCGAAACGATGTCGAGGCCTTCCCCGCGCAGGCTTTCGGCCAGCGCCTTGGCATTCTCCACGACGTTTTTCGCGTAGATCTTGAAATCCGGCCGCAGCGCCTCCGCAAAGGCCACCGCTTTTGCCGCGATGACATGCATCAGCGGGCCGCCCTGCAGGCCGGGGAAAATTGCCGAGTTCAATTTCTTCGCAAGCGCCTCGTCGTTGCACAGGATCAGGCCGCCGCGCGGACCGCGCAATGATTTGTGCGTGGTCGTGGTCGTGACATGCGCATGCGGCACCGGCGAAGCATGGACACCGCCGGCCACGAGGCCTGCGAAATGCGCCATGTCGACCAGAAGATAGGCGCCAACGTGGTCTGCGATCTCGCGGAAGCGCTTGAAATCCCACGGCCGCGAATAGGCCGATCCACCGGCGATGATCAGCTTGGGCCGCACCTGCTCGGCTTGCCGTGCCACCGCGTCCATGTCGATGATCTGGTCCTCACGACGCACGGTGTAATGCGACGCCTTGAACCATTTGCCGGACATGTTGACCGGCGAACCATGGGTGAGATGCCCACCGGCGGCGAGATCAAGGCCCATGAAGGTATCCCCGGGCTGCAGCAGCGCCAGAAACACCGCCTGATTCATCTGGCTGCCGGAATTTGCCTGCACGTTGGCGAAGTTCGCACCGAACAGCTTCTTGGCGCGCTCGATCGCCAATGTCTCCACCACATCGACCCATTCGCAGCCGCCGTAGTAACGATTACCCGGATAGCCTTCGGCGTATTTGTTGGTGAGGACGGAACCCTGCGCTTCAAGCACCGCCCGGCTGACAATGTTTTCCGAGGCGATCAGCTCGATCTCGTGACGTTGGCGCCCGAGTTCGCCGGATATGGCGGCGGCGATATCGGGATCCGCCTCGCTCAGGCCTGCGGTGAAAAACGAGTCGGGGGCGGAGGCCGCTTTGGCACTCGAGGAATAAGGGCTCATGGACGAAATATCTCCACCGCCGCAACCAGTTAGAGGCGTCGCGGGCGGTCAGTTATGGGCGGTCGAAAGGGTGCTCGCGAAATAGCATATCGGCCCGGTAATGGCCAAGCAATTGCGGTACAAGCCCCAAATTTATGCAAGATGTGGTGGCATACCAGCCCGCCGGCCCTAACTTACCCCGTCCCGGTTGTAGATATCCTCCCGGAACTGGACCACACCATCGGGGGTAGCCCAGGCGGTCACGTAGACCCAATACAACGGCAAGGGCTTGGCCACCTTGGCGTCCTTGCGCTCGCCGGACTTGATCACCTCGTCGATTTCGGCTTTTGACCAACCCGGGGTTTCGGTCAGAATCCAGTACACCAATTCCCGCACGTTCTGCACGCGCATGCAGCCCGAGGAGGCAAAGCGGAAATCCTCGCCGAACAGGTTTTTCGACGGCGTATCGTGCATGTACACGCCGTGGGGGCTCGGGAAGTTGATCCGTATCGAGCCGAGCGAATTGAAATCGCCGGCGTCCTGCTTGAACTTGTAGTTGACCGCTTCCGCCGAATACCAATCGATCTGCGCCGGCGACAGCTCATTGTTTTTGGCATCGAAGATGCGGATATGATTTTTGGTGAGATAGTCGGGCTCGGCCTGCATCCTTGGAATCAGGTCCTTGCGGATGATCGATACCGGCACGGTCCAGAACGGGTTGAAGTTGATCTGCACGATCTTGCTCTGGATGTCGGGTGAAGGCCGGTCCGGCTTGCCTGCAACCGCGGTATGACGCGTGACCGCGACGCCGTTCTCGATCGCCTCGATCTGGGCTGCGGGGATGTTGGCGACCACGATGCGGCTGCCAAGATTGCCGGTGAGGCTCTTCAGCCTGACCGCATTGGTGCGAAGCTGCGCAAGACGGGCCTGCGCCGGAACATTCAGTGCCCGAAGCGTCGGCTCGTGCACGATACCATCGGCGTGCAGCCCGTGACGCACCTGGAAGCGGCGCACGGCCGCGTCGACATAGGAATCGAAAACCAGCGGATCGCCGGAATTGAGCTCCAGATCTCCCGCTATCGCCAGCCGCTCGCGCAAAGGCCGCACCGCCGGGCTCCTGCCGCCAACGCGCAAACCCTCCGCGGGAGGCACTTCCGGCCAGCCGCCTTTGGCAACGATAGCCTCGTACTGGGCAATGGAGGTTTGCGTCGTTTCCGCAGTCGATGGCGACAAGGTCGGAAGCGATCTCTTCGGCAGTTTGACATTGCGCGACGCGTTGTCGAAGCCGCTGCCGATGCCGTTTTCCTGATTTTCCTTGATGAGATCATCCAAAAGCTGATCCGGCGACTGCCCCTCGGCCGCGCGCAGAGCGCGTACCATCGCGTTGGCGGCAAGCCCGCTCCCTGCGGCCACAAGAAGCGATCTGCGGGTAAAGGAGCTCATCTGGTCGCGACGGGTCCTGTTGGTCTCATTCGATATTCTAGCAAACGCATTGGCCAGGGATAAATCGGCAATTCCCGCCATCTCCAACACGTGAAATCGACAAATTTCGTCGGGCTAGTTCACGCGGCTAGGCGCCACAATCATGAACGTCGTTGGCGAGGCTCCAGCTCTCCCCGGTTCGAAGGTTCGTCGTCTTGTAGACCCGGCCACGAATGTCCCCTGCCGGGCAATCCTTCGGAATTGCGACAAGGCACATGTTGACCTTGTCGAAAATCTGCGATCGAGCGACGGCTCGCTCTTTGTCGAGTGAAACCTGGACGCCGGAGTTGCTGAACCTGACGATGGTACCCTTATCGGCCCCTTTGCGGGAATTGGCTGGCGCGAGGTCGGCGCCGTATCGATCGGTAATCGAGGTGATGGTAGTGTCGGCGCATTCACCAACCTTGCCCGGCAGCAGCGAGATGCGTTCGGTGTTGGGCAGATCATCGTTAAGCACCGGATCGGGGGGCGGCTGCCACCGATCCGGTGAGGCACTGCCAATAGATCGATCGGACGAGGCTGCATACGATTTGCTGGCGGCAGGGTCACCGGGGGCGGGGCCCGCGGATACGTGATCGCCGGAGGCAGGACGGTCGCCGGACGAGGTGAGAATAGCCGACGGCGAGCAGGCCGTGGCCAACAGTAGAGGCAGCAGACTCAATCGGAACCAGCGTCTCATCTTTTCCTTCGCGCTAAGCCTGTGTTGCGAAGCGATAGGCACCGCCTATTTCGATTCCGCGCTTGAACGCCGGGCGGGCGTGCATTCGCGCAAGCCACGCGCCGAGGTTCGGATATGCGGCAAGCCTGTCGAATATTTTGGCCATTTCACCGACGAAGCTCATCTGGATGTCGGCTCCCGTGAGCGCCTCGCCAATGAAGAACTCCCTGCCCTTCAGCGCGCCATCGACATAGCCCAGGTGATTGGCGATCTCGCCATCGATCCGCGGATGCAATGGGCTGCCCGCCTCCTTCAATCTGGAAACATATAAATGCAGCATCAAGGGCAACATAGCGGACCCCTCGGCATAGTGCAGCCATTCATTATAGACCTCGTACTCCGGCGTGCCAGGCGCCGGCATCATCGCTCCCTTGCCGTAGGTTCGGATGATGTAATCGACAATCGCACCGGATTCCGCGATCCGACGGTCACCATCGGTAATGACGGGCGACTTGCCGAGTGGATGAACCGCGGCCAGTTCAGGCGGCGCGAGCCGCGTTTTGATGTCCCGTTGATAGCGCTTGATCTCATAGGGAAGCCCAAGTTCTTCCAGCAGCCACAGGATGCGCTGGGAACGTGAGTCGTTGAGATGATGCAGCGTAAGCATGGGTGTCCTGGTCTCGTGTCTTCTAACAGAGGTCAGGAAAAAAGGCAGCAAAGTGGGCAGCAGTAAGGTGGGCAGGCTTGATTGCTCCCGCGACGCGGCGCGCCCGGGTCGTACCTTATGGCGCCCTGTCGAGGGCGTGGGGAATGCCGGGCGCGCCAGGCGCACCCGCAGCCTCGCGTGGGAAAAATAAAACCACACGAGCGTAGTCACCACGGTCGCGCCGGAATCACCCGGCATTCCCGCACGCGAATGGTTTTAACGACTTATAGCGCGCTCTCCCCGGTGAGCCGGGCTTTCTTGTCACCGTCGTTTGCGCAAATTACTTGCGAAAACTTGATATCAGCATCGGGATATCAGGACCACACGCCTTCGCCGTCCGCACGCAACATCGCTCGTCAGGCAATGTGCTGCGTCCATCGCATCCCGCGCCCAACGTCTCGTGACGATCGCGATACGCCCCTCATCGGGCCGGGACAACCTGAGGTATATGACTGATTTGGGTGGGGTGAAAAGCTTTATTTCGGATTATCCGAAACATTTTTCGGCGCATTGCCGCGGACCCTCACCTTCAGAGCCCGGTAAACCCGGCCTTGACCGGATCGCTGGAGCCGTCGAGTTCGCGCAGATAGGTCAGCCCGCATACCGTCAGGCGGTGCATGTCCTTTTCGCCGGCCTCAAACAGCGTGGTGACGTATTCCGTCACCTTCGCCCGCGCTTCGGCGCTTGCCGCCGCCGAGCGGTTCAACAGGAGATCATAGGTCATCATGATACGGTCGATGGCGGCTTCCATGAAATCCTCTCTTGTCAGGCCAGATCGCCGGCTTCGAACCGGGCGATGGCCTTGTTGGCAAGTCTGATCTTGTTGAATTCGCCGCGCTCGAACATCTGCACGATGATCTCGATGAGGCGGTCGTTGGTTGCGAGGCTGTCCGCGATGGCTCCGCTTCGGCGCAGGTAATTCGAGGCAATGGCGTAGGCTTCGCCCACCACCTCGACATTCATGACCCGCAATCCGCGCTCGACCAGCATGGGCTTTACTCCGCTGCGCAAAGACAAGTCCATTCGCGTGCAAAAGTTCCCTCCGGGAAAATCTTTTGCGCAAAAGACAAACGCACCGGTCCGGAAAAGCCGGGCCGATGCGCGTGGGGAAGTCTATATGTTCTTTCGACCGCCGCCGATCTTGGTGCCGGCCTGGCCGATGAGAAATCTCAGAGCCGATAAAGGATCTGATCGGTCCAGAACCGCTCGAGCCGGTGCAGCGACTTGTTGAGGGTCGCGAATTCCTCGTTCGAAATGCCGCCGACCTGTTCGACCGTCTTGACATGCTTCTGATAGAGCGCATCGACGATGCGGCGGATTTCCTGGCCCTGCGCGGTCAGACGAATGCGGACCGAGCGACGGTCCACGCGCGAACGCTGATGGTCGAGGAAACCGAGTTCGACGAGCTTCTTCAGGTTGTAGGAAACGTTGGAGCCGAGGTAATAGCCGCGCGTGCGCAACTCACCTGCGGTCAGCTCCTTGTCGCCAATGTTGTAGAGCAAGAGCGCCTGCACCGAATTGATGTCGGCTCGGCCGCGACGATCGAATTCGTCCTTGATGACGTCGAGCAGGCGGCGATGCAGCCGCTCCACCAATGTCAGCGCTTCCAGATACAGCGGCTGCACCGGAGCCTGACCGGCAGCACGCTCAGCAGTTTCCACCGCCGTTGCAACGGCTTTCATCATGACACTTCCCCTGTTGTCGTTTTATCGACTTATTCGACGAAACTTTTGTCCCGCCTGATAGCCGCAACTTAAGGGGGGCGTTTGAAGATCAGCTTAAATAAGAGACTAAAGAGATCATGAATTTACAACAGTAAATCGCTGATTAAGCCCTTAAAACAAGGGCTTTTCGCAACCTTTCATTGACGTTGAAAAGTCGCTGTTCACGCTTCGTCTGCAACCTCTGTCGCATTTGGGCACAGCATCGTTCAAATTGGAAACGCCTGCGTAACAGATGTGACGGTTCATGAAGAGTTACCTCGAAGAGGCCTCAAAAATTTACACAAGCTTGCCCCGTTCGCACAAACCGCCGTGAAAATCGATTTTCGCTATGGCGGCCGCTCGCGCGCCGCCATCCACGCCAGCGCAAGATAAGATGAAAGCATCACGGCTTCGAACGCCACTACCAGCAGACTGCCGCCGTAGATTGCCGGAAACATCAGTTCGATCACTGCCATCGACACCACAGTCGTCAGCCATACCACCGCGCCCCACGGCGTCGCCAGCCAAAGCCCGACAGCGGCGACGAGTTCGATGACGGCGAAATAGATTGTCGCGCTTTGCCACGCCAATGGCTGGTTTTCGAAGGCTTCCTCCTCTCCGCCGACAAAGCCCGTGACCTGCGCCCAGTGATAAAGACCTTCAGCGACGGAGATCACGGCCATGACGCGCAGGAACAGCACAAGCCTGCGGGTCCA
>Ga0307474_10003953_pt1 | contig 10663 bp, 10 predicted proteins | sample atmos_gasesECM1C_2_FD_203312 | JGI IMG/M metagenome (GOLD analysis project Ga0307474, IMG submission 203312) | Hardwood forest soil microbial communities from Morgan-Monroe State Forest, Indiana, United States - atmos_gasesECM1C_05 | ecosystem: Environmental > Terrestrial > Soil > Temperate...
CATGGCAGGCCATTCATCGTGGAATTCCCATCGTCACCTTGGAAGGGGAATTTTTGCGCCAACGCCTGGCGGCAGGCCTGTTGCGACAGATCGGCATGACAGATGGAATCGCCTCATCCGCGGATCAGTATGTGCATATCGCCGCTCTTTGGGCTCAGGAGTCCCGCGATGGCGGCCAACGGGCCATGCGGCGTGACTCGATCCGTCGAGCCGCGACGCATGCGGACGGCAACCGCGCGGCAGTGAACGCTTTCGAGCAGGCGCTGATCGACGCGCTGAAAACTTGAGGCCCGATACCTTGCCGCGGAGCCGAAAGCCGATATGCTCGCCATAACTCGCGAGGCGAATCTATAGACGTCCATACAGTGTTGCCATCCTCTTGCAGCTGGATGGACGCAGCCCGCATCGGGCGGCAACAATCCTGCAATGCCCTTCAACTTTCACATCGACAAATTGAGCGACGAGTTCGGCCAGTACACAGTGGTCCTCAGGTGCGCGGAGTGCGGCCATGAACGCAAAGCGGAGCCGCTTACCTTAAGCCGCTTGTGCGGCTGGGATGCGCGCCTCGAGGATGTCGCCAGGCGCATGCGTTGTTCCAAGTGCGGCAAGAAGCGCTGCAAGTTGAAGGCGTTTCCCCCAAAGAAGCCGCGAGGCTACACGGCGCTCCCAAGATAAGTTACCTTGTCGCCGCCGGACATTTTTTTGGCGAGGACCTGGCATGCCGACCAAAGCGGAGATCGTCGAATTTTTGGCGCGGGAGTTTCCACAAAGCAAATGCGTGGTCGAGGAAGTCGGTGAGCGCTCGGCGACGGTCTCCCATCCGGTGGGACCCGCGCAATTGCGTCCCGGCGGCACCGTGTCCGGTCCTATGCTCATGACAGTCGCCGACGTCGCGCTATACGTTGCGATACTCGCCACCATCGGACTGGTGCCGTTGGCCGTGACCACCAATTTGAATATCAATTTCCTACGCAAGCCTTCGCCCCTCAATCCCATCCTGGGCGTGTGCAGGCTGATCAAGGTTGGTCGAATTTTAGTTATCGGAGAAGTCGCCCTCTATTCCGACCGCAATGAGGAAATGGTTGCGCACGCGGTCGGCACCTACTCCATTCCGCCAAAACGCTAAGCGCAACGACTTAACTTTCGTGTCGCGATTCAGTGCAGATCCCACGTGGGTGTCCTTGCCGCGAAGCTTCCGGGAGCAGGCAGCGCGAAGTCCCAATGCCGTGCTGTTGGAGACCTCGCGTTTTGATGCGGCAAACCGACACAGTTATCTGCTCTTGAATCCTACTCGTCTCATCGTTGCCGACCGGCTCGAGGACATTCCGAGACTTTTCCGCGAGATTGAAATAGCGCTGGATCAAGGTCTGTGGGTCGCGGGCTACCTTTCCTACGAGTGCGGCTATCATTTCGAGCGAGTCCCGGACATCACCGCGCCAAAACCGCTGGCTTGGTTTGGCGCATACGAACAAGTCAGAATTTTCGATCATCTTCGCGGCGTCCGGGACGGCGAACAGGCAACGGATCCCGATGAGAGCGTATCCGCCGCTCGGTACGAGGCGATTGCCGAAAGCATTGAGCTCGAGATCTCGAAAGAATCCTACGTTGCCGCAATTGCAAGGATCAAGGAGCAGCTCGCGGCGGGAAACACGTACCAGGTGAACTTCACCGACAGACTGGCATTTAATTCGCCGCTCTCTCCCGCGGAGGTGTTCTCAAGCCTGTCAGCACAGCAACGTGTGGCTTACAGCGCCTTCCTGAATATCGAAGGCCGATCAATCGTTTCCCTCTCTCCGGAGCTTTTTTTCGAAACCCGAGGCGATCGCATCGTCACCCGACCGATGAAGGGCACCATGCCGCGCGGTCTCGATTTGGCGGACGACGAGCGCATGGCCAATTTGCTTAGGAACGACGAAAAAAACCGCAGCGAGCACGTGATGATAGTGGATCTGCTGCGCAATGACCTCGGCCGGATTTGCCGCTCAGGCAGTGTCGAGGTCAAAGACCCGTTTTCCGTCGAGCGCTATGACACGCTTCATCAAATGACATCCACGGTGATCGGCCACCTACACCCGGGAATGGCGTTCTACGAGATCTTCCGCGGCCTGTTCCCAAGCGGCTCGATCACGGGCGCGCCAAAGCATCGAACCATGCGAATCATTCACGAGCTCGAACGGCGGTGTCGAGGGGTTTATACCGGCGCCATCGGTTTCATTCGCCCAAATCGCTCATCGGTATTCAACGTGGCCATCCGAACTCTCGTCATGCAAGGCGGCGAGGTCACCATGGGCGTCGGCGGCGGAATAGTCGCCGATTCGAAGCCTGAGGACGAATATCGGGAATGTCTCTTAAAGGCCTCCTTTCTCACCCGTCGAATTGAACCGTTTCAGTTGATCGAAACCATGCTTTGGGACGGCGAATTCAGGCTGCTGAGTTTGCATCTCGATCGTATGGAGTCATCCGCTCTCTATTTCGGGTTTCCCTTCGACCGCCCGCGGATCGCCTCGATTCTATTCGACTTGTGCAAGTCCCCCACGTTCGATCGCGGCGGCCGATATCGGATTCGACTGACGTTGGCGGCAAGCGGCCAGGAAGCGACCGAGGTCTCCCGCTGCCCGCATGAAGCTGCCAACATCAATGTTTGGCTGACTGACGAGCGCATCCCATCGAGCGACCCATTCCGACGGCACAAGACCACGCGGCGGGACCCCTATGACAGACTCTACAAAAGGGCCCGCGAATACGGCTTCGATGAGGTGATATTCGCCAATGAAAATGGCGATATAGCGGAAGGTGCCGTCAGCAATATCTTTATCGAGAAAGCGGGGAAAATGTTGACCCCGCCGGTCGCGAGTGGTGCTCTACCAGGCGTCCTGCGCCGCCACATCCTGGAGACGCGCGATGGTTCGCAAGAAGCGGTGCTGAAGGTTGAGGACCTTAAATCAGCCGATGGCATCTATCTATGCAGTTCGCTCAGAGGATTGCGCCGGGTGACATCTTTCTCGACGACGCTGGATGAGTGAGTTGCATCGCGAACCAAAAGGCCCCGTGCCGCCCCGCTAGCGCCGATCCCGCACGTGCACAGCCTTGCCGGCCGAGCGCGGCAGCGAGCCGCAAGCCGCGATGTGAATTTGCGCGGAGATGCCTATCAGATCCTTGAGCCTCGCGGCCAAAAGCGCCGCCTCGGCAGCATGGGCCGCACTGCCAAGCTCCGCACGCGCCTCCACCACAATTCGAATTTCATCGAGGCGATTCGGCCGGGTAATTTCAATTTCGTAGTGCGGCGCCAGTCCGGCACAGCGCAAAATCATCTCTTCGATTTGCGAAGGGAACACATTGACGCCGCGGATAATGAGCATGTCATCCGCTCGGCCGCTGATCTTGGCCATGCGGCGCATCGTGGTGACGCTTCCCGGCAGCAGCCTGGTCAAGTCGCGCGTGCGGTAACGGATCACCGGCATCGCTTCCTTGGTCAGCGAGGTGAACACCAATTCACCTTCCTCGCCGTCAGCGATACGCTCGCCGCTGCCAGGATCGACGATCTCGGGAAGAAAGTGATCTTCCCAGATCGTCGGGCCGTCCTTGGTCGCCGCGAATTCCTGCGCGACGCCCGGCCCCATCACCTCCGACAAGCCGTAAATATCACATGCGTCAATACGAAACGCATTTTCGATTTCCGCGCGCATGCCTTCGCCCCAAGGTTCGGCGCCGAACAGGCCCACCTTCAAGTTGGTCGAGCGCGGATCCACGCCCTGACGCCTGAACTCATCGAGAATGGCCAGCATATAACTCGGCGTGACCATGATGATCTCAGGCGCGAAATCCAGGATCAGCTGCACTTGCCTTTCAGTCTGTCCGCCCGACATTGGAATGACAGTGCATTCCGCCGCTTCAGCGCCGTAGTGCGCGCCCAGCCCGCCGGTAAACAATCCATAGCCATAGGCGATGTGCACTTTCATTCCGGCGCGGCCGCCCGCCGCCCGGATCGATCGCGCCACGAGAGCACTCCAACCCTTCAAATCGTTCTGCGTGTATCCCACCACGGTAGGTTTGCCGGTAGTGCCGGAGGAGGCGTGAATTCGCGCCACGCGTTCCATCGGCACGCAGAAAAATCCGAACGGATACGCCTCTCTTAAGTCCGCCTTGCCCGTGAACGGAAACCTCGCGAGGTCATCGAGCGAGCGCAGGTCCTCGGGACGCACACCGGCGGCGTCGAATTTTCGCCGGTAATTCGTATTGTTCGCGTAGGCGTGACGCAGAGTCGCCTGCAGACGCTCGAGCTGCAGGGACTCCAATTCCGCGCGCGTGGCGCTCAAGACCGGCTCGGCGCCAGCCATGGCTTGAACGCCCGTCACGCTCACGCTCGCCACTTCCGTCAAGTCTCTTTCGGCGCGTCGAAGCTCGGTCGGCGCTTTCCGCGCGCGGCCGCGATCCCCTCGCGCACATCCTTGAGCCGGAAGCCTAAAAATTCGAGCGCGAGGGAGGTATCAAAGCTCGGTCCCGCCAAGCGCAACCAATTGTTGAGTGCATGCTTGGTCCAGCGCATCGCGGTCGCGCTGCCGGCGCTCAACGTACGGGCGATCTCGAAGGCGGTATCGATGACCATTGCGTCGGGCGCAACCACCGAAACGAGCCCGATGCGTTCCGCTTCGATGCCCGACAAGGATTTGTTGGTCAGCAAATGGTAGCGCGCCTTGGCCAGTCCGCACAGCAGCGGCCAGATGATGACGGCGTGATCGCCGGCGGCGACGCCGAGCTTGGTGTGCCCATCGAGAATTCGCGCGTTATCCGCGGCCACCGACACATCCGCGAGCAGGGCGATGGCGAGTCCCGCGCCCACGGCGCTGCCGCGGATCGCCGACACCACGGGCTTGGAGCAATTGATCAGGTTGTAGACCAAGTCGCTGGCCTCCTTCCACACCCGGATCAGCGTGGCCTCATCGTCGATCATCCGGTCGATCATGTCGAAGTCGCCGCCGGAGGAAAAGTTCGCGCCTTCGCCGCGGATCACCACCACGCGCACCGCCTCATCGATGTCGACGCTGCGCCAAACCTGCGCAAGATCCCGATGCATGTCCTCAGTGGCCGCGTTCAGGCGGCCCTGATTGGACATCACCAGCTCGAGAATGCCCGGCTCCTCGCCAAAGAATTGCAGGCTGGGAAATTCCTGGGCGTAGCGCGAAAGATCGATGGCCACCGTCAGCTCCCCGCCGAATCCGGAACCGCATGAACGCTGACCATGGTCAGCACAAAGTACGACGCCACGGTCTCGCCGTTCTGGTTGGTGATTTCCGTGTCCCAGGCCACTTCGCCCCATCCCTTATCGGCGCGCAGGCTCTTGCGCGCGCAGGTGAGTCTGACCTTGATTCGATCGCTGGGTTTTACCGGCTTCACGAAGCGCAGCTCATCGAGGCCGTAATTGCCGAGCACCGGACCGTAGTCAGGATCGACGAACAGCCCCGCCGCGGCCGATATCAGAAAGTACCCGTGCGCGACCCGGCCGCCGAACAGGGGGTTGCGCGCCGCCTCTGTGTCGCTCATGTGCGCATAGAAATTGTCGCCGGTGAGGGCGGCGAATTGCTCGATGTCGGCAACCGTCACCGCGCGTTCAGGCGATTTCAGCGTGTCGCCTAACTTCAGCTCGTTGAAGGGAATGCGGAACGGATGCCGCCCCGGATCCAGCTGCCGGCTGCCCCGCACCCAGCGCCCGCTGATGGCCGTGATGGTATCGGGCGAGCCTTGCACCGCGGTGCGCTGCATATAGTGCAGCACGCCGCGAATGCCACCCATCTCTTCGCCGCCGCCGGCGCGTCCCGGGCCGCCGTGAATCAGCGGCGCGAGCGGCGAACCGTGCCCTGTGGATTCCCTGGCGCATGTCTGATTCACCACCAGAATTCGGCCGTGATACGGCGCCAGTCCGAGGACAATCTGGGCGGCGAGGGCGTCATCACCGGTAAACACGGAAGCGGCGAGACTGCCGGCGCTCCGCCGCGCGAGCGCGATCGCCTCCGCCGTATCCTTGTACGGCAGCACGGTGGCCACCGGTCCAAAGGCCTCCACTTCATGGATGGCGCGCGCGCCCTTGATGTCATTGCAGAGCAGCAGCAACGGCGGCACGAAAGCGCCGTGCTCGCGGTCGGCGCCCTTCACCTCGAAGCGTCCCAGATCGCCCACCACCAGTTCGGCCTCCCGATGCAATTCCTCGACACGCTCCAATACATCGGTGCGTTGTTCCTGGCTGACCAGCGGGCCCATGCGCACGCCCTCGACGCGTGGATCGCCGACGATGATCTTTTGCAGTGCCGCCTGCAGCGCCGCGACGACGTCGCCGCTCGCCGCCGCCGGCACCAGGGCCTTGCGAATGGCGGTGCACTTCTGTCCGGTTTTGACCGTCATTTCGCGCACCACCTCTTTGATGAAGAGATCGAACTCCGGCGTTCCCGGTCTGGCATCTTGCCCTAGGATGCTGGAATTGAGCGAGTCGGTTTCCGCGATGAAGGGCACGGCATGGCGCACGATGGCCGAGTGCGTGCGCAGGCGCTCCGCGGTGTGCGCCGATCCGGTAAAGGAAACCGCGTCCTGGCAATTCAAGTGCTGGAAGAGGTCCCCCAGGCTCCCGCACACCAGCTGCAGTGCGCCCTCCGGTAAGATTTTCGAATCAATGATGCGGCGGACCACGAGTTCAGTGAGGTACGCGGTCGCGGTCGCGGGTTTGACGATGGCCGGCATCCCGGCGAGCAAGGTCGGCGCCAGTTTCTCCAGCATTCCCCACACCGGAAAATTGAAGGCATTGATGTGGATGGCGGCGCCCACGCGCGAGACGTACAGATGCTGGCCGACGAAGGTCCCGCCCTTGGACAAGACCTCGACATCGCCATCCACATAGACATGGGAATTCGGCAGCTCCCGTGAGCCTTTGCCGGCGAAGGCGAACACGGTGCCGATTCCCCCGTCGATGTCGATCAGTGCGTCGTTCTTGGTCGCGCCGGTGCGATAGGAGAGCGAGTAGAACTCTTCCTTGAGTTCGGACAGTTTTTTGGCGAGCGCTCTGAGCATCGTGGCGCGTTGATGAAAGGTGAGTTCGCGCAGCGCAGGACCCCCCACATCGCGCGAAAATTCGAGGACCGCGGCGAAATCAATGCCGCTCGAGGTCGCCAGCGCGATGAGCTCGCCGGTTGTGGCATCGCGCATGGCGATGCCTTCACCGTCTCCGCTCTGCCAGCGTCCGCAGACATAACTCTGTAGATTCATGAAGTGGTCCCGTTGGGTGTGGGAGGGCGCAGGCGCGCGCCGCGTCCGCGGAAAAGCGCGACCGACTCACCCGAGCTCTTGGTGACGCGCACATCGTAAATGCCATGACGTGCACCGCGCGAGACTTCAGTGGCGAGCGCGGTCAAGCGTTCGCCGGCGGGCGTCGGCGCCAGAAATTCTATGCTGGCGCCGGCCGCAACCATCGGCTCGCCACGGGAGTTGCAAGCAAACGCAAAGGCGCTGTCGGCCAGCGTAAAAATAACTCCGCCATGACACAGGTTATGGCCATTGACCATCTCCGGACGTACCGTCATGCAGACGCGCACGCTGCCTGGCGCCACGTCGAGGATTTCGAGACCTAAACTTTGCGAGGCGCGATCGGCGCGATACATGGATTGAACCGCGGAGCGCGCCAGCTCGAGCGTGCTGGCGGAACCCGGCATTATTTCTTCGTCGGTCAAGCCCGGCGCAGTTTTCCGCGACACGCTAGCGGCCAGTGAAGCGCGGCGAGCGCTTCTCGGTGAAGGCCGCGACACCCTCCGTGTAGTCGCTCGAGCGGCCCAGCTCGCGCTGCACGTCACGCTCGACATCGAGCTGCTCCTTGAAGCTGTTTTGCCAGCTGCGCCGCAGAGCGCTTTTCGTGGCCGCGAGCCCGCGCGTGGGCGCCACGGCAAATTGACGCGCCATGGCGTCGACCGTGCCGGCAAGCTCCGCGTCCTCGACGCATTGCCAGATCAATCCCCAGGCGGCGGCCTGCTCGGCGGGCAGTTTGTTGCCCAACAAAGTCAACCCCATGGCGCGCGCATCGCCGACCAGCCGCGGCAAGAACCACGTGCCGCCGGAATCGGGAATCAAGCCGAGCTTGGAGAAGGCTTGCACGAAATTCGCGCTGCGTGCCGCGATGACGATATCGCAGGCCAGCGCAATGTTGGCCCCCGCGCCCGCGGCCACCCCGTTGACCGCCGCGATGACCGGCATAGCCAAATTGTGCAGCGACAGCACCAGCGGGTTGTAGCGGTTTTCCAGCGATTCGCCGAGATCGACGCCCTGCGAGCCGGGCGCGACCGCGCGATCACCCAGGTCCTGTCCGGCGCAAAAGCCGCGGCCGGCGCCGGTGAGCACCAGGACGCGCGCGCCGCTCTCCGGAATGCTCGACAACGCCTGACGAACCTCGCCGTGCATTTGCGTGTTGAAGCTGTTGAGCTTGTCGGGCCGGTTCAATGTCAGACGAGCGATGCCGCTGTCCACCTCAAACAAAATGGTCTCGTATGACATGCTTTCCCCTCAAGTCCTAAGTGGCAACTATTTCTGGTCGTAGCTGATTTCAAGCGTAGGCGTGGTGGGCCGCGCCTGACAGCACAGCACGAAGCCGGCGTCGGTCTCCCAGCGCTCCAACGCAATATTATGCGTCATGACCGCGGCGCCCTCGGTGATTCTCGCGCGGCAAGTCGCGCAGATCCCGGAGCGGCAGGAGAAGGGCAGTTCGAGCCCGGCCCGTTCCGCTGCGTCGAGCACCGACGGATCGCTCGGCGCCATGGGGAAGCTGCGGCGCCGACCGTCCATGGTCACCGTGATGGTTGCCAAAACTTCCTCGGGCGCGGGCGCGTCGGTCTGTTTGGTGAGTATCTCGAGCGGCCGCGAATTCGCGGTCGCGAAGCGCTCGAAGCGAATGGGCGCGTTGCCGTTCAATGCCTTGACGGCATTTCGCACCTCATCGACCATGTCACCAGGGCCGCAAATCAAGTACTCGTCCGCGCTGGAAATCTCCGGCAGCTGCCGCGCCAGCTCGGCGACCTTCTTGGCGTCAATGCGTCCGTTCAAGAGTTCAGTGTGCTGAGGCTCGCGGCTCATGACAAAGTGCAGCGACAGCCGATCCATGTAGCGATTCTTCAGCGCCAGGGTTTCCTCCAGAAACATGGTGCGCGAAATGCTGCGATTGCCGTAAATCAGCGTGAAGTGGCTGCGCGGCTCGCGCGCCAGGATGTCCGTCGCGAGCGACATGATGGGCGTGATGCCGCTGCCTGCGGCAAACGCCACATAGGAGAATTGGCGCGCAGGATCGATGGTCGTACGAAACCGTCCCATGGGCGTACCGACATCGAGAAGATCCCCGGGCCGAAGATTCGCGGCCAGATCGCCCGACATCAGGCCGCCGGCTTGCCTCCGAATACCCAGTTTGAGCGCGCTGCCGCCCGGTGCTGTGACGATGGAATAAGTACGGCGCTCGTCGCGGTCGTTGATGGTCCGGCGCACCGTGACGTACTGGCCCGCATGATGCGCAAAGGTCTCGCGCAGCGCCGCAGGAACCTCCACGGTCACGCAGGTCGCATCCTCGGCGGCGCGCTCGACCGCGGTTACTTTCAGCGGATGGAAACTCAAGGCCGCCATGTCAAATGCACTTGAAGTATTCGAATGGTTCGAGACAGGCGCGGCAGCGGTGCAGCGCCTTGCACGGCGTCGAGCCAAACTCGCTCATCATTTCCGTGTCGAGCGCTTGGCAGCGCGGACACGCCAGCGGACGGGTCCCGCGCAGCACGTCGCGCATGTTCGATACGCTCTGATCCGGCGGAACGATGCCGTACTCGAGCAGCTTGCGCCGCCCGTCGGCGCTGATCCAATCGCTGCTCCAAGCGGGCGAGAGCACGGTGGTCACCTTGAAATCGCCCACGGTGCCCTGCCGCAGCGCATCCTGCACCGAGCGGCGAATTACTTCCGTCGCCGGACATCCCACATAGGTAGGCGAGAGTCCCACTTCAAGTTCTCCGTCGGCGCCCACCTCAACGAAACGTACCAACCCTAGGTCCACGATGCTCAAGGCCGGGATCTCAGGATCTTCCACGGACGCCAGCAGCGGCCAAGCCGCAGCGATACGCGCCGCTGGTTCGCTCGCCGCCGCCACTCCCGCCGCCGCCGTTGGTTCACCGCTGCGTAAACTCACGGCACTCACCAGCGCGCGTCCGGATAGGCGCGTTGCAGATATTGCATCTCGGCGAGGATGTAGCCCAGATGCTCGCTGTGCTGACCGCGCTTGCCATGCCAGGCATGCGGGCGATCCGCGGGCCGCCTCAAGGTCGCCTCATTCAGGATCGCATCGATGCGCGCGCTCCACGCGGCATGAACCTCGGCGAGTTGCGGTGCGACGCCGGTGTCGGCCATCTGACGATCCAAATCGTCCGCGGCGAACAGCTCCACGGTGTAAGGCCACAGCAAATCAAGCGCGGACTGCGCGCGTGCATGACTCTCCGCAGTTCCGTCGCCGAGGCGCACCAGCCAGTCGCTGCTGTAACGCAGGTGGTAGCGAACTTCCTTCACCGACTTGGCGGCGATCGCGGCCAAACGCTCATCTCGCGATCCCGCCATGCGCTCGTAGAGTTCGAGCTGAAATGCGTCGATCAATACCTGTCGGACAATG
>Ga0307474_10003954_pt1 | contig 10661 bp, 7 predicted proteins | sample atmos_gasesECM1C_2_FD_203312 | JGI IMG/M metagenome (GOLD analysis project Ga0307474, IMG submission 203312) | Hardwood forest soil microbial communities from Morgan-Monroe State Forest, Indiana, United States - atmos_gasesECM1C_05 | ecosystem: Environmental > Terrestrial > Soil > Temperate...
CTACGCCGCCTCCAATCCAGAAGGCAAGGCGCTGGCCGCGAAAGTAGCCACTGCCATGGGCGGCCTGCCCAAGCTCAAATCCATCAAAGCGATGCACGTAAACATCGCCGAGAGCGATTCTGGCGGCCCGGCCGCTCCCGTCGACGTGTTTTTAGCATTTCCTGACCGCATGCATGTCGAAGTGCAGACACCACAAGGCAACCTCACCATCGTGGTCTCGTCCGACGCAGCCTTCATGAGCATGGCCGGCATGGGTTCGCGCAGCATGCCTCCCGCGCAGAAAACCGAGATGCTCTCGCAACTGCAACACGATCTCGTATACGTCGCTCAACACACCGACGATCCTTCCTTCACTTTTACCGGGGCGGGCACGGAAAAAATCGGCGACGTCCAAGCCTCCATTCTCGACATCGGAGGCGCCATTCCGTGGGTTCGTTGGTATGTCGATCCCAAGACAGGTTACGTTCTTCGCGAAAGATATAAGGCCATGGGGCAATCGGGACCCTTCGAGGGCGAAACTAATCTGGCGGACTGGCGCGCTGCCGACGGCCTCACTATGCCCTATAAACATCAAAACAAGCAGGACGGCAACGAGACCAGCAACGCTGAAATCAAGAAGATCGAACTTAATCCCACGCTCGATCCCAAACTTTTCGCCAAGCCCGCGGAAGCTCAGGCAGAAAAGCAATAGCGGAGTTTTTCATGAAGCCGCTCATACGCCGCTGTGCTCTTGTCGCGTCGGCGCTCGTCGCGACCGCTGGCTTCGCGCAGGTCACGACCTCGCAATACGACAACCTGCGTACCGGCGCAACTCTGAACGAGAAAATACTTACTCCACAGAATGTCAATGCAAAACAATTTGGCAAATTGGGTTCATTTAAAGTTGACGGAGCGGTCTACGCGCAACCTTTGTTTATCCCTGCTGTTGAGATTCCGGGAAAAGGTAAGCACGATGTTATTTTCCTAGCCACCGAACACGACAGTGTCTACGCATTCGATGCCACTCGCCCCGGCGACCGTCCGCTGTGGCAGGTGAGCCTGCTCGATAAAGCCCGCGGCTCAGTGCCGGTGTCAGAGGACGATGCACAGTGCCCATTCATTCGGCCTGAAATCGGCATCACGTCCACGCCTGTGATTGACCTTAAAACGGGCACACTCTACGTGCTTGCTCGGAGCAAGATTCGCCACCCCGTCGGCAGCGACGAATTTTTCCAGCACGTCCACGCGCTCGCCATCACCACGGGCGTAGAAAAATTTGGTGGCCCGAAAATCATTTCCGCTTCGGTGCCAGGCAAAGGCCGCGGCGGAATTAACGGACAGATGCGTTTCGATCCGTTGCTGGAAAATCCCCGAGCCTCGCTGCTGCTCGCTAACGAGGTTCTCTATCTCACCTGGGCTTCGTCGTGCGACGTGGACCCCTATCACGGGTGGGTCATGGCCTACGATCCGCAGTCGCTAGAGCAGCGGGCTGTATTGAACGTGACTCCAGATGGCAATGAAGGCGGCGTTTGGGCAAGCGATACCGGCCCAGCCGCCGACGCGCAGGGAAATGTTTACGTGCCCACCGGCAACGGGACTTTCAACGCCGGATCTGGAGGCCGCGACTACGGCGACTCAGTCCTGAAGCTGGCGCTGGAAGGATCCAACCTCGCGATCCGCGACTACTTCACGCCGCACGATCAAGAGCGCATCAGCATCGCCGACGCCGATGTAGGTTCCAGCGGTCCTACGCTCCTGCCCGATCAGCCCGGCCCTCACCGCCACCTGCTTTTGCAGCCAACCAAGGACTCCACAATTTATGTGATCGACCGCGACAAGATGGGGAAGTTTCAACCTGACGCGGACGCTCTGGTCCAGAAGCTCCGCATGCCAGGCGGCGGTTTCGGCGCCATGACGTACTGGAATGGCCACGCCTTCTTCGCCGCCAGCGACGACTATCTCCGCGATTACGCCGTCAAGAACGGCCAACTGATTCTGAGCGAGTCGTCGGCAGTGAAGTTCGCCAATCCCGTCGCCACACCCTCGGTTTCAGCCGACGGCACCAAGAACGCCATTGTCTGGGCGGTCGCGACCAAGCCTTGGAACGGACCGGACAACAAACCCGCGGTCCTTTACGCCTTCGACGCCACAAAACTTAGCCAGCCCATTTACACTTCAGAACAGACCAGCCAGCGGGATCGTGCCGCTTTGGCTACACGTTTTGTCATCCCGGTCGTCGTCAACGGACGCGTATACTTCGGCACGCGAACCGAAGTCGATGTTTACGGGCTCTTGCACTAGAAACGGAATGCATGACGACGAATCCCACACGTGAGCAGACTTTGCTGCCTGCGCTACCGCTTGCCGACTGGAAGGAAACACTGGGAACCGTGCACATGTGGACGCAGATCGTGGGAAAGGTTCGGCTCAAATTGTGCCCCTTGGTCAATCATTTCTGGAACGTCACGTTCTATCTGACCGCGCGAGGAATGACGACCTCGCCGATGCCCTATCAGAGTGGAACCATCCAGGGAACCATCGAAGTCCGTTTTGATTTCATCGAGCATAAGCTTGTGCTCGAAACCAACGACGGCCGCGTGGTCACCATCGCGCTACAGCCAATGAGCGTCGCTAATTTCTATAAAAAGTTTATGGCGGAACTAGGCGAACTCGGCGTATCCGTAAAGATTTGGACGAGACCGTGCGAGATTCCCGATCCCACGGCATTTGAACAGGACCACGTCCATGCGTCCTACGACGCTGAAGCCGTGCATAAGTTCTGGCAGATCCTTGTATGGGTCGATGAAGTATTGAAGGAGTTCCGTACCGGATTCCTGGGCAAAGCCAGCCCCGTGCATTTTTTCTGGGGAAGTTTCGATCTGGCGGTGACACGCTTCTCCGGCAGACGAGCGCCCGAACGCCCCGGAGCCGACTCCATCACTCGCGAAGCCTACTCCCACGAAGTAAGCAGCACGGGATTCTGGCCCGGCGGGGGCGACATTGCCGGCCCCGCATTCTATTCGTACGCGGCCCCAGAACCGCCCGGCTTCGCGGAAAGAAAAATTCGCCCGCCCGCTGCGTTCTATCATCCGCAGATGAAAGAATTCTTGCTGATGTACGACGACGTGCGCTCCGCCTCGGACCCAAAAGCGGCGTTAATGGAATTTCTCCAAACCACCTATGACGCGGCCGCAGACCTGGGAAATTGGGACCGCAAAGCACTCGAACGCTAGAAACCTTCCGGCCCTAGAATCTTGACCCTCTTGACAACGTACTCCATTCGATTTATTGTAGGCGAACAAAAGACGAATATCTATGGCTTCCCTGCCCTTGCTTCCGCTTCCCGACAAGCCCAAACTCATCGGCATCGCCCGCCTGGCCTCCGAAGGCGAGTCCCTCCGCGAAGGGCACAATGTCGAGTACTTCACGCTCCCGAGCAAATCACTGCTGAACCGCTGCGTCAGCAACCGTCAGATGCCTTTCACCTGGACCATCAATCCTTACCGCGGCTGCGAATTCGGATGTCGCTACTGCTACGCACGTTACACGCACGAGTTTATGGAAATGCGCGATGGCATGGAGTTCGAACAGAAAATCTACGTCAAGCAGCACGCGGCCGGCCTGCTCCGCCACGAACTCCGCCGCGTGAAGCCGGACGAAGCAATCGCGCTCGGAACGGCCACCGATCCCTACCAACCCGCAGAACGCCGCTACGAAGTCACCCGCGGAATTCTCGAAGAGTTCGCACATCACCGCGGCTTCGAGCTCGGCATCGTGACCAAATCGAATCTCATTGTGCGCGATCTCGAACTGCTGAAAGAAGTCGCGCAGACAAATCGTCTTTCCATCCACGTCACAGTCACCTCTCTGAATGTGGATCTAGCTCGCATTCTCGAACCTCGGGCGCCTCGTCCTGATTTGCGCCTCGAAGCCGTACGCACGCTTGCCCAGGCGGGCATACGTGTGGGCGTGAGTTGTTCGCCAGTATTGCCGGGAATCACGGACGCGGCGAAAGATCTGGAGAGCTTGATCCGAGCCGCCGCTGATGCCGGAGCTGACTATGTTTTCGCGAACCCGCTGTTTCTAAAGCCGTGCTCAGCCGCAGTTTTCCTTCCTTTCCTTGAACAAAACTTTCCGCATCTCGCGCAAAACTATCGGGAGCGCTACCAGGACCGCGCCTTTCTTCAGCCCGCGTACGCCAAGCGCCTGTCGCATCTGATCGCGCACCTCCGCGAGAAATACAACATCACGCGCGCCCGCCGCCCTGCCTACGCGACGAAGTGGCCAGTCCAGGCGTTCGACGAACAATTGAGGTTATTTTGATTTGTTATTGGGTAATTTTGCCGCCGGCTGAGTTTTTGAAATTACAAAATCACGCAATCACAAAATAACCCGTTTACTCAATCCTCTATAATCCTGATGATTCCCATGGTTACAGCTTCTCCGCCTGCGCCACAACCCAGCCGGCCCGCTACCATCGGAGTGCGGCTGCACAATTTCTGGCGGCGCGTGACCGAAGGCCTCGAGGTCAGCCAACTCTGGTCTCAGTTTGAATCCGAGGCTCGCACTAGTTATCGTCTATACTCCCGCGACGTCGAAGCGAAAACGCCGGAAGGCCTGACGGCACGCGGTCGACGCCTGCACGTCATCAAAGAATTTTTCTGGGCGGTATTCGAAAAGCTCTCACCCGCACGTCGTGTTTTGCTGCTGTCGGCGCTGATTCTACTGGTCCTCCCGCACGGCGGATTCGAATATAGCGGCCAGGCCGGCAAAGTGCAGGTGGTGGAATTCGATTTCCACTTCTGGGCGGCGCTTCTCCTCCTCCTGCTGCTCATGCTGGAGATCGCGGATCGCGTGGTCATGAAACGCGATCTCGAGATCGCGCGTGAGATTCAGACTTGGCTGCTGCCCGGCGCGCCTCCTCAGATTCCGGGCGTCACGATCGCATACGCCACGCGCCCCGCCAACACCGTCGCCGGAGATTACTACGATGTCTTCCCGCGGCCGGGTCGCACCAACGAAGAGAACCGCGTGGTTCTCGCCGTGGCCGATGTAGCCGGCAAAAGCATTCCCGCGGCCATGCTGATGGCCACGTTTCAGGCGAGTCTCAAAACCCTTTCCACCGCGCAGGTAGCTCTGCCCGAACTCGCCTCCAACATGAACCGCTACGCCTGCACCAACAGCCAGGGCGGATTGCGTTTCACCACAGCATTTCTGGCGGAATACGATCCCGTCCACCGCGCCATCAACTACATCAACGCCGGACACAACAATCCCATCCTTCGTCGCGAGAGCGGACAAATCGAGCGCCTCGACGTCGGTGGGCTGCCGTTCGGGATTCAGCCGGAAGTGAAATACCAATCCGCAACTGTGACCTTGGCGCCCGGCGACTGGTTGATCATCTTTACCGACGGATTAGTAGAGGCCGAGAACGTCCGCCAGGAAGAATATGGCGAGCCTCTCTTGTTAACTGCGATTGAGGCGGGAAAAACTCTCGAACCAGCCGAAATGCTCAAGCGCCTAATGGCGGAACTCGATCTCTTCGTCGGCAATACTCCCCAGCACGACGATGTCACCTGCATGCTGTTGAAGGGATCTTCCTCGTAGCGCCACCATCTTGCCGGGTGTCGCGAAAAGCATTCTTGGCTTCGCAGATAGGGTGGACACTCACGTTAAGGCCTGCAAATTGCGAACGATCCAACTGACAAAAATTGGCAGTCTACAGCCGTGATCTGCCACTTCGGGCGAGCCGGCCGACTCAAGACAACAACTGAAGTGTGCGATCCGATGAAAAGAAAGACGTTCTCCATGGACATCACGCACCTGGGTAACTAGCGCCTTTGGCGAGGCAAGTGCAAATATCGTGACGACTGCGTCATCGTGAGCAGAATTGAAAATCTGATACATACAAATGAGGGACAATCGAGATGCGTAAACAAAAGGGTTTCTCACTGATCGAGCTGCTGATCGTGGTGGCAATCATCCTGATCATCGCAGCCATCGCCATTCCAAACTTGCTGCGCGCTCGTATTGCAGCCAATGAGTCGTCTGCCGCCGCTTCTACTCGTACGATTTCCACTGCGGAGCTGAGCTATTCGACCGCGTATCCGACGGTCGGGTATCCCGCGGCCTTGGCCACCCTCGGACCAGCTGATTCTGGCTGCACCGCTGGGCCAGCTATTGGTAACGCTTGCATCATCGACTTCGTCCTGGCTTCGTCAGGCGTCACCGCCAAGAGCGGCTACAAATTCACCGCGGTGGGCGCGGGTGGTCCTCCGAATGTCACGTATACAATTGATGGAACGCCGCAGACTCTGAATACCACTGGCGTAAAGGAATTCTGCGCGGTGGAAGATAACGTGGTGCGGTTCATCACGCCGTCGGACAAGAGTCTAGCCGTCCACGCTACTTGCAACGGTGCGGCCGCAATCGGTCAATAGTTAAACGGTCTGGCGAAATACCTGGGGGAGGGTACAAGCCGGGAGCCTCGGATGGCAACATTCGAGGCTCTTTCACTTTTTCGCCTGAACGCAATAGACCAGACGTTGGCTGACAAAAATTGACAATCCACCGCCAGAATGTGCCGTTTCTGGCAAGTTGAACCGGGCAATCGCTAACTTTCGTTTACTGCCCTCTGAAAAGAAAGGGTTTCCCCAAGCTCAGATTAGTCCAAAGTAATGAACGCATTGGTCAGGCAAGTGCAAATATCCTGACGACTGCGTCATTCTGCGCAGAACTGAAAATTGAAAAAAAACTAAAACGAGGGGACAATCGAGATGCGTAAACAAAAGGGTTTCTCACTGATCGAGCTGCTGATCGTGGTGGCAATCATCCTGATCATCGCAGCCATCGCTATTCCAAACTTGCTGCGCGCACGTATTGCAGCCAATGAGTCGTCTGCCGCCGCTTCGGTGCGTACGATTTCCACTGCGGAGTTGACCTATTCGACCGCGTATCCGACGGTCGGGTATCCCGCGGCCTTAGCCACCCTCGGACCCGCTGATGCGGGCTGTACCGCTGGGCCGGCTGTTGGTAACGGGTGCATCATCGACTTCGTTCTGGCTTCCTCAGGCGTCACCGCCAAGAGCGGCTACAAGTTCACCGCGGTGGGCGCGGGTGGTCCTCCGAATGTCACGTATACAATTGATGGAACGCCGCAGACTCTGAATACCACTGGCGTAAAGGAATTTTGCGCGGTGGAAGATAACGTGGTGCGGTTCATCACGCCCTCGGACAAGAGTCTAGCCGTCCACGCTACTTGCAACGGTGCGGCCGCAATCGGTCAATAGTTAACGGTCTCGGCGAAATACCTGGGGGAGGGTATAAGCCGGAGAGCAGCGAACGCGAGTTCGCTGCTCTTTATTTTTGCCTCTCGCGCATTTCGCAATATCTGGTTACTTCCGTTACACATCCCACCAATCGCCCGCATCACTATCGGCGCATGCTTCCTATAATCAGGAACGTTGGAGAGTATCTAATGCCGAGTGCAGCCGCCCAAGCCAGAAAGTCCGAGCCGTTGGTATCGCCTTCTGCACCGCCTGTTACTTCCCCCGACATGCGAACTCTCATCCTCTCGTTACTACTGGTCGCATTCACATTAGTGCTCTACAACCCCGTAAATCATTTCTCGTTTATCAACTACGACGACAATCGCTATGTTTCTCAGAATCGCCACGTACAGGCGGGACTTACGTGGGACACGGTGAAATGGGCTTTCACTACTTTCGATTACGCCAACTGGCATCCGCTGGCGTGGATGTCGCATGCGCTGGACTGTCAGCTATTCCATCTGAATCCTGCCGGGCACCATCTCACCAGCGTTCTGCTGCATGCGGTCAACGTGGTTCTGTTGTTCCTATTGCTGGTCTGGAGCACTCGAAAAACAGGCCCGAGTTTCATGGTAGCCGCTCTGTTCGCGCTGCATCCCATCAATGTCGAGTCCGTTGCGTGGATTGCGGAGCGCAAGAACGTCCTCAGCACGACTTTCTTCCTCCTAAGCGTGGGAGCCTACGGATGGTATGCGGTCAAGCCCCGGTGGAATCGTTATAGCGTGCTGGCAGGCCTGCTGGCCTGTGGGCTGGCGTCGAAAGCGATGTTGGTCACGGCACCTTTCGTACTGCTTCTGTTGGACTACTGGCCGCTGCAACGAATCCAGGGTTGGACCGCGCCGTCGAATGTGTTGCCAGTGCGCCAGGCGCCCGCGGGCAGACTGTTTCTCGAAAAGGTGCCGCTGCTGCTGTTAGCTGGCGCGAGTTCCGTGATTACGGTTCTCGCTCAAAAGGCATCAGGAGCAGTCGGGACATCGCCTTTCCCGTTCAGTGCGCGTCTGGAGAATGCGATCTATTCCTACGCGATGTACTTGTGCAAGGCTATCTGGCCGGCTGGATTGAGTCTCTTCTATCCATACGCCGGCAATTCGCTCTCCATTTCGAGGATTGGCATGGCGGCCTTGTTTCTGGTCACTACAACGGCAATTGTGATGAAATACCGTTCCCGCGGTTATCTGTTGACCGGTTGGCTCTGGTTTCTCGGCACGCTCGTTCCTGTGATCGGAGTGATTCAGGTGGGTAATCAGGCGATGGCGGACCGGTACGCTTACGTTCCTCTCATCGGCATCTTTGTGATGATTGTCTGGGCTGCCGCAACCTGGGCAAAAGAAAAGGAGTTGGGGCTTGCAGCGCAGGTGATTCCGGCGACCTGTCTGCTAGCTGCATTATCGTTTACCACGTATCGGCAAGTGGGCTATTGGCGAAGCAGCATGGATGTGTGGACGCACGCACTCGCAGTCACGCAACACAATTTCGTGGCCGAGGTAAATCTTGGGCAGGCCTTAACAGAACTCAACCGCGCAGACGAGGCATACCCACTATTTGTACGGGCGGCCCAGGATGAGCCTAACGATGCTGGTGCCCGCTTGAACATTGGTACTTATCTCAACCAGCATGGGCGCCCGTTGGAAGCCATCCAGCAATATGAAATGGCACTGCGGCTCGGCTCAGAACCGGGATTGCTGGCGGCGACGTATACAAACCTCGGATCCGTATACAGCGACCTGGGGGACGATGCGAAGTCGCGAGACAGTTTCGAGCACGCGTTGCGGCTTTATCCCGATCAGGCATCGGCTTGGGCCGGAATTGCGTTCCTGCTGCAGAAGGAGGGGAAACTCGAAGAGGCGATCCCCGCCCTCGCCCACTTAGCCGAATTGCAGCCGAACGCCCAAAACTTCTTGCAGTTGGCCCGAGTGCTCGCTCAGACCAACCATCGCGCCGAGGCGATTGCGGCTTACCAACAAGCGGTGAGTCTGGACCCAGGGCTAACAGCGGCGCGGCAACGCTAATACTCAGCAAAGTCTGATTTCCGAGGACCGGCCGACAAATGGTTTTTCCCTTCTACTGAAAAAAATACAGTCGCTGGGAAGGAAGCGACTACCAAGTGACGGTTGAGTCGCTGGAAGGCATGCTGGTAGAGACACGGCTGGAAAAAAACCGTTCGGGAGGTTCAGTCACCGGACGCGCCGGCTGCTCGTGCACGCTGCCCAACCGGTATTCGTCGGGTGGCTCGGGCTGCTACAAGAAGAGTGCCTCCTCTGCCTGCGACTGATCCCAGCCAGACAAGCGGCAGCATGGCAAAGGAAAAGAACGGAACGGATATGCCGCTAATGATCTTCTCGAGCAGCGTCCCCCGAGGTTTTTTCCCCGCCAGAAAATCGAACAGCACATTTGGGGTTCGCAACATCGCGTTGAGCGCGCTCTGCCACCAGCCGATTAGGTCGTATTCAAATTCCTGATGCCAGTGAGCAATGGGAACGAACTCGGTTTGATGGAGCATTCCATCAATGGAGATCGCGGTAAAGTGATAGAGGTGACGTGGAAGATCCAAATGCAGCCAACTCGATCCAAACGTCTTGGACTGCAGTCCTTCAAAATCGGGTACGGCAATTAAGATTAATCCATCATCTGCTACCAGGTGCCGAATTCTGCCAATGACTGCCCGCGGGTCCTGCATATGTTCGAGACTGTGCCAAAGGGTGATGCAGTCGAACGGCCCTCGATCCGCACATTCGTCCAGGCTGTTGAAGACTTCCAGTCCCCGCTGCCCTGCGGGAGCTGAGTTTAGCTCCGTTCCGATAGCTTCCCAGCCGCGTTTGCTGGCGGAGACCAGAAACGTTCCTTCTCCACAACCTATATCCAGCAAGCGTCTGCCACGGCCCAACCCCGCCATCTTGGTGACTAAGGCAATTCGGCGGTTGTCACAAAACCTGGCTGTAATCCCGTGGCGCGCACCGTAGTATTCGGCATAGTGAGGCTGCAGTTGATCGGGAGCCGGATCGGTAATTCCGATTCCACAAATGACACACTTCAGCACGTCAAACTGCAGTCCCGTTACGGGGTCCGAGACGCCGCGAAGGTATGGCTCAAGCCGATTGGAGCACATCGGACATGAGCCGGTTCGGATGGCAGGTTGATCCATCCATTGATTATTTCGGAAGGGAGGGACAACCTCAGCGCACGAAAGTCGTAGAGTTCATAACGAAAGTACTGTTACCCGCAGGAATCGAACGCGGGCGGGGGCGGCAGCGGAAATTCCAGAAGATCGTCGATCATAGTAGCATCGCTTCCGCAGCGCGCGAGTTATTCCCTGGAAACCGGGCCATTAAGAAGCTAGCTGTGAGGCTTCTGAGT
>Ga0307474_10003955_pt1 | contig 10659 bp, 10 predicted proteins | sample atmos_gasesECM1C_2_FD_203312 | JGI IMG/M metagenome (GOLD analysis project Ga0307474, IMG submission 203312) | Hardwood forest soil microbial communities from Morgan-Monroe State Forest, Indiana, United States - atmos_gasesECM1C_05 | ecosystem: Environmental > Terrestrial > Soil > Temperate...
CGGCTTGTCGGCCGTCGCGTTCGGTTTGGTGGGTCTTTGCTGGGGCGACTTCGCCGCCGTGTGGCAGCCGGTCCCACCGACCGTGCCCGGGCGTACTGTCCTAGCCTACATCGTGGCCGCAGTGCTGTTATTGACGGGCTTGAGTATTCTATGGCGCAGGAGCGCTGCACTTGGCTCACTAGCGCTGACCATTCTCTACAGCCTGGGAGTGATCTTGCTCCATGTGCCTCAAGTGATCGCGCATCCAACCGTCTTCGTGATGTGGTCGGGAACGGCGGAGCAGCTGGCGCTGGTCGCAGGCGGCTTGGTGAGCTATGCATTTTGCAGAACGCCGGCCGCCACCGCGCCCACCACCGCCGCGGTGCCCACCACCGCCGCGGTGCCCACCGCCCGAATTGTCCTCTGCGGTCGTTTGCTTTTCGGTGTGTGTCTGATCATCTTCGCCTTGGCACACCTTTTCTATTTGAAACCGACTGCGGACTTCGTTCCTGCATGGCTGCCGCCCAATCAGGTGTTTTGGGCGTACGCCACCGCGGCGGGGCATTTTCTGGCCGGCGTCGCAATTCTTTCCGGAATTGCAGCGCGGCTCGCGGCCAGATTGCTGACAGGCATGTTCGTGGTGTTCGGGCTGCTCGTCCATGCACCCACGCTTTTTACCGACCCACACACCCACTTCAATTGGGCGGCGAATGCGATGAACTTCGCCCTGATTGCCTCGGCTTGGGTCATTGCGGCGTCAATGCGCGGCGGCGAGAAAAGCGCTGCGTGAAATTCCCATGCGGACACGGCGGCGACACTGATTTGCCAGCTCTTCAATGCTTAAGTTAGGCTCAGGCGATGAACCATGGAAAGCAAAAATGCAACAGCTTGCCCGCCTCGTCCCTGCGATTGCTTCGTGCCTGCTTTCGCTGATGATCTCGTCTGTGAATGCGGCACCGGCCGCTTACTTCGATTCCTCAGGCCGCGACGATGTGCTTTCCGGCGGCGTGAAAATGATTACGATCCAGACTCCAAAGGGGCCTTTTCGCGTTTGGACCAAGCGGGTCGGCAATAATCCCAGCGTCAAGGTCCTCTTGCTGCATGGCGGACCCGGCGCCACGCATGAGTACTTCGAAGCCTTTGACAGTTACTTCCCGAAGGCAGGGATCGAGTATTACTACTACGATCAATTGGGTTCGGCTTATAGCGACCAACCGGATGAACCCACGCTGTGGGAGTTGCCGCGCTTCGTGGATGAGGTGGAGCAGGTCCGCAAGGCTCTGAAACTCGACAAGAGTAATTTTTATCTCTACGGCCAATCCTGGGGCGGCATTCTCGCGCTGGAATACGCGCTCAAGTATCAACAGAATCTGAAAGCGCTGGTTATTTCCAACATGGTGGCGAGCATTCCCGCTTACAACCGCTACGCGGCCAGCGTGCTCATGCCCGCCATGGATCAGAAGGCCCTTGCTGAGATTAAGCAGCTCGAGGCGAGGGGCCGGTACGACGACCCCCGTTACGAAGAACTGCTGATCCCGAATTTCTACGTCGACCATATCCTGCGCATGCCGGCGGATCAGTGGCCCGATCCGGTTACGCGCGCCTTCGCCAAGATCAACAAGAAAATTTACATCCCCATGCAGGGACCGAGCGAAATGGGGGCCAGCGGCAAGCTCGTGAACTGGGATCGCACGGCGGATCTGCCCAAGATCACGGTGCCCACGCTATCCATCGGTGCCCGTTACGACACGATGGAGCCGGCGCAGATGGAGAAAATCGCCAAAGAAGTCAAAAAGGGGCGCTACCTATACTGTCCCAAAGGCAGCCATCTCGCGCTTTATGACGATCAACAGGTGTACATGAACGGGCTGACGCAATTCATTCTGGACGTGGACGCGGGCCGCTTCTAACGGACCCATCAGGCGCCTCATCGCTTAGCCTTGCGCAAGATATTTCGCGAGCGGCTCCCAATAGTGCGAATGCCAGCCGCGTGCGAGCGACACGCCATTGCCGTTCGGAAAGCCCCGATGCTCGAAGTTGAGCTTCGTTTTTCCACCCTCCGCCGCAAGAGAGAACACGGCGATTGAGAAGCCGCCGGACTTCCAACTTCCCGCGCGCCACGCTTGCACCAAACGTTCGTTGGGCAGCATTTCAAGATGCCGGCCGGTGATGTAGCCGCCGAACAGCGTGAAGGAACCGCCGACTTCGGTGCTGATCGCCGTGGGTTTTGCCCCAGATGCGTTGAGCAGGGCCGCACCGTCGCTCAGGCGGGTAATACTGTCAAACTCTTTGGTACCGGTCAGTACTTGGTAGACGCGCTGCGGACTGGCATCGAGCGTGACGTCCTGACGGATCGCTTCCGAAGTGTAGGAGAGGCCGTCCGCGGCGTCCTTGGGCGGCGCTTCCGGCGTTTCCGCCGCGATGAGCAGCCGGACCGGGAATAGCGCAAGGCTCAGGGCCAGTGAGCGGCGAGAGATAAGAGGTGAGTTCACAGTGGGGTCTCCAAGATTTTAGTTATTCGGTGCGCGAGGACGGTATAAAACCGATCGTAAAGCCTCTAACTAACTTGGCGGCGGCGGGCGGCATCCCGATGCGCGCTGAAGATACCCAGCCCGAATGCAGCCGTGATCGCCTCTGTTCGGGAATGAACCTCGAGCTTGCAGAGAATCGCGGACACGTGATGATCGATGGTTTTCGTCGAGCGATGCAGCCGGCGTGCAATATTCGCGTTGCTGCAGCCCTCCACCAACAAGGCAAGAACTTCAAATTCCTTTTCCGACAGCCCCTTCGGATTGCTGCGAGTCGCTTCGCGGGGCCCGCGCGGCACGCCGCGCACGCCGCGCTCACGCAACCGCTTGCGCACGATGGCCTCGAGCGGGCTTGCGTCCAATCGGTCGAGAATGGCCAACGATTGCATGAGTGCCTCGTCGGATCCTTCCGCGAGACTCAAGGCCTGTTCGTATGGCATGCCGATTTTTTCCCACGCGTCCGCGGCCGCTTGCCACTCGCCCGTTAGCAAGAGTCGGTAAGGTTCCGCGATGTCACTGCAATTCGGATCGACTGCTTGCGCCTTCGACTGCCAGAAAAGCAGTTCGCCCTTGACCCAGGGTATGCGACGATCGCCGAGTTCACTCAAGCCCACGGCGCTCTCCCTGGCAATCGTCTCAAGATCGCCCCGGTACCAAGCCTGCTCCGCGCGGGCTGCTGTGATGCGCCCCACTCGCTCCGGCTCATCCATGGACATCGCCAGATCGTAGACCTCATCAAGAAGATCATCGGCGCCAGGATCGCCCCGCCTGATTCGCAACAGTGCGAGAGTCGCCCAAGTCGGCACCCGTTGGACTGGCACGCGTTCAACGGTCTGAGACAATTCAAATACGATTTGCGCGGCGCTCGCCCAATCACCCCGATCCAGCGCCAATCGCGCGGCATAGGCACGCAAATAGGCGATGATGGAGAATAGGCCGCGCTCCTCGCAATATGCGGCGCCTTCTCGAAACGCCTTCTCGGCGCGTGCGATGTCGTGATCTAAGGTCGCGCAGAACATCAAATTGCTGTAGCAGCGGGCTGCGCATTCGTCGAGTTTCTTGTCGAGCGCCATGGCAAGGCTCGTCTCGAGTTGCAGATAGCCCGATGGATCGCCCGCGATCACCAGAGCGGTGCCCATGTTGCTCACTGCCAGGGTTTCGGTCATCGCATCGTCAAACCTCAGCGCCAGAGCGAGTGCGCGAGCACCGAAATCCACCGCTTCATGCTCCAAGCCTCGATTGGCCGCCAGCCGGCAGCGCGCGCTGTAAGCCATCGCCAAGTGAACGCTGGGCTCGAGTGGCTCCAGCAATGCAATCGCTTCGGCGCTGGATTTATTGGCGCCGGTTTTATTGCCTGACATTCGATATTCGGGCGTTAGAAAATTCAAGACGCGAGCCTGCGCCTCTATGTTTCCTTCCGCGCGCCACAAATGCAGCGCTTGCTCGCCAGAGACGATTGCGCGCTCGGGCTGATTTGTCAGGCTGCATTCCGTACCATGCTGCTCCAAGTATTCCGCCTGAAGCAGCGTGGAAAGCGCGTCACGGTAGCGCAAAGCCGCACTCAAATGCGCCGCGGCTTCGCGATGCGCGCCGAGCCGCGCCGCTTCCTTGGCCGCCAACGGCGCATACTTGAGCACTGCGGTCGCATTCTCCGCCAGAACCGCATGATGCACGAGCTGCGTCAGATCAGCATTGTGCTGTTCCAATGCCAGCAGTACGTGGCCGTGCATTTCGCGGGCACGCTCCTGCGGCAAAGTGCTGTAGACGGCGAGGCGCGCGAGTTCATGACGGAAGGTCACGGCATCGCCGTGCGTCAACAGCAAGCCGCGCGTCACGCCCTCGTCTATTGCCGCTCCGTGCGAACCGAGCATCGCCGCGATGAGCCACCGTTCGGTTTTTCCAGGAGAGATGGAGACCAGTTCGGCCAGTTCGCGCGCGGCCGTCGAGCATCTCATCAAGCGGGCAAGAACAGCGTCGCGCACGGTTTCGGGAACCCGCTCGCCGGGACAGGCGAGGGCTTCGGACACAAAGAATGGATTGCCGCCGGTGATTTGATACAACTGCGCGGGATTCCAGCAGCTGTTCTTGGCCATGTCAGAAACGGCCGCGGCCGAGAGCGGTGCGAGCCGCATGCGGATGACGTGCCGCCCCGTGAGCTCGCCCAGCGCGAGTCGAACCGGATGAATGGGAGAAAGTTCCTCGTCGCGGTAGGTTGCGATGAGCAGTGCGCCCGTGCGTTGAATGCGCCGGCCGATGAAGCGAAAGAAATCGAGCGTCGATTCGTCCGCCCAGTGCACATCCTCGAGCACCACGACGGTCGCGCGTTGCGGCGGCACGAGCTGCGCAAACAACGCGCCAAAGAGCCAATCGCGCGATTCGGCAGGATTCGCGGCACGGCCGTCGAAGACCGCGATCTGCGTCGCAATTTCGTGCACGGGGCCGAGCGCTCGCGGCGTATCGAGTGCATCGCACGCGCCCCATAAGACTCGCGCTTGGCGCCGCGTGTCGGAGACGAATTGCTCCACCAGCGAACTTTTTCCGAGCCCCGCTTCGCCGGCAATCAGTATCAACTTGCCCGCGCCGGCACGCGCCTCGGAGAAGCTCTGGGCCAGGGTTTCCAATTGATGTTGGCGTTCGAAAAGATGCATCCCAGGGGCATTATCCGACATAACTTTGACTCGGGGCGCAAATTGGGGATATTGACCGCATAAAATGGGGGATGGGGGCTTGGGAGAGCCAAAAAGCGGACGCTTTCCGCCATGGTGCCCTGCGATCCTCGAACCCCGGCATACTATCGGAGCCACCTCGAGGTCGGGTCCGCCAACTCTAGGACCGGAGAACGAAATGAATCAGACCGCCATATTCGCGCCCTTCCTCACGACGATGCTCCTGACCCTCGTCGTCTGGTTTTACATGTATTCGAAACGAATACCGCTGATTCAAAAGAGCAAGATCAATCCCAACAATCTCACGCCCGCGGAGCTCGCGCGCATCTCGCCGCCGTCGGTCTCGAATCCTTCAGACAATCTCAAAAATCTGTTCGAGCTGCCGACACTCTTCTACGGCCTGCTGCTCTACCTTTTTGTCACCGCCAAGGTGGACCAGACCTACCTGATTGCGGCATGGGTGTTCGCCGCCTTCCGCGTGCTGCACAGCGCGGTGCATTGCACGGTCAACATCGTCTTGCTGCGATTCTGGCTTTACTGCATCTCTGCGTTGGCGCTGTGGTTCATGGTGGTGCGCGCAGCATTGAGCGCGCTCTGACTACAGCAAATAGCCGCGTGCAAAAAATGCCAGCGTGATGCCGATCGACAGCCACACGGTCACCACGCGAATGACGGCGGCCGGCGCACGACGGCCGATGAGTGACCCGCAATAAGCGCCGAGGATGGCCGTCGCCAGCATGACCAACGTTTCACGCCAATACACCGCGCGGGCGGCAATGAAGATCAGCACGGCGATGGTATTGGCGGCGCTCACGAGCAAGGTGCGCGGTGCGTTGAAACTTTTCAAGGTGCGGTCGCTCAGCAAGCTCCACACGGCCATCATCATGATCCCAACGCCGCCGCCGAAATAGCCACCGTAGATTCCTAAGCAGAATTGCACGCCCAGTACCGCAGTCGCACCGATTCGCCGGCGCTGTCGCAACAGCTCACCGAAGCGGCTGCCCAATGCCAGGGCGACGGTGGCAATGGCCATCAGCCAGGGCAGAACGACGTCGAAGGTCTTGACTGGCGTGCGCAGGAGCAGGGCCGCGCCGAGTGCGCCGCCGACGAAGGTGACGATCACGAGTGAGCGCAGCGGCACGGAGCCGATTGGGCCCAGTCCATCGCGATAGGCCCAGCTGCTCGTGAGTTGCCCGGGATACAGGGCCACAGTACTGGTCGTGTTCGCGTACACGGAGGGCACGCCGGCGGCAATCAGGGCGGGCAAAGTGACGAATGACCCGCCGCCGGCCAGCGCATTCATCATTCCTGCGATCAAGCCGGCGCCGGCAACGAGAAAAAGTGGACTCATGGCGTTCTGCGTACGCGATGCTCCGATATTTTTCGGCCGGACGCCAGCGGCGCTAGTCGGAAGTCAGCGACCCGAATGCATTGACCGGAGCGAGATATCCATACAACACGGCGAGTTCGTTGGACTTGGTCTCGAGCTGCACCAGGAGGACGGGTGCTTTTTTCGAAAAGCCGGCAAGCTCTTCGGGGGACATGCGCCTTGCCGGAAGCCTGACGAACAGCACGTTATCGCCCGTGTGCTGGAATGCCGAGTTGACCTGCGACTGAAAAGCCTGCACCACTGATTCGGCGAGCGGATCGTCGGCATTCTTGATGCTGATGCCCGTGCCGACCAAAACGACCTGATCGCCCTTGCCGACGATGAATCCGTCGTGGATCTGGGCTCCGCCCACGCGGCTGGCAGATGAAGCCTTGAAGAAGCACACCTCGTCGAAATCGCTCGCATCCTTGACCGCTTGGCAATTCAATCGATGCAGCGAAGGATTTTGCTTGCTCCGTTGCCACGAGCCTCCCAGTTGGATCCCCAACATGCCGCCCGGCAGAAATGCGGCGGGTGTCTGCGGCTCGAGATCATTGGTTCGGGGCGCGCCGAATACGGGCGCGGCTCCGATCAACAGAAATGCAAAGGCAGCGGTCAAATTCCAGGGTAGCCGATAGGGGTGCACTGCTCCTCCAATAAAGGTGTCCTACAAATGACAGGTCTTGGGACTTAAGCCGATGTAGTCTAGCAATGTCTTTCGAGAGCGGGGTTTGCAAAACGTGAGCGAAGTCATACTGCAGTCAATCGTCACGTGCCCGAATTGCGGCCAGCAGCGCGAGGAAACGATGCCGACGGATGCCTGCCAGTTTTTCTACGAGTGCACCGGCTGCAAAACTTTGTTGCGACCGAAAGCCGGAGATTGTTGTGTTTTCTGCTCCTACGGCACGGTCGCGTGCCCACCCATCCAAGAGCAGCGCAGCTGCTGCCACTAACAAGAGGGCTCTGGATCCGATGATTTCTTTTGAGTTGCAAGAATTAGAGAGTGCCGCAGCGCTCGTATACCGCGTGATGCCGCCGACCCCCGTGCATGCATGGCCGAAGCTCCAGAAGCGCCTCGGCTGCAATGTCTGGGTGAAACACGAAAATCATACGCCGACCGGTGCCTTCAAGGTTCGCGGGGGCATCGTCTATCTGGAGCGCTTGTGCCGATTGCAGCCGGGTATTCCCGGAGTCATTTCCGCGACGCGTGGCAATCACGGACAATCCATTGCGTTTGCCGCCGCCCGCGCCGGCGTGCCGGCGACCATCTTCGTGCCCAAAGGCAATTCCCCGGATCAGAACACGGCAATCGCCACGTTTGGCGCAAGCCTGGTCGAGTTCGGAAAGGACTTTGACGAGGCCAAGCACGAAGCTTTTCGCGTGGCCGCGCTTCAAGGCCTGCACTTTGTCCCGTCCTTTCATCGCGATCTGGTTGCCGGCGTCGCCAGCTACGCGTTGGAATTGTTCCGCGGCGCAGGCGAATTGGATGCCGTGTACGTCGGCGTCGGCATGGGCTCAGGCATTTGCGCACTGATTGTGGTTCGCGACCTATTGGGATTGAAAACCGAAATCATCGGCGTCGGCCCCGACAAAGCACCCGCCACCGCGCTCTCCTTTGCCGCCGGCAAGCCCGTGACTTACCCGTCCGCGAGTACTTTTGCCGACGGCCTGGCTACTCGAGAACCCAACGAGCAAGCGGTCGCGACGATCTGCCGCGGTGTCTCGCGCTGGGCTCAAGTCAGCGAGGATGAAATGGCGGAAGCCATGAGAATCTATTTTGATGACATCCACCAGATCGCGGAAGGCGCTGGAGCCGCGCCGCTGGCGGCATTGTGGAAAGATCGGCAAAAAATGGCTGGAAAGCGCGTTGCGCTCGTCTTGAGTGGCGGGAATATCGAACGTACACGGTATTTACAGGTATTGCGGGGCGAAACACCGGCGGCGTAATTTGCCGCGTTGACCTGATCTACAAGGCGGTTTCAGTTTTGCCCGGAGGATGCAGCCGCACTTTCGTCTGCTTTCGATTCCGAAGCGAATTCAAGCAAGTCTCCCGGCTGGCACTGCAGTGCCTCGCAGATTGCCTCGAGCGTGGAAAAGCGGATGGCGCGCGCCTTTCCGGTCTTCAGGATCGACAGGTTGGCGAGCGTGATTCCGATTCTCTCGGACAATTCCGTGAGGGTCATGCGACAGTCATGCAGCTTGTCGTCCAGTTTGACTATGATCGGCACGTTCAAACCGTCCCTTCGAGTTCTTCACGCATGTGCACGCCCTGCTCGAAGACGCGCGCGAGCACGAAGAGCAGGAGCACAGCGAGCCACGGCGAAACGGAAAAGTCCCAGCTGATGTTGAGCGGCACGGCGGCGGAGGAAATGCCGGCTGCGACGCCACCAACGGCGAAGTGCATCAGCTCCAGCGCCAACAACGCCCAAGCGATCGACTGCAGGCGTGCAGCGTTCAGCAAAACGAACGGATTTTCCATGCTGACCGTTTGAACGATGGCCAGGAGGCGCGTGAGTACGAAGTGCACGATCGGCACACCGCAGATGCCGAGCACCATGATCAGGCGCATGCCGATGAAGAGTCCCGAACTGAAATGAGCGGACGGCACACCAAGCGCTCTCATGACCGGACCTTCGGCGACCAGGCTGGCGATCAGCAGCGCCAAGATGAGTCCGCCCATGAGCAGGTTCAATATGACGACCAGACGGAGCACCTTGCGCGAAAGCGCCAAGGCGCCAGGGTATGCATTGGGCATGGGCCTTCTCCTCCACTCAGTCAGAAAACGCAGTACTTTATTGATTAACGATAATATATTTACTGTTTATCGTCAAATTATATATGTATAAACGATAAATAGGCTTAGACCTGCCCAACAGGGCGACTTCGACGGCGGGCGCGCGTTGCGTGCGTACACGGCGACTGGCCTGAATGGCGGGAATAGGGAGCGCACACGGAACTTAGAGGTACTGCGGGCGCAACGCACGCCCTCGCACGTGGCGTTCGCCTTCTTAGGAATGCCGGTGACGCCGCCTTGGGCCTACGCCCTATCCCTCGGGGGAATCTTTACCAGCCGACTGGCGGGAATGGCGGCGACGCACGATCATTTCGCGCCAAAATGGCCTGCCCGGCGGCACCCAGTTTCACGCCGCCGTTCGGCAGCGGTACGGCAATGGGAGACACTTCCACGCGTGCCACGCCTTGCCTGTGGCTGATGCCAATTTCCCGCGCAGTCGATGGCGACAGATCGACGATCCGGCCATCGACGTAGGGGCCGCGATCTTGAATGGTGACGAACGCACTCTTGCCCGTCTCAAGATTGGTCACCTTGGCGGTGGTCCCAAGCGGCAGCGTCCTGCTCGCCGCGTTGTCATCCAGCGGATCCATCTTTGTGCCGTCGGCCATTTTTCGGCCGGCAAACATGGGCGCGTAAAACGACGCCTTGCCGACGCGTTTTTTGCCGGACCGATCGACTGGCGCTTTTATCTTCGCGGAGAGCCTTTGCGAAGAGTGCTTTTGCGCGGTCGCCGACTGCTGAGAAGCGAGATCTGAGGAAGCTGGGATTGGCTCACTGGGTGTTGATGCCTGCGCCTCGAATCCACAAATCGCCGTTGTGATTGCGGCGGCAATCGTGACCAGATTGCTGCATCGCGTGCTGACTGTCATAACATTTCTCTGCGTCGTTTATGAGGCTCTATCATGACGAGTGTCGCCCCCAGTGGCAGCGGGCGAGCAGCGCAAATCCGTGTCAGACAGCGGGAATAGGCTTCAGCCGCAGGCCCGGTTAGCTGATTTGGAAAGCGCGCTGGGCGTCTTTTAGGACGCGGGCGATGCGCTGGCCCCACTCGGCCTGACCCGCCTCATCGCTGACGAGGTCCTGGCGGACCTCAAGTTCAACGTACGGCAACAAACGCGCCTCCGCATGGTGAGGGATGGTGTAGTCGGTCTCATCGCTGACGAAGTAGGGTTCGTTGTCGGCGATGATCAAGTGCTGCTCCCGCCGCAACATCTCGAGCACGGCACCGGCGAAGCGTCGATCGCGGTTGTAGAGCACCGCGGCATGCATCCGGCGTCGCTCGCTCTTGTAGACATCCGTCATGGTGTGCTGCGCCACCAATAT
>Ga0307474_10003957_pt1 | contig 10658 bp, 11 predicted proteins | sample atmos_gasesECM1C_2_FD_203312 | JGI IMG/M metagenome (GOLD analysis project Ga0307474, IMG submission 203312) | Hardwood forest soil microbial communities from Morgan-Monroe State Forest, Indiana, United States - atmos_gasesECM1C_05 | ecosystem: Environmental > Terrestrial > Soil > Temperate...
TGCGTGCGGATAGCGGCCGGTTCGTCGGAAGGATGATCGAGCAACATCGTTGTCTCCAGGTTGATGTGTCAGCAACCTCAATCTGGCCTCAGACCCGGTCGCTATCCACTCCCCATGGAATCTTCGCCCCGCTCGCAATGACAATGGGTGAGAGCCAGGCGCATCAATGCTTCCCCGCGCCCATATAGCCGAACAAGAATCCCGCCACTTTTCGCTTCTGGATTTCCTCGCTTCCCTCCGTGATGCGATAGCGGCGATGGTGGCGGTAGATATGCTCGAACGGCTTGTGGCGTGAGTAGCCCATGCCGCCATGCACCTGCATCGCGGTGTCGGCCGCCTCACAGCAGAGGCGGTTGGCCCAGAAGTTACACATCGAGACCTTGTCGGACAGCGTGTGCTCGACCTGCGCCTGAGTCAGCTGGTCCATTTCCCACGCGGTCTTGCGGATCAGAAGTCGCAGCATCTCCGCTTGCGTTGCGAGCTCCACCAGCGGCCACTGGATCGCCTGGTTCTCCGCCAGCGCCTTGCCGAACGGTTTGCGCTCGCGCGCATATTTCACGCTCTCGTTGATGCAATAGACGGCAGCGCCCAGCGAGCTCGCCGCCTGGCGGATGCGGTTTTCATGGACAAAGCACTGCGCCAGCGACAGCCCGCGCCCGACCTCGCCGAACAGCGCATCCTCTGATACGAACACGTCGGTGAAGCTGACGCGTGGATGATCGGTCGGCATGTTGAAGGTCCACATATATTCTTCGACTTTCACGCCATCCGATCTGGCCGGCACCAGGAAGCAGGTGATGCCGCGCGCGTCGCCGTCATTGCCCGAGGTGCGCGCAAACAGTGCACAGTGGGTGGCGACATGCATGCCGGTCGTCCACATCTTCTCGCCGTTGATAACCCAGCCCTTGACGTTGTCGCGGGTGGCCGGCGCCGCACGCGTCTCCATGTGGGTGGCATCGGAGCCGTGCTGCGGCTCCGTGAGCCCAAAGGTAATGCGGTATTTCCCTGTGATCGAGCCCTCGATCATCCCCTTCTGCGCGTCGCTGCCGTAGCGGTCGAGCATGGTGACGATGGGAAAATTACCGACGATGGAATGCTCGTTCTGCAAGTCGTTGTGCAGCCCTAGCCCTTTCGCGGCAAAATGCTCGCGGATCACGGCCATCCAGAGATTGGAGCCGTCCTTGCCGCCATAGCGCTTCGGAATCGCGAAGCGCAGATGGCCGGACGCGTCCGCGCGGTTTTTTGCGTTCCGCAGCAGCGCTTCCCATTCAGGCCGCGGCAGGCCGCCATGCTCGAAATCCGTGCGCGCCCATTCGCGGCGATGGTCGAAGAAGCGGATATTATCATCGGCCTCTTCAAGCGGCTTGATCTCGCGCGCGATGAAGCGGTCGAGTTCGTCGAGATAGGCGACGAGGTCGGCGGGCAAGGCGAAATCCAAGGCGCTTCTCCCAAATCCTGCTTTATCGTTATTGGCCCGCGAGCATGGCTTGTGGCGCGGGACTGGCGTAGCCCAATGGAATAACATCGGCTTGCGGAAACAAGCTAGAATGGCTGGATCCACATTCCGCGCTACAGAAAAACCGAGGAGGAAACATGGAGCTGAAATTCTCGAAGGTAGAGCGCAAGGGGCCCATCACCATCGTCACGCTGTCCCGGCCCGAAGTGTACAACGCGCTGCATATCGAGGCGCATTTCGAGCTCAACAAGGTGTTTGACGACTTCTCGGCCGATCCCGAGCAGTGGGTTGCGATCGTGACCGGCGCCGGCGACAAGGCGTTCTGCGCCGGCAATGATCTGAAATGGCAGGCCGCCGGGGGAAAGCGCGGCTGGGACAAGGGCGGCTTTGCCGGGCTGACCTCGCGCTTCGACTGCGACAAGCCGATCATCGCGGCCGTCAATGGCGTTGCCATGGGGGGCGGCTTCGAGATTGCGCTCGCCTGCGACCTCATCATCGCCTCCGAGAATGCGACCTTTGCGCTGCCCGAGCCGCGAGTGGGCCTTGCGGCGCTCGCCGGCGGCCTGCACCGCCTGCCGCGCCAAATCGGCCTGAAGCGCGCCATGGGCATGATCCTGACCGCGCGGCACGTTCCGGCGCGCGAAGGCCTCGAGCTCGGCTTTGTGAACGATGTGGTGCCGCAGGGCGAGGCGCTTTCCGCCGCGCTGCGCTGGGCGGAGACGATCTGCAAGAACTCGCCGATGTCGATCCGCGCCTCCAAGCAGACGATCCAGAAGGGCCTCGCCGTCTCGCTGGAGCAGGCGATCGCCGAGCAGCGCGATTATCCCGCTGTGAAGGCGATGGTGGAGTCGCAGGACTATGTCGAGGGGCCAAAGGCGTTTGCCGAGAAGCGGCCGCCGAAATGGGTGGGGCGGTAGAGATACTCGGTGTCGTTCCGGGGCGGTGCGCAGCACCGAACCCGGAACATCGAGATTCCGGGTTCGGTGCTGCGCACCGCCCCGGAATGACGGCGGAGTGTCAGGCACCACTCAGGCGCCCCTGCCCAATTCCCTCTTGTACGCCGCATAGCCCGGCTGATCTACCGCCAGCTTGTCCATCGTGGTCTGCCAGAGATGCTCAGCTAACCCGGGCGTCTGCAGGTCCATCTCGCCACCGGCGATCTTGTCGGCGAGCGCGCGGTTCAACTCCATCAGCGAGCCCCCCATGCCGAGCAATCGATGCAGCCGCAGAGCTTCGGCGGCATCGCTCCCTTGTTCCAGTGTCAATTGTCGCGTCACCAGATCGAGCATGTTGATGGCGACGCGCAGCTTGAAGGCGTTGTGGCCCGAGAGCGTCGGCGCGATGTCGTCGCGCAGGAAGTCTGCAACAGCTTTCGTCAGTTCGGTTGGCGTCGGTTCGTCCTGCATTTCTATGTCCCCCTCGGGGCAAGTAACCGCAACAGATCAATCTCCGTTTCAGACGCGCGGCGGCCGATCATGGCTCGCTCCATGGAATGATCGGGACCTAGCCGGAAGCGCTGCATCATGCCGCCGCACATCACGCCCCAGCGCAGCGTGCCCATGACCTCGTAGAACTTCACCCTGTCGGCATCAACCTTGCGGCCGGCCTCCTCATAGCCGGCGAACAGCTCTTCGCGAGGGCCAAAACCGCCGACCGGCTTGTCGATCTCGCCAAAGCGCCAGGAGTTGACGCAGATCCACCCCAGATCCTCCATGGGGTCGCCGAGATGGGCGAGTTCCCAGTCGAGCACCGCGCGCACGCCGTCGGAGCCGATGATGAGATTGCCATGGCGAAAATCGCCATGCACCAGCATCTCCTGTTGCGGCGGGCCTGGATCGTGGTCGGTAAGCCAGCGCAGCGCGAGCTCGAACACCGGCTTCGGCCAGTTGAGACTCTGATATTCACGCGCAAGCTGGCCGATCTCGGCCGTAGCGGTCAACCGTCGCAGCTCGGGCAGTTTTGCACGCGGCAAGCCATGAATGGTCGCCGCGATCTGCCCAAGCTGGCGCGCGAGCTTCGGGCGAGCTGACGCGAACTCTGCGTCGCGCAGAATTTTGCGCGCGATGGTCTCGCCTTCGACGCGGGCCATGATGAAGCCGGTGCCGAGATCGTCCTCCGGCTCGAGCACATGCAGAACGCGCGGCGACGGCACGCCGGCCTCATAGGCGAGCTGCATCAGCCGCGCCTCGGCCGCAAGCCCGGCCGCGCGCGTCGGCGCCGCGCCATAGCCTTTGGGCGCACGGCGCAGGATGGCGCCGAGATTGCCGGAAGGATGGACAATCTCGAACGACCAGGTCTCCTGGCTCGCACCGCCCGACAATTTTGTCGCAGCGGTGACGCCGGTCGCGCCCGGATACCAGGCCCGCACCGAACGCGAGAGCCCGTCCTCGATCATTTTCCCGCAAACTTGGCTGGACGCTTTTCGAGGAACGCGGTGACTCCTTCCCTGAAATCCTCGGTCGCGCCCGCGGTGCGCTGCGACTGATACTCGAGGTTCAGCTGCTCCTCGAAGGAATTTTCCTCGCTGTCCCAATAGAGCTTCCGGATCAGGGACAGCGCGACCGTTGGACCGCTCGCAAGCTCGCGCGCGAGCTTCATCGCCTCTTCCATCAGCACCGCATCGTCATGGACGCGATTCACCAGCCCCCATTCCAGTGCCTTCTCCGCCGGCAGCCGCTCGCCCATCAAAGACAATTCAATGGCGCGCGCTTTCCCAACGAGGCGCGGCAACAGCCAGGTCGAGCCGCAATCCGGCACGAGGCCGATGCGGCGGAAGGCCTGCAGGAAATAGGCCGAGCGCGCGACGAGGATCATGTCGCCGAGCAGCGCAAAGCTCATGCCGGCACCGGCGGCGGGTCCGTTGACGGCAGTGACCAGCGGGCAATGCAGGTTGCGGATGCGCCGCAGGAAGGGATGGAACGCAGTCTCCAGCGCGGCGCCTGCGTTGCTGCGCCCCGGCTTCTGCGGCTGCTGGTTGCGGCCCTGCAGATTCGCACCGGTGCAGAAGGCCCGGCCCGCCCCGGTCAGTACCACACAACGCGCGTTTGCCTTGTTGGCTTCGATCTCGTCGAGTGCCTCGGCCAGGCCGGCGAGCATGTCCATCGAGACCGCGTTCATGACCTCCTGGTGATCGAGCGTGAGGACCGCGACCGTTCCGTCGAAGTCGAGCGTGCAGTGCTTGAATTGCATGGTTTCCTCTTGATCTCTTGTGCTCATTGCCTGTGATAGTCCGTTCGATCCCAATTTCGCAACACGGATTTGCACGGCTCCATATCCGCATATTTGATTTTTGCCGCGCCCTTGTCCATGCTTGCCGACAAGCAATGACCTCCCCGGGATGCACGGCTGACGTGCATCATACAAGCGGAAGCGTCCATAAGGACACGCTCATGAACATGTTCGATCTCACCGGCCGCGTCGCGGTCATCACCGGCGGCAATGGCGGTATTGGGCTTGGCATCGCGCAAGCACTTGCGTTGAGTGGCTGCAATGTCTCGATCTGGGGCCGCAATGCGGACAAGAACAAGGCGGCCGTCGCGGCCATGGCTGATGGCCCCGGCAAGGTCGCGGCCTGCGTCTGCGACGTCACCAGCCTGGCGTCCGTCAATGACGCCATGAAGGCGACGCTGGATGCGTTCGGCCGTGTCGACGGCTGCTTTGCCAATGCCGGCATTGGCGGCGGTGGGCGACGCGCCTTCATCGAGCGCACCGAGGAGGAGTGGCGCGCCATGTTTGCGACCAATCTTGATGGCGTGTTCCATGTGTTTCAGGCGGCTGCGCGCCACATGACTGAGCGCGCCAATGCCGGCGACAAGTTCGGCCGGCTCGTCGCGACCTCGAGCCTGGCGTCACTGTTCGGCACCGCGCGCAACGAGCATTACGCCGCGACCAAGGCCTCGCTCAACGCGCTCTGCCGCGCGCTCGGCGTGGAGCTCGCCCGCTACGGCGTCACTGCGAACGCGATCCTGCCCGGCTGGATCAAGAGCGACATGACCGCAAGGATCATGGCCGACGACAAATTCGTCGGCGCCGTCATGCCGCGCATCCCGATGCGCCGGTTCGGCGAGCCCTCCGATTTCGGCGGCATCGCGGTCTATCTGATGAGCAAGGCGTCGTCCTATCACACGGCGGATTGCTTCGTGATCGACGGCGGATATACGGCGTTTTGATTGATCGGCCGAAAACTCCGGCCTGTGGTTATGGGTCGCGGATCGGCGCTCGCGACCGGACAACGCTGCGCGTCGCCGGGCGCTCGCTTGTCCGGGACGACGAGTGGAAAGATTCACGCGAAGGGAAACTTCGTTGCAACAGGAGTCAGCACCGTGTCCGGCAATGACGACGAGCATTCGCGCACGCCGCGACAGCGCGACGACGCGAGCACGCGACCGATCTCCGACCGCATGCTTGCGTTCTTCTTCGTCGCGCTCGCCACCGCGCTCGTGCTCGGCTACCTGCTGGTGAGCAAGCTTGCCGACATGTCGCAAGAGGAGGATTGCGCGCTCGCGCATCGCAAGAATTGCGGCGCGAGCGAGATGTTTTCGAGCACCCGCCTCGCCGCCACCGATACGATGCGGCCTCTCCAGCACGTGGAGAGGCCGATCGAAGATCCGGCGCCAGCTTGCCGATCCTAGCCGCCGGGCGGAGTATAGGCGGCGCGAAGCTTCGCGGCCTTCTGGCGGACCTGCACGATCTCTTCCTGAGTGAACAGGCGCGTCAGCTTGACGTTCTGCAGCGTCCCCGCGGTCACCGTGAGGCCGGAGATCACCGGCGCCATGCTGGGATCTGGCACGTCGAAGATGGTCAGCACGCTCGGCCCCTCGGCGGCCATCGAGTACATCGAGATCAGCTTGCCGCCGGCGGCTTCGATTAGCTTCTTGGCTGCCTCGTAGCGACTTTGTGTCGGATTCTCCAGAATGGCGTTGAGAGCGCGTGGCGTGTATTGTCCGGTAAGGCAGAAATGCATGGCAATTGCTCCCGGTGATGTGGTTTAAAAAATTGACCCCACCTCCCGTAATCACATGCGGGCTGGGTGGTTCTGATGCAGAAAAAATCGAAGAGATTGCAAAAATCGAAGAGATTGCAAAGCCCGCCGTGGGCACAGACGCCGCCGATAATTGCCGGGGCTTCGGCACGTCCCGGGAGCGGCTCTGAGAAGATACTACATCAACGCCTCTTCATGCGGAAGCGCCGTCGCCGCCGAGACGGCAAAAGGCCGCACGTTGCATGGCATACGATGGCCACGCGTTCGTTGCATTCATGCTGACTGTGCTCCCACGGCATAACATCGCACCTTTATTGGCGGCAAGCGGCGGATTACCTTCGCCGGCGACGCCCCATCCAAAGAGGAATCAAAATGGAATACGCCGCCGCCGACCTCTCGCCCCGCGAGCGCTACAAGGTGCTGGCCTCCTTCGTGCTGCCGCGGCCGATCGCCTGGGTGACCTCTCTCGGTCCGACCGGCGTTGTCAACGCCGCGCCGTTCAGCTTCTTCAACGTATTTTCGGAGGACCCGCCGCTGTGCATGATCGGCGTCAATGCCCGCCCCGATGGCCGGATCAAGGACACGCTCGCCAATATCAGGCGCACGGGCGAGTTCGTCGTCAACATTGCCGACGAGCCGCTTGCGCGGGCGATGCACGAGTCGAGCGGCGACTTTCCGCCCGATATCGGCGAGGCGAACTATCTCGGCTTGAGGCTCGCGCCATCGTCGCGGATCGCGCCGGCCCGGCTTGCCGACACGCCGTGGGCGATGGAGTGCAAGACCTGGAAGACCATCGACGTCAACGGTGACCGCCAGCTCATCATGGGCGAGGGCATTCATTTCTACATTCGCGACGATCTCTGGGACCAGGAGGCCATGCGCGTGCACATGGAGCGCTACCATCCGGTGGGGCGCATGTTCGCCGATCGCTACTGCCGTACCGACGACCGCGTGGTCTTTCCGGCGGCGCAAGGCGCAACCGGCGCATAATTGCGGGGGCAAAATCCCATAATTCTACGAGGTTTTCGCGCGCACATTCGACCGGTTGCGGAACAAAGATTTGATTTATTTAAGGCTAAGGCCGCGGCCTTATTGCTCCCCTCGTTCGATCAGGATTTTTTTTACGAAACAGCCACCGCCGCCCGCTCCGCCGCCGTCACCACAAAGCCCTCATAGCCGTTGGCGGCGACCTCGTTGCAGATCTGCCGGTAGACGCCGACGCCGCCGATATAGGGCATGAAGATGCGCGGCTTGCCGGGTATGTTGGCGCCCATATACCAGGAATTGGCCTGCGGATAGAGTGTGCCCTGCGCGACCTCGTTGACATGGGCGACCCATTTCTCCTCGGCGCTCTCGTCGGCTTCAATCACCTCCAGCTCTCGCGCGCGCATATGGCTTAAGGCATCCGCGATCCAATCGACATGCTGCTCGATGGAGACGATCATGTTCGACAAGACCGACGGGCTGCCGGGGCCGGTGATGATGAAGAGATTGGGAAACCCCGCGCTCATCAGGCCGAGATAGGTTTTTGGGCCCGCCGCCCATTTCTGGTTCAGCGTCTGACGATTGCGGCCCCTGATGTCGATCTTGGCGACCGAACCCGTCATGGCGTCGAAGCCGGTCGCGAGCACCAGCGCATCAAGCTCGTAAGTCGCAGCCGCGGTACGCAAACCGCTCGGCAATATTTCTTCGATCGGAATAGACTTGATATCGACCAGCGTGACGTTGTGACGGTTGAAGGTCGCAAAATAGTCGGTGTCGATGCAGATACGCTTGGTGCCGATCGGGTGTGAGCGCGGCTGCAGCAGCGCCGCTGTTTCGGGATCGGCCACGATCTCGGCGATCTTGTCACGGACGAAATCGGCCGCGGTATCGTTGGCCGTCCTGTTCAGCGCGAGATCGTTGTAGACCGACATAAAGGTCAGCCCGCCGCGCTGCCAGCGCGCCTCAAATTTCGAGCGCCGCTCATTGGCGCCGTCGTCGAGCGCACCGCGATCGGGCAATTCGGTGTAGATGCCGTTGCGTGCCACCTCGCGGGCAAAGCGCCGCACCTCCGGATATTTCTTCCGGAACGCCAGTCGCTCCTCCTCCGTCAGCTTCGCATTGCGCGCCGGAATGGAGAAATTCGCGGTACGCTGAAACACCGTGAGATGCTTTGCCCGTTCGGCAATGACGGGCGTCGATTGGATGCCCGACGAGCCGGTGCCGATCAGGCCGACGCGCAGGCCCGTAAAATCCACCGGCGCCTGCGGCCAGTTGCCGGTGTGATAGACGGGCCCCTTGAAGCTCTTAAGACCCGTGATGTCGGGCATGCGGGCATTGGAGAGGCAACCGGTCGCGAGCACGACAAAGCGAGCGGTGACCCTCTTGCCGTCGGACGTCGTTACTCGCCAGATATTTTCGACCTCGTCGAACACCGCGCGATCGACGCGGGTGTTGAACTGCATGTCGGGCCTCAAGTAGAAGCGATCGGCGACATGGTTGGCGTATTTCAGGATCTCCGGCTGTGGCGCGTAGCGCTCGCTCCAGTCCCATTCCTGCTGCAGCCCCTCGGAAAAGGAATAGGAGTATTGCATGCTCTCGACATCGCAGCGCGCGCCGGGATAGCGGTTCCAGTACCAGGTGCCGCCGACGCCGCCGCCCTGCTCATAGACCCGCACGGAGAAGCCGAGGCCGCGCAGGCGATAGAGCATGTACATCCCGGCAAAACCCGCCCCGACTACAACGACGTCGTAGCGTTCGTGGCGCGGCTCACTCATTTCGCTTTCGGACATCGAAGGCGCTCCCCGATTTTCTGATCTTGATAGAAGCATTCCACGTCCGCGCGAAAGCGCAAGAGGCATGGCGCCATCCGCGCCACGCATATTTTGCTGTGCGGAATGCGCGGAATGCGAGGTCAGCGTCTGCACGCAAGCCGGTGCAGGGGAAAACGCGCTTGGCGTGGAGCAGGGCTTTGCGCTAGCGTCAAAGATATGAATTTTCAAAACAACACGAGCAGACCAAATCTGCCCTCACGGAGTGAACGCCGATGAAATCGCCAATCTGCGCGATGCTGGGCATCGAATTTCCGCTGCTTGCCTTCAGCCATTGCCGCGACGTCGTGGCGGCCGTGAGCCGCGCCGGCGGCTTCGGCGTCTTGGGCGCGACCGTGCATTCGCCAGAGAGCATCGAGCAGGAGTTGAGGTGGATCGACGACCATGTCGACGGCAAGCCTTATGGCGTCGATGTGCTGATCCCGGAAAACATCTCCACATCAGGTGAGAAGCATGTGACTTGGAAGAGCCTGGAAGCGCGCATCCCGCAGCAGCATCGCGACTTCACCCACGATCTCCTCAAGAGATACGACATCGAGCTCGCAACCTTCGACATCGCCGATAACCAGCCGCAGCCGTTCGATGCGGAGACCGCGCTCAAGCTGCTCGAGGTCTCGTTTCGCCATCCGATCCGGCTGATCGCCAACGCGCTTGGCGTGCCCCCGAGGGAGATGATCGAGATGGGTAAGCAGCACGGCGTGCCGGTCGCAGCGCTTGTCGGCGCCAAGGAGCATGCACTGCGTCAGGTCGCGGCCGGCGTCGACATTCTCGTGGTGCAGGGCACGGAAGCCGGTGGCCATTGCGGCGAAGTGTCGACCATGGTGCTGGTGCCGGAGGTGATCAAAGCGATCAAGCCGATCCGCGACGTACCGGTGCTTGCCGCCGGCGGCATCATGACCGGCCGGCAGATGGCGGCCTGCATGGCGATGGGCGCGGCGGGAGCGTGGACCGGCTCGGTGTGGCTATCGACCGTGGAGTCCGAGACCACGGAGATCTTCCGCGAGAAGATGATTGCGGCGTCCTCGCGCGACGCGGTGCGCTCCAAGGGACGCACGGGAAAACCCGCACGGCAATTGCGATCGGTGTGGACCGATGCCTGGGACCGTGGCGAGAACAGCCCCGGCGCGTTGCCGATGCCGCTGCAAAGCATCATCAGCCGCGACGCCTTTCACGCGATCGATCGGGCGGCAGCCGCAGGCAACACCAAGGCGCGTGACCTCGTCAGCTATTTTGTCGGCCAGGGGGTTGGGCTGATCGATAGCGTGAAATCGGCCGGCAGCGTGGTGCAGGAGTTCAAGGAGGATTTTCTCGAGGCGATCGAGCACATGAATGCGCTGATCGCGGAGTGATAGATCCCTCCGCCGTCATTGCGAGCCAACGGGTCGGCGCGAAGCGCCGCCCGATGACA
>Ga0307474_10003958_pt1 | contig 10657 bp, 10 predicted proteins | sample atmos_gasesECM1C_2_FD_203312 | JGI IMG/M metagenome (GOLD analysis project Ga0307474, IMG submission 203312) | Hardwood forest soil microbial communities from Morgan-Monroe State Forest, Indiana, United States - atmos_gasesECM1C_05 | ecosystem: Environmental > Terrestrial > Soil > Temperate...
GTGATGCGTCTCGTTTTCGGGTTTACTCTTAGGCACGCCCCAAAAACAAATCCCAGGACCCCTTGTCGGGCGCAGACGTCTCTCCCTGCCAAACGCGCGGGGCCGAGTAAACTTTCTGAAAATTATCCGTCGTCACAGAGCGTCTTGCTTACTCGGCTGCAACGAAATCGCTGCCCCGAACGCCGAGGGGGAGCGTCCGGGTCAGCTTTGCTGGAACCATCACTGCGCCCTTGCTCGCCTGGCACGCGGTCGCTTGTAGTTCCGACGACGACCCTCTCCACTCCGGCGCGGATGCAATGTTGATGATGTTGCCTGGACATCCTCCAAGGGCTCTCGTATCAAAGAAGGGGCCACTTGTGAGCTTCGGCGGCGTTCGTTACTTCCTTTGCGCGGCGCTCCTGGTACTAGGGCCAGCATCTGCTCGATTTCCTCTCGAAGCCATTGGTTTGCCGGATCGTTCTCCGCACTCTCGTGCCAGTACAAAGCGGCCTCCAAATGGGGCGCAGGGAGCGGAAAAAGATGCACCTGATTCCTGAGGCCCCGGTTTAGCAGTTGTGCGTGCCGTTCGGGCAAAGTCAGCAGCATGTCAGTCTTACTTACCACCATGCAAGCGGAGAAGGTGTGTTGGCTGTGCAGGACCACCAGCCGGCGAAGGCCCCGCCGGCTCAGTTCAATATCGATCAGGCTGGGACCTCGGCGCCTGGAGGAAACCTGAATATGGCGCTGCTCGAGGTATGTCTCCATGTCGAGTTTGTCTGCTATCACCGGATGACCCTGCCGGGAAAGGACTACGTATGGTTCTTTCCAGAGCCACTTCTGCCGAATACGATCACTCGTCGTCATCGGAATTTCAATCGCCAGATCCACCGAGCCACTTGCCAGTTCGGACTCCAGGTCTCTCCGCTTGACCCGCGATGTCGTGATCGACATTCCTGGCGCGACATGCGTCAGGCGCTCTAACAAGGAGGGAAGCAGTAGAGTCTCCAGGTATTCCCACAGCGATAGATGAAAGTTCCTCCGGGCGTTTTCGGGAACGAACTTGTGAGTCTTGACGAGGTTTACTTCCAAGATTTGCAACGCATTCCGCACTTGGTCAATCATGTTCCGCGTGAACGCCGTCGGCATCATGTGCGCGCCCTGGCGGACAAACAGTGGATCCTGCAGAAGATCACGTAGTCTTTTCAACGCATGGCTGATCGCGGGTTGGGTGAGGTTCAGTTGATGGCCTGCGCGCGTGATGTTGCCCTCGCGATAGATGGCTTCCAGCACAACGAACAGGTTGAGATCGACCTGGCTTAAATGCACGCTGCGTATATTACAGGATTCGTAGAATTCATTAGGGGAATTCTGCAGAAATCGTTAGGATGCTCCTGCCAGAGAAACGCTAACCTATGGACTTTTCTTGCTCAGCGAGTGCCCAAAGCTACATCCAGCGCCTCTCGGCGTTCATGCAAGAACATGTCTTGCCGGCTGAGCCTGAGTATTGTGCTCATCTTCAGAACGTTCCCGACTGGCGCAGTTGGACGCAGCCTCCGGTGATGGAGCGGCTGAAGGCAAAGGCGCGGGCTGCCGGCCTGTGGAACTTATTTCTTCCCGATCGGGAGTATGGTGCCGGCCTCAGCAACGCGGAATATGCTCCCCTAGCGGAACTCACTGGCCGCTCCTTGATCGCCCCGGAAGTTTTCAACTGCAGCGCGCCCGACACGGGCAACATGGAAGTGTTGGTGAAGTATGGATCGCAAGCGCAAAAGCTGCGTTGGCTGACCCCACTGCTGGCCGGCGAAATTCGGTCCGCGTTCTGCATGACAGAACCTGACGTGGCCTCTTCGGATGCCACGAACATGCAAGCTACGGCCCTTATCGAGGGAGACTACGTTGTACTCAACGGCCGGAAATGGTGGAGTTCCGGAGTCGGCCATCCCCATTGCCGGCTGCTCATTTTCATGGGCCTAACCGATCGTTCAGCAAACAAGTATCAGCGTCATTCGATGGTTCTGGTACCACTTGCGACTCCCGGCGTTAAGATCGAGCGCATGGTCCCCGTGTTCGGGTCCTATGAGGCTCCCTTCGGTCACGGCGAGGTGAGCTTCACCAATGTCCGGGTGCCGCTCGACCACATCATTGCTGGAGCGGGCAGGGGTTTTGAAATCGCACAGGGCCGGCTCGGCCCCGGCCGCATCCATCACTGCATGCGCACACTTGGGGCCGCCGAACTCGCACTTGAGCTGCTATGCCGCCGTTCGTTGCATCGCGTGGCCTTCGGCAAGGCTCTGGCGGAACTGGGTGGCAATGTCGATATCATTGCTAACGCGCGAATCGCGTTGGAGCAAGCCCGTCTGCTAACTCTCAAGGCCGCGTGGATGCTCGACGAAGTTGGCACCAAGGGCGCCCGCAGCGAGATCTCCCAAATCAAAGTCGCGGTCCCTAACATTGCTTTGAGGATCATCGATCAGGCTATTCAGATGCACGGAGCCGCCGGCGTTTCCAGCGATTTCCCCCTGGCCGAACTGTTTGCCACGATCCGCACTTTGCGCATCGCAGATGGGCCCGACGAAGTGCATCGCGCCTTAATTGCTAAGCTGGAGTTGCGAAAATACAAGTCGAAGAATTCTGCGCCGGCCTAGGCGAAACGCTAAGAAGAACAGCCGCACCTTCGACAGCGAGGACGCATCCCCGCCCTAGAATCAAGCGCGCACCGCGTAGGGACTTGGGAAAGGCGGCCGCCGTGCTCGATGCTGCGGTCTGTGTGATGTGCGCCAATTGGTACGATTATCGAGTTTGTTGAGGGTGGGTTCTTGGCTGAGATCACCACAATTCGGGAGGCTGTCGCCGCGCTGGTGCACAACGGCTCAACATTGGCAATGGAGGGTTTCACGCACCTCATTCCGTTCGCAGCCGGGCACGAGATAATCCGCCAACGGCGCAGGGATCTGACGCTGATCCGCATGACTCCAGATATCATCTACGATCAGATGATAGGAATGGGATGTGCAACCAGACTGGTGTTTTCATGGGGGGGCAATCCGGGAGTCGGATCGTTGCACCGCTTTCGAGATGCGATCCAGAACAGCTGGCCGATTCCACTGGAACTTGAAGAGCACAGTCATGCAGACATGGCGGCGCGATACCAGGCCGGCGCTTCAGGCTTACCCTTTGGGGTATTGCGAGGATATGTTGGATCGGATATTCCGAAATACAACAGGTCGATCAGTTCGGTAGCTTGCCCCTTCACCGGCGAAGTACTAACGGCAACCCGGGCCCTCGCACCCGATGTTGCCATCATCCATGCGCAAAAGGCAGATCGCAGAGGCAATGTACTGATTCGGGGGATTCCAGGAATCCAGAAGGAAGCGGTGCTCGCGTCGAAGCAAGCCATCGTCACGGTCGAAGAGATTGTCGATCAGCTAGATGCACCCATGAACGCCTGTGTACTTCCTTATTGGGTCGTGACTTATGTGAGCGAGGTTCCTGGTGGAGCGCATCCTTCCTATGCGCACGGCTACTATCATCGCGACAACGCATTTTGCAAAGCGTGGGACGGAATCTCTCGCGATCGCGAGGTTTTTCTGCGATGGATGCGAAAACATATTCTCGAAACCGAGGATTTCGCGGCATTCCGACGCAGTTTGGCGCAGGGGACGATGGTGAGCAATGGCTGAGTTAGCTTATACGTCCATCGAGATCATGACGATCGCGGCCGCTCGGCGTCTCGCGAACGGCATGGTTTGCTTTGTCGGAATCGGGATGCCGAGCGCCGCCGCCAACCTGGCGCGTAACATTCATGCACCGGAAGTTGTCTTGATTTACGAGTCGGGAACAATCGGGGCGAAGCCGAGCGTTCTTCCGCTATCGATTGGTGATGGGGAGTTGGCAGAGACAGCAGATTGCCTGGTTTCGGTGCCCGAACTCTTTCGCTACTGGCTCCAGGCCGGGCGCGTGGATGTTGGATTTCTGGGAGCCGCGCAGATCGACAAGTATGGCAATATCAACACCACGGTGATTGGCGGCACATATGCTTCGCCGCAGGTTCGTCTTCCTGGCGCGGGCGGCGCCTCTGAAATCGCAACTGCGTCCAAAGAGGTGTGGATTATTCTGAAACAAAACAAACGGACGTTTGTGGAGAGGCTGGATTTCATAACATCGTCTGGGCATCAACAAGGACGGAGGTTTGCGCCGAGAAACGCGGATACGTGCAACGGCCGTAGGCTGACACGTGGGCGTGGCCCGACAATTGTGATAACCGATCTCGGCACTCTGACTCCTGACCTGGCGACTGGAGAGTTTACATTGAGTGGCATACACCCTGGAGTAACCGTGGAACAGGTTCGCGCTGCAACGGGATGGGATCTCAAAGTTAGTCCATGCGTGGACGCAACTCCCGCACCGACAGCCGCGGAATTGGCCAGGTTGCGCGATCTTCATGCGCGGACAGGCGCGGCGCACGGCTCGTCGATGGCAGAAAGATGAGTGCATGGCCCGCAGGGAGGTGAAGTGAACCAGTATGAATGCAACCTTGAAGGATGAAGCCGCCGAGCGATCGCGCCGGGAGTGGAACACAACGCCTGCAAGATTGTTTCAGCAGGTGATCGTGAGAACACGCGCAATCGCGGTGGTCCTAGCAATCACCATGTCGGTGTTGTTCGAAGCGAGAGCCCAAAGCTGGCAGACCGCAGCACAGTCGCCCTATCCGGTTGTCCAGGGCAAAGTCTACAAATTCGAGAAGGTTGCCGATGGTGTGTACTACGCTACGGGCGGCATGGGCAGTAACATTCCAATCATCGTCAACGATCACAACGTGATGGTCGTCGACGACGGCTCCACGCCAGCTACCGCGCGAGCTCTGTTGGAGGACCTTAAGTTGATCACGGGTAATCCAGTTCGCTATGTCGTGAACACGCACTTTCACTACGATCACACGGACGGGAACTCGGTCTTTCCGCCCGAAGTCGAGATCATCGCCCATGAATACGTGCGCACCAAGATGCTGACATTTAATATTCTCGAGATCGAGCCATTCAAGACATCGCAGAAGACAAGAATGCCGGCGCTGATCGAGTCGCTCAAGAAGCAGATTGAGGACGAGAAGGATTCGGCTCAAAAGACGTCATTAGAAAAACAACTCGCTGCAGCGCAAACGCTCTCGGACCAACTGAAGGAAATCAAGCCGACACCGCCGAATGTAACATACACCGCACAAATGGTCATGCACGCAGGCCCGCGTGAGATCCAACTTCTTTTTCTCGGCCGCGGCCACACCGGTGGGGATACCGTCGTGTACCTGCCGAAAGAACAGATCGTCTGCACCGGCGACCTTATGGAGAGTCGGCCTGCTTACCTGGGTGATGCATTTTTCGACGAATGGATCACAACACTCGACGAGCTTAAGAAGTTGGACTTCACTCTGGTGCTCCCTGGACATGGGAAACCCTTTGGCGACAAGAGCCTTATCACGGCGTTTCAGAGCTACCTGACAGACGTGATGAATCAGGTTGCGAGTCTGCACCGCCAAGGAGTTTCGCCGGAAGTCGCTGCTCAACGTGTGGACTTGACGTCACACCAGAAGGATTTCCCTGAAATAACCGGTCCGGGCGCAGAGCTGAGAGGCATCCGTCGTCTATATGAATGGATGGATGAGCGCGGGATTAAGTAATCCCGCATCATTCAAATGCAACCGATGGTCCGATAGGGCTTAAAGGATCCTTATTACTAACCTGAACGAATCCAGTCGCACTATGAAAGTCAACAAACTCTTCGATCTCGCCGGGCGCGTTGCAATTGTCACCGGCGGATCCGTAGGACTCGGGCGCCAGATGGCAGAGGGTTTGGCCGAAATGGGCGCAGACCTCGTCCTATGTGCTCGAAAGAAGGACCGTTGCGAACAAGCTGCGACCGAGTTGCGGGCGCTTGGCGTGCAGACTCTGGCGATCGCCTGCGACGTCAAAGACCGCGCCAGCATTCAACAGGTTGTGGACACCTCCATCAAGAAGTTTGGGCGGATCGACATCCTGATTAACAATGCCGGCACATCCTGGGGCGCGCCCGTCGAGGCGATGACTATCGAGCAGTGGAATAAAGTCATTGAGACCAATCTCAGCGGAACTTTTCTGTTTTCGCAGGCGGTAGGAAAAACAATGATCGCCCGGCGCCGCGGAAAGATCATCAACATGGCCTCTGTTGCCGGGTTGCGCGGTTCATCGAAATTGAACGCCATCGGCTACTCCGCCAGCAAAGGGGGCGTCATCAGTTTCACAAAAGACCTGGCCTGCAAGTGGGGAATGCATAACATACAGGTGAATGCAATTGCGCCAGGCTGGTTCCCCACCGACATGTCGGAAAAGGTCATCGAACGAAACAAGGAATCCTTTCTAGAATCCATACCGTTGGGCCGATTTGGCGGGCCTCATGATCTGCAAGGCGCTGCTATTTTTCTCGCTTCCGATGCGTCAGACTTTGTGACCGGACACACCTTGGTGGTCGACGGAGGCCAGTCCGCCTGATCCAGGCCGCCCAAAACCAGGATGCACGACTTTCTAAATCATCCGCAAACCGTCCGACTCGGCGAAGAACTCGATGTCGCCCGACTCGAAGCCTTCCTCTTGCAATATTTCTCCGCGAGTTCGGGACCGCTCACCGTCGAGCAATTCCCCGGCGGCCATTCCAACTTGACCTACCTCTTGCACCTCGGTGATCGTGAGATCGTGTTGCGTCGACCTCCCTTCGGCAGCAAAGTCAAGACCGCGCATGACATGGGCCGCGAGTATCGGGTGCTGTCGAAGCTGCACTCTGCCTATTCCCCTGCGCCCAGGGCTCTGCTCCATTGCGACGACCACTCTGTCATCGGCGCACCTTTCTACCTGATGGAGCGTGTTCACGGTGTCATCATCCGCAGAGACCCGCCCGCCGGCGTTCCCTTTCCCCCGGAAACGGCGCGTCGCCTCAGCGAATCGTTCATCGGCAACCTCGTTCGGCTTCATTCGCTCGACTACGAAGCCATCGGGCTTGGCGATCTTGGGAAGCCGCAGGGCTATTTGGAACGTCAGGTGCGCGGTTGGACGGAGCGCTATCACGGCTCGAAGACACACGAACTCCCTGAGGTCGAGCGCATTTCCGGGTGGTTGAAAGGAGCTATGCCGTCAACGAGCCTCGCGACACTGATCCACAACGACTACAAGTACGACAACGTTGTTCTGGATCCCGCCGATATCAAAAAGATCGTCGGTGTGCTCGATTGGGAGATGAGCACGATCGGAGACCCCCTCGCCGATCTTGGTACAACGCTCGCATATTGGGTCGATTCGAAGGATCCTGAAGAATTGCAGAACATTCGCTGGTGCCCTTCCACTTATCCCGGAAGCCTCAGTCGGGCGCAACTCGTCGATCACTATGCGAGAGAAACAGGCCGCGACGTCTCGCGCATCGTCTTCTATCTCGTGTTCGCGCGCTTCAAACTCGCCGTCATCGACCAACAGATTTATTACCGTTACCACCAAGGGCTGACGAAGGACCCACGCTTCGCCGCTCTGCCGGCCGTCATAAAGACGCTTTTGCGCGCCGCTCTACACTCCGCCGAAAGCAACTCTATCTGAGTACCGAACAGTGAGGAAGGAGATCCTGGCATGCTGACCGCCCAACACTTGGTCGAGCGGAGTCTTGCCGCATATCGTGACCGCATTTTCGTGATCGACCAGCATGGAGAGATGACCTATGGTGAGATCGGATTGCGCAGCGCTCGGCTCGCCAATGCATTGCTGGCACTTGGTAGCAGCGCAACGCGGCCAACAACAATATTCCTGCCAAACGATTACCGCTTTATTGAAATCGACACGGCTTGCATGCGTGCGGGGATTACACGGGTGGCGATAAGCACGCGGCTCTCGGCCGATGAGTGCCAGTTCATCGTGAACCACTCCCAATCCGCAGTCTTAGTGACGAATGAGGCGTTGCTGTCGAAGCTTGACCGAGATGAGTTGAGCGAGCTGAAGACGATTTTACTGGTCGACGCGAAGGCCGGAAGCGAAGGTGCTGTGCGAGATTATGAATCGGTCGTAAGTCAGGGGCGGTCCGAGCTTACTGTTTCACCCGTGCGCCCCGACCACCCGGCTTATGTTCTCTATACGAGCGGCACAACCGGACGTCCAAAGGGCGCGACGCACACACACGCCAGTCGGGTGGCTGCCGCCATCAACATGCTCTCCAGCGAGATAGTGGCGACGAATCACTCGACTATGGTCCACGGCGCTTCTCTTACCCACGGGAGCGGCTCGAAGGTTTTGTCCTTCATGGCCGTTGGCGCACGGAACTTAATTCTTCCCCGGTTCGAGCCGGAGGAATTCGCTCGAGCGGTCCAGACGCACGGCAGCACGCACACCTTCATGGTCCCCACAATGCTCCAGATGTTGATCGACAGCGGAGACTCGGTATGCAGCCGAGTGCGCAAGATGGCTCAGATTTCCTTCGGCGGTGCGCCGATTTCCAGTGTTTTGTTTGGGCGTTCTCTGGAGGCGCTTGGGCCGATCCTGACGCAGGTTTATGGCAGCTGCGAAGCGCCACACCCGATCACCGTTTTGCGCCCCGATGATTATCTGCTCGCCCCGGATCCGTCCGCGCTGGCCGAGAGCGCTGGCCGAGCCACCCATGCCACCGAGATTCGCATGCTGGATGATGACGGAAGGGTGGTTGGGGCCGGCGTAGAAGGCGAACTCGTGGTTCGCGGAGATCATCTGATGCGAGGATATTGGCGGGATGATGAGGCGACCGCCGCGGTGATCGATCGCGAAGGTTGGTACGCTACCGGTGACGTCGCGGTCGTCGACGAGCAGGACTTTATCTATTTCAAGGACCGCAAGCGCGACCTCATCATTTCAGGCGGCTTGAACATCTATCCGTCGGAAGTGGAGCGCGTACTCGCCTGTCACCCTGGGGTGCGCGAAGTCTCTGTCGTTAGCTACCCGGATGAGCACTGGGGGGAATCTGTGCTTGCGTGCATTGTGCCTCGGAATGGCGCGGCTGTCTCAGAGACCGGGATTATCGAATGGATTGAGGGCCGAATCGCTAGCTACAAGAAACCACGCAAGGTGCTTTTCATGACCGACCTTCCGAAGGGTTCGACGAACAAGGTGCTCAAGCGCGAACTCAAGGAAAAGCTTTGGGATGGGAAGGCGAGACGAATCAACTAATATGGAGCTGGCAGTTGACAACGAACGGAAGGCGTACCCACGAAACAGTGTTACATGGATTATCTGGAAAACTGGATCGTCCCGCGCTGGGGTGAGTACACCCTGAAGAGGATCGAGAATGGGGCAGCGGTTTTCGTTGAGGAGTGGCTCGCCACGATTCGACGTAGCCGAGGCACCAAAGCAAAGATGCGCAATATCATGAGCGCGGTATGTAGTCACGCTATCCGTTACGGCTGGATGAGAGCGAATCCCATCCGCACTGTACGCCAAAGCGCTAAGCGCGAGCGGATCCCCACGCCGCTTACGGCAAGGGAATGCAAGGGCTGTTCGCGGAACTCGCTCTTCGCGACCGAACCTTGGTGATGCTGGATGTGCCGACGGGGATGCGCAGAGGAGAGTTACTGGCGATCCAGTGGCGCGATGTCGATTTTCAGAAGTGGACACTAAACATCCGAAAATCGATTTGGCAACAGCACCTAGGTCCGGTCAAGACAGAGGAAAGTGAAAAAACGGTGCCACTGGATGAGGAGATGATCGCCGATCTTGTGCGTTGGCGCGCTGAAACGCCCTACGCCCAGGATGACGATTGGATCTTCGCCAGTCCACGCATGCTTGGTCGTCCGCCCCTGTGGCCGGAGGCCCTCATGCGCAACTATATCGCCCCTGCGGGCAAGCGCGCAGGCATTACTAAGCACATCAACTGGCACGTGTTTCGCTACACATTCTCAACCTTGCTGGCGGAAAACGATGAGGACGTGAAGACAGTGCAATCACTTGCGCCATGCCAACAGCAACATCACCATGAACGTCTATACCCATGCTGTAAGCAGCAAGAAGCGCCGGGCCCAAAGCAAAGTGGTGGAGATGATTTTGCCGCAAGCCAGGAGGGCCCAAGTAGCCTTAGCCGCAGGGGGTACGGCTTAATGTGTACCTTCTTGTGTACCACGCCAATTTGGGGATTTCGCTGTAAACCATTCAAAAGAATTGGCGGGGACGACGGGACTCGAACCCGCGGCCTCTGCCGTGACAGAGTGGCGATGTACGGGATTTCAAGCACTTACGGTAATTCGAAGGTGCTTAAAGTAGCGGTCAGAAGCGGTTGGGAACATTTAGTGTTCCCAAATTGTTCCCGCAAAAATCGCCCAAACACAAGAATAACAACCAAGCGGACGGGTTGGCTACCTCAGTCCATTGTCTGTTTTCTCAGGCTGCCGCAGGATCGACCTCGCGCCTTCGAGAGCGTTCGTCGTGGCTTGATCTTCACCTTCGACCCGACCGTCCGGTGTCATGTAGACATCGCGGATTTTCATCAGCGTGGGTTCGGAAGCCTTACGCGGCTGGAGCAGTTTTGAGCGAAATCGCATGGCTTTATTCATCTATGGGCGATCAACACCCCTCAATCAATACCCAAATAGTTCGGAAATAGGGCGGGTTCATGCCGCTCAACTACAATGAGCCGTATGCAGAGTGAATACGACCGA
>Ga0307474_10003959_pt1 | contig 10657 bp, 7 predicted proteins | sample atmos_gasesECM1C_2_FD_203312 | JGI IMG/M metagenome (GOLD analysis project Ga0307474, IMG submission 203312) | Hardwood forest soil microbial communities from Morgan-Monroe State Forest, Indiana, United States - atmos_gasesECM1C_05 | ecosystem: Environmental > Terrestrial > Soil > Temperate...
GCTGTCCACGTGGCTGCGGGCCGCGATCCTGCATGCCCTGACCTACCGGGGCCTGGCGGCCGCGGTGATGAACTCGGCGCTGGACCGCGACAATGGCCTGGTATCGGCCTGGCATGCGGAGATGTTCGAGGTCGGGGCGGCGCTGCTGGCGCGGGCGCGGCAATCGGGGGCGGTGGTCGCCGACGCGGACGACGCGGATGTGCTCAGGATGGTGGGCGCTATCGCCTGGGCCGCCCAGGACACCCCGGACGGCCCGGCTCAAGCCGACCGCCTGCTCGCGCTCCTCATGAGCGGGCTACGTCACGGCGAGACCCGGTCATGATTAACCCCGCTGTTTATCTCCGGACCCGGGCGTGATCCAGAGATAAACAACAGGGCGAAATATCCTGCTGGCGCCGACGGAATTGCGGTCCCCGCACGCAGGAACCGGGCATCTGTGATCGCCGCATAGCCGGAGGTCGCGCGACGACGTACATGACCTCCGGCTATGCGGCAGCTCCGCCAGCAAGAATGTCACTCGGGCCGGTGCAGCGCAGCACCGCTAAGGACCCAGGATTATTAATATATCCAGGGCCGGTTCGGGGACGGCGCCAAGGCCTGCGCGGACTGATGCGCATTCACGTTGACGTGATCTCCAGCGCTCTGACCTGCGACGGTGACCGCTGCGCCGCCGAGACTGGCAATCACGAGAGCGGGAACGACAATACCGCGGGTGGCCTGGGTGCGGGCCATTCCAGGTGGAGGTTCGCGGCGATGCTTGCCGTGCGATCGGCTGGTCCACATGATCACATGCCGTAATGACCTGTGAGTTTCCATTGAGAAGGCTCCCTCATCGGTTACTAACTATCGCCTCTTCCCACAACACAAACTACCGCACTATGCATCTCGCTGTGGGCTATTTGCAGCAATCAGATGACATAGTTGGCCGCCGGATGGCGCACCGTTCACGGCGTCAGGACGGCCCGATACGCACGCAGAGTAATAACCGGGCCGCCACATATGATCGGCGATACCCGGCCGGCCGCAAAGGCCGTGGCTAAGCACCTGATCGATGCTCCGGCCTCGCTCGCTACCCCGCCGGCGACATCGGAACCTGCACCGAGCGTGATGTCTTTGCCCGCGGCACATTCGCGGCGGCCGGGAATCGCGCCGCAGAGGCGAGTGTGGCTTGCGGAAGCAATGCGGGCACCGGTATCCGGGGGCTTGGTGTTGCAGTTGTGAATCGGGAAAGACCGACGCCACGCGTTCATGGCGCCCGGGCGGGTGGGCGACCAGACTCGGTCCAGGTCGCCGGTGATCGCCGGACGCCTGGGCGGCCCGCCGCACGACCGTCGGCGCAGCGGCCGGCGCGCGCCCGGGGCGGACGGGCCCAGATCTCGCCAATGCTTCTGGATCAGCCGGCGGGCGGGGCGTAAAATACGGCTGTTGTGTCAGCGCGCATCGCCCCAGGTCAGCACCGCCCTGAACCTTGACGTAAAAATTGCAGCGCGATTTACAATTGGCCATAGGGTCTATTTTTATTCCGCTTTTAAGTGCAACAATGTTTCTCAAGGTGCCTTTCGTGCACAAGTTGTGAACTTGTGAACACAGGCGGTGGAAGATGCAGGGCGGTCATGGAATTCCGGGTCCTGGGGCCGACTGAGCTCTGGTCGGACGGGCAGCCATGCGACCTCGGGGCGGCCAGGGAGCGCAGTGCCCTGGCCATACTCCTGTTGACGCCGCGCACGATCGTGCCGGCCGACGCGCTCATCGACCGGTTGTGGGACACCCGGCCGCCACCGAAGGCCCGCGAGAGCCTCTCGGTCTACATCGCCCGGCTGCGGGCGTCGCTCCGGCAGGCGGTCGGGGACGGCGTCCGGCTGGCCGGGCGCGCCAACGGCTACGTGCTCGACGTCGATCCCGAGGCAGTTGACCTGCATCAATTCCGCCGGCTGCGGCGGCAGGCCGACGCCCTGACCGCGAGCGGCGATTACGATCACGCCGCCCTGCTGCTGCGCGAGGCGGACGGGCTGTGGCGCGGCCAGGCCCTGGCCGGCATCCGCGGCGACTGGGTGGGGCGGATGCGCGACAGCCTGGAGGAAGAACGCCGGGCGGTCATCTTGCAGCGGGTCGAGTGCGAGCTCGAGCTCGGCCGGCACGCCCACCTGGTGGGCGAGCTTCAGGGCCTGCTGGCCCAGTATCCGCTGGACGAGACGTTCATCGCGCGCCAGATGACGGCGCTGTACCGCAGCGGCCGGCCGGCCGACGCGCTCGGCTTGTACCGGGAGACCCGCGCCCTGCTCGCCGATGAGCAGGGGGCCGAGCCCGGGCCGGCGCTGGCCGACCTGCATCAGCGCATCCTGCGCAACGACCCCGAGCTGCTGGCCATGGCGGGCCGGCGGCCCGGCCCGGCGGCCCAGGCGGACACGCTTCCGCCGGAGACGGCCCGGTTTGTCGGCCGGAGCAAGGAACTCGAGGTCTTGGCCGGGGACCCCAGGGATCCGGGCGACAGCCCGCAGGTCAGCGTCATCGAGGGCATGCCCGGCATCGGCAAGACCGCGCTCGCGGTGCACGCCGCCCGGGCGGTCGCCGACCGGTATCCGGACGGGACGTTCTACCTCAACTTCCACACCCACGATCCGGGGTACCCGTCGCTCGACTCGGCCGAGGCACTGCACAGCCTGCTGCGGATGCTGAACGTCCCGGCCACGCAGATTCCCGACGCGTTCGGCAAGCGCGTCGCGCTGTGGCGGGCCGAGCTCAGCCGGCGACGTGCCGTGGTGATCCTCGACGACGCCGCCCGGCGCGACCAGATCCGGCCGCTGCTGCCGGCGACGGGCGACTGCCTGATCCTGGTCACGGCGCGACGCCGGCTTCCCGACCTCGACGGCGCGCGCGTGCTCACCCTCGACGAACTGTCCCTCGACGACGCGGTCACGCTGTTCACGCAGATCGCCGGGCGGGACCGGGCCCGGGACGAGGACGAGGTCGCCGAGGCCGTGGCCCTGTGCGGCCGGCTGCCGCTGGCGATCCAGCTGACCGCCGGCCGGCTCGCCCGGGGGCATCCGCGAGCGCTGACGGAGCTGGTCGAGGAGCTGTCCGGGTCTGCGGCGGGCCTGGCCGGGACCGGCGCGGCCAGCCCGGAGGTGATCGCCGCCTTCGACCTGTCCTACCGGGCGCTCGAACCCGGTCACCAGCGGTTCTTCCGCCGGCTGGGCGTGAACCCGTGCCCGGACGTCAGCCTGCCGGCCGCCGCCGCGCTGGGCGAGTGCACCCTGGCCGAGGCCGAGAAGGCCCTCGCCGACCTGCTTGATCATCATCTGCTGATCCGGGACGTTCCCGGCCGGTTCCGGTTCCACAACCTGATCCGCGGCTACGCGGCCGCGCGGGCCGGGCAGGATGACTCCGCGCCCGAGCGGCGCAAGACGGTCGGGCGCCTCCTCGACCACTACCTGGACACCGCCGACCAGGCCGACCGGCTGCTGCACCCGTTCCGGCACCGGATGGCGGTGCCGGTCGCCCATCCGCCGGCCGCCGGCCCGGGGCCCGCCACCCAGGAGGACGCCGCGAGCTGGCTGGACGCTGAGTGGCGCAACATCCTGCACGCCGCCCGGCACGCGGGCCGGCACGAATGGAAGCGGCAGTGTGCCGATCTCGCTCACCTCCTAGGCGGCTTCCTGGAGATCAGGGCGTACTGGGACGAGGCGATCGCGGCCCATACCCTGGCCCTGCAGGCGTGCCGCGATCTGGCCGACCCGGCCCGCATCGCGCAGGCGTCCCTGGAACTCAGCGTGGTGAACCAGCAGACCGGGCGGCACGAGGCCACGCTGGCCCTGGCCGAGGAGGCCGCGGCGATCTACCGGACGCTGGATGATCCGCATGGCCAGGGCGCGGCGCTGGACCAGATCGGCCTGGCCCACCAGCGCACGGCGCGTTCCCGCGAGGCACTGGCCTACTTCCGCGAGGCGCGGACGCTGTACGGCGACGCATCGGACCGCCACGGCGTGGCCGAGACGCTGAGCCATTCCGGAATCGCGAGCTGGCACCTGGGCCGCTACCCCGAGGCCATGGGTCACCTGCGGCACGCGCTGTCGCTGTACCGCGACGTGGGCGACCGGCGCGGCGAGGCGAAGACCCTCAACAACCTGGGCAAGATGCAGCTGTCCGGCGGTTTGCACCGGGACGCCCTGGAGAACTACCAGAAGTCGCTGGAGATCTTCACCGAGCTGGGCGCCGCGCAAAGCCAGGCCAACGTGTGCCACAACATCGGCAGCGTCTACCACTACAAGGGCAGCTACGAAGAGGGGCTCGCGGCCTACCGGCGGGCGCTGAGCATCTACCGCGGCATCGGCGATCTTCCCGATGAGGCCGACGTGCTGACCGACATCGGAGCCATCTATCAGAGCGCCGAGCTTTACGACGAGTCCGTGGTCCATTACGAGAACGCCAGGATCATCGCCGAGGAAGTAGGAAACCCGTCGGTCCAGGTGATCGCGCTGCGCGGGATAGCCGACGCGCGGCGGGGGTCCGGCCGGTACGGCGAGGCGTTCGAGCAGTACCGGACGGCGCTGGCGTTCGCCAGAGAGATCGGCGACCCGTACGAGGAGGCCAAGATCCTCGAGGGGATCGCCGAGACGACGCTCACCACGAAGGGGCCCTACGCGGCCCGGATCATGTTCCGCCAGGCGCTCGACATCTTCGAGCGGCTCGGCGTGCCCGAGGCCGAGGCCGCGCGGATACGGCTGGACACCACCGACCCGGCCTTCGGCCGCCGCACCTCCTAAACGTTCGCTCAACCGCCCGACCGCCCGCCCGCCGACCGGCAAGGCAGCCATCAAGGCGACTGCAACCCGGGCGTCAAGGCGCGCGGCGCACGCTGGGCCTGCGGCTTCCGGACGGGAACCGCGGCAGGCAGTCACCGCACGGCGCCGCACGGGGAGGTCATCGTGGTTCGGAACGGGGACCTGGACGGGCTGATGGCTAGCGCCGAGCGGTTCGTCACGATGTTCCACATCGAGAACGGCGCCGGCCCGCCCGACCGGCGGCTCGGGCAGATCCGCCGCGAGATCGCGGCCACCGGCAGCTACTGGCACACCCCGGCCGAGCTGACCTTCGGCGCGCGGGTCGCGTGGCGCAACAGCGCGCGGTGCATCGGCCGGCTGTACTGGGACAGCCTGCGGGTGCGCGACCGCCGCGAGGTCGCGGGCGCGCCGGAGATCGCCGCCGAGTCGGTGGCCCACCTGCGTGAGGCGACCAACCACGGCCAGATCCGGCCGGTGGTCACCGTGTTCGCACCGGACGCGCCGGGCCGGCCGGGCCCGCGGATCCTCAACTCGCAGCTGGTCAGGTACGCCGGATACGAGACCGCCGGCGGCGCGATCACCGGGGACCCGGCCAACGCGGCGATCACCCGGCTGGCCCGGGCGCTGGGCTGGTCGGCGGGCTGGGCCGCCGGCCGGTTCGACATCCTCCCGCTGCTGGTGCAGGGAGCCGGCGCGCTCCCGACACCGCACGAGCTGCCCGCCGACGCGGTGCTCGAGGTGATGATCAAGCATCCCGAGTTCGGCTGGTTCGCCAACCTCGGGCTGCGCTGGCACGCCGTCCCGGCGATCAGCGACATGTTCCTGGACATCGGCGGCGTCCGCTATCCGGCCGCGCCGTTCAACGGCTGGTACATGTGCACCGAGATCGGCGCGCGCGACCTCGGCGGGGCCATCCGCTACGACCAGCTGCCGGTGATCGCCGAGCACATGGGCCTCGGCACCGCCAGCGAGCGGACCCTGTGGAAGGACAAGGCCAGCACCGAGCTCAACCTCGCGGTGCTGCATTCGTTCACCACCGCCGGGGTGACGATTTCCGATCATCACACCGAGTCGGTCCGGTTTCTGCGGCACGTCGAGCGGGAGGAACGCCAGGGCCGGGCCTGCCCGTCCCCGGCCCCGGCCGCGCACCGCGGCCAGGACCACACCGGCCAGTCGCCGAATTTCTATCGCCACGAAGCGCCCGCCTGCGTCACGGAGTTGGGCCCCGGCGACGCGCCCGCCGGCCAGGGACCGGGCCAACCCGGCCAACCCGGCCAGGGCGAACCGGGCCATGGGCCGGAGCGCGGGTACGGGTCGTCATTGGCCTATGCCGCGGCGCTCGGAGTACCCGAGAGCCGCTTTCTTGAGTGATATGGCCTCCTGGAGCGAGGCTGCCTCCTTGCGCTCCCAGTCCTCGATGCCGCGCAGCACGCCCTCGGTGTAGGCGCGCAGGTGCTCGCGGTAGACCCGGCTGTAGGTGCGCAGGTACGCCAGCTCGGCCCGGGTGGCCCGGCGCTCGTTGTCGGTCTGCGGCGGCACCGGGCTGTTCAGCGCGATGACCGCCGCGTCGCGGGCCCGCTCGTGGGCGTTCTCCAGGATGAAGCTGGAGCGCTCGTGGGCCTCGCGCAGGATCTGCACCACCTGCACGCGCGCGGCCGCCTCACCGGCCTTCGCCGCCCGCTCATCGCGCTGACCGGAGCCCGCCTGCTCGTCGCCGTCGCCGTCGCCGGCCTCAGTGCCGAGCATCCGCCGTCGCAGCTGCTGCACGTCCTGCCATAGCGAGGCCCGCTCGTTCACCAGGCGCGCCAACTCGCCGTGCACCTCGCGCACGAACTGGTTGACGGGCTCCTCCTCGTAGCCCCGCCGCCCGAGCCGCGTCGTGGGAAACGTCACGTCCTGCAGCTTGTCGGGCGTCAGCCTGTTCGGATCCTCGAACCATGCTGTCGTCAACGCTTGCTCCAGCCGGAATCCTCGATGTGAATGTGATCGCGCTGCGCGCGGCCGCCTACCAGCGCCGCCGCAACATCACCGCGCTGCGCCGCCAGCGAGACCGGGAACAGGTCCCCGACCTCGGGACGGCTGATGAACGGGCCCGCCTGCAGCGGTACCTCGTCACCGAGCAGCGCGGCACCGCCGAAGCTCGCCCGCAGCCGGGCAATGAGCGGCGGTGCCACCGTTCTCCACCGCCGCCTCCCGGTCCACCGACCATGGCCCTGACCTCCGGCAAGGGATCCGATCACGGTGCTGATGCTGATCGCACTAGCAATTGCCCGACAAATACTGCTGCAACTTGCATGACGGAGACATCGGTCAGGTGACGGATCTTTTAGGTCACCCGACGCCGTCGCTCCACAGACGGCGCCAGCGGCCGGGCCGCTTCACTTGCTCCAGGGCGCGCTGCCGGGCCGAGTTCTCCTGGGCGTCGTCCAGCCGGTCCAGGGTCACCGATCCGTACCGCCTGGTCAGCGCGGTCTTGATCAGATGGTCGGCCAGGGCCGGGTTCTTCGGGAAGGCCGGCCCGTGCATGTAGGTGCCGATCGCGTTCTTGTAGACGCAGCCCTCAGAGCCGTCCTCGGAGTTGTTGCCGGCGCCGGCCAGCACGCGGCCGAACGGCTGCGCCTCGTCGTCCAGGTAGGTGCGGCCGCCGTGGTTCTCGAAGCCGACCAGGACCCGCGAGCCCCACCGCACGACCAGGTTCCCGACGGCCCGGGTGCTCCCGGCCCGGGTGATGGTGTCCAGCAGGGTTCCGGTCTGGTTCGCCCGGTGGATCGTGTGGGCCGGGAACACGCCGAGCCCGGGCAGGTCCTCGCCGCTGGCCGTCCGGTAGAAGTGGCCCCAGAGCTGGTATCCGGCGCAGACGGCGAACGCCGCCACGCCGTCCTCGACCGCCTCGCGGATGCCGTCCCCTTTCACCTGCAGCAGGTCGTCGAACACCAGCCGCTGATGGGTGTCCGCCCCGCCGCCGGTGAGCAGGAGATCCACGCGGTCGGGGTGCACGGGGTCACCGACCTCGAGCTCATCGACCTCGACGTCGATGCCGCGCCATTCGCAGCGGTTCACAATCGTCATCACGTTGCCGATGTCGCCGTACTGGCTCATGACGCTCGGGTACAGATAGCCGAGCACAAGTTTCATCGCGTCACGCTCCGGCGATCTGGACCTGGCGCCAGAACGGGGCCAGGTACCCGCGCTGCACCAGCTCGCGGCGCAGGGTCCACAGGGCGGTATACGACGACAGCACGTACAAGGTCTCCCCTTCGGGGGTCTGCTCGACGGCCCGGAAGAACGTCCGGACCATGTCCTCCCCCAGCATCGGGACGATCGTCGACGCGTCCGGCCGGCCGCGGTAGTCGGCGCACACGCCGGCGTACTTCAGCCGCAGCGCCAGGTCCTTCGCCCGTTGCCCGGAGATCGCCAGGTACGCCAGGCGGCCCCGGCACTGCTCGAACTCGACGTCCCAGATCCACGAGACGTCGCGCCCGTCGGGGCCGTTGTCGTTGAGCCCGAAGAGCAGGTGCCGCAGGCCATCGTCGGACAGCACCAGCCGCAGGCTCTCGTTGAACCCCGTCGGGTTCTTCACCAGCACCAGGACGGCCTGCTTGGTGCCGATGCTGACTTTTTCGAATCTTCCGAACGCGCAGACAGTGCCCTCGGCGGCTTCCTGAACCAGATCTGGGTCCACGCCCAGGCAGGACGCGGCGGCGGCCGCGGCGAGCGCGTTGCAGGCGTTGTACAGCCCGGGCAAGGCCAGCCGGATTCTTCTTTCGCCGGACGGCGTGGACGCCTGGATCTCGCTGCCCTCGACCCCGTTCAGCTGCACCTTCCAGGCCGCGAACCGGGGATCCGGGCGCCGCCAGCCGCATTCCTTGCAGGCGTAGTGCCCGAGGTGGGCGTAGAAGCTCAGGTCGTACAGCAGGTCGTGGCTGCACTTGGGGCACCGCCGCGAATCGGCCGCGTGCTCCAGCGCCGGCCGGGCCCACTGCCGGTCCTCCAGGCCGAAGTGGACGACCTTCGCCTCGACCTCGTCGCCGAGGTGGGCCACCTGGGGATCGTCGGCGTTCAGGACCACGGTGCTGGTGGCCGGCAGGCCGGACATGGCCTTCTCCCACAGCTTGGCCACGAAGTCGACCTCGAAATAGCGGTCCAGCTGATCGCGGAACAGGTTGGTGATCACGACCAGCCGCGGGCTGAGCGTCTCGATGGCCGCGGGCAGCGCGCCCTCGTCGATCTCGAAAATCCCGATCGCGGAGGCGGGGACGTCGAGGACGCCGAGGCCGTTGGTGTGCACCAGCAGCGACGTGGCCACGCCGGAGAGCATGTTGGAGCCCTCGGGGTTGGTGATCACCTCCAGCCCGGCGGCCCGGGCCGCGGCGGCCAGGACCCGGGTGGTGGTGGTCTTGCCGTTGGTTCCGGTCACGAGCACGCAGCCGTTGGGCAGGCCCGCGGCCAGGCTGGTGACCAGCCCGGGGTCGATGCGTCCCGCCACGTGGCCGGGAAGCGTGGTGCCGCCGCCCCGGCCGAGAGCGCGCGACATGAAGCGGACCGTCTTGCCCGCGCCCGCCGCCGCGGCCCGGGCGGGGATGCCGGTCAGCCAGCCGAGCTGATCCCCGGCCGCCCTCGCGTCCCCTTTCCCTGGCTCTGCCTTCACTGGGCCTGCCTTCACTGGGCCTGCCTTCACTGGGACTTTTGCGCGAACAGAGAGATCCAGTACGGCCGCGCGATCATCTCGATCACGTCGCACCGGGTCTCGAACGGGAGCTTGCTGACCTGGTCCGCGAACTCCGGGCTGCTGGTGTGGTGAGTCACGTCCAGCGGTATCTCCTGGTCGTAGTAGTCGGTCATCCGCAGCACCTCCATGCGCTGCTCGCCCAGCCACGAGACCACGTCCGACAGGCGCAGGTGCTTCTCCCAGACGTGCAGGAACTCGTCCACGACCCAGCTGTCGTCGGACAGGTCGACAGGCGGCGCGGTGTAATAGTTCTTGAAGTTGCGGTCGCCCTGGGCCCAGACCCGGACCATCTCGATCCTGGCGTCGACGTCCATGGCGTCGGGGTCGGCGACCTTGCGCATCATCTCCCGCTGGATCCGGCGCTCCCAGTTGCCGTAGTAGCCGTAGACGCCGAGCCGCAGGATGCCGCCGGGCTTGAGCGCGCGGCTCAGGGCCGCGAGCCCGTGCTTGGGGTCGGGCAGGTGATGGACGGTCCCCCAGGACACGATGTAGTCGAATTCGCCCGCCTGCTCCAGGGCCATGATGTTCTGCTCATAGGCCCGGGCGTTGGTGACCTTCTCGGCGTCCAGGGTCTTGTTCACCAGGCCGACAGATGTCGCGGACAGGTCGTAGCCGATGAATTTCGCCTCGGGGAACTCCTTGGCGTAATCCAGCATCATCAGGCCGGTGCCGCACGCGATATCGCCGAATTGCGCGCCGGCCGGCATCACGCCCTGATCCCGGAGGAACTGGCGCACGTAAGCAGCATGGCGGCGGTAGCTGTTCTTCCGCTGGGGCGGCGGGAACGGGTGCCGCGCATACATCTGCCGGACGGCACTGACGACCTCGGTAGAGGCGAAGTCATCCAGTTCGGGCAGCTCGTCGCCGGCCGTGCGCACATCTGTGGTCAAGGTGGTCCAACCCCTTCTTTCGACATGGGACCCCTGGCGGGCGACCGGCCGCGGGCGCGCGAAAACAACCCTCCTGCTCGTGATGTGCGCCCCCTGCGCCTCTTGCTGAACGGCACCCGTTCGTCGCGTTTTGGTAACGCGAAAATCCCCCGTGGCCGGCCACATCGGGCCGGCAGAACAATCGGTCTCGTTCCCCCTATGCCGTCCGCAAAACCTCATCCGAACGCCGGCAGACGAGCCTTTGCCGGGAGACCGCC
>Ga0307474_10003960_pt1 | contig 10655 bp, 12 predicted proteins | sample atmos_gasesECM1C_2_FD_203312 | JGI IMG/M metagenome (GOLD analysis project Ga0307474, IMG submission 203312) | Hardwood forest soil microbial communities from Morgan-Monroe State Forest, Indiana, United States - atmos_gasesECM1C_05 | ecosystem: Environmental > Terrestrial > Soil > Temperate...
ACCACTGGCGGCATCATCATTCCCGACACGGCCAAGGAAAAGCCCTCCCAGGGCGCCCGACAAACGCTGCTGGTCTTGCCGACGTGGATCAGCCGGCCCCTGGCGGTCAGTATCCCACTCTGCGGAACGACGGTTCACGGAAACGAGCGCGTGAAAACCCTGCCTCGGCGCGGCGTTCTGCTGCGCCAATCAGCAGCGCGCGGCCAGAAAGCCCTGGCCGCCGAATGGCAATGGGTGGGACGTCCCGGGGTCGGACGTCACCCTCGAGATTTTTGCGAAGCTGGATGGATCATTCGCAGACGCGAATGCTGCGCACCTGCCAGCCGTAACCGTCCCAGAAGCGCTGACGCCGCCAGTAGCACGGGCCGCCATAGCCCGATTCGTAATAGCCGGGATGGTAGTAGCCCGGGCCATAGTATCCGGGGCCATAAGGGCTCGATGCTATCGCGCCGCCGACGATGGCGCCGCCGATAATTCCGGCCGCGACACCCGGCACCCATCCGTTCTCAGCGTGCGCAGGCGATGCTACCGAAATGGCCAGCGTGGCGACGGCGGCAAGTGCCAGCAGTGACTTCTTCATGGCAGTCCCTTTCTCACGATGAATGAACGGCGGCGTCACACATGGCGACGAATCGTGGCCGGAGCGTGGACAAGCTCCTGAAAGTTCACAGCTAAGTCACCGCGATGTGATGCGGGATGACGTGAACGTCCTATTCGGCGACGGCACTAACCAATCGGTGGGACTTTGCCGATAGGTGGGCCATGAAACTCTCAAGCTGGTGGTGGGACTTTGCCGATAGGTGCGACTTGAAAGTCTCACGCTGGGTGTTAGCGTTGTTTCTCGTGTCTGCTCCCGTTCTGATGTGCGGTTCCGCCTACGCTGATGGAAGCGGTTGCAATGGCTGCAAATCCGAGGATGTTCCGCCCCTAGGTCAAAAAACGGCACCGCCTGTGCCATTGCTTACCGCGCCGGAACCTACTGATGACGTTGCTAGGCAAAGGCCGAAGCCATTGCCCTCATTGCGCAGCGGGACAGCGAGTTGACATTCTCGAAGACCGATTATGAGCGCGGAAAGACTTTGCTGCAAAAGGGGGATATCGCGCAGCAGGTTGTCGATCAGCGCCGCAACCGATTCGAAGCCGCCGAGGCGGGATATGTTGCAGCGAATGCCCAGCGCGATTAGGCGGAATCCTCGATCAAGTCGGCCGAGGCTGAGGTCGAACGGCTGCAATCGATTCTGGTCGATCTCGTGTTGGTCTCGCCGCGGAGCGGGCGCGTGCAATATCGGCTCGCCCGAGCCGGTGAAGTGGTCTCCGCGGGCCAGCGCATTCTGACTGTTCTTGATCTGAATGACGTCTACATGACCGTCTATTTGAATGAGCGTGCTCGTCGCAACCGCGTACATGGACGAGGCAAGCCGGTTCGACTGGCTCGCCGCGATGGATGACGGCAAGGTCATTGCGCATGGCGCGCCAAAGGAGATCCTTGCCAAGGCGAAAAAGAGCACGCTCGACGATGCCTTCATTGCTCTGCTTCCGCCGGAAAAGCGCGGTCAGCATCAGGAGGTGATCGTCCCGCCACGTACTGAAAGCGATGACAAGACGGCGGCGATCGAGACGGAAGGGCTGACGCGCCGGTTCGGCGATTTCGTCGCCGTCGATCATGTGAGCGTTCGCATCGAACGCGGAGAGATTTTCGGGTTCCTCGGCTCGAACGGCTGCGGAAAAACCACCACCATGAAAATGATGACGGGGCTGTTGCCGGTCACTGAAGGCTCGGCCAAACTGTTCGGCAAGCCGATGGCGGCCGACGATATGGAGGCGCGTCAGAACGTCGGCTACATGTCGCAGGCGTTCTCGCTCTACAGCGAGCTCACGGTGCGGCAGAATCTCGAGCTGCATGGGCATCTTTACCACCTCCCTTCAAATGGGATCGAAGGTCGACTCAAAGAGTTGCTGGAACGATATGACTTGGCGGCTGTGGCCGATGCCAAGCCGGAAAGCCTGCCGCTTGGCGTCAAGCAGCGACTGCAGCTTGCGGTGGCCGTCCTCCACCGCCCACCCATGCTCATTCTCGACGAGCCCACTTCGGGCGTCGACCCCGTTGCTCGCGACGCGTTCTGGCGAACGCTGATCGATCTATCTCGTAACGACGGAGTCACCATCTTTCTATCGACCCACTTCATGAACGAGGCCGACCGCTGTGACCGTATCTCGCTGATGCATCGAGGCCGGGTACTCGCTGTCGGCGCGGCGAAGGAGCTGACGAACGAACGCGGCAAGGAGTCGCTGGAAGACGCCTTCATCTCCTATCTGGAGGAAGCGGTCGAGAATGAGGAAAAAGCAGAAAAGAAGGCTCAGCCAGAGCCGCAACCCGCCGCTCCCCCAGGCGAAACGGTCCCCAAGCCTGCCGGGTCCCGCGTGTCGAGGCGCTTTGATCCAGGGCGGCTATGGGCCTATGCCCGGCGCGAAGCGATGGAGCTGTTGCGAGATCCCATCCGGCTTGCATTCGCCTTCGTCGGTCCTGTCATTCTGATGTTCGCGATGGGCTATGGCATCACCTTCGACGTCGAGAATCTGAAATATGCGGCCTTCGACCAGGACCGCACGCCGGAGAGCCGCAGGCTGCTCGAAAGCTTCTCGGGATCTCATTATTTCTCTGAACGGCCTCCGGTCAGCTCCACGACGGAACTGGAGCAACGCATGCGGAGCGGAGAGCTGGCTGTTGCCGTCGAAATTCCATCCGGGTTCGGCCGCGACGTTGCCAGCGTCCGGCTGTGTCAGGGTTCCGGGGCGCGGCCGGACCCCGCCTATGGTTTGCTGTGCGGAATTAACTAGCTTTATTCGCGCTGGAGGGCGCACAGTGAATTATCGCCGTCCCGCTCTGGGCAATACCGGTGACTGGGAGTGTTGTGCTCCCGCCTAGGCGAAGGAGCGATGATGCGAACCGCCGAGCAGTGCAGAGCCTACGCAGCCGAATATCAACGCCTCGGACAAGAGGCCGATATTTCAATTCAGCGCGCCTTCGAGCTATGGAATTGGTGGGAGGAGCGCGTACCAAAGAAGCGGACCTCAACGCCAATGGAAATCCAGCCGGCAAGCGGCCCGCGACCCGACGCGATCCCAATGGGATCGTCGCCTTCCAAGCCGAAACGGTCGAGCCGTCCGTCACGGTCCGCCAGCGCGCAAGCCAATGCTGCAATCTCTAGGCGAAGCTCTCTCCGCAATCAGCGCAGCCAGATGGAGACAATTGGCGACTACGGCAGCAGCGCTGTCTTGAAGCCGCCGCGCGACCAGCCATTTTAGGTTGGTCGATGAGACGCGTAGGACTTATCGACATCACGGTAGGCAACGCGGCGCGCCTCGGCGCATCGCAACGTTCCACCACGCGACGCTGCGCGTCGCACCACATCGCTACGCAACGCGAGAGCCGTTGGGACATCCCAGCGGCTCTTGCGCGTTTGCCGCGGAAAGCGCCTATGGCTCCGAGACGGTATGGCGTCTGAGGGCGACGCCGTACAGAGGGCTGCCGACGGGATTGAATTCGCTATGCGCAAGGATGACGATAATGCTGAAGGCGCGAGTTCTAGACACGATCATCCAATGCACATGCAATGACCTCGATGACCGCTCACAAATGCGACGTGCCGATTGCATTGAGATCTCCCGGTTCCCGAGCAAAGAGCGTCCGCACATGCCAGTGTCTAAGACCACGCCGGGCCGTCTGTGCGCTCGCGTTGTCGTGCCCATCCGTGTTGCCTTCCGTCACCGGAACGACGTCGGCACCCGGGATGAGGGTACTTTCGCGGCTCAATGGCTGGCCTATGCGCCCCCCTGTCAACGCTTCGCCAATACCCTCGCGGGCATCTGCGCATGACTCGGGGTCAATGTGGTTCGCTACTCCTTCATCGTGATGGACTTGCACCATCTACTCCTTGCCGGTCTCCCAGCGCACTCCGGTCTACCCCGATAAACAGATATTCTCAGAGCTCGGCGGCATGTCTCAAAGGTGCCCACAATCGGACTCAGGTATCCCGCCGCCCGTTGAGCAACCGGGGAAAAATGACGGTTGGGCTTAACAAGAGAACGACGACGCCGATAATGCCGCTGATCACGCCTGTCCACACTTGCGATGTCGGCTCGCCGGTTTCATGGATATGCCGACCTATGAGATAGACGAGCAGCCAGTAGAATGTGCTAGTCACCAATCCCGGTGAACATTCGCGGTAACGCAGCGCAGCCCAGAGATGGAACGTCACGCCGTGCGTCGCAAATGCGACTGCGAAGAAAAGCGGCAAGAAGAGGACTGACTGATCGACCAGATCATATGCGAGATTACACCCCGCCACGATCGCGAGGAACCCCTAGGGTTTTACGCGGCCTTCGCGGCTGCCGGCCGTGAGCTTCTGCTGGACCGCATCGAATAGGGCGCGCTCCATGATCGGCGGTTGCTCTCCGGGCAGGATCTCGCCTTTGGTGCCCTGGTGCGCCCACCAGCCAGTCCTCCCGAACCCGGGCGCCAAGTTCAGATAGGCCGTTTGTGCCGGGATTTGCGCGACCGGTTTCTGGTCCTTTGGTCTCTGCGGGCGTATGTTGTGTCTGACGGCGATTTCGGTGGCCCTGTCTCCGCAGCTAAAAATTCCGTTCCCAGCGGACATCCGGATTTTGTCCCACGGAGCCAGACCTCGGCTAAATGCGCCGTGGGGCAGCAGGATTTCCCGGAATCTCTTAAACGGCGGCCCCAGTGCAAGCTCCGAGCCGGAATCCCCAACCTCCAGGAGGTGCACACATGCCGGATGTAATGAAGAGGCAACGCGAGACGCGCCGAAAGATCATCCGCCAATGGATGAGGCTTTCAAAGGACAAGCGACAGTCCATCCACGAAATCTCCGCTTTCGCCAAGACGGCTGCACAGCAGAACGCGAACGCATTCGTTCACAGTCGCCGTAATCCGCATGAGAAGATCATGGGATGGCTCTTGCCTCGTGCGCATCGTGGAGCCTGATAGAGCTTCGCCGCAGAAGTCTCACTCGAAAAGAAAGTAAGAGAGGTTGTGATGAAGTTCTATGATTGTTTGACTGCGCCGAGTCCGCGCCGGGTCCGGATGTTCATTGCGGAGAAGGGGGTGACGCTTGAGACCAAGATGGTCGATCTCGCCAACGGGGAGCATTTGACCGATGCCTTCGAAAAAATTAATCCCATCGAACCGTACCCGTATTGGAACTTGATGATGGAACGCGTCTCCTTGATACGTTTTCAATCTGTATCTATTTGGAAGGGATCTTCCCGGAGCCGAATTTGATGGGCAGAGACGCGAAGGAGCGAGCCGTTATCGCCATGTGGCAGCGCGACATGGACCTTAACGGACAGAACGCAATTGCGGAATGCTTTCGAAACAGTTCGCGGGGTCTCCGTGGTCGTGCCATGACGGGGCCCGTCGATTACGAACAGATTCCAGAGTTGGCTGAGCGTGGTCGGCAGCGCGTAAGGCAGTTCTTTCGCGATTTAGATCGTCGGTTTGCGGATACCGAATATGTTGCGGGCGATCGATTTACGATTGCGGATATTACCGCGCTTGTAGCGGTCGACTTCGCCCGCGCAATCAAAGAGACAGTGCCGGAAGATGCCGTGAATCTGAAGCGTTGGCGCGAGGCCGTCACGTCGCGTCCCAGTAGCCGCGGCGAGGCGCAGCTCGCCTGACGTAAACAACCCGGCGCCCCGCCATTCTTCAAAGGAGAAATGTGATGATACGATGCGTGCGGATCTGGACGGCAACGGATGGTAACTCGCTATTTGAGGAGGGGACGATCGACCTTCCAAAGGGCGAGCGTGGCGATATCCTCAGCGACAAGATCGTGTCGTCGAGCATCTCGTTCCGCGAGACCAGGTCGGGCGGCACCTTTGCGCCGCATGACGCGCCGGCTCGCCAGTTCGTCATCACCTTGTCCGGCACGCTTGAGTTCAAGACTGCCAGAGACGAGATCTTCACGATCCGCCCTGGTGACATTTTGCTGGCCGAGGACACGACCGGCACCGGGCATAGCTGGCGGCTCGTCGACGACCAGCCCTGGCGTCGCGCCTACGTAATTCTGGCGCCCAACGTCGCGGTGCCCTTCCGCAAAGCGGATCACTGATCTCTGGCAAAAGGGCACATCTCTTGGCCGTCACGAACGTCACGTCACCGGATCTAATACGCGTTCGATCTCGTTAGAGGAGGGCTTACCATGCCCACCATCGTCAATTCGGATACTCCCGACGTCGTTCTGATCGGCGCCGGTATCATGAGCGCGACGCTCGGGACCTTCCTGAAGGAACTCGAACCGTCGCTGACCGTCACCATGTTCGAGACGCTTCACGATTGCGCACTCGAGAGCTCCAAGGGCTGGAACAACGCTGGAACCGGCCACGCCGCGAACTGCGAACTGAATTACACGCCACAGCGCAAGGACGGCAGCGTCGATATCTCCAGGGCGCTCGAGGTCAACACCGAGTTCGACCTATCGCGCCAGCTGTGGTCGTTTCTGGTCAAAAAGGGCGCGATCCCCGACCCGCGCGCTTTCATCAACCCATGCCCGCACATGAGCTTCGTCTGGGGCGCCGGTAATGTCGCGTTCCTGCGCCAGCGCTTCATAGAGATGTCGGCCAACCACTGCTATCATGGTATGGAGTACAGCGGGGACCGCACCAAAATCGCTGAGTGGGCGCCGCTCATCATGGATGGGCGGGGCGCCGAAGAGCCGTTCGCGGCAACCCGCATCGTCACCGGCACCGACGTCGATTATGGCGCACTGACCCACCTGCTTGTCAAACACCTGTCTGATCAGCCTGGCTTCGACGTTCACTATAATCGCGAGGTCGTTGGCCTGGATCGCGAAGCCGACGGGCGATGGCGCGTGTCGATCAAGGACACCTATGATGGCGGGGCCGCAACCGTGTCGGCCAAATTCGTCTTCATCGGAGCCGGCGGCGGCGCACTACCGTTGCTGCAGAGGGCGAAGATCCCCGAAGGCAAAGGCTATGGCGGATTTCCCGTGAGCGGCATCTGGCTGCGTTGCGACGTCGACGCCGTCAGTCAACGTCACCATGCCAAGGTCTATGGCAAGGCCGCCGTGGGTTCGCCGCCAATGTCGGTGCCACACCTCGACACACGCATCATAGGCGGCAAGCACTCGTTGCTGTTCGGTCCCTATGCCGGCTTCTCGACCCGCTTCCTCAAGCATGGTGAACTTACGGATCTGTTCACATCGCTGAGCTTCGAGAACATCATTCCGCTGCTTGATGTGGCACGCGACAACATCCGCCTGGCCGAGTATCTCATTGGCCAAGTCCTGCAGAGTTCGAACCAGCAGTTCGCGACTCTTAAGCAATTCTTCCCGGGTGCCGTGAAGAAGGATTGGAAAGAGGCCGTCGCCGGGCAGCGTGTGGAGACCATAAAGCCGCATGACAGCAAGGGATGGCTCAAGCACGAGGAGGGTGAGCTTGAGTTCGGCACCGAACTCGTGGTGGCGGAAGACAAGTCGCTCGTGGCGCTGCTGGGCGCTTCGCCGGGGGCCTCGACAGCCGCGTCTATCGCGATCGATGTGCTGCAGAAATGCTTCGGCAACGAACTGACCGAGGGCGCCTGGTTACCCCGGCTGAAGGCGATGATTCCGACCTACGGGATCGATCTCAAGATCGATGCGGAGGCCTGCCGGCGCACCCGCGCCGAAACCGCACCGGTGCTCAAGATCGACAACATCTGAGCACTTGAAAGACCTGCGCGTCCGCGACCGCGCGAGAGAGACTCCACCTTTCGGTAGATTTACCTAACAAACCCAGGAGAGATCCATGGTCGAGATGAGAAAAGAAACCGATAGCCTCGGAGTGGTCGAGGTGCCTGCGGACAAGATGTGGGGGGCGCAGACCCAGCGCTCACTCGAACACTTTAGCATCGGCAAGGACCTGATCCCCCGCGAGATGATCACCTCCTACGCCACCTTGAAGAAAGCCGCCGCCATCGCCAACCACGACAGCAAGCGGCTCGACGATCAACGCTACAAGCTGATCGTTCACGTGTGCGACGAAATCCTCGCCGGCCAGCATCACGACATGTTTCCCCTGCATGTCTGGATGACGGGCAGCGGCACGCAGTTCAACATGAACGTCAACGAAGTGATCTCAAATCGCTGTTCTCAGATCGCCGGGACGCCGCTCGGCAGCCACACGCCGGTTCATCCCAACGATCACGTCAACATGGCGCAGTCGTCGAACGACTCGTTCCCGTCGGCGATGTGCATCGCCGCGGCGGTGAATGTGAAAGAGCGCCTTGTTCCCGCAGTGACGGCGCTCCGCGATGCAATCGCCGCGAAATCGAAGGCGTGGGACGACATCATCAAGATCGGCCGCACCCACATGCAGGATGCGACCCCGCTGACGCTGGGCCAGGAATGGTCCGGTTATGCCGGCATGCTCACGGACAATCTGGAACGGATCGAAGCAGCCTTGCCGGGTGTATACCGGCTGGCGCTCGGCGGCACGGCCGTCGGCACCGGCATCAATTCGGCGCCGGGGTTTGCCGAAGCGGCGGCTGCCCAGATTGCAAAACTCACCAAGCTGCCCTTCGTCACGGCGCCCAACAAGTTCACCGTGCAGGGCGCTCACGATGCGCAGGTCCAGCTCTCGGGAACGCTGCGCACGCTCGCGGTGTCGCTCTACAAGATCGCGAATGACATCAGGCTGATGTCATGCGGCCCACGCGCCGGATTCGCTGAATTGAAGATTCCGGAGAACGAGCCGGGCTCCTCGATCATGCCGGGCAAGGTCAACCCGACCCAGTGCGAGGCGCTGGCGATGATCGCCGTGCAGGTGATGGCCGATGACGTCGCGGTGGGTTTCGGCGGCGCCGGCGGCTACCTCGAAATGAACGTCTACAAGCCGCTGATCATCTTCAACATCACCCATTCCACCACGATCATGACCGACGGCTGCACGAACTTCCGGAAGTTCCTGATCGATGGCACCAAGCCCAACGTGAAGAAGATCAATGCATACGTCGAGCGTTCGCTGATGCTCGTCACGGCACTTTCCCCGGTCATCGGCTACGATAAGGCGTCGAAGATCGCCCACTACGCCATGGACAATGATCTCACATTGAAAGCTGCGGCATTGAAACTGGGCTTTGTCACGGAGGTCGAATTCGACCGGGTCGTCGATCCGAAGAAGATGGTGACATCCTATGTCGCAAGTGACGCACCAGCCCCCAGCGCGGCCTGAGCAGCGTCGGACACGATGTGCCCGAGGAGCGGCCCAGCAGGATCATGGATGGGCGGACCGACGAAGTCATCGATCTCACGCGATCGCATCTGTGGCGCTAATTTTGATGCCTCCGCGCGATCGGGAGGACTGAAGATGGTGGAGACCGTCGACCAGGGTACGCTGGCGCCGGACCGGAAAGCGGTTAGCCGATGGGTGGCTGTTTTGGCGAACGCTGCGCGGACCGCCAGCCCGCCGCTGCTGTTCGGTCTGCGACTGTGGGCCTCCGTCTGTCTTGCTCTCTACGTCGCGTTCTGGCTGCAGCTCGACAACGCTTCTTGGGCCGGCACGTCCGCCGCGCTGGTGTGCCAACCGCTTCTCGGCGCGTCGCTTCGCAAGGGGTGGTTTCGCATGATCGGCACCTTGGTAGGCGCGGTCGCGATCGTGGTGCTGACGGCGTGTTTCCCGCAAAACCGCGCCGGCTTTCTCATGGGTTTGGCGCTCTGGGGTGCGGTCTGCGCGCTTGTTGCCACGCTGTTGGGCAATTTCGCGAGCTACGCAGCAGCGCTGGCCGGCTACACCGCCGCGATCATTGCCGGCGATGAGCTCGGCGCCACCGGCGGCGTCAATGGGGAAGCCGTCACGCTCGCTCTGCAACATGGGGCTTGAGGGATTGGTGTCCAAGCATCGCGATCGACCCTACTGCGGCGGCCGGCAGAAGCACTGGATCAAGATCAAGAACCGCAAGCACCCCGAGATGGCGCGGGAGTTTTGATCGGACTGTGCCGCGCATTTAACCTTTTGGTCTCAACGGATCACGACGGGACCGTGGACGGAAATCCCCTGCACATCTCCTTTGTGGATGTGTCGGCTAAATTGACGGGATCAGACAAGTGGATCGACGCGCAATAGCCCTGGCCAATTGGCACACGCCTCCGCGCGTTAGCGGTCACAGGATCAAAAAGCGAGCCGAGGGGAAGGTGATGATTCCGCCCCGGCTCTAACCCCAGCCATAGGGTATGGAGCATGGCTAGAGCTGGCTCTCAAACTACCTCGCAAGGGATCGGTGCGGCATCGTCGACCACACAGCGGTCTAGTCTATCAGGCTCCACGATGCGCACGAGGCAAGAGCCATCCCATGATCTTCTCATGCGGATTGCGGCGACTGTGAACGAATGCGTTCGCGTTCTGCTGTGCAGCCGTCTTGGCGAAAGCGGAGATTTTGGTCAAGCGCATCGAAGCTGAAGAAAAGACCACTGGCGGCATCATCATTCCCGACACGGCCAACGAAAAGCCCTCCCAGGGCGAAGTCATCGCCGTTGGCCCTGGCGGCCGCGACGAGAGCGGCAAGCTGATCGCGATCGACGTCCAGGTCGGCGACCGCGTGCTGTTCGGCAAGTGGTCGGGCACCGAGGTCAAGATCG
>Ga0307474_10003962_pt1 | contig 10651 bp, 8 predicted proteins | sample atmos_gasesECM1C_2_FD_203312 | JGI IMG/M metagenome (GOLD analysis project Ga0307474, IMG submission 203312) | Hardwood forest soil microbial communities from Morgan-Monroe State Forest, Indiana, United States - atmos_gasesECM1C_05 | ecosystem: Environmental > Terrestrial > Soil > Temperate...
CTTGCAGGGGCATCATGGGCCGCCTCGTGATGAAATTCGGCGGCACATCCGTCGCCAACATCGAACGCATCGGCAACGTTGCGCGTCACGTGAAGCGTGAGGTCGACGCCGGCCATGATGTCGCCGTGATCGTTTCGGCGATGGCGGGAAAAACCAACGAGCTCGTGGAGTGGTGTCGCGAAGCCTCGGCCATGCATGACGCCCGCGAATATGACGCCGTGGTCGCCTCCGGCGAACAGGTCACTGCAGGGCTGCTCGCCATCGCGTTGCAGACGATGGGCGTCCAGGCGCGCTCCTGGCAGGGCTGGCAAATCCCGATCAAGACCAGCGACGCGCACGCCTCGGCGCGAATTCTCGAGATCGACGGCACCGAATTGATCAACCGCTTCAAGGATCGCAAGGAAGTCGCCGTCGTCACCGGTTTCCAGGGCATCAATCCGCAGACCAACAGGATCACAACGCTCGGGCGCGGCGGTTCCGACACTTCGGCCGTGGCGATCGCGGCCGCCATTCGCGCCGACCGCTGCGACATCTACACCGATGTCGATGGGGTCTACACGACCGACCCGCGGATCGTTCCGAAGGCCCGTCGGCTCGACAAGATCGCATTCGAGGACATGCTGGAGCTCGCTTCCCAGGGCGCCAAGGTATTGCAGGTCCGCTCGGTGGAACTCGGCATGGTGCACAACATGCCAATCTTCGTCCGTTCCAGCTTCGACAAGCCTGAAGATATCGACCCGCGCGGCACGCCGCCGGGCACGTTGATCTGCAGCGAGGAGGAAATCATGGAAAGCCACGTCGTCACCGGCATCGCCTTCTCCAAGGACGAAGCGCAGATTTCCGTACGCCAGATCGAGGATAAGCCCGGGGTTGCCGCGGCGATCTTCGGCCCGCTAGCGGATGCCAACATCAACGTCGACATGATCGTGCAGAACGTGTCCGAGGACGGCAAGACCACCGATCTGACCTTCACGGTGCCCGCTTCCGACTACACCCGCGCGCGCGACACCATCACCTCGGCGAAAGCCAGGATCGGCTATGCCCGGCTCGACACCGCCACCGACGTTGCCAAGGTCTCCGTGATCGGCAGCGGCATGCGCAGCCACGCCGGCGTCGCGGCCAAGGCGTTTGCCGCGCTCGCGGCGCGCAATATCAACATCCGCGCCATTACCACCTCTGAAATCAAATTCTCGGTGCTGATCGATACCGCTTATACCGAGCTTGCCGTGCGCACGCTTCACACGCTGTATGGGCTCGATCAGGTCTAGCGCGCCGGATTTGACGTTCGTATCGCCGCGAGTCTCTGGCGAAGATCAAATCCGAAACCGCGCTCGATAGTTTGCCGCCGTGGCTTGGCTCTGCCATTCGTAAACCCTCGCTGCAACGCCATACGAATGTCAGAACCGTCGTTAGCTACTGCAACAAACGGACCTGGCGCATCCGTGTGGAGATGGCAGGCGTTTTGCTTGGCAAAGCAAGGCTCAATTCGCTATACGGCCTGAACGGTGGCCGCCGCGCCATGTGCCGCGGTCTGGCTGGTGCGGATTTGGCCGGTATCGCGGGCTTGCGGCGTCGCCGAACGAATAAAATTGTTGTTTTTTGAGTTTCATGCAGGACCGGCAAAAAGGTTTGCTGGCTTCGCGGAGGAGGATCTTAGGATATGCGAAGCGCGTCGGGAGGCCCCCGCGTCCTGTTGAGACGGCTTCGCGAAACCATGGCGGAGCAGGTCAGCGCCCAGGAGCGATTGGACAAGATCGTGGTGCTGATTGCTGCGAACATGGTGGCGGAGGTCTGCTCCGTCTATGTGTTGCGCGTCGACAACACGCTGGAGCTTTATGCCACCGAAGGTCTGAACCGCGCCGCGGTGCACAGAACCGTGCTGAGCGCGCATGAGGGCCTCGTGGGTCTGGTGGCGAGCGAGGGAACCCCGCTCAACCTGAACGATGCGCAAAGTCATCCAGCATTCTCGTTCCGCCCCGAGACCGGCGAAGAAATCTATCACTCGTTCCTCGGCGTGCCGGTCCTTCGTGCCGGCAATACGCTCGGCGTGCTGGTCGTCCAGAACCGCGCCAAGCGCACCTATGTCGAGGAGGAAGTCGAGGCGCTGCAGACCACCGCGATGGTTCTGGCGGAAATGATCGCCTCCGGCGAGTTGTCGGCGCTCGCCCAGCCCGGCGCCGAACCCGCCGCGCGGCATTCGCTGCACAAGACCGGCGCGATCCTGTCCGACGGCATCGCGCTTGGCCATGTGGTGCTGCATGAGCCGCGTGTCGTCATCACCAACTATATCGCCGAAGACCTTCCGAAGGAGATCCGGCGGCTCGATGCGGCATTGACCAAGTTGCGAGCCGACCTCGACCGCATGCTGGAGCGCGGCGACGTCGCCGAGGGCGGAGAGCACCGCGACGTTTTGGAAGCCTACCGGATGTTCGCCAATGACCACGGCTGGTCGCACAGGCTGCACGAGGCGGTCGCCACCGGCCTCACCGCGGAGGCCGCCGTCGAGCGTGTGCAGTCCGACACCCGCGCGCGCATGCTGCGCTCCACCGACCCCTATTTGCGCGATCGCCTGCACGACCTCGAAGACCTCGGTCATCGGTTGATGCGGCAATTGGTCGGCCAGGATCACGCGCCCTCGCGGGAGCTGTTGCCGGACAACGCCATCCTGATCGCCCGCGCGATGGGTCCTGCGGCCCTGCTCGACTACGATCGCAAGCGCCTGCGCGGGCTGGTGCTGGAGGAAGGCACGACCAATTCCCACGTTTCGATCGTGGCGCGTGCGCTCGGCATTCCGGCGGTCGGCGAGGTGCCCAACGCGCCGGGCATTGCCGATCCCGGCGACGCCATTATCGTCGATGGCACCTCGGGTTCGATTTATGTCAGGCCTTCGGCGGAGATCGAGCAGGCCTACGCCGAGCGGGTGCGGTTTCGCGCGCGGCGGCAGGCGCAATATTCGGCTTTGCGTGACAGGCCCTGCGTCACCAGGGATGGTCAGCCCGTGGAATTGATGATCAATGCGGGCCTGACCATCGATCTGCCCCATATCGACGACACCGGCAGCGCCGGCATCGGCCTGTTCCGCACCGAATTGCAATTCATGGTCGGCCAGAGTCTGCCGCGCACCAGCGACCAGCTCGCGCTCTATCGCACGGTGCTGGATGCGGCGGGCACCAAGCCCGTGATCTTCCGCACGCTCGACATCGGCGGCGACAAAGCGCTGCCTTACATGGAAACGGTGATCGAGGAAAACCCGGCGCTCGGCTGGCGCGCGATCCGGCTCGGCCTCGACCGGCCCGGCCTCTTGCGCGGCCAGGTCCGTGCGCTGCTGAGGGCCGGCGGCGGACGCGCGCTGCGCATCATGTTTCCTATGATCACCGAAGTCGCCGAATTCGATGCCGGCAAGGCGATCGTCGAGCGCGAACTGACCTATCTGCGTCAACACGGCCATCCGCTGCCCGAACGCATCGACGTCGGCACCATGGTGGAAGTGCCCGCGCTGCTCTACCAGCTCGACGAGCTCCTGAAGAGAGTCGATTTCATTTCGGTAGGGTCGAACGACCTGTTCCAGTTCCTGTTCGCGGTCGATCGGGGCAATGCCAAGGTTTCCGAACGGTTCGACACGCTTTCGGCGCCCATCCTGCGGGTCTTGCGCGAGATCGTGCAGAAGGCGAATGCGGCGAAGAAATCAGCCTCGCTGTGCGGCGAGATGGCGTCAAAGCCAATCGGCGCATTGGCGCTCATTGCGCTCGGCTACCGCTCGCTGTCGCTGTCGGCGACCGCGCACGGTCCGGTCAAGGCGATGGTGCTCGACCTCGACGCCAGAAAGGCCGCAGCCATGATCAAGCCGCTGCTCGATGCGCCCGCGGGAAGCGTGTCGATCCGGCAGAAACTGAGCGAATTCGCCGAAGCCGAGGGGCTGTCGTTGTAGCGGGCCGTCTCGCCGCCAGAGAGCTTCCTCAAGCTTTAAGGCGTATTCTTTCCTGAAAATCGTATCCACAGAAAATGCGTATCCACATCTGCCGAGAGCGCGTGTATTCGAGACGAAGCCATGTCGATGCTCCCCGAAGCCAAACTAGACATTCTGCTCGCCCACCACGCCTCCCTTGAGGCCCAGTTGCTGGGCCAGGTGAGCTCCGAGGAATATGTACGGATCACCCGGGAACTCGCCGAGCTCAATCCGCTGATCGAGGCCGTAAAAGCCTACCGCAGCGCCAATGCGGAGATTGCCGGCATCGAGGCGCTGATCGACGATCCCGCCATCGAGCCGGAAATGCGCGCCATGGCGCAAGCCGAGCGGGAGACGCTTTCCGCACGCAGCGTTGATCTGACGCAAAAAATCCGTGTCGCGCTCTTGCCCAAGGATGCGATGGACGATCGCAACGTCGTGTTGGAGATCCGCGCCGGCACGGGCGGCGACGAGGCTGCGCTTTTTGCCGGCGACCTGTTTCGGATGTATGAACGCTTCGCCGCCCTTCAGGGCTGGAAGGTCGAAGTCATCTCGGCAAGCGAAGGCACCGTCGGCGGTTTCAAGGAGATCATCGCCGAAGTGCGCGGGCGCGGGGCGTTCGCCAAGCTGAAATTCGAATCGGGTGTGCACCGGGTGCAGCGTGTGCCGGACACCGAGACACAGGGCCGCATCCACACTTCGGCAGCGACGGTGGCAGTGCTGCCCGAGGTCGAGGATGTCGATGTCGACATCAAGCAGGACGATTTGCGGATCGAGACCATGCGTGCACAGGGCGCCGGCGGTCAGCACGTCAACAAGACCGAATCCGCCATTCGCATCACGCACATTCCAACCGGCATAGTCGTGATGATGCAGGACAGCCGCTCGCAGCACAAGAACCGGGCGTCGGCGATGAACATCCTGCGCTCGCGCATCTATGACGCCGAGCGGCAGCGCATCGAGGCGGCGCGATCGGCCGACCGGCGGGAGAAGGTCGGTTCGGGTGACCGGTCCGAACGAATTCGCACCTACAATTTTCCGCAAGGACGCGTCACCGATCACCGCATCAACCTGACGCTCTACAAGCTGCCGCAGGTGATCTCCGGCGAGGCGCTTGGGGAACTGATCGACGCGCTGACGACCGAGCACCAGGCGGCACAACTCGCCGCCCAGGGCGCCGCGGCGTGAAAAATCCGGAATCTTTCGCAAGCCAAACCGTCGAAGCGACGCGACGAAAGCTGGCCGCGAAATTCAAGTCGCACGGGATCGATTCGGCCGAACTTGATGCCCGCATCCTGGTCGGCGCCGTGCTTGGTCTCGATCTCACCTCCGTGATCGCGCAAGCACGGCGCTCTCTCACGGTGGATGAATCGAGGCGGCTTGAAGTGTTCGCGGAGCGGCGCGCCGCAGGCGAGCCGGTCGCGCGCATTCTCGGCTTCAAGGAATTTTGGGGCCTGCCGTTGCAGCTCTCCGCCGAGACGCTGGTGCCGAGACCCGACACCGAAACCGTCGTTGAGCTGGCGCTCGAAATGTGGCGAGGCCGGCACCCGCTTAACCAGTGGATGCGCATCGCCGATATCGGCACCGGCTCGGGCGCTATTTTGCTGGCGCTATTGTCCGAAATGCCCGAGGCGGAGGGCGTCGGCACCGACATCAGCCTCGCGGCGCTGCGAACTGCAAAAACCAATGCCGCGCGCCTTGGCTTCGCGGAGCGTGCGGCCTTCATCGCCTGCAACTACACGGCGGCACTGTCGGGACCGTTCGATCTGATGGTTTCGAACCCTCCCTATATCCGCTCAGCCGAGATCGCTGGTCTCGCCAGGGAAGTTCGCAACTTTGACCCGCTTGCCGCGTTGAATGGGGGTGCCGATGGACTTGATGCCTATCGCGCCATCATTCCTGCGGCTGCGGGACTGCTTGCACCCGCGGGCGCACTGATCGTCGAAGCCGGACTTGGCCAAAGCGGCCAGATTCAAGGGCTGATGATGGCGTCAGGGTTAACAGTGGAGAGGAATCCAAAGGCCGATCTGGCCGGCGTTCCACGGGCGGTGGCAGGGCGAAAAGCGCCCCGATAAAGCCCGATTAAAACGCAAAAAAACCACTTGGAATATTGCTCGGGAGCGACTACGTTCCGATTACGACATCGGTCCAGGGTTGCTGGCCCCGTAAGCGATACGGTTGAGGCCAGAGTTCTCAAAGCGAGAGCCCGCTCCTGGTGAAAGGTTCCAAAACGCAGGTCTTTTTGAGCGCGATGGCTTTACAGAGCTGCGCCGCTTGCGACCGCAAAGCGAACGAAAGCCTGATATTGCGCTTGAAAATTCACGCTAGAAATCCGTGCTTGTTTTGGCAGGCGGAATGACTTGATGCGGCCGGCGACGTATGCCGGGCTGGTGGGGAACGCGTCTTTGCTGACTGCGACGTACGGCAAATCTTTGTGGAGTTGAACGGCGCCTCCGATTCGGCGTGCGGATGCGCGCTGCGCCGAGCGAATCATGACAACAGCGTTTCAAGGCTAGTAACTCAGGGCTGGAATAAAGGGACGACATGAGAAACGGTCAGAATAACAAGCGGATGCGTAACCGGAATAACAATAACAACCGGCGCGGCCAGAACCCGATGACCCGGGTATTCGAATCCAACGGACCGGACATCAAGATCCGTGGCACCGCTTCCCACGTTGCGGAAAAATACGTGCAGCTGGCGCGCGATGCACGCTCTTCAGGCGACCCGGTGGCTGCCGAGAATTACTATCAACACGCCGAGCACTACTTCCGCCTGATCGCCGCCGCGCAGGAGCAATTCCGTCAGAACCAGCCGCAGCCGCGGACCGACAATGAATTGGCTTCGGAAGAGGGCGAGGAAGACGAGAGTTTTTCAAGTTTCGGGCAGGAGCCCGGCTTCGTTCCGGCGCAGCCGCAGCCGTATCAGCAGCGTGACAATAATCCGCGCGACCATCAGCGCGATGGACAGCCTTATCAGCAACGCGAACAGCACCAGCCGCGCGAACGCGACCGCGATCACCATCGCGGTCAGCCGCAGTTTCAACCGCAGAACCAGCCGCAGCCGGTGATTTCGGATAATGGCGGCGTCGACCGTCTGCCGTCGTTCATTACCGGACCGCAGCCGCAAATCGGCGGTGGGCAAGGTAATTTCGAGGGCGGTGGTGGTGGCGACCGATTCCCGCCGCGACGCCGGCGCCGGCCGCACGGCCCGCGCCCGGAAGGGGTCGCCGCAAGCCCACCCGGCGACGACTTCAACCCCGGAAACGAATAGGCCTTGCGATTTTCGTCAGGCGCCGTCTCCGTGCAGGCGGGGACGGCTTCTTTATTTTTGCTCGCGCTGGAACGACGACGGCACCAGCACCGGCGGCAGCGCCGGAATCAGCCGCGTGCGCTCGCGATGGGCGGGAATCGCACGATAAACCTGCTTGCTGGCTTCGACGATGTGGACGCCGGCGAACGGCAGCGACAATGCGGCGCCGACCCTCTCCCACGCAATCGCCGAGCGCAAGAACCAGCCGCCAGCTACCGGCGGCATGAACAGAGCCTCGCCCCAGCCCGTCGGCGTGAACCAGGTCTGACGCAATAACTGGGTGATCTGCGAACGCGAATAGGGCCGGCCGTGACCGAACGGCGTGTTGTCGGTGCGTGTCCACACGCCGCGCCGGTTCGGAATAATCGCCATCATGCGACCGGAAGGCGCCAGCACCCGCCACACCTCGCGCAACAACCCTTCGGGATCGTCGGACATTTCCAGCGCATGAACCAGAAGAATGCGGTCGACCGCCGCATCCGGCAGCGGCAGCGAAAATTCGTCAACCAGGGCGGCGAGCGTGGGCCGCGCGGTCGGCCATTTCAAAACGCCCTGCGCCGCCGGCATGAAAGCGATGCAGCGCTCGCAGCCCTCGCGGAACAGGCCGAGATAAGGCGTAGGATAGCCAATGCCGAGAACACGCTGACCGGCGGCATTCGGCCAGCGCGCATGAATGCCGCGATTGATCAACCGCCGCGCCACCACGCCGAGGCGCTGCGAATAGAAATCCCGCAGGTCAATCACATCAATGCTCATGCGACCAATCTACCACGATGTAAGGCCCCCATGCGCGTCGAATAGCGCATTGCCCATTCGACGTTAACGCCATATTTCATGCCAGTATAATGGCTTGGCGCGACGAACGGTCCACCAGCAACCTTGGATATGGAGATTGTCATGGCTGCCGAAATTCGCCTGTTCCCCTGCCTGACCGATAATTTCGGCTATCTCATTCACGATCCTGAAACCAAGGCGACCGCCTCGATCGATGCGCCGGAAGCGGGCCCGATCATCAAGGTGCTCGAGCGTGAGGGCTGGCGGCTTACGGACATCCTGATCACCCATCATCACCACGACCATGTCGGGGGCGTCGCCGAGCTGAAGCGGAAATATGGATGCCGCGTGGTCGCCCCTCACGACAAGTCCACGAAGATCGCCGATGTCGATTTGCGCACGGCGCAGGGCGCGGTCGTCAAGGTCGGCAATCTGCTCGCGCGGGTGCTCGAAACCCCCGGCCACACGCTGGATCACATCAGCTATGTCTTCGACACCGAAAAGGCACTGTTTGCCGCCGACACCCTGTTCTCGATCGGCTGCGGAAGGGTGTTCGAAGGCACCTATCCGATGATGTGGGAATCGCTGCTCAAGCTCCGCGCGCTGCCGGACGATTTCAAACTCTATTGCGGCCATGAATATACCGCCGCCAACGTCAAATTCGCGCTGACTATCGAGCCGGACAATCCGGCGCTGAAGGCGCGCGCCGAGGAAGTGAAGCGTCTGCGCGCCGAGAACAAGCCGACTATCCCGACTTTGCTCGGCGAAGAGAAGAAGGCCAATGTCTTCCTGCGTGCCGACGAGCCCTCGGTTGCGGCTGGCGTGAGGATGAAGGATCGAGGCGCGGCCGAGATATTCGGCGAGCTGCGCGAGCGGAAGAACAAATCCTGATGGCGGGGCGTCCTTCTGCTGGCGACGTCATCGCGCGGCTTGATCTGAAGCCGCACCCGGAGGGCGGCCATTATCGCGAGACCTTTCGCGACGACAACCTCGACGAGGATGGACGCGCGCGTTCGACGGCGATCTATTTCCTGCTCTCGCGCGGCGAGCGCTCGCGCTGGCATCGCATCGACGCGGCCGAGATCTGGCACTATTACGCCGGCGACGCGCTGAGCTTGCAGATCGCAGACGATCGCGGCACGCGCAGCCTCAGGCTCGGTCCCGATCTTGCTGGCGGCGAGGTGCCGCAGGCGATCGTGCCGGCGCACCTTTGGCAGGCGGCCGAAAGCACGGGCGACTGGACGCTGGTCGGCTGTACGGTCGCACCGGGATTTGATTTTGCGAATTTCGAACTTGCGCCGAAGGGATGGGTACCGTGACCCTTCACCCTTTTCCAGGAGGGTAAGGGCGGGGACGCTGCAAAAACATGTCCCTTGCCGCAATCAGGCCGCCACCGGCGATCAGCACGGCGGCGACAAAAATATTGGCGCTTGGTCTGGCAAAGCCAGCGAGGATCAGAAACGCTGTCGAAAGCAGTGGCGTGGCGTAGGACGCCGCTCCGAGCACGCGGATGTCGCCGCGCTTCATGCCGACATCCCAGGTGTAGAATGCAGCACCAACCGGCCCGACACCGAGCGCTGTGATCGCGAGCCATTGCCCTGCCGTCTCGGGCCACACGGTATCCTCGATCAGGATGTGCACGAGAGCCGCGAGCAGTGCGGTGGCGAGACAAAATCCGGCCACCGCATCGGTGGGCACCGATTTGAGCTTGCGCGACATCACCGAATAGGTCGCCCAGACAAAAGCCGCGACGAACGCCGCGAACAGGCCCGGGAGTTGGCCGGGCGCAAAGCCGCTCATTCTGCCGCCGGCAAATAGCAGTACCGTGCCGGCGAGCCCGAGCAGCGCGCCGATAACGTGATGCGGCGCCAGCCGTTCGCCGGGCAACAGCGACGAGAACAGCACGATCAATAAAGGCCAGAGATAGTTCAAAAGACCGGCTTCGGCCGGCGGCGCGAACCGCAGGGCGAGGAAGTACAACGCATGATAGCCGAACAGCCCGCCGACCCCGACGATCCACGCCAAGGGCCTCTGTCGCAAGGCACGGGGCGCCTCGCTCCGTCCGATCCAGGTCAGCGATCCAACCAGCGCGCCGATCGCGAACGTCATCGCCGCAAGCTGAAACGCCGGGATTTTTCCCGTCGCAACCGTCAGCACGGCCAAAAGCGACCACATCAGGATCGCGGTAAATCCGATCAGGGTTGAACTGCGGGAGGACATCGGGCTGCAACACTCGTCCGTCATGGCCGGGCTCGTCCCGGCCATCCACGTCTTTTGTGTGATCGACCCTAAGACGTGGATGCCCGGCACCGCAGACAAGTTTACGCAGTCTGCGCAAAGGCAGACTGCTATGGCCGGGCATGCCGAATCATTTGCACCATCCAGCATCGCGACACAAGGGCCGCGACATCACACCATATATTGCCCGCCGTTGACCGACAGCGTCGAGCCGGTGATGGCTCCCGCGTCGTCGGCGGCCAGAAACAGCACCGCGCGGGCGATCTCGTCGGGCTCGCCCAGCCGATTGATCGGAATCAGCGGCAGGATGCTCTTTTCCAGCACGTCCTTGGGCACCGCCTGCACCATCTCGGTGTTGATGTAGCCGGGACAGATCGCGTT
>Ga0307474_10003963_pt1 | contig 10650 bp, 8 predicted proteins | sample atmos_gasesECM1C_2_FD_203312 | JGI IMG/M metagenome (GOLD analysis project Ga0307474, IMG submission 203312) | Hardwood forest soil microbial communities from Morgan-Monroe State Forest, Indiana, United States - atmos_gasesECM1C_05 | ecosystem: Environmental > Terrestrial > Soil > Temperate...
GCCGTTCGGCAAGGCCGAGCTCCTGGCGCGCAGCGAAGCGGCGCTGCGGCGCTACTTCAAGACCGCGACGGAAAATCCCGTCGTCGTCGCCGGCCCGCTCTCGGTCGACTTCGTCACTCGCAAGGTCTCCCTCAACCAGATTCCCGTCAGGCTGACGCGCAAGGAGTATCGCCTGCTCCATATCCTGGCGATGCATGTCGGCCTCGTCGTCACGCACGACCAATTGCTCAAGGAGATCTGGACTGGCAATCAGCGCGACAACATTCAGTACCTGCGCATCCTCGTGCGCAAGCTGAGGCAGAAGATCGAAACCGACCCGAATCATCCGCGCCTTCTCATCACCGAGTCCGGTGTCGGCTATCGGCTGCAAAGCCGGCTTGAAGCAGCCGCCGCCGAGGGATAGGAGCACATGCTCCGCCCCTCGCCACACCGCTCGTTTCAGGTAGTCGTTTCCCGGACCGGAGGCGGCGTGGAGTGCTGGTGCCGGGAGAAACGCCGCAAATGGAATCCGATGGGCGTCAAGTTGTGTGAAGGCGGCTTCCGCTTCCATCGTGCGGCCCGACCGTCCTTAATGGTGCTCCTATTGGACAGCGCATTATCGCTTTCAACTCGTTCTCCATCTTGGATCGCGTAACAGCCGCAAGCCGCGAAGCGAGATCGACCTGAGCGCGCCGCGATTCGCCAGGCAATCGCTCCACCAGCCCCGCACTTTCCGATGAGATGCCGCTCAGCGCGCCGCAGATGCCGGCGGCCATGCAAGCAACCGTATCGGCATCGCGCCCGAAATTGGCACCGAGACTGGTTGCCAAACGCGGATCGCCCTTGGCAAGACGAACGATGGACAGCGCAGCGGGGACCGTTTCGCGACTGTCGCAGGCGATCCGCTGACGGAATTTGCTGTGATAGCGCTCCCGGAACACCTTGTAGTCGCCGGTTTTCTCGGCAAGCTCCAGCGCGGCTGCGATCAGTGTCAGCATTTCGTGCCCGCTCCACGGCTTCAAGTGAGCGGTCGACGCTTCCAGGACCGAATCGACCGTCGCCTCCGGTATCAAGGCTTCGGCCACGGCCGCGGCGATCGCCGCTGCACCATCCTGGCAGAATGCGACATCCATCACGTGGATCAGGCTTGCGATCTCCATGGCCTGCGCCGCCGCGGCGCGCGGATTTCCGGCATTGACGATTCCGACCGGCGCGATTGCCATCGCCGAGCTTGAGCTCGGCATCGCGCCCTCGGCGATCGTGCGCGGCGCATAGCCGGAGCGCAGCTTGGCAGCCGCGTGCAGAACCGACGGAAAGAAGCGTTCAACCTTGCTGCCAAAGATCGTGTGGTGCTGCTCGCGCCATTCCTCTGCCCAACTATCCGCGTCGGCATAGCCGCCGGTCCGAATCAGCGCTGACGCGATCAGATCGCGCATGATCGTGTCGTCGGTCCCGTCGCCTTCGAATGAATCCACCCAGCCGAAGCGCTCCTCGATCTGCGCCGGTTCCAGATTTTCGGTCGGCGTTCCCATGGCATCGCCAATGACGCCGAACATCAGGCAAGCCAAAACGTGGTCTTCAAATCGGCTGGAGGTGTTGGCCGGCATGTTGCTTCCTCAAAGGGGAGAAATATGGACGGCCTGGGTCGAGATCGATCCGCTATCAACGACGAGTCCGACCGCCCCGCCTTGGAGCCGCAGCTTGTCCTCGTCGCGAACCGAAAACGCCTGCTTGCCATCGATGAAGGCCTGGATCTCGCTGTCATGCAGACGTAGTTCCAGGGCATAGGGCCGGTCGAGCTCCCAGGTGAAGCGCTCCTCCGCGAGTATCGTCTCGCCGTGATCGCGTCTGACGAGCTTGATGCGACCACCATCGACCTCGTCGAACATCAGCGCATAGTAACGCTCGCGCCCTTGTAGGCGGGCTGCAAGCCCCCAACCTTTGGCGAGCAAGGGCGTGATCTCCGATCTGACCCGGTAATTGCACCAATCCCGCGAGCCCTGCGAGATGAAGCCGATTCCCTCCCCGTTGGCGACGCGCATGCCCTCCCAACGAGTCTGAAATTGACTGACATTGTTCACCCACGCATGCTTCCACATCGTGCTCAGATTGCTGTCCGGCCGGTGGAGCCTGGTCTCGGGCGCGCCGCCCCAGGTCAGATAATCGAGGTAGACCGTGCCATCGACGCCGAGGAGCTCCCGGGTTTCAAGTTCGATCCCGATCTCGAAGATCGGATATCCGCGCGTATCCGGAATCCGCCAGCTCAGTACCGCTTCGTTGCCGGGCTGCAATTGCTGCCGCTCGCCATAGATCGGGTTGAGCTGATCGCGCTCGTCATAGACGCTGGCATAAAGACGAACGGAAACGTCCTTGACGCCTCGACCGACCTCAACCCTGCCTTCGACGACTTGTCCGGAATGCAGCGTTGGACACGCTAGCAGCTGATAGATTGGCATCGTGAAGACGTCCTTGTCGAAGAAGGTCGGCGTCGCCACGCGCGCCACCCGACCCGGCGCGAGGCGGCGAAAGGCGATGGCGAGACTGCGCTCTCCGTCGTGACTGTGCCCCTCGACATTGCTGATTTCTACCGGATGCAAACGAGCCGGGGCGCCTGATTTGGCCGAGAACCCCTGTAAGCTGCCGGGGAAATCAAAATTGAACCGCGCCCCGTTCTTGGCGGGTGCGGGAGCCTTCGATCCGGCCAGGGCGTGGCCGGCCCTGATCAATGCGTTCGCCTCGATGACGGCATCGGTGATCGATGCACCGCCATCCGCCGTCGAGACATACATCCGGTCGGCAATCGGGCCGCGAAAGTCGGGACTGGCGTCGATGCCGGCCAGCCCCGTCCTGATGCCGAACAGGCATCCGACGTTGCCGGCGTTGCAATCGGTATCCCAGCCTGCCGTATTTGCGATGCGCATCGCGGACTGAAAACTGTTACCACCATAGAGCGTGGCCAGGATGATCAAGGCGTGGTTGGGAATGACGTGGCAGTTACCCTTGAACTTGTCGTAGCCATAGCGCTCTACGATCAGCGCGCGCGTGCGTTCCCAATCGTCGTTGTTGTCGCCCGCATGCCATCCCCGCACGTCATCGACTACGCGCCGGATCAAACAATCCTCGGGGACGAATCCGAGCCCGACATCCAGGAGCCTCTCGATATCCGCTTCGACGAAGGCCTGCGCCTCCATCGCTGCCAGCAGTCTGGCGGCATGCACGGCTTCACCATCATGACTGACGCAGGCCGCCTGCTCCGCTAGATAGGCTGCCTGCTCGGGATTTCCGGGGCTCACCATCGCCCAACCGTCGATGAAGATCTGTGCACCGATCTGCTCGGCGACAGTCTTGCCGTTCAGGGCGATCGAGCCGCTCTGCGGCGCCGGGATGCCGGACTTCAATCTCAGATAGGCGGTATGTTCGGTTGAATTGCCGATGCCACCCCACCAGAGGACCGAACGGTCCTCGACGATATAGTTCAGCCAGGCATTTCCGATTTGCTGCGACGTCAGCCGCGCGGGAAAGCCGCAATCGGCAAGCGCTCGCGGAAAGGCGAAGGTGCCGGAAATATCGTCGTCGGTGACGACGAGATGGTGCGAGCGCAATGCGACGTCGTGCCGCTCATTCACATAGAAATTGATCGGACCCAACTCCCGCATGATCCGCTCGTAGGTCCAGCCCTCAAACGGGCGCCCTAGATAGACACCGATCAATTTGCCGAGCACCCCCGCATAGACGCGTTCGGCATAGTCACTTGGTATGACAGGCACGCATTGCTCCCTGGTCCGCGAGCTTTAAGCTGACTCACGCTTCATGATTTCAAATTTCAGCTCGCGGCTCTGGCCGCGCGGCTTCAATCCACCCGGCCGCAGCCGCTCGACCAACGTTCGTGCGGCAAGCGCGCCGAGGTCGAATTCAGGCTGGCGGACCGTGGTCAGGCCGAGCAACTTGGCCGCTGGGATATCGTCGAACCCGGCGATTGCGATGTCGCCGGGAACCGACAGGCCGGCACTGCGCGCGAAAACCATCGCACCGACCGCAAGCATGTCGTTGGCGCCGAATACCGCCGTGGGACGATTGCGCTTCCGCGCCAGAATCTCGGTCATGGCGCGTGCACCGGACTCTTCCGAATAGCGGCTGTCCGTGACCACATCGGCGGTGAGACCGGCAGCGCGCATCACCGAGGTGTAACCCAGCGCCCGCTGCTGGCTCGGTCCTACCTCGGCGAGAATCATGGCGATCCGACGATGGCCGCGCGCGATCAGATATCGCGTCATCGCCGCCGACGCCTCGGCATTGTCGATGTAGACGCTATCGATCGGCAGGCCGCCGCCCGTCTTGTGCCGGCTCTCGAGACGAACGATCGGAACGCCCTGCCCGGCAAGCGTCGACAATTGCGGAATCCGCAGGTGAAAGAAGGTGCCTACCACGCCGTCCGCGCGTCCCTGCAGCAACCAGCTGATAGCGCGGGCTTCACCCTCCTCGCTGCCATCGGTATCGAACATCAGTACGTCGTAGCCGGCGGGCGCCGCGACCGATTGCACGCCTCTGACAAGGCCCGGATAGAACGGGTTGGTGATATCAGGCACGACGCAGGCGAGTGCCATGGTGCGGGCACGGCGCAGCATCCGCGCCGGATGATGCGGCTGATAGCCCATTTCGCCGGCGAGCTTGAGAATGCGCGCCCGGGTCGCATCGGGAACCGACGGCGTTTCCGACTTGTTGAGCACCAGCGACACGGCCGCCTGCGAGACGCCGGCAGCCAGCGCAATGTCCTTTTGTGTCGGGCGCGGATTTAGGCGCTCGCTGCCTCCGCCGCTTCGCGGTGTCCGTGTTGACGATCTCATCTCCCTCAGTTATACGTATTACTAAGAGAATATCAACAATCATGATCCCATTATTCCGGGGAAGAGGAAGCGCCGCCATGCAGGTGACCCGACGCCAGATCGTTGCTGCCCTGCCCGCCGCCGCTCTCGCGGCGAGCCTTCCACGCGTACCCGTCTGGGCGCAGGACGGACGCAAGGTGGTAACCTTCTGGTTCGCACAGGCAAATTCTGATGGCCAGGCGGCGCTGCGGAGCGATCTCGTCGACGCGTTCAATGCCTCGCAGGACAAATATCTGCTTCAGCTCGAGGTGAAGGGTGCGGCGGTCAACAATCTGCTGAAGGTCGCGCTGCTTGCCGGCAACGGACCCGACATCGTGCAAACGTCGGGCCCGGCCTACCTCACCGCCATCGCCAATGCCGGCCAGGTGCTGCCGCTCGACGATTTTGCGGCGAGGTACAAATGGAAGGAGCGCTTCCTTCCGGCGCTGCTCAATACCGGCGTCTATGGCGACAAGCTCTATGCGCTGCCGCGCGACTACGAATCCATGCACCTGTTCTACAACAAGCAGGTCTTCGGCCAGAACGGCTGGAAGGTTCCTGCCAACCGCGCGGAATTCGAGACGGTCGCCGACGCGGCTCTCGCCAAGGGCATCATTCCGTTCGGCGCTGGGAATGCCGACTGGAAGGGCGTTAACGAATGGCTGATGACGGTCTTCTTCAACAACGTCGCCGGCCCCGACAACGTCCGCAAGGCGCTAAGCGGTGAGCTGCCTTGGACCGCACTGCCCTTCGTCGAAGCCGTCGATCTCTCCAAGGCCTGGTACACCAAGGGTTACTTCGGAAAGAACTATTTCTCCCTCACCAACGAACAGAGTTTTCTGCAGGTGGTGAACGGCAAGGCCGCCATGGCAATGAACGGCACCTGGTCGTTTGGCACCAAGTCCTATGGCATGTCGAACCCGAACACGGTGATGGACGTGGCTCTGATGCCCGGCCTCAGCGATCGGGTGACCGCGCCGCTGGCGCATCTGGCCTGCGGCGCCACCCTTTCGATCGCGAAAAACTCGCAGAACCCGGAAGGTGCGGCGGCGGTGTTCGAGTTCATGCTGTCGCGGACATTCTACGAGAACATGAATCGCGATTGGCCTGGCAAATGGGCGCTGCCGGTGAAGGACCTTCCGCCCGATCTGTTGCAAGGCATCGGGTATCCGCTGTTCGAAAAGACTGTCGCGGGCCTGCATGAGGCGTTCAGCAAGGGACGGTTTGGCTTCACAACCTGGACGTTCTGGCCGAGTGCCGCAAACAGCTATGTCATCGAAGGCATTGAGCAGGTCTGGCTGAACCGGATCACCACCGAGGCCTATCTCAATCGCCTGCAGACGGTGTTCGCCCAGGAGTTTAAGGAAGGCAGGGTACCGCCGCTTCCTCCCCGCACGGCGTGAGCGACGCGATGTGGCTGTTTGCGCTTCCCGCGCTGCTGATCAACGTCTGCATCATCCTGATTCCGGCCCTCCTCACGCTGATGGCGGCGTTCTTCTTCTGGGATGGCGTCGGCACGCCGGTATGGGCCGGACTCGCGAATTTCCAGAGCCTGTCAGATGATCCCGTGTTCTGGTCCGCGTTGACGAACAATTTCATCTGGACCGCGATCTTCCTGATCATACCGATGTGCCTGGCATTGGTAATGGCGGCAGCGTTAATGATGGCGCCTCATTCGCGGATCGTGGTGCAGTCGATCATCTTCCTGCCGCGAATCCTGGCGGCCGCCATCACCGGTCGCATCTTCCAGGGTATGATCTTCAGCCCTGTGACCGGGCTGCTCGGCTGGCTCAATGCGCACGGATTTTCCATTTCGGATCCGCTCGCCGACCCCGACCGGTCGCTCTATGCCGTCGCCGCGGTCGATATCTGGCATTGGTGGGGATTTCTGGCGGTGGTGTTTTTCGCCGCCATGCGGCAGATCAGCGTCGATCAGATCGAGGCGGCCCGCCTCGACGGTGCCGGCTTTTTTGCGCTGTTGCGTTACGTCCTGTTGCCGGGGATTCGACCGACGCTGGCGCTGATGATGATTCTCACCGTGATCTGGTCGTTCCAGGTGTTCGAATTCATCTACATCGTGACCCAGGGCGGTCCCGCCTACGGCAGCGAGGTGCTGGCCACCCTCGCCTATCGTCACGCCTTCTTCGAAAGCGACGTTGGCAAGGCGACGGCGGCCGCCTGCGTGATGAGCCTGTTCGGCCTGTGCGCGACATCGGTGTACCTCTGGCTGCAAAGTCGCGACGGTTCACACCCCGCATGATAGAAAGCCGCCTGAACCGGACGCTCTGCCTGATCCTGATCGGTGTCGCGTCATTCTCCTCCCTGCTGCCGATCATGCTCGCCGTCATGAACGCGCTGAAGACGACGGTGGAGATCAGCACCAACCCGCTCGCGCTGCCCAGTCAACTGCACTGGGAAAACTTCACCAGCGCCTGGAAGAATGCCGCGCTTGGTACGAGCCTGCTGCATAGCGCCGAAGTGACCGGTCTCGCCATCATCCTGGTGTGCGTCACCGCCGCGCCTTGCGCCTATGTTCTGGCCCGCCAGCAAGGGCGCGGTTGGCGTTTTCTCACCTTCTATTTCATGGCTTCGATCACCGTCCCGGTGCAGCTCTATCTCTATCCCCTCTATTTCATCTTCGCGAAGCTCGGCCTGGTCAATTCGATCCCGGCGGTGGCGCTGGTATATACGGCGATGTTCTCGCCGTTTTCGATCTTCCTGTTGCGCACCTATGTCCTCTCGATTCCCTATGCGCTGGAGGAAGCCGCGCAGGTGGACGGCGCGACGGCCTGGCAAAAATTCTTCTACGTCATCCTGCCAATGATGAGGCCCGGGCTTCTCACTGTCGCAATCATCGTCGGCCTCAATGCCTGGAATGAATTCGTCATCGCGGTCACGTTCTTGCAGAATGACGGCAATGTCACGGCCATCGTCAAATTCTACAATTTAACGGGGCAATATTCGACGGATTGGGGCGCGATGCTGGCTGCGGCGGTGACAATCGTGTTGCCGGTCGTATTGGTCTTCGTGCTGCTGCAACGTCGCTTTATCGACGGCATGACCGCCGGCGCGGTTAAATCGTAGGTTCCCCTCAGGGCTTGCGCGCATTTCTTGCACGATCAGCGTTGGTCTTCTTTCCGAACACCGTTTCATCTACCAGCCGCCAATACCCTTCGACAACCTCTGGGTCCACGGAAGACAGCCCGCTCGTAACCCGCATTTCAGGACCGAACTCCGAGAGCGTGGCTGTAAGGCTGACCATCATATAGTGAAAAAGGATGGGATCGACGGCGGGAAGGAGACCCTGTTTCTGAGCCTCAATGATCTGGGGCAGCAACCGCCCTAGAAGCGGAGTCAGTACCGTTTCCGCCACCCATTTCAGCCGAGGATTGTTGGTCAGGGTTTCCTGGCGCATGAACCGATGAAATTCGGGAAACGCGACCGTATAGCGGAACAGAGTCGTGTACTCCTGCCGCAGCCGAGCTAGGGGCGACAGATCAGCCTTCTCCGGCGCCGAAATATCCCACTCGGCGCGGATCTGCGCGAAGGCATGCTCCGCTGCCGCCCGCCAGAGAATATCCTTGCTCCGATAGTGATAGGTGATCAGCGGATGTTGCAGGCCGAGCCGATCGGCGATGGCGCGAATGCTCGCTCCTTCGAATCCCCGTTCGGCAAATTCCGCGATCGCGGCGTTGAGGATCGAGGCGCGCGTCTCAATGGAGCGCTGTTGTTCGGCTCTCTTGCGCACGCGCTCTCGGCGCCCGGTGGCCAGCCTCGTTTTCTTCGTCATCTGGGCTTCGATTAACATAGTTCCCAACCGAACGCCAAGAAAGTGTTGGATGCAGGACAGTTGCACGAGAGTCTTACGCGCCGTCCCCCTCATCCCTGAAGAGTACCAATGGTGTTTAACCGGTTAAAGCCGGACCACTGTTGCCATGCACGTAGCTCTCGCGCCGCACGAATACCACCCGTCGACTTACGAAATCCTGGACAACTGCAGGTTACAGCACAATCCCGCAGGGTGGGCTCATTTTCCTTCGAAGACGAGCGTTGGCGGCTCGATGTCCTTGTTGAAGGCCTCCGCTGTGTTCGCAAAGCCGCGTTGAGCATCGGCGCCGCTGTAGAGCTCCATCGCGACGTCGAGCATCACAAGATCTGCGGCGGCCACCCCTCCGCTCGACCACGCCTTGAGCAGAGTGCGTGTCGCAGCGTATGATCTGGTCGGCCCTGTCGCGAGCTGCTGGGCTAGTGCGGCCGCCGTTGCCGAAAGCTCGTTCTGGGGCACCACATGCGTCGCAATTCCGAGCGTGCCCGCTTCGCGTCCTGAAATCGGCTCACCAAGCATGGCAAATCGTGACGCCCGCGCACGACCTGCGCGCTCGGCGATCCGCTGCAGGGCCCCCGCGATCGGCAGCATCGCAGTCGTGACTTCGACGCACCGAAGGGTGGCATCTTCGGCTGCGACCAGAAAATCGCACGCCAGCGCCAGCTCGAAACCGCCGCCGAACGCGATCCCCTGCACCACGGCCACTGTCGGTATCTTCAGCATTTCGATGGCGCGATAGGAAACGTTCACCTCCGCGACAAACGTTCGGAACCAGTTGATGTCCTTTCCCGGCCATTCCCGCACTTCGCCGCCGAAGCTGAAATGCGGCCCTTCGGCTCGAACGACCAGCACGCGTATGTCGCTTTCGCTGGCCTGACGCACGGCTGCCCGCAGGGCTTCCGCGAAACGCAGGTCCAACCGGTTGAAGGGCGGATTGGCCAGCACGATATTTCCGATGGCGCCATCTCGTTCAAATCGGATCGTCGTCATTGTAATTTTTCCTTCTTTGTACCGACTCAGGCGGGACGCTGATCGGTGGACTCGGGGATGATCGGCAACAGCAGATGCGACGGCCTCTCTGCGTCCCGATAGATCTTGTGGGTCACGGTCTTGCTGCTGCAAACGTGGTAGGGAATGTACTCGACGTTGGTCATTGCTCCGGTACCGGTCGGAACGTCCATGGACGTGATGTCGAGGCAAATGCGGTGCCCTGCCTTGAATTGATTCGCGGTGGCGAGGATCTGTATCCGGTACTCAACCACTTCTCCCGGCTTCACGGGAGCAATCGCATCCCGCGTCAGCTTGTGGAACGGCTCCCAGGGCTTTGAGCGTTCCTCATCGAGCGCCCGATACGACGCTTTCAGCCAGCCTCGCGTCAGTTCACGCTCGGGCAAGGACGACGGGACATCCCGTTCGCCTTCACGTGCGGTACGAACCGAAACGTCGGGTCCCACGTCCTTGAGCACGATGATCCAATTGGTGTCGTCCTGATCGATCGCCGCGTGGAGCGTCAGTGTGATTGGGCCGGCGACTGTGACGTCGTGCGGCAGGGGATCGGTCATGTACCGGAGTCGCTCGACCTTCGTCGTCCGTGTCACCGGCATCTGCGTGAAGACATCGGGCTCGCGAGCCGCAGCGCCAAGCTCCGAAGCGGGCCGGGGCGGCTCGGTCGACAACGTCTCCCAATGAGAAAGGTAATATTTTTTCCACTGCGTCTCCGGCAGCGGCCAATCCGTTCCGGTTCTCCACTCGTTGGCTCCCATGAGCCAGTAACGCACCGGCGGCTCGTCCATGATGCCGGTGTCCTGCCCCTTGAGCCAATGGTCATACCAGCGGATGATCTCGTCATGGTATTGATGGAACGGCCGCTCGAGATGCGCCGGCCCCGTAAACAGCAGCTTCTTTGGCGCATCGACATTCTGAAAATAGTGCTGAGCGCCCAGCCAATGGAGCTTGTAGGTGTAAGCGTAGGCTCCTGAGCCT
>Ga0307474_10003964_pt1 | contig 10649 bp, 7 predicted proteins | sample atmos_gasesECM1C_2_FD_203312 | JGI IMG/M metagenome (GOLD analysis project Ga0307474, IMG submission 203312) | Hardwood forest soil microbial communities from Morgan-Monroe State Forest, Indiana, United States - atmos_gasesECM1C_05 | ecosystem: Environmental > Terrestrial > Soil > Temperate...
AGAGGGCGGAGGCGCGCGCGGAGACGGATGACGTCTCCAGACACCTCGACGTTCGAGAGGACGAGAGCGGCGTCGCGGGAGAGCGCCGGCGCGAGCGCCATCGCGAGCGCACGCGTTCGCGCGCGGATCTCGGCGTGGCCCGACTCGATGCGCCGCAGCTCAGCCGAGGAGACGGACCCGACCGAACGCACGTCCTTCAGCAGAGCGGCGACGGCGGCCGGCTCGACGACGTCCGCCTCGACGGTGACGGTTCGCAAATCGCCTCCTGGCGCGATGGTGGCGCCGCCGGTGGGCGCGAGGCGCGCCGCGACGTCGCCGGCGGCGCGCGTGAGGCACTCCGTGCGCGCGACCCCCTCGTCGGCGGCGAAGGCCCGCGGCGCCGCGTCGGGCTCGCCGACCGCGAGGCCCGAGGGAGCGGAGATCAAGCGCGCGGCGATGCGGCAGGAGACGGACACCTTGCCCGTGCCGCGCACGGGCCCTTCGCTGGCCGCCTGCCCGCTCACGATCGCGACCTGCGGCAGGTTCGCGCGGGCCGCCGCGCGCTGCGCGTCGGCGACCTCCTTCACGGCGGGCTCGGCCAGCTGGGCGCGCGCGCCCGCCGCCACGAGCGCCGACAGCAGGAGCGACGTCGCCTCGGGCGCACCGTTAGAGACGAGCAGGATCCCCGAGACGATGGCGGACGGTGGCGGCGACCTCTGGGCCGACTGTCCCCAGCTCTCAACGGCGCGCTGGAGCGCGGGCTCGTCCACCTCGACCTCGAGCCGGACGGAGTAGGCGCCGTTGGCCTCGCCTTCCTCGAGCGCCCGATACCGCCTGACGTAGGTGCGCGCGCGCGCCTCGAGCGCCCTGATGGCGCGGGCCTGACCGGCGCGCGTCGCGGCGTCGAGAAGCTCGGCGAGCGATTGATCGATGGCTTGGCGGAACGCTTCCTCGAGAGCGCGGTCGCGGGCCCCCGCGCCGTTGCCGCCGATGATCGCGGACTGGCCGGCGACGATCCGCACGCCCGGCTGAGCCGCGGGCGCGACCGGAGGCTCCTGCGCGAGCGCAGCCGCCGCGACGAGCGTGAGCCCGGCAGCCACGACCGTCGGCAGGGACGCGATCGGTCGCCTCATTTCAGCACCTTGCCAACGTAGATCAGCGCGGCGCCGCCCGCGAGCTTCTGGGCGGACGGGGCGCCCTGTTTCGCCTCGATGACGAGGCGACCGGCGTGGTCGAGCCGCGCGGGCGCGGCCTCGACGCCAGCGGGGGGCGCGCCCAGGCGATAGACCGCGGCGCCGAGCGCGCACTCGGCTTCGTCGAGCTTCGCGAGAGGCCGGGCCGCGAGCCGCATGGCCGGCACGGCGAGCGTCACGGCCGCGGGTGCGTTGGCGGCGGGCGTTGGATCGATCCAGTCGACGAAGCGGACGGTCACGCGCACGAGCGCGCCGCCGTTCGATTGATACTCGGTCTCGGTCGTGCGCGCCCGTCCCACGGCGAGCGCGATGGCGGCGGCGCCGAGCTTGCGCTCGCCGCCGAGCGGCAGCTCCGCGAGGGCGCGGCCGAGGCGTTCCCGAGCGCGGCTCTCGGCGCGTCGGACGGCGCCCGGGCGGGCCACCTCGGCGCTCGGCATGTGGAGGTCCGCGGCCGCGCCGCCGCTGGCCGTCACGGTGCCGGCGGCCCAGTCGACGTCGACGCCGTCGCGCCGCTCGACGAGCGCCGACGCGCGCGGCCGCGCCGCCGCCTCGAGGCCCGGCCGCGCGCCCGCGCTCGCCTGCGCCTTCGAGTGGACGAAGCCGCCGAGCGCGACAATGGCGAGCGCGCCGAACGCGGGCCTACTCCCACTCAATCGTCGCCGGGGGCTTCGACGAGATGTCATAGACCACGCGGTTGATCCCCTTGACCTCGTTGACGAGGCGCGACGAGATCGTCGCGAGCAGATCGTACGGCAGCGGCACCCAGTCGGCCGTCATTCCGTCGCGCGAGTGCACGGCGCGCAGCGCGAGCACGTTGGCGTAGGTGCGCTCGTCGCCCATGACGCCGACGGTTTGCACGGGCAAGAGGACGCCGAACGACTGCCAGATGGACTCGTAGAGGCCGGCCGCGCGGATCTCTTCTTCGATGATGACGTCGGCGGCGCGCAGGACGTCGCAGCGCGGGCGCGTGACCTCGCCGAGGACGCGCACGGCCAGGCCCGGCCCCGGGAACGGCTGCCGCCACAGCACGTGTCGCGGCAGCTCGAGCGCGGCGCCGAGCTCGCGCACCTCGTCCTTGAAGAGCTCACGCAGGGGCTCGATGAGCTTGAGCGCCATGCGCTCGGGCAGGCCGCCCACGTTGTGGTGTGACTTGATGGTCGCCGAGGGCCCCTTGTGCGAGACCGACTCGATGACGTCGGGGTAAAGCGTGCCTTGCACGAGAAAATCCACGCCTCCCCCCGACCCGGCGATCTTCTTGGCCTCCTCCTCGAACACGGCGATGAACTCACGGCCGATGATCTTGCGCTTCTGCTCGGGCTCGGTGACGCCCGCGAGCTTACCGAGGAATCGGTCGCTCGCGTCGACGACGCGCAGGTCCGCCTTGAAGGTGTCGCGAAAGAGCGACTCGACCTGGGCCGCCTCGCCCGCGCGCTGGAGCCCCGTGTCGACGAAGATGCACGTCAAGCGCTCACCCATGGCGCGCAGGACGAGCGCCGCCGCCACCGACGAGTCGACGCCACCCGACAGGCCGCACACGGCGCGCCCCCGTTCGCCCACGGCCTTCTTGACGGCCGCCACGGCCTCGTCGACGAAGCTCGCCATCGTCCAGGTCGGCTCGCACCCGCAGATGCGAAAGAGAAAGTTCGCCAGGACCTCGCCGCCGCGGGGCGTGTGCGCGACCTCGGGGTGGAACTGCACGCCCCAGAACTTGCGCGCGGGCGCCGCCACGGCCGCCGCCGGACAGTTCGCGCTCTCGCCCGAGACGGCGAAGCCGTCGGGCAGCTTCTCGATGCGATCGCCGTGGCTCATCCACACGGAGATCTCTTCGCCTGCCGTAAAGCCGTGAAACAGCCCTGTCGCGTCCTTGACCTTGAGCGACGCGCGGCCGTATTCGCGGCGCTCGGCCGGCGCCACCTGGCCGCCCAGCAACAGCGCCGTCAGCTGCACGCCGTAGCAAATTCCCAGCACGGGAATCCCCAGATCGTATAGCTCCGTCGAGATACGCGGCGCGCCCGCGTCGTAGGACGACGAGGGCCCGCCCGAGAGGATGATCCCGCGCGGCGCGAGCTCGCGGATCTTGGAGATGGGGATGTTGAACGGGTGGATCTCGGAGTAGACCTTCTGTTCGCGCACGCGGCGCGCGATGAGCTGCGTGTACTGCGAGCCGAAGTCGAGGATGAGGATGAGATCGCGGCGAACCGTCCCTTTTGGGCTCGGGTTTTCGCTCACTGCTCGACCCGGTAGTTCGGCGCCTCTTTCGTGATGATGACGTCGTGCACGTGCGACTCGCGCAGGCCCATAGCGGTCGTGCGCAGGAAGCGCGCCTTCGTGCGCAGCTCCTCGATCGTTCGACAGCCCGTGTAGCCCATGCCCGACTTGAGCCCGCCGATGAGCTGGTAGAGCGACTGCGACAGCGAGCCGCGGTACGGCACGCGTCCCTCGATGCCCTCGGGTACGAGCTTGGCGTCGGTCGTGACCTCGCTCTGGAAGTAGCGGTCCTTGCTGCCGGCTCGCATGGCGCCGATCGAGCCCATGCCCCGGTACATCTTGTAGCTGCGGCCCTGGTAAAGAATGATCTCGCCGGGCGCCTCGTCGGTGCCCGCGAAGAGGCTGCCGATCATGACCGTGTGCGCGCCCGCCGCGATGGCCTTGGCGACGTCGCCCGAGTATTTGATGCCGCCGTCGGCGACAACGGTGACGTTCATCCCGCGCAGCGCCTTCGCGCAGTCGGTGATGGCGCGGATCTGCGGCACGCCCACGCCGGCCACGACGCGCGTCGTGCAGATCGACCCGGGGCCGATGCCCACCTTGATGGCGTCTGCGCCCGCCTTGGCGAGCGCGAGCGCGGCCTCGCCCGTCGCGACGTTGCCTGCGATGATCTGGGCGCGCGGGAAGTTGCGCCGCACGTCGGCGACGGCCTGGATGACGTTCTTCGAGTGGCCGTGCGCCGTGTCGATGCAGATGACGTCGCAGCCGGCCTTCATGAGCGCGTCGACGCGTGCGTCGCGGTCGGAGCCCGTGCCGACGGCGCCGCCCGTGCGAAGGCGGCCGAGCTCGTCCTTGGCGGCCATCGGGTGGCGCTGAGCCTTCTCGATGTCCTTGATCGTGACGAGGCCCTTCAGGTAGCCGCCGCCGTCGATGACGAGGAGCTTCTCGATGCGGTTCTTGTGCAGGAGCTCCTTGGCGGCCTCGACCGACGTGCCCTCGGCGATCGTGATGAGCTTCTTCGTCATCATCGCGCTCACGGGCTGCTCGAGGTTGCGCTCGAACCGGATGTCGCGGTTCGTGAGGATGCCCACGGGGCGGCCGTCCGCCGCCACGACGGGAAGGCCCGAGATCTCGTGCCGCTTCATGAGCTCGAGCGCGGCGGCCAGCTTCTGCTCGGGCGCGACGGTCACGGGATTGACGACGACGCCCGACTCGGCCTTCTTGACCTTCGTGACCTCGAGGACCTGCTCGGGGATCGAGAGGTTCTTGTGGATGATGCCCACGCCGCCCTCGCGCGCCATGCAGATGGCCGTCGCGGCCTCGGTGACGGTGTCCATGGCCGACGACACGATCGGGATCGCGAGCCGGATCTCGGGCGTGAGCTGCGTGCGAACGTCGACGTCCTTCGGAACGACGTCGCTCTCGGCGGGGACCAGGAGGACGTCATCGAACGTGAGCGCTTCTTCGAGGTGACCGTCCGGCAGCATCTCGGGAGATTAGCCGACGGGCCTCCGCGGCGGCAAGAGTGGATCCGCGGCTCGGCGCTCCGCCGACGGACCGGCCCGGCCCCGCGCCCGCCTATTTCACGGGCGCGCTGCAGCTGGCGGCGATGCTGTCCGCCTGCGCGGCCGCCTCGGGCTTGACGCCCGGCAACGCCTTGAAGCGCTGGAGCTCGGCCCGGGCCGCCTTGCAGTCGCCCTGGGCGACGAGCGCCTTGCCGAGCTCGTAGCGCGCGAGCGGGTTCGCGGGATCTAGCTCCACGGCGTTCCGGCACTCGGCGACGGCGCGCGCCGGCTCCTTCTTCTCGAAGAGGGCGCGGCAGAGGTCGGCTGCGAAGGCGGCGTTCTTCGGCTCGAGCTTGCGCGCGCGCTCGCCTGCTGCGACCGCCTCCGGCACGAGCCCGCGACGAAGCTCGACGCGCCCGAGCCGGTTCCAGGCCAGCGCGAAGTCGGGCTTGAGCTTGGTGGCCTTCTCGAGCGCCGCCTGCGCGGGGTCGTAGGCCTTCTTGTCCGAGAGGATCATGCCGAGGTCGGCCCACGCCACGGCGTCACCGGGCGCGAGGCGCGTCGCCTCCTTGAGCGCGCCGAGCGCGCCGTCGACGTCGCCCGTGCGCCGCAGGGCCGCGCCCAGGTTCAGCCGATAGGCGGCGTCGGCCGGCTTGAGGCGCACGGCCTCGCGATAGGCCGCGACCGCCTCGACCTTCCTGCCGAGTCCGTCGCGCGCGACGCCCAGGTTGTATTGCGCCTCGGCGTAGTCGGGGCGCGCGCGTACGGCGGCCTCGAGCTCGACGGCCGCGCGCGCTGTGTCTCCCTTCGCGAGCAAGAGCGCGCCCAGGTTGTTGTGCGGCTCTGGGAAGTCGGCTTTGCGCGCGACGGCCTGGCGATAAGCCTCGGCGGCGGCGGCGAGGTCGCCCTTCTTCTCGAGCGCGACGCCGCGCAGGTAGTGCGGCCGCGAATCCTTGGGGTCGACCTTGGCGGCCGCCTCGAAGGCCGCGATCGCGCCCGCCGTGTCTCCCTGCCTGAAGAGCCGCTCGCCCTTCTCGAGGAGCGGCGCCGCGCCGGCGGCCGCCGGGTCGGAGCTGCCGGGGCCGGCGAGCAGGCAGAGCTGCACGATGACGAGGAGGGCGCGCATGGTGCGAGTCTACATCTGCGGCAGCGACGCGAGGAGCGCGGCGCGCAGCGCCTCGAGGCGCCAGGCATCCACGATCTTCTCGCCCGTGGCCTTGTCGCGGACGTAGAAGACGTCGATGGCGCGGTTGGCCTCCGTCGCGATCTTCGAACGGTGGATGTCGAGGCTCTCGGCGGCCAGCGTGCGCGTGATGGCGTAGAGCACGCCCGGGCGATCCTCCGTGATGATCTCGACGACCGTGAAGTCGCGGCTCACGCCATTGTCGGTCTTGAGCTCGGTCGGCACGGCGGGCGTCTTCCACGCCACGACCGAATCCCCCTTCGGTCGCGAGGCGACGAGATCGGTCACCTTCGCCTTGCCCGACAGCACCGCCTCGAGCTCCTGGCGGACCTTGCGCCACCGTCCGTCGTCCGTGACCGCCCGGCCGAGCGAGTCGCGCACGCGGAAGATGTCGAGCGCCTCGGCCGGATCCTTGGGGTCGCCGGGCGCGCGCGAGTAGATCGCGGCGTCGACGACCTCGATGCGGTTCGCGTAGAGCACGCCCGCGACGTCGGCGAGGAGCCCCGGCGTGTCGCGCGCCGCGAGCACCATCTCGGTGATGCCGAGCCGCTTTTGGTGCACGACCTCGATGACCGAGCTCAGCAGGCGCTCGCGCCGCACGCGCAGCAGATCCATGTGGGCTGCGATGCGCCGCGCCGTGTTCTCGGCGAAGTAGCGGTCCGGAAAGCCGAGGTACAGCGCCGAGACCGCCGCGCCGTTGGGATCCTCGCCGAGCATACGCGCCGCGCGCCCCTGGCGGCGCTTGACGATCTCGGCCCGCTCGGCCCCGAGCAGGTCGGGGCCGCGGCGCAGGTAGATGAGCGTCCGCGAGTAGAGCTCGCGCAGCAGCGTCTCCTTCCAACCGGTCATGGCGTCGGGCGAGACGGACGCGAGATCGCAGAAGGTCAGCAGGTAGAGCTGGCGCAGGCTCTCCTCGTCGCCGCACAGGGTGGCGAAGTCAGCGATCATGCCCAGGTCGTCGAGGTCGCGGCGCTGCGACATCTGGCCCATGACGAGGTGCTGCCGCACGAGAAACTCGATGAGGCGGATGTCCTCTTCGGGCTGGCCGAGCCGCCGGCAGATCGTCACGGCGAGGCCCGCGCCGATCTCGCTGTGCGGGCTGCCGTAGGGCTTGCCGACGTCGTGGAGCAGCGTCCCGAGCGTGAGGGCGACGCGGCTCTTCACCTCCTGGAACGTCTCGGTCGGTACTGGGAAATCGTCGGAGTGATCGCCGCGCGCGAGCGCGTGCAGGCGGCCGACGGCGTAGAGGGCGTGCTGGTCGACCGTGTACACGTGATAGATGTCGTGCTGCACGCGGCCCGTGCTCGGCTCCCACTCGGGCATGAGCGCGGCCAGCAGACCGAGGTCTTGCATCTGCTCGAGCCGCGACGGGTTGGCGCGATCGCGCCCATCACAGAGCAGGTCGACGAACCGCCGGCCCGAGTCGGCGTCCGCGCGCAGGGCCTCGGCGCGCGAGGCCGCGAACTCGCCGATGAGCTCGCGCGTGCGCAGCCCGATTGGAAGGTCGATGTCCACGGCGAGCGAGAAGACCCGGATCATCTCCGACGGCTGGCGGTCGAAGACGACCTCGTCGACGACCTCGAGGGCGCCCTCGCGCACGACGAAGCTGGGATCGGGCGCCGCGTCCGGCCGGATGAAGACCGGCCCCGTGTTGCGCCTCTTGTCGGGAGTGGCAGTCGCGCGCTGCAAGAGCCGCTCGGTCTCGTTCCGGATGAGCTTGGCGTGCGCGTGGTACTGATGCATGAGCGCCTCGACGGCCGGGTGCACGGCCGGGCGGATGACGCCGCCGTGGTCGCGCGCCTCGGGGCAAAGCACGGGCGCGATGGCCTCTTGGAGGGCGAAGCGCAGATGATCCTGCCTCCGCCCCGCGGCGGCGTGCATGGCGATACGCACGCGCAGGAGCCACTCCGTTGCGGCCGTGAACGCCGCCGCAAGGCGCCCGGTCATGACACCCTTCTGCTGCAGCTCGCGCGGGTCGCCGGTCCCGAAGCGCGCCATGGCGGCCCACCGTCCGACGCAGAGATCGCGCATGCCGCCGGGCCCATTCTTGAGGTCGGGCTCGAGCAGGAAGATCGTGTCGCCGAAGCGGCTGTGGCGGGCGCGCTGCTCGGCGCGCAGGCGGGCCACGAAGTCGTCGGCGGCCGTCGCCGCGATGCGCGCCCTGAACTGCTCGAGGAAGCGCGTCGCTAGGCCCGCATCCCCCACGAGAAAGCGCGCGTCGAGCAGCGCCGTGGCGGCCGCCAGGTCCGTCGCGGGCAGCGCCAGCGCCTGCTCGAACGAGCGCACGGCGTGCCCCGCGTCGACCTTGGCGTCCCAAAGCGGGTAGAGGATGGCCTCGGCGAGCGTCTGCACGTCGGCGCCCGGCCGCTCGGCGCACAGCACGAGCAGGTCCAGGTCCGAATAGGGCGCCAGCTCCGAGCGGCCGAAGCCACCCGTCGCGAGGATCGCGACGGAAGTGGGGCATTTCGCCAACTCGGGCCCCGCGGCCTCCGAGACCAGGACGTCTACGTCCCGGGACAGCTCGCGGGCGACCTCGATGCCATTTCCGCCCTGCCGCACGGCCGCCGCCGCCTTCTCGCGAGCGCTCGCGAACCGCTGCGCTATCGACTCGGTCATCTGCGCATCACTCTACCAGCGTCCGCGGATTGACGGCGATGTCCCGGTACGGCACCGTAATGGCCATGGCCGAGATCGAGCTCGCTCCTCTTTCCCACCGCCTCGACGACGAGGAGATGAAAACCTTGTCGAAGCTCCTCGAGGACGTCGGGGCTCCGGCCATCGGCCGCACGGACGAGCACGTCTCGCACACGATCGCGGCTCGCCTTTCGGAAGAGGCCCTCACCGAGTTCCTCGACCGCCTCGACGCCCACGACTTGGGCGCCGAGATCTACCTGCCCATCGAGTTCGAGGGCCGCGTCACCATCGGCGAGTACCGCGTCGCCTCGACCCAGGCCCTCCTCGACATCCTCGAGGAGATGCGCGAGGAGCTCGACGTCGACGCCGAGGAAGAGGCGGAGGACGAAGAAGAAGAGGAAGACGAGGACGAAGAGGAGGACGAGGGCACCGTCATCGAGGCCCAGCTCCGGCACATCTGGCACCTCGTGTCTGACGGCGCCGTGGAGTCCATTGAAAAGGGACTCCCCCTCCCCCAGCAGACCTGATCTCGCCTCGGCGCTTCGGGGTGCGTCGCTCGCTCGCCCTGCGAGCTCGCATCGGTCAGTACTTGGGGCGTCGCACCCGGGCGGAGGCCTCGGCGGCCCGATGCGAGCCCGCAGGGCGAGCGAGCGCCACCCCCGAACCCCGCGCCCCCGTCACGTGCGCATAAAGACGTGCGACGGTATCCCATCGCGGTACACCGCACGCAGCTCGACCTTCCGCTCGAGGTCGCGGATGACGGCGGTGCCGACGTCAATCTCGTACAGCTCGTTGATGTTGTGGATGCCCCCAGGGGCGTAGACGTTGATCTCGAGGATCTTGTCACCCACGAGGTCGACCCCCACGAGGTAGAGGCCGTCTGCCGTGAGGCGCGGGCGCAGGAGGTCGCAGATGCGCTGCTCGGTTTCGGAGAAGTCGGCGCGACGGCGCGCGCCGCCCACGTGCATGTTGTTGCGGATGTCGTCCCGCGGGCGCATGCGCTTGTACGCCGCGACCGTCTCGCCCACGCGCAAGGGCGCGCCGCCCAGCAGCAGCACGCGCTTGTCACCCTTGGCGACCGCGGGCAGGAACTCCTGCACCATGACGTAGCCGTCGCGCCGGACGGTCGAGATCATCTGCGGCAGGTTGGCCGCCTGCCCGCGCGCGACGTAGAAGACGTTCTGCCCGCCAAAGCCGGCGAGGGGCTTGATGATGGCGGGCCCGTCGAGCTCGCGCAGGAACGCGCGCACGCGGTCGATCGACCGCGTGATGAGCGTGCGCGGCCGCAGCTCCGCCGGGAACCCTGCTAGGTACATCTTCGAGCCCGCGCGCGACAGCCCGTCCGGATCGTTGACGACGAGCACGCCCTGCGACCTGAGCCGGCGGCCGAAGTCGAGCGCCGGATTGAAGGGATCGCCGTCGCTCGCTCCGGCGTTCGGATTGTTGCGCAGGAAGACGACGTCGAAGTCGGCCAGGCGTGCGTCCTCGTGCGACGCGGACGAGGAGGTCAGCGCGCGCGCGTACGCCGCCGCGTCGCGCAAGCGGCCCGGCTTGGGGCGGACGACGTCCGCGATGATCTCCGGGCCCTCGCCCTGGGAAAAGGCGTCGACCGAGGCGAACGCGACGTCATGACCGCGCCGGTGTCCGGCGAAAGCCAGGCACAGCGTCGTATACGTCGCCTTCTGGGTCCTGACGTTGTTGACGACGAAACAGACGCGCATCCCGGTCCGACCCGGTCCAGGGACGACGGTCGAAAGTCACCATCCAGCCCGGAACGACATGTAGTATAGCTGGGTCTTTTGGCCCATATTGGCTAAAATCCGGGCTGGTCGATCGACAAATGGCGGGGAAAACCCTTTCAGGCATAGGCGAGGACGAATCCGGCAAGCACGAGCTTGCCATGGACGAGTCCGGCCCGAGCTGGCGGCAGGACAAGACGCCATCCAC
>Ga0307474_10003965_pt1 | contig 10649 bp, 9 predicted proteins | sample atmos_gasesECM1C_2_FD_203312 | JGI IMG/M metagenome (GOLD analysis project Ga0307474, IMG submission 203312) | Hardwood forest soil microbial communities from Morgan-Monroe State Forest, Indiana, United States - atmos_gasesECM1C_05 | ecosystem: Environmental > Terrestrial > Soil > Temperate...
TTCCAGATGAAGGTGAAGTCCCGCCAGCTTGGGGATTGCCAGCTCTTCGGCACGCGCCTGGGGAGAGACTCCGACGGCGATCAGGGCCGCCTGGGTTGCGGCGGGGTCGTACTTTGCCGCGCGCAGGTTGTTGGCGAGGGTCTTGCGCTTTTGCGCAAAGGCCTGGCGGACGAAGCGAAGGAACGGCTCTTGCTCGACGGCGAGTTCAGTGAAGCGCGGTGCAAAACGCCAGCGGAAGACGGTGGAGTGGACGTCAGGCGGAGGCGAGAAGGCGCCCGGCGAGAGGGTGAAGAGCGGCGCGACCGGGCCGTACATCTGGATGGTGACGGAGAGGAGGCCGTAGTCGCGCGAGCCCGGAGCAGCGACGATGCGGTCGGCGACTTCGCGCTGCACCATGAGGACGGCGCGGTCAAGCGCTTCGTGGCTCCAGGCGAGCTTGAGCAGGATGGGCGAGGTGATGTAGTAGGGCAGGTTGCCGGCGACGGCGAGCCGCCCGCCCGCAGCGGCCGAAGCCGCGGCGAAGTCAAAGGCGAGCACGTCTTGCTCGACGACGGTCACGCGGTCTGCCGGGAACTGGGTGCGCAGGCGAGGAGCCAACTCACGGTCAAGTTCGATGGCGATGACATGCCTGGCGCGTTCGGCCAATGTGGGAGTGATGGCGCCCTGGCCGGGACCGATTTCGACGACCGTTTGGCCGGAGATATCTCCCAATGCCGCGGCAATGCGCTCGATGGCGTTTTGGTCATGGAGGAAGGTCTGGCCGAGCTTGGGCTTGGAGGGCATGCGCAACTTCGATGGTATTGCACCGGTGCGACCGGCCATTGCGCATGCATTGAGCCGGGCTGCGAAGCGGGTACCTGCGACTTTCGTTATACCGGTTTGCGCGACAGCCGATTTAGAGTAGCAGTGTGATCTATCTCGGGATTAGCGGCTCCACCGTGCATTGTCGAAGCGACGCGACGGATCCGGGCTGGTCGATCCGTACCAACGATATCGTGCTGGTGGCCGAGTACACCACCGATGACGGGCCGGCAGTGGATGACTACTTTCTGGTCTTCGTGACCAGGGAGGCCGGGGAGCTTTTCTATTCGAGCGTGACCATGAGCGCGGCGGGAATCAATCCCGTAATCGAGGAACTGGAGAAGCGACTCGGCGGTTCGATGGAGTTGAAGCTTACTTCTTCCCGGCGCTGGGCTTCGCGAGTGGTCTGGCCGCCGCACCTTGCCAACGTCGAGTATCTCGAGGCCGAGGAAGTTCCTGAGCCTGATGGCATGGCAGAGAGGCTGCTGCGAAGGTTCAGGGGCGTTCGGGCGGAGTACCGGGTCTCCGATCGCATTCTGCAGGTGCTAACGACGACACGGCCGGTCGCCTGAGGGTCAGGCTTCCAGCTTGATCACGGCGAGTTCGAGCCGCTGTCGCAGTCGGAATCCAAGGCGCTCATAGAGTCGGACGGCGGGATTGTCAGCGAAGGCGTGCAGGATGGGGATCTTGCCCTCCCGCTCGATCTCGTCGATCACCAGCGACATGAGCTGTGCGGCGTAACCTCGTCCGCGGGCATCGGGGTGGGTGCACACCCCACTCACTTCAACCAGGCCGGGAAGGTGCATACGCTTGCCCGACATGGCCACCAGCGCTTCGCCGTGGAAGATGCCGTAGAAGTTGCCCAGTTCAATGGTGCGGAGGCGGAAGGGACCGGGCTCGGTAAGTTCTGCCAACGCCACCATCGCCGGAGCGTCTTCCGCGGTGAGCCGGCGGACCGGCGTCCTGGCATTGATCCAACCGAGGTCCGCGGGCGGAGAGGTGCGGACCATCTGCACCAACTCCCCGCCGCGAACTCTCCGCCATCCTGACGGAATGCGGTAAGGTTCAATCGAGAAGAGGACAACCGGGTTCGTTCCGGCCAGTTCCTGCAGCTTGGCGTAGCTTTCGGGCGACTGATCGGGAATGCCGCTGAGCGGCCCAATCTCCGGCGGATAGCGGCGAGCGTGATCATCGCCCAGAGCGAGTGCGGCGTGATCGGTGCGCAGAGAATTCCAGATGGGGTTCTCGAGCCGGAGCGTGTCGAGTATCTGCACGTTCGATTAGCCTTCGAGCGGAAACGATTCGCCGCGTCAGCGCTTGTTCGCCGCGTGTTTCTCGACCAGCTTGCGATAGAGATCGATGGTCTGGTGCGCGATGGCGGTCCAGCTGAAGATGTTTTCCACGCGCTTGCGGCCGGCGTCGCCGAAGCGTTTACACTTCTCCGGGTCCTGCAGCAGCATGTTGATGCGCACCGCGAGGTCCTGCGAAAAGGCGTCGGGGTCGATAGGAAATCCGGTGACAGGATCGCCTTCGAAGGGGACCAGGTAGCCGGTTTCGCCTTCGACCACCACCTCCTTGATGCCGCCGGTGGAGCTGCCCACAACGGGTGCGCGGCAGGCCATGGCTTCAAGGTTGATGATGCCGAAGGGCTCGTAGACCGACGGGCAACAGAAGACGCGACAGTTGCTGTAGAGCTGGATGGTCTCCTGCTTGGTGACCATCTTCTCGATCCACACGATGCGCGGATTCTTCTGGCGGGCGTGCTCGACCTTGGTGCGGAGCTCCGCGGCGATCTCCGGTGTGTCCGGCGCGCCTGCGCAGAGCACGACTTGTGTCTCCGAAGGCAGATAGTTGATGGCGTCGACCAGGTGTGTCACGCCTTTCTGGCGCGTGATGCGGCCGACGAAGAGCACATAGGGAATCTTCGGGTCGACTCCGTACTCGACCAGCGCCTTGGTGTCTGAAGTCTTCTGATATTCCTTCAGGTCAATGCCGTTGTAAATGACGTGAATGCGATCGTCGTCCATGTCGGGATACGCGCGGAGAATGTCGGCCTTGGTGCCCTCGGAGACGGCGATGATGGCGTCTGCATCGAGGATCGCGGTGCGCTCCATCCACGAACTCATCGCATATCCGCTGCCCAGCTGTTCAGCCTTCCACGCGCGCAGTGGCTCGAGCGAATGCGTGGTGATGACGAATGGGACGTTGTAGAGCTTCTTGGCGAGAAAGCCGGCCATCGACACGTACCAGGTATGCGTGTGAAGGATGTCGATGCCTTCGAGGGCCTTGACCTGCGTGAGATTCAGGCTGAAGGCTTCAAGCGCGCCTTTGAATTTGCCCTGCGTGCCGTTGCTGAGCTCATCCCACGGCTGCTGGCCGATCACGTCGAGGTTGGGTCGGTGGACATTCTGCGGGCCCCAGCAATGCACTTCGACTTCGATTTCGCGCGCAAGTTCACGGCTGAGGTAGTCGACGTGCACTCCGGCTCCCCCGTAAACCTGGGGTGGATATTCGCGTGTGAAAAGGCCAACTCGCAATGCTTTATCCTCGCGGCGATTCGGGTTGTGGGGCCGGAAATCCTAGCGAAGCTTGCGGGCCTTGATTGCCTGGCCGCGAGCGCTGATCGGGGGCGGTTGCTGCACCGGATGAGTGTAAAGTTGCGATCCACAAGGGCGCAAGACGCGCACCATCAACTGAGATGCCATAAAAAGGTTGCCTCGTAGATTAATTTACGCGCGTGATCTTATGCCGCGTGACTTTCGTCAATCGGCACCGAAGCGCCATACTTGCTGCGCACGATCCAAAGCACCGGTAGACCAGCGAGAATGAGCGCGGTGCCGATGAGCGAGCCCTCGAGATTGCTGGCGTAGCTGGCTATCAGCACGGCCGCAGCACAAACGACAAAGATGGCCGGCAACACAGGGTATCCCCACACGCGGTAGGGCCGCGGACGCTCCGGCTGGCGCTTCCGGTACACAAAGATGGACGTGGCCGTAAGCAAGTAGAAGAGCCACTCGCTGAAGACGGCAAGCTCGAAGTGCTGCTGGAATTGGCTAAGAAAGACGAGCAGCACGGTGGAGAGCAGCCCTTGCACGATCAGCGAGGTCGATGGCGATTGAAAGCGCGGGTTGATGTGCGCGAACTGGCGGAAGAAGAGGCGGTCGCGGGCAGCGGCGAAGGGGATGCGTGCGCCCGACATCACGGTGCCGTTGAGGGTGACGAAGATGCTGAGCGCCATGGCCGCGGCCACGAATCCCGCGCCACGCGGGCCGGCAACGATGGAGAGCGCTGCAACCGCCGGCTGTTGGCTCGCGGCAATGCGTTCCGCAGGAAGGATGTACTGAATCGCGGCGTTGGTGGCCATGAAGAGCACGCCTACGACGCAGAGGCCTCCAATGAGCGCGATCGGCAGGCTGCGTCCGGGACGGCGCACCTCTCCGGCAACCATGGTGAGGTCGTTCCATCCGTCGTAAGCCCACAGCGTGGCGATGAGCGCGGCCATGAATCCGTTGAAGCCGCCGGTGGCATGCGGAAGCGAAGTGGCGAAGTTGCTCCACGAGCCTGAAGCCGAGGCAAAACAGAAGGCCGCCACAATAAGGATGAGCACGCCCTTGAGCACGGTGAAGACGAGCTGGAAGTCTCCGGCTTTTTTAATCCCGAGGTAGTTGAGGCCGGTCATGAACCAGGTGATGGCGATGGCAAAGAGTTGGGACCCCAGCAGGGGCAGGCCGAAGATGTCCGATCCCAGCCAGTGAAACGCGGGGAAGACGGCGAGCGTGCGCGCCAGTCCGCTGGTGACGGCGGCGATCGATGCCGGCTTGGCCACCGCAAACCAGGTCCACATATAGAGGAAGGCGGTGGTGTCGCCATAGGCGCCGCGCAGGTAGACGTACTCGCCGCCGGCATAGGGCATCATCGCGCCGAGTTCGGCATAAGTCATGGCGCCGATGAGGGAGAGCAGCCCGCCGACGATCCACGCCAGGTAGACCAGTGACGACGAGCCGACTTCACGCATCATTTCGCGGGGCACCAGAAAGATGCCGCTGCCGATGATGGTGCCGACCACGATGGCGGTGGCCTGGCTGGCGCCGAGCACGCGGGGAAGATCGGCCGCGCGTGGCGCGTTGGCCGCGATCCTTTGAGGTGGTGGAGGAATGGTTTCGCTCATCCAGTGATGTGAGCGTAGCACGCGGGATGAGGTGGAGCGCTCATCGCCCCCGGGTGCTCGCGCGGGCCTACGGGGTCGAGATCTTCTTCGGCCGCAACGGAATGGTGTGGCGCATGCCCACGTGCAGCCTGACGATCTCGCCCGGTTGTGCGTGCACCGGGAAGACCGCGTTGGCGCCTTCGTAGCGATTCGGCCGCGGGTCGGAGTCGACCTGCCATCCTGCGGGGACTGGGAATTCAAGGACGAAGACCACGTGATCGCCCGTTATGTTCTGCAGCACGTAGGTCTGCTCGCTCACCCGCACCATCGAGCGTTGCAACTGGTTGCCGTTGACTTGCTCTTCCCGATGCTCGGAGCCGAGAACGCCTTCGATGTGGCAGACGTTGGGGTCACGGAACGGCGCGGGCTTATGGGCAGGAAATGGGGGTTTGGGGTCCGAAAGAATCCTGCACTTGGCATCGACGTGAATCTGCTGCGCGACATCGGGCGCTGCGGAGCCGTCATACGGTGGGCGGTGAGGATGATCCTGGGCGGCGGCGATCGACTCCGGGATTGCCAGCGATAGAAGGCAGGCGGCTATGCGGCCCGGGAACATGCGGGAATAATAGCAGCGGCAGAGAGTGGCAGCCAGTGATTCCTGGTAGTTTTGCAAGGTCGAGATGCCGCTTGATTGTGCTGACCTTTGCACGTCGGCGGCACGACGGCGGGGTCCCGGGTTGCTCATGGAACATGCGAGGCCTGCGTGGTGTCTAAACTCACAAAGCGAACTGGCAATGCTGCAGGGCGGCGCTGCACATTATTACTGGGCCCTGCCGCCGGGGAGGAAATGGACTTGTCCTGGATGGGGAGATGGGCTGGCCCGGCATGGGGTCTTTGCTTGTGTTTTGGCGCGTTGAGCGGCGCCCAGACAAACGCGCCGGCGGAGAAGCCTGCGGCCGAGCCCGCCATCACGCCCGGGACTCTCTACAAGCAGGCGATGCATCCGCTTGAGGTCGTGCGTTCGTCAATGGACAACTGGTCGGATGCGGAGATGGGCGCATTCCTCGTCGGGACGCGCATGGCCAGGCAGGACTGCGCGCAGGCCGCTCCCGAAAACTACTCGGGCGATGATCTGTACGATCTGGCGCGGCTGTGTTCGCTTGGACAGGATTGGAACTCAGCAAACACTGCGGCTACGCGCTACCTCGACAGCAGGTCTGAGCCGTACCGCACCCAGGCCTTTGCACTCAGCATCAACGCGTTGATGCACCTGAACGGGGCGGAACTGGCCGTCGCGACGGCGCACACCATGATGCAGAGCCAGCCCTATGACGCAGAGGTCGCCTATGCGATGCGCTATCTCAAAGACGCTCTGGAACAAGCGGGAAATCCAGCGGCGATTCCGCTCGCGGAGACCGAGCATGCGCAACTTGTGAAGGCTCTCGAGGCAGGCGCCCCACTCAAGGCCGTACACGGCGATGCAGTAATCAGCCTTGGGGCGTTGTATGAATCGGCGATGGAGCTGGCCTTCTGGCAGCGCTATCGCCACGACGACGCCGATGCTGCCACCACTGTGAAGGAGATTGAGGACGGGCTGGCGAAAGAAGCTCCTCTTTCCGGGGAAGACAAGATGCGGATTGACGCGGTCCGCACCCAGTATGCGCTGTTGGGGGAGACCTTACCGGCATTCAAGAAGACGCTGGTGCTGCAGCCGCCGAAGAGCCGGGGAAAAGCGACGGCGGCGCAGCTCGGTTTGCAGATCGGTCCGGACTACGGTGCGGCCACGGTGCTGGTGTTGTTTCCGGATTGGTGTCCTCAATGCCGCAAGATGATGAAGACCCTCACCGGGTTTGGCGCGGCGAAGAAAGACAAGCCGGTCTATGCGTACGGGCTTATCTTCCTCGACGATCCCGAGCCGCTCGGCCTGACCGCAGAAGGGAAGCAGGCGCACGAGCAAAACCTCAAGGAAGTGGAGGGAACGTCCACGCTGCTGGTGGATGCACAGACCGCGCACACGTTGGGTGTTCTCGACTTTCCGCTAGGGATCGTGCTCGATCACGATGGGCGGGTGCGCTACGTAGGCGTACTTCCCGGTGACGCTTTCAACGGCGATGGCTACATGGAAAGAATCCTGGTGCGGCTGTCCGGTGCGCAGGCAGGTGTTTCGCCGGAAAAGTGACTCCGGCGGGCGGCGAGGCCACCCCGCCACCTGCAACGACTCTGTGAGCGAGCTAGGGAAGGAACACTAAAACTCCGAGGTCCTTTGCAACCTCGATCAGTGCTGCATCCCTCGTCCACAACTGCGTTCCAGGAGTCAGCAGGCACGACGCCAGCAGGTTTGCATCAACCAAGCCAACTCCCTTCGCGTAAAGTGCGCGGGCTTCGATCAACTGCCGCACCTCGACGAGTTGGGCCATCTGGCACTGCGGAAGCAGATCGAAATACAGAAGCGTTCTTGCGCGATCGCGTATCGAACCCAGAGCCATCTCAGCCGTAACGAACGGGTGCATGACAATCCTGCCGGCGCCGAGAAGCCGTTGCATCTTGGGGTGCGCGGATCGGAAGTGGTCAACCCAGACGGAGGCGTCAGCCAGGATCACGAGGCCTTGGCACGACGCCGCGGGATATCTTCGAGCTCCGGCATGGTGCCTCCCAACGCCGCAAGCCTGCGCGAAGCCTCAAGGTGGATCAACACCTTGAGGGCTTCCCTCACCAGCGCTGTTTTTTCCGTGATGCCAGTGAATTCCTGGGCTCGGGCCACCAAATCGTCATCCAGCGCTATTGTGGTGCGCATCTCCGCCTCCAGGCATCAATTATAGCATCAAATGATGCTTAAAGTTAAGCCTATTGGCTTGCTGCCTGCGGCTCGTGGAAGTGCCGCCAGATGCTTTCCGCCGTTTTGCGCGGAACCACGGCGGCCAGCGATTCGGCGGTGGCCTGTTGCACGTCGCGCAGGCTGCCGAAGTGGGTTAGTAGCCGCTGTCGTGTCAGCGCACCGACTCCGGGAATGTCGAGCAGCTCGGAGGCACGGTCGCGTATGGCGCGGCGCTGGCGGTGGTAGCCCACGGCGAAGCGATGGCTCTCGTCGCGGATGAGCTGCACTAGATGCAATACCGGCGAGCGGCGATCGAGCACCACCGGTTCGTCCTCATTGCCGTAGAGGTAGATCACCTCTTCTTTTTTGGCGATGGAGGCCAGCGGCTGCGAAGTCAGCCCGAGTTCTTCGAGCGCGTCGGCGGCGGCGTGCAGCTGGCCCAGGCCACCGTCGATGAGCACCAGGGAGGGCATGGGCTGGCCCTCTTCCTTGAGCCGCTTGTAGCGCCGGTGCACCACCTCGCGCATGGCAGCAAAATCGTCCACGCCCAGCACCGTCATCACCTTGAACTTGCGGTACTCTGCCTTGTTCATCTTGCCGTCCTCCCACACCACCAGGGAGGCCACGGTCTCCGCGCCCTGGATATGAGAGATGTCGAAGCACTCGATGCGCCGTGGGTTCTCCGGCAGCATCAAGGCGTCGGCGAGCGCCTCCTGGATAGCCTTGCGCGACGGCTCCAGCACCCTGAAGCGCTGCGTATACGACTGCTTGGCGTTCTGGCCGGCCAGGTCGACAAGCGAACGTTTCTCGCCGCGCTGTGGAACGGTCAGTTCGATGCGATGACCCACGCGCTCACTGAGCAATGCCGAGAGGGCCTCTCGGTCGCCGAAGTCCGCCGGGACGAGGATGGTCCTGGGCACGTAGGGCTGGTCGATGTAGAGCTGTTTCAGCAGCGCGGAAAACACCTGTCCGGCATTGAAAACGGGCGCGGGTTCGATCGAGTGCGACGCCGTTTCCGATTCATCGGCCGGCTCCGTGGCAAGACTCTCCAGCAACTCCGGCAGATCCTCCCAGAAGAACTCGCGGCGATCGACTATCTTGCCGTTGCGCACGTGGAAGAGGTTCACCGCCAGGCTGCCCGCCTCGAAGTGGTAGCCAAAGACGTCCGCGTCATCATCGTGTTCGACCGTTGCGATGCGTTGCTTCTCCTGGAGCTGGTGGACAGTCGTGAGCTGGTCGCGAAGCCGTGCCGCCGCCTCGAACTGCTGGGCCTCCGCTGCCGCCGTCATGCGTTGCGTCAGCGAGCGTTCGAGCTCTGCTTGCCGGCCTTCGAGGAAAAGCTGTGCGTCGCGCACCGCGTCACGGTACGCCTCGGGTGTGGTCAAGCCCTCGACACATGGGCCAAGGCAGCGGTGAATGTAGTACTGCAGGCAGGCGCGGGGATGATAACGGGTGAGATCGACTTTGCAACTCGGCAATAGAAAGCTGCGGTGGATGAGTTCCACCACGCGGTAGGCGAGATTCCCCGGAAAGTACGGACCATAGTAGGCCCCGCCGTCTTTCTTCAAGCGGCGTGTGACAAAAACCTTCGGAAATCGCTCATTCAGCGTCAGCTTAACAAAGGGATAAGTCTTGTCGTCGCGCAAGAGGATGTTGAAGCGGGGCTTGCGCTGCTTGATGAGGTTGTTCTCCAGTGCCAGGGCCTCGTGCTCGTTCGCTACCAGGATGTAGTCGATGTCGACGGCTTCGCGCATCAGCGAGCCGGTTTTGGCGTTTTCCTGGGAGGCAGCCAGCAGGTAGGAGCGGACGCGCGAGCGCAGACTTTTCGCCTTGCCGACATAGATGACTTCGCCTTCGGCGTTCTTGTAGAGGTAAACCCCCGGCTGCGTGGGGAGCGATCGTATTTTTTCAATAAGATCCATGCGGGTCGGCCGGGGAAAGGCAGCACTTCATTGTAGGCGATCTTTCCTTTGGATTCGCCCCGGGACCGAAACGGCGCAAGCCTCGAACAGAAGGCGCGGCAAAGCTTACCAAGACGGTAAAGTTTACATAGTAGTAAATCCAATTTATTCGCCACAATTCTATGTATAAGCCTTTGATTATGTGAAACCTGCCCCACGAGCACCTGTTTGGCCTTTTGGGTGCATCGTATTGATTGGCAGATCTATTTCTGCCCCAGAGATCGGTCTAGCCACAGCCGGTTTCGGGCGACAGGAGGAACGGAGAACATGACTTACCGAATTGGGCTGTGCGTTGCGACCTTGGCTTTGGCGGGAGTTACGGGATGTGCCACCAAGAATTACGTGCGGGGCCAGACGGCGCCGCTCGTTGATCACACAAACTCACTGGAAGACAAGACGGCCGAAAACAACCGCAACATCCACGACACGGACCAGCGGGCGCAGGCCGGAATCAGGCAGGCGCAGGGCGCGGCCGACGGTGCCACCCAGAACGCACAGAACGCTACCAAATCCGCCGGCGACGCCACGACCGCTGCGAACGACGCTGTGCACCGGGCTGACTCGCTGGACGAAGTGGTCAAGGGTCTCGACAACTACCGGTCCCTGTCCGATGTCGCCGTCACCTTCGGCTTCGACAAGGCCGCGTTGACGGATGACGACAAAGAGCAGCTGGACCAGTTCGCCAACCAGCTAGGCACGCAAAAGAGCTACATCCTCGAGGTGACCGGCGGAACCGACTCGACCGGCCCCGCGCAGTACAACTACGAGCTCAGCCAGCGCCGCGCCGACGCCGTGGTGCAGTATCTCGCCTCCAAGTACAACGTCCCCGCGCATCGCTTCTATCTCATCGGGATCGGCAAGGACAAGGAAGTCGCCCCCAACGATACAGCCGAGAACCGCAAAAAGAATCGGCGCGTGGAAGTCC